>JADMIO010603835.1_pt1 | contig 110233 bp, 80 predicted proteins | sample 8958161 | NCBI WGS metagenome assembly JADMIO01 (sample SAMN16585339, study PRJNA669376) | soil metagenome | isolation source: Crop rotation soil | place: USA: Cullars Rotation, Alabama | collected 2011 | reverse complement strand
CCGCGACTTCAAGTCACGTGAATTCCAAGCTTCGGATCCCACTGTGCTGGAAAGATGAGTCATGGACGTCGTGGAGGTGGAACTGGGCCGCCGACGGCGCAGTTGAGCATTATAAAAACAGTCGCTTTCGAGAGATGAATCTAATTCTTGACGGGACGCCTCCAGATTTACAGCCGTTCGCCAAAGCCGCATTCGTCACCTGGTTACCAGAACAGGCCGTTTCCGAAACGGCTCCATTCACCCAGGTTCTAACCGATGCAATAAAGGAATTGGGGCGATCGAATATCGATGCAACCTTTAAGTACAACTGGTACTTAGGTCTGTTGCGTACGACGGTTAAATATCAGCCCGCCGAGGCAAATGCAGTGCTGAAAGATGCGATTGCTTCGCTCAACCAGGTCAAGGAGGTAAGTCCGCTCGACCAAACTGACTGGTTGAAATACCTCGGAGCACCGCTCGTCGAAATGGATGAGTTCGTCGTTAAAGACGTACTCGCTTCCATCACTCCGGTCCCGTACCGTGCTCAGTTGCGCCTCGCGTTACTCGACGCCACGCTTCAGCATCTTAAAAGCACGTCGCGAAATTAATTTAGTGATGAACCAACGCATAACAGGATTGGTCCTCATTGTCTTAGCACTCCCGGGTTCAATCTTTGAGCAACGTTCCAAACCGACCCCGCAACCTGATAATGCTGACGAGCTGTGGCGCGTCCGGGCGCAGACGATCACGGACGACGTGCTCAAGGACAGCTCCAGTCTCAATTCCCTCCGGCGTGCTCTCGTCTGGGGCAAACTTGCTGAGCACTGGTGGCTTGAAGATCCTAGACGCGCGCGGGCCTGGATCACCAACGCCGTTGAAGTCGTCGAACAGGTTCCGAACCGCGAGTCAGCACAGGAACGTCAACAACGACTCGGCACCGCCAAGGTCCTGTTACTCGCCGCAGCCCGTCTCGATCAAAAGCTCAGCCAACGCCTGATCGCTCTCGTAAGCGACCTCGATGAATCGACGTCTGCACAAGATCGCGATGCCAGTGCCAACAGCCTTATCCACGCCGCCATTCGCATGGACGATCCGAAACGTGCTGCCGAACTCGGGGCCCAGGCACTCCGGATTGGTATCCCAAGCGATATCCCGGATCTACTTTTCGCGCTGCGCGCTAAAGACACGAGAATCGCTGATACCTTGTTCGTCCAGGCCCTGAATGTCGCCCGGAAAGAAGAATCGCCAAACTTGCTGGATGCACTTACCTACGCCGCGTTTCCGGCGCAGAAAGGCGTGCCCGGACCAATGCCCGCGCCGCCCGACAATCTAAAAGCAGAGTTGCTCAAACTGCACGCGGCGTTTCTAAGCGCGCACGCGAATGAACTTCAGGGCGAGCTGTCGGTTTGCTGGGCCATTAGCGGCTTCGTGGTCCCCGTGTTGTCCGAGTTTGATCGTCTACTTCCTCAACAGGCCATGCTGGTAAGGCAAGCGATTCAGAAGTGTCGAGCCGTTATTCCGAATGCCCGTGAGGAACTTGAAACTCCCGGAAGCTCGCAGTCGCTCAATACCGTTGAGGCTCTGTTAAAAGCGTCCGCGGAGAGTGAAATCAGTAGTATGCGCACTCTCTACCAACTGCGAGCTGCAATGATCGCCAAAGATCACGGGGACTACGAGCGGGCACTTAAGATTCTCGACAACATGAGCGACGAATCACGCGAGCTGATGCAGGGCTCGTGGGATTTTTATCGTTGGGATTGGGGCGCCAGTGCTGCGCTCGATCACTTTCAAAATGGACGGTTGGTTGAAATGAACCTCGTGCTGGACGCCGTCCCTGCGAAATTGCAGCCATTCGCAAAGATGGCGTTCCTCGATCGTTTGCCGTCGAAGAAGCTTCTGGAGGGCACGCCGGTAATGCAGTTTCTGAATGATGCAGCCACAGGTCTGCGCAAGTCCAGCATGTCTGAGTCGGAAAAATATGATTGGTATTTCGGACTGCTTAAACTCACGCTGCGATTTCAGCGTTCCGAGGCCATTGCTGTATTTAAGGAGTCGATCGCGTCGTTGAATCGTGCCCTAAACTCGGATGCAAAATTTCTCGACACCAATGATTTTGCGAACTTTGTGCCCGACTCACTGCTCGAGATAGATGAGTTTGCAGTGAAAGAAACCCTCGCCTCCGTCACAAACGTCGAGGCTCGAGCGCAAATGCGTTTGCAGCTTTTACGACAAGTGCTCGCCGAATTTAGCCGCAAAGAAGCACAAAAGGCTCAAAAGCCGGCATAAACTATTTGAGCTTTTTGTGCCTTTTGTAGCTAAGATAGAATCCCATTCCTTCATTAGGAGACATCACGCATGCGCTCTGCTCTTCGTGGTCTAGTTGTCGCTTCTCTGCTCTGCTGTTTTCTGATCCAGATTCCCGCACAAACTGCCAACCGCACTAACGGTGGACGCTCCAAACCTGCAACTGCCGCGGCTGCCGATCCAAATGGCAAAACGCCGGTGAGCGAAATGCGGAGCGCGATCGAACGATACACGGTCGATCGCGGTAGTCTCACAAGATCCTATCCGGTCCAGGTCTCGCGTTCGCGTCGTGAGCGGTTCAAGAAGTTCTATGAAGAGTGGCTGGCGTCGCTGCAAAGTCTCGACTTCGATTCGATGAGCCAGGACGGCAAGATCGATTACATACTTTTCAAAAACCATCTCGAGTACGAACTGCGACAGCTCGACATCCAATCGCGCCAGCTCAGCGAGATCGAGCCGCTCATTCCTTTCGCGGCCACAATCATCGATCTCGAAGAAGCACGACGCCGCATGGAACCGATCGACTCCGCGAAGGTCGCCGCGACTTTGAACGACTTGCGAAAGCAGGTCGATGAGCGACGGCGCGCTGTCGAGCTCGGCCTTAGATCTGCCGATAGCGCGAATAGTGTGAAGAAGACGGTGGCGAATCGCGCGGTCCAGGCGATCAACGGCCTACGCGGTAATCTGCGAAACTGGTACACGTTTTACAACGGCTACGATCCGATGTTCACGTGGTGGAACGAAGAGCCTTACAAATCACTCGATCAGTCGCTGACAAACTACGCGGGCTTTCTTTCTGAACGCATCGTCGGCATTCGCTCCGCGGAAGGCAACACGCAAACACAAGCCGGATCGAATCCTCGGCCAGGCGCGTTTCAAGGCGGCGGGCAGCGTCCAAATGGAAACAACGCGCGGCCCGGGGACTCGAGCGACATCGTCGGCGATCCGATCGGTCGTGAAGCTCTCCTAGTCGAGTTACGCTCGGAGATGATTCCGTACACGCCGGAAGAGATCATCGCGATCGGCGAAAAAGAAATGGCGTGGTGTGAGAACGAAATGAAGAAGGCGTCGCGCGAGCTCGGCTACGGCGACGATTGGAAGAAGGCACTCGAACACGTCAAGAATCTTTACGTCGAGCCCGGCAAGCAGCCGCAGATGATCCGCGACCTCGCGCTCGAAGCAATCAAGTTTGTCGAAGACAACAACCTCGTCACCGTTCCCGAGCTCGCGAAAGAAAGCTGGCGCATGGAGATGATGACGCCGGAACGACAGCTCGTCAGTCCGTTCTTCCTCGGCGGCGAAACGATTCAAGTCTCCTTCCCCACAAACACGATGGCCCACGAGCAAAAGATGATGAGCATGCGCGGCAACAACATCTATTTCTCACGCGCGACTGTCCATCACGAGTTGATTCCCGGCCATCACCTGCAAGGCTTCATGGCCGCGCGTAACAAACCGTACCGCGCGATCTTCGGCACGCCGTTCTGGACGGAAGGCAACTCGCTGTATTGGGAGTTGCTGTTGTGGGACCTCGGCTTTGCGAAGACGCCGGAGCAAAAGATCGGCATGCTCTTCTGGCGTATGCATCGCTGCGCGCGCATCATTTTCTCGCTCAACTTCCATCTCGAGAAGATGACGCCGCAGGAGTGTATCGAGCTGCTGGTGAATCGCGTGGGCCATGAACGCGATAATGCGACTGCGGAAGTGCGTCGTTCGTTCGATGGCAGTTACGGGCCGCTTTATCAAATAGCGTACCTCGTTGGCGGGCTACAGCAGTATGCGATGCACAAAGACCTCGTCGATTCCGGGAAGATGACGAATCGCGCGTACAACGATGCACTGCTGAAGGAGAACCGCATCCCGATCGAGATGTTGCGCGCGGCGATCACGAACCAGAAGTTGACGAGAGATTTCGTCACCAACTGGAAATTTTACGAAACCATCAAAAAGCCGGATTAGCGCTGATAAGCGAGCCGTAATTTCACGAACATCGGCTCCGTTGGTTTGACGCTGGGACGATAGAAGACGAGTTGAGGGGGCGGCGCGCTCGCCGTCAACGCGCGAGTGCGTGCGTCCTTTTCTTCTTTGGTCCAGGGTTGGCCCGCCATCGCCATCTCCATGCGTCCAACACTGGAACCCCATTCCTTTTCCCAGCTCGCAACCTGCTCGTCCGTGAGTTTGAGGGCTTTGTCAGTGATATTCACGCCGTCGAGGCGCGTCGGTGTGACGATGACGCTCAACATCTCCGCGACATGATCCGGCCGGCTCTTCTTCATCACGAAAAATGGCGGACTGTCGTCCTGCGCGGGGATGTCCAGCAGTCTTCCGATCGCGACCTGGTTATCACCGCCGCCGGTGCGGTTCGTCGGGAAAATCAGATAAGGTTCGCCGAGCGATCCGTCAGCGTACTGCTCGCGATCGATGACGTACACGTAACCCGCGCGAACTGCTTCCACGCTGATACGCAGTCGATCTCCCTGGCCCAGTTTCGTGATTGCAGAGATCCGCTCCGGAACCCACTCCGTCGTCGCGTTCTCATCGTGCACGATCAGCCGCTCACCGGAATCAGATCGAGTCGGGCGACGCAGCCGCCAGAGAGTCACGCCAACGACTGTTTCCGGCGCCACGTTATTAACCGGCACGTTCGGTGTCGCATTGCGATAAACGCGCCGCCTCGTCGTCGTTTTATTTGACGAACTACTAAACGCGGTGTCCCAAAGTTTTCGCGTCATCTCTTCCGGCCGTTGAGCCGAAACAGCAATCGACAACGCCATCAATACCAGCAATGCAAAACTAATAATGACTTTCATGATTAATTCCATTCTCCCTGCATCACAAACGGCGCCCAAAAATACGGCGACTGCCATTGCCGCGTCCGCAGCATCTCGATCTGCGCCGCACGCAAAGCCGCTGCGGGCGTCTTTCCGCTTCGCAGCATTCCAGTGTAAAGCCGCTGCATCAACGACGCTGTTGCTTTGTCGTTAACATTCCACAGACTCACAATCACTCGCCGCGCTCCCGCATACATGAACGCGCGCGTCAAACCCTCAATGCCTTCGCCTTTCACGTCTTTTCCCAGTCCGGTTTCGCACGCACTTAACACAACCAGCTCAGCAGGCAGCTTGAGGTTGTAGATATCGTGCGTGCGCAGGAATCCGTCCTGCGGCTTCCCATCTTTGTCGAACATAGACAGCACGACAGCGGAAAGACCTGCGCGCGTCGTGTCGAGATAGCCGTGAGTGGCGAAGTGGACGTAACGATACTTGCTTAACTCGCCACTCTCAGCCATGCGGCTACTCGCATTGAAATCAAGTGCCTTCAGACTCGAGTCCGGAGGAGAAACCGCGAGAATCTGGTCCGCCTCCCAGCGCGTGAACGGCAGACGCGGGATCGAGAGTTGACCGCTCGGGCCGCCCTGCGGATGTTCGATGATTCGTGTTGCAGATGATTCTTTTACAGGCGCCCCGTGATTCAAGCGCGTGTCGTTAAGGGAGAACACCGGATCTGCGAGCACGGCAACAGCTTTCGGCGCGAGCGGACGGTTCGCGAGATTCTGACGCTGTAGTGCAAACGCTGAGGCTGACTGCAAGCTCACCAGCTCATGATCGACGATCAATGGTCGATTCGGCGCGACGGGCAAAGCCGCGAACGGCACATACTGCAACGCGCCATCCACCACCACGACCAGCCGTTTGCTTCCAAAGTCAGCCGACGCCGGCGCGAGAATCATGCGGCTCAACTCGCTCGCCGCTTTCTGAAACTCTGCGTCGGCGCCAGCGATACGTGTTCTGCGCTGTGCAGTTGACTCCAACGCCTCAACGATACTGCGAGCAGCGAGCAATTCATTCACACGACGCGCTACACTCTCGACTTCCTCTCGTTTCGGCAGCATGTAAGTCTTCAATGAATCGTGCGACACCACCCAGACGTAACTGCGCTCCTCTCCGAGCGAGTATTCGAGCAGCAGAGTGTTATGATCTAACTGCTGCTGAATTCCCTTCAAATCGAGTGGTTGCGGTTGTGTCAACGCTGAATACTGTGGGCTGCTTTTCCGAATCGCCGCCTGCACCTGCTGGTACTCGTCTTCAAGCGCACCGATCTCGCGTTGCAGCGTGGCAATCTCTTCGCTGTTGCCTTTGCGCAATTTAAGCTGGATCTCATATTGCGCTTTTGCGTTCAGCACATGCGTCAGTTCGCGTTCCTTTTCAATCAGCGAAGCATCGACTCCATGCCGGATATCGATCGGCGCCTCGCTGAGTCGTTCGAGCAGGCTGCGCGCACGCCCTCGCTCACTCGCATATAACGCCTCAGCAGCGAGTTTTTGTTGCATCAACACATCGATGTAAAACTCGTAAGCCTGCTCGACTGTGGCGCGATACGACGCGCGCAATTGCAAACTTCCCGAACGTGCGCGGACGGTCTCGCGCAACGCCAGCGACTCTTCAATAGTCTTGCGCGCGCCCGCCAGATCCCCGCGCTTCTGCTCTGCACGCGCAATGCCCTCCAGAGCAACACCCGCATTGCTCAAATCGGCGATGGCACGGTAGATCGAAAGCGCATGAGTAAACTCTGCAACGGCTTTTTCCGGTTGTCCGAGGAGATTGTAGACTTCGCCAAGATGGGTAAGCCCATAAGCTTCTCGTCGCTGATTTCCGACGGTGTGCTGAATTTGAACTGCCTGCTCGTGAAGCTGCAAAGCGTTTGGATACTGGCCCTCGGCAGCCGCAACGGCTCCCATCTCATCAAGTGTTTCAGCTTCGTCGGCACTATTCGCGATTCGTCGTTGAATCACCTGTGCCTGGTTAAAATAATCAAGCGCCTTCTGGTTTTCATTCAGGCGGCGGCAAACACGGCCCATATTCAGTAGAGTGTAAGCCTCCGCTTTTTCGTCTTTGACGGAACGATGTAACGGAAGAGACTGTTGTAGGTAATCAAGCGCTTTTTGATTTTCGCCTGACTCGCTATAGGCGATGCCGATATTGTTCAGAGTAATGGCCTCGTTTGATTTTCTATCATTCGCCCTGAAGACTACGAGTGCCTGCGCGAAAAACTCCAACGCCTTCTGCCATTCGGCAATTTCGCTGTAGACCTTGCCGATATTACTGAGCGCGTTTCCTTCCGCCAGTTGCCATCCGCCTTCGCGCGCAAGCTTGAGCGCGTGCTGGTAGTGGTCCAACGCTTTGCCAACGTCGCCAAGAAACTCAAGCATGCCGCCAACAAACGTTTCCGTTCCGGCTTCCAGCCTGCTATCTCCAATCGTCTCGGCAGACGAGAGTGTTTGATTGAAGTAGCCGAGCGCGGTTCGGAAATCATTCAACTGGTAATAAGCAATGCCGATCCCCATCAACGTGAGCGCGCGCCGGTAGGTATCGCCCGCTGCTTCGAAGAGCGGCAGTGCCTGCTTGCCCCGTTCAATGGCGGCGCGCTTGGCTTCAAGAGACGATTGGATCCTGAGTTTTCTTGCTTCATCAAAAGCTGCCTGGCCCAATGCATGGCTCTTGTCGATGCTGGTGGCCTCTCGCAAAGCGATCATTTTTATCCTGTAACGGCCCGCCGACGCTTTGGCGTTTGACGGTCGTACTTCGACGCGGTAATCACCGGTAGTGGGGGCTACGAGGATAATGGGTTCGGTGCCCCACCTGTCGTTAGGACTGTTACTTTCAGTAAGTTGTTTCCCATCAGGAGCAAAAATAGATGTGATTACGTCGATGTCATTTTGCTCAACCAGTGCATAAACGAACTGGCCGGACGTAAGGGAGATTCGGAAAGAGTTCGTTTCGCCACCTTTTAGTTCGTGCTCGCCATCAGACAACGGAGGGAGGGCATTCGGCGTTTGCGCGAGAGACGGTAGCAACGACGCGGTGAAAACCACCAACATCAAAACCAAAGACTGAAACAGTTGCTTTCTGATCTTCTCGCTCATGGCTAGGGTTCTGAAGTTACTTTAGCCACAACGAGGCACAAAAAGCTCAAAATGGGCAGGACCCGTTCGAGTTCTTTGTGCTCCGCTGTGGCAAAGAAAGACTGTCTTACTTCGACGCTGATGCACTGGCACTGAGATCACCATCGGTGCCGGATTGTCCCTGGAATGTTCCAGTCTCGGGATCGTCCCCTTCGTTGGAAAGATGGGCGCGGTCGACAGGCACGGCCGACCAATTTCCGCTCGCGCCTTCGTTCGAAATCACAAATTGAGTTACGGTCCATTTCAACTCGTCATAGGTAAAAGTGAAATTGTCTCCGCTTTGCACAACTGAAGGGTTGCTGGCGCCGTTGACGTACATGTCGATTTGCGTGCCGTCTGACTCGTAGAAGTTATATGTATCAGAATCATCAACTTCCTGGAAGTAGCAGTTAAGCAAATCATTTCCATCGTCACCTGGAGGATTAGTCGGAGCTTCACTGATCGGTATTTGGATATTGGGCATAACGTCTCCTTTCACTGGGCTGTGGATTTTGCACAACTGAACGGGCTTGTGCTTTTGGATCTTGCGAACCTGCGAGCGCCTTCAGCAAGGCACTGCATGCGTCGCACCTTAACTCTCAACAATTAACGCGAGAATTGCCTGGGAAAACCACCATGCAAGGCAACGTAGTGTAGATGATGCGGAACTTGCCACAAACGCGGGCAAAAGTCACTAAAAAGTGGGCCGCGTTTTATGTATTTTTTTGTGGCAGTATTCTGCTGGTACGTTGTGGTCAGTGATGTTCGAGCTTGATGGCGTAAACCAGGAGATTTCCCTGCCATTTTACGGTGGTGAGCGAAGCGCCTTTATCAACGTCAGGTTTTTTGCCCGAATTCGCCGCGAGGAAACTCTCCACGACCTTGTTTTGTCCGACATCCGTGATGAGGTTTTTGCTTTGCGGTGAGGCCGCTTGCCTCGCTGCCTCGAGTTCCGCTACGGCCTCCTTTGAAAAGACGAGCCACAGCTTTTCAACCCCTTGTTGCTGATCAAATTCCAACCACGACTTTTCCGGAATTTGAACTATCTGACCGGCCTTGATAAGCGACGAATTGTTGTTCGCAGTTGTCGACGGGAAAACCACTACATACTCCGTCACGGCAGACGCAGTTGCCGGACCTTCATTGAAGATATACAGGTAACCATCTTCCGGACTGCGAATGTGCACGCGAATGTGATAGCTCGCCTCGAAGTTGATCTCGCCCGCCAACGGGAATGGATCCTGGTACGCTTTCCCGTCTTTGAACTTCTGCACCGTGATCCAATAGGTGAGTGTGCGTTCGACAGTTGGCGCATCAGACGTCGTCACGATGCTGCTCGGGCTTGAACGCGACCGCCAGACGTTGAAAGCAAAGATAGACGCAGTCACAATTGCCATCGCGGTGAGAGCCAGAAATAACACTATTCTCTTTGTCGGATCCGTGTCGCCGGCCGGGACCGGCATGGCCGGTGACGAAGTGCGGTGAATCTCAGCTTCGACGTCCAGACGTTTTTTCAAACTGCGTAAGTCGATAAGCATGTCCTTCGCGGTTTGATAACGCTCGTCGGGATTCTTCGCCATCGCCTTCGCGAGGATGCGTTCCATTTCCGCTGGAGCGTGGACCAGCTTCGTCAACGGCACCGGATCTTTTTCGAGAATCTGGACAATAGTGTGACTCGTCGTCGCCCCGCTGAAAGGCACAACGCCGGTCACCATCTCGTAAATCATGACGCCCGTGCTCCAAATGTCGGTGCGCACATCAACCGCGTGCGCCTGCGCCTGTTCCGGCGACATGTAATTAGGCGTACCCATGATGATGCCGGGCGCCGTTTTGAATTCAGTGGCGGCTTCCGACTGCTCATCGCCCTTAACGGTCGAGAGCTTTTTCTCGGTTACTTTCGCCAACCCGAAGTCCAACACTTTGACTACATGATCCCGGCGTCGAAGCATTACGTTCTCAGGTTTGATATCGCGATGAACAATAGTGGCGTCGTGAGCGGCATCGAGTGCGGCCAGCACCTGAATGCTGATGTCGAGCACTTCACCTATCTTGAGCGGTTTGCCTTTCAGGTGGTGACGCAGCGTGTCTCCATCGATGAATTCCGTAGCGATGAACGTCAGTCCACCAACTTCGCCAAACTCGAAGATCGTAAGAATGTTCGGCTGGTTCAATGAAGATGCGACCTTTGCTTCCTGTAGAAAGCGCTGCATGCGTCGCTTGTCGCGCGAGACGTCAGAGGTCAGCAGCTTCAATGCGACTGTGCGATCGAGTCGTGTGTCGCGCGCGAGGTAAACTTCACCCATGCCGCCGGCCCCCAGCGAGTCGAGCACGACGTAGGAACCGAACTGTTGTCCTTTTATGAGAGTCTGTCGGGTTGCGCCGCCGGCATCGTCGACGATGAGTAACGGCGCGGCAGCTTCAGCCGCCAAACCGCCGATAAAATTTTCCTCACTAGCTTGCCTGTGTGAATCAAGCAACTTCTCGACGTCTGCGCGCAACGAGTCGTCATCGAGACACTGCGCCTTCAAGTAAGCGGCGCGTGCCTCGCTGTCGAGGCTGATTGCCGATTTGAAGATGCGACTTATTTGTTGCCAGCGCTCAGGCGTCAATTCGCGCCGCTCCCGGTGAGTTGTTGATACAGCCACGCGCGCGCCATGTTCCAGTCGCGAGTGACTGTGTTTTCGGAAATGTGGAGCACGCCCGCGATCTCTTCGTTGTTCAAGCCGCCGAAATAACGCAGCTCCACTACCTGGCTGCGCCGAGGATCCATTTCCGCAAGACTCTTGAGGGCTTCGTCAAGCCGGATCAATTCAAGACCCTGCTCCGGGGTTACGGTTGCCGCTTCTTCGAGAGAGACTTGTTGCGCGCCGCCGCCGCGCTTAGCGTACGCATGCCGCCGGGCGTGATCGATCAAGATTCGTCGCATTATCTGTGCTGAGATCGCGAAGAAGTGCGAGCGATTGGCCCACTGCACGTTTTTCTGATCGACGAGGCGAACGTAAGCTTCGTTTATAAGCGCGGTGGTTTGTAGTGTGTGACCTTTTCGTTCGCGGCTCATGTAGCGGCGGGCGAGCCGGTGCAGTTCGTTATAGACCAGGGGATACAACTCGTCGAGAGCGGACTGGTCCCCGTCGCGCCATTCAGCGAGTAGTTCAGTGATCTCATGTTGCCGGGGTGTTTGAGTCACTTCTGCCAGGTCATGACTTGAACTGATCGATATCGCCGGGTTTTCTAAGCATCTTGTTCACTTCTCCGACGTGCAGCTCTTCTTCCGCGATCATGCGGCGCGCGTAGTCTTCGAGTAAGACCGAGCGGTCGCGAACGAGATCGAACAGTTCCCTGTAGAGCGCGAGTCCTGTTTTTTCTGCTTGGAGAGATTCGATGAGAATGTCGTTAATGCCGTGTTTGTGCGTTTCGAGCAGCGCGCCGATCTTCAGCGACGGGTGTTCGCCGAAATAAGTGACTAGCTCGCCCGCTTCGTTTGCATGTAAGAGGCACGTGTTTGCTTCGTTGCGCAGCCAGCTCACGATCGGAATCCGGTTGTGACCGAAGACCATCAGGGAATAATGCGTGTACCTGACGACGCCGGCCAGTTCAGCTTCCATGATGTTGTTCAAAAGCTTCACTGCCGCTGCCTTGTCAAACGTTTCCTCCGACATATTCTCTCCTTTGATTGCCTAGAATCTTAACGACAGACAACTGAGCCCGCCATCCATCTTCTGAAATTCCGACATCTCTAAAGTAATAATCGAGTGACCTGCTAACTCACGCTTGAATGTGGGAAATCCACTCGCTATTAAAACGCTGCCGTTTAGTGCCAGGCAATTCGCTGCGTACTCTTCAGTTGAGTTTAAGCAAATAAGATCGTAACCGGAAAACTCCTGCATCTTCCGGAGCGCGTCGATGATCACGAGGCGCTTGCCTGGAAGATAAGCCAAACCGCTCTTCAGGTGAAGAATATTACTCAGACCGCGAATGTCTATCAAACTCGTAGTGTAGCCGAATGAGTGGAGTATGCGGGCGAGTTGTTTGGCGCCGTGTTCGTTAGTACGACGAGAGATGCCGATAAAGAAGTGATCTCCGGCTTCGCAGACATCGCCGGCATCGAGTGTGCCGGGTTCTTCGATCGTGTAGACGTCTTTGAAGTAGTCGCGCACGACGGTGGCAATACTCTCGACTTCACCACGCCGGCTGCTGGCGCCGGGGCGCGTGAGTACAGCGCCATGAGCAGTTAAAAGCACCGTATCTTCGACGAAGGTTGAGTCCGGATATTGTTCCTCTGCCGGCAAACGAATCAGTTCGAGTCCGCACGATTCGAGCGCCTCGCAATATGCCTCGTGTTGTCGTAGCGTGGCTTCAAGATCCGGTTTCCCTAAATCAACCGAAGTCTCCCCCGACGCGAAAATCGCACATGGACGCCTGACTATTGCTTTCGTAATCAACAGAACCTTTTGTGCTTTTTGTGGCTAACTGACCTTGCCCATCAAGCGCTTCACGGTCGGCGTCAGTAGCGCCAGAATCCCGGCTGAAATCAACAGCCCCGCCGCAATCCCGCCATACAACTTCACAAGCTGCATCGGATTGTTCGACACGAAGAACCCTGACAAGTATCCCGCGAGCTTACTGCCAAACGACGACGCCAGAAACCAAACGCCCATCATGATCCCGACGAGCTTAACCGGCGCAAGCTTCGTTACCGTACTCAATCCCACCGGACTCAAACACATCTCACCGCAAACCTCGAGGAAGTAAAGCCCGACAAGCCACAGCGGACTGATCCGCCCCGACGCCGTCAACATACAAGCCGGAATCATCAACAAGTACGCAACACCGATGAACAGCAGTCCGAGCGTAAACTTGACCGGACTCGACGGTTGTCGCTCCTTCAGCTTCACCCAAAGCAACGAGAACAACGGCGCGAGGAAGATCACGAACAACGGCGTACACGACTGCAAATAGCTCGACGGAAATTCCCTCCCGAAAACCTCCGTCCGTACCAGGTCCTTCGCAAACAAGTTCAGGCTCGCGCCCTTCTGCTCGTACGCGCCCCAGAACAAAATCGTAAACAAAAAGAAGATCACGATCGCGGCGATGCGTTTCCAGTCAGATGACGTCATCGGCGCGCTGGCAGCGGCGTCGCTCATCTTCTCCACTGAAGGTCTCCTGACTCTCTTCCCAACGTGCGCGAGCCAACTACCGAACAGCACGAAGACAATCAACCCGAGAATCATACCGACGCCCGCAGCGCCGAAACCCCAATGCCAGCTCGTGTTCGGATCGAAACCGTTGTTTACAAGCGTTTCTTTGAACGTCTTACTCTGAGCAAGATACCCGCACACGAGCGGCGCAAGCACGGCGCCGATGTTGATACCCATGTAAAAGAGCGAGAACCCGCTATCGCGACGCGGATCGTTGTCGGCGTAAAGACCGCCAACCATCGCGCTGATGTTTGGTTTGAGAAGACCCGTGCCAACCGCGATGAGCACCATGCCGAGATAGAACGACGTCATCGATTGAAAGACCATCGAGAAGTGGCCGGCAGCGATAACGAGCCCGCCGAGAAAGACGGCGAGACGGGCACCGAGCAGGTAGTCGGCGGCGAGTCCGCCCGGCAGAGCGGTGATGTAGACGGACATCGTGTACCAACCGTAGATCGATGCGGCGCGCTTGACGTCGAAGCCCAAACCACCCTGAGCCGGAGGCGCAACCATATAAAGGACAAGGATGGCGCGCATGCCGTAATAACTGAAGCGCTCCCAAAGTTCGGTGAAGAAGAGCGGCCCGAGGCCTTTGGGATGCCTGAAGAAGGCGGTGTCGCGAAGTCTTGGGTCGAGTTCGGTTTCTGCCGTCATAATTGCGCGGCACTATATCGAAAGAGGCAGAGTTTAGCCACAAAAGGCACAAAGCACAGGGCAGAAAAGTTCAGAGTTTAAGCTTAGCTTGTGGTCGTGAATTCCGAGCTTGCAAGCTAAAGCTTGAACTCTGAACCCCGTTTTTCCAACCCTTACTTATTCCGCGGCATCTATTTCCCACAACCGAAAGACCACTCTCCCGAAGGCAGCACACTTCCAAGTCCAGGATTTTTATGTGCAAAACCAAACTGTCGCTGATTCTGCTTTTGAGTGTCGCTTTCCTGCCTGTTAATCTTTTTGCACAGTCAGGGCGAGTGAAGTCCGACTCAAAACCCGCAAAGACCGAACCCGCGAAACCCGCGGACGACGGAATCACCAACGAAACGAAAATCAATCCTAACGGCGAGACTGTCGAAGGCGACGTGATTCGTTTCGACACTGCCTTGGTCACCGTGCCCGTAACCGTCATGGATCGGAACGGACGCTACGTTCCCATGCTTCGTCGCGAGCAGTTTCGGCTCGAAGAGAACGGCGTCGAACAGAAGATCGCTTACTTCGCCACTACCGATGCGCCATTCAGCGTCGTCCTGCTGATCGACACCAGCGGTTCAACAGACTTCCGTCTGAAGGACATTCAAGACGCGGCAATCCAATTCGTCGACAGACTAAAACCGACAGACAGCGTGATGGTGATGTCGTTTGACGATCGCATCCAGGTGCAATGCAGAGCAACGACTGATCGAGACGTAATCCAGAAGGCGATCCGGCATACACACACGGGCGGCGGCACGCGTCTCTACGATGCTGTCGACGAAATTTTGAAAAAACAGCTCAGCACGATAGAAGGTCGCAAGGCGGTAGTCCTGTTTACCGACGGCGTCGACACGACCAGCCATCGCGCTTCGTACGAGAGCACGATACGTCTGGCGGAAGAGTCAGACGCGCCGATCTATTCAGTTGACTACGACACATCCGGATTCGGCGGCGGGATGGGCGGGGGTATTCCCTTGCCGGGCGGCCGCGGCAGGGTTCTCGGTCTGCCGCTACCAACTCCCGGGGGTATTCCAGGCGGCAGCATTCCCGGCTCGTCCCCCGGCGACTACAGGCGAGCCGTCGCTTACCTGCACGCACTTTCAGAATCTACGGGCGGCCGTTTTTACAGTGGCGACTCGATGTTCGGAATCGCGCAGGCGTTTACGTGGATCGCTGAAGAGCTCGGGCGGCAGTACAGCCTCGGGTATTACCCGTCAACAGCAGGAAAAGATGGCGAGCGTCGTCAGATAAAAGTTAAGGTGACTGAATCGGATCTGGTGGTGAAGGCCCGTGATAGTTACATCTACTCAGAAAAAGGAAAGAAGTTCTCGCAGATTACACGGCTGACGGAGGAATGATCAGCCGTGTAATCTTTTCGGGTCAGTTACTGTAAAAAAACTTACCCTGCATCTCCCAGTTACCCAGGTTGAACTGTCGCTGTGCTCCGCAACTCAGACACTTCCGATAAGCGCGCCCCCCGCGTGAAAACGGCCGGCTGAGTTCTCCATGCCAACAACCAAATACCCGCGTCACAAATGTGCTGATTTTCCCCGTCAACGCCTGCATGATATCTACCTCTCAAAGTCTCCCGAAATTCGCTCCATCCACTAACGCGCAAAGAGATCGGGAATAGGGCCATGAGGTTGAGAGTCGTCATACATAGTGCCGAGCAATCATCCAGCGCTACCGCGCGCGGTGAGGTTGGCCTTATACTAATGGACCTTAAGTCTTCGATTACGGAGAGTTAACGATTGAGTGAGCATCCCTCAGATAACATAACTCGTCTACTGATCGAGCTCTCCAACGGCGATCGGAACGCAGTTGATCTTTTGCTACCCGTCATCTACGATGAACTGCGTAAGCTTGCAGCGAATTATCTGCGCCGGGAGCGACCCGATCACACTCTCCAGCCCACCGCGCTGGTGCATGAGGCTTATCTACGACTCATCGACCAATCGCGGGTGAACTGGCAGAACCGCGCTCATTTTTTCGGAGTCGCTGCTCAGATAATGCGTCGCTTGCTCGTAGATCATGCGCGCAAGCATAATGCAGAAAAGCGTGGCCAGGATTTTCAAAAACTCTCTCTGGACGAAAACATCGACAGAGCAGTCGAGCGCAGCGCCGAACTGATTGCGCTCGATGACGCGCTAAAAACACTGGCGACATTCGACGCACAAAAGGCACGCATGGTTGAGTTGCGTTACTTCGGCGGACTTTCCATCGAAGAGACGGCAGACGTTATGGGTGTGACCCCTACCACCATTAAACGTCACTGGCGCTTTGCCAAAGCATGGCTTCACGGAGAAATGCAAAGAAATAATTGATGCACGCAGTAAGTCCAATCCAGCAAGGCAACTAAGAACATCTCTGTGCAATCTGTGTTCTCTGTGTCTCCATGGTGCTCGCATTAACCTTCCACCACCGGGACAGAGAGAGCACAGAGATTGCACACAGAAGAACTGAATGACCCCCGAACGCTGGCGACAGGTTGAGGAAATTTTTCAGGCCGCGCTCGATCTTTCACCCGAAGATCGAGACCGCTACGTGTCAGACGTGTGCTCGAACGATACCGAATTGAGGCGTGACGTGGAGTCGCTGCTGTTGCAGTACGACAGCGCTGGAGAACTTTTGGACGAACCTGTTTACGGCAACACTGAGCTGAGCGTCCTCGAATCGTTCGTTGAAGACAAAGACCCGATGATCGGGCGCCGTCTCGGCTCGTATCGCATCGAGCGTGAGATCGGACGCGGCGGCATGGGCGCGGTCTACGAAGCCTCTCGCGCTGACAACGAGTTCAACAAGCGCGCGGCAATCAAGCTCGTGAAGCGTGGGATGGACACAGACTTCATCCTGCGTCGCTTCCGCAAAGAACGTCAGATACTCGCCGCTCTCGATCATCCGCACATCGCCGGCCTCCTAGATGGAGGCACGACGGAAGACGGTCTGCCCTACTTCCTGATGGAGTTCATCGAAGGGCAGCCGCTCTACACTTATTGCGACAACAACAATCTGAACATCACCGAGCGATTGAAACTCTTTCGCTCCATCTGTGATGCTGTCCATTACGCACATCAGAAACAGGTCGTGCACCGCGATATCAAACCATCGAACGTGCTCGTGACTGCCGATGGTGTTCCGAAGTTACTCGACTTCGGTATCGCAAAGCTCCTCAATCCAACACTTGCCGGCGACATCACCCACGATCCGACTGCGACCGCGATGCGTTTGATGACTCCGGAGTACGCCTCGCCGGAACAAGTACAGGGCGCACCGACGACACCGACTACTGACGTCTATTCACTCGGCGTGTTGCTGTATGAGCTGTTGACCGGTCACAGGCCTTACCGGTTAGTGAATCGAGCGCCGCACGAGATCGCGCGTGTGATCTGTGAAGAGGCTCCGGCGCCGCCGAGCATCATCATCACGCGCGCAGAGGATCTCCTGCCGAGTCTTTACACCGGCGGCGACGAGTCAACCACCCTCAAGCGTCTCTACACGACTCGCGGCACGACGCTCGAATCGCTGCGTCGCGCCCTCTCGGGTGATCTCGACAACATCGTGATGCAGGCGCTGCGCAAGGAGCCGGAGTGGCGCTATCAAACCGCGGCGGACCTCCGCGACGACATCACACGATTTCTTGAAGGCCGTCCGATTTTGGATCTGCCGGATCCGCCACGTGCGAGTGGACCACTCAGACCCGGCGCGACGAATGAAAACTCGCTGGCTGTGTTGCCGATGAAGATCCTCGACATCAACCAGCCTGATACGGGTCCAGACTATCTCGGCACCGGTCTCGCCGACGCGCTCATCACGCGTCTCAGCGCGATCCGCAGTTTTGCTGTCAGACCGACGAGCAGCGTGCTTCGTTACGGGGCCGACGCCGATCCGTTGCGCGCGGGTCGTGAGCTCGGCGTCGAGTTCGTGCTCGACGGCAGAATCAGGCGCACGGCGGAACGAATTCGCGTCACGATTCAGTTGCTCAACGTTCGCGAGGAGACGACTGCGTGGGCCGGACAATTTGACGAGCAGTTTACAGACGTTCTCAATCTGGAAGACGTCATCTCGTCGCACGTCGCCGAAGCGATCGTGCCGCACCTGACGGTGGACCAGCGCCTGCGACTCGCCAAGCGCGGCACGGACAATCCACAGGCGCACGAAGCTTACCTGCGTGGACGTTTTTACTGGAACACGTTTACTGAAGACGGTTTCGCACGCGCGATCGTGTGTTACCAGCAGGCAATCGCACTCGATCCGAAATACGCACTCGCGTATGCGGGAGTCGCAAACTATCACAACTGGCTCGGCGTGTTCAGCGTGATGCCGTTTGCCGAGTGTGCGGCAGCGGCTTACGAGGCTGCGTCAACCGCAGTCGAGCTCGATCCGAATCTTGCTGAAGGCCATGTGGCGCTTGGACAGGCGATACTCACTCGCGACTTTGCGTGGGCCAGCGCCGAGCATCATCTCGTGCGCGCGATCGAGCTCGATCCAAACCACGCCCCGGCGCGCGTCTGGTATTCGTTGCAGCTCGCGATGGAGGGCCGGTTTAGTGAATCACTGCGCGAAGCCCACACCGGTCGCGATCTCGATCCACTCGCAATCATCTCGCGGTTCGCGGTGGTCTGGTGTTCGTATCACGCACGACGTTTTGACGAAGCCTATCGATTCGCGAGCGCCACGATTGAAAACGAGCCGCGCAATTTGATGATGCTGTATGGCTCGAGCTTTGTGCTCAGTCGTATGAGTCGCCATGCTGAAGCGGTCCACGCAGCTGAGCAGTGTGTCGAGTTGATGGGCAAGGCATCGCACACACTCGGACGTCTCGCCAGCTCTTACGCTGCCGCCGGAGATCTAGATCGTGCGCAGGCGGTGCTGAACGACATGCACCTGCTGGCCGAGCGTCGTTACGTATCGCCATACCATCTCGCACTCGTAACCTGCCAACTCGATCGTCCCGAAGAAGCACTCGATCTGCTCGAAAGAGCGTACGACAGCGGCGATGCGAAGGTGTTGTGGATGGGAGTCGATCCCGAGCTGGATCCGCTGCACGGCCACCCGCGCTTCAACGATCTGCTGCGCCGGCTGGACCATCGTCTCGCGGCGCTTCCGACGATTGCCGGTCAGTTGCGTGAAGACCAGGAATCGATTGCCGTGCTTCCCTTCCGCATTCTCAGCCCGCCGGGAGAAAACACGGGTGATGAGTATCTCGGTGTCGGACTAACTGACGCATTGATTACACGACTTAGTAACGTGCAACGTCTCGTGGTGCGACCGACGAGCAGCGTGCTGCGTTATCACGGCGCCGCGATCGATCCGCTCATGGCCGGACGCGATCTCGGTATCGATTACGTTATCGACGGGAGCCTGCGTCGCGTCGGCAATCGCCTGCGCGTGACAGCTCAACTACTCAGCATCAGCGACGGCGCGACGCGTTGGGCCGAACATTTCGACGAAGATTCTACCGACGTGCTCCAGATCGAAGACTCGATTTCGGAGAAAGTCGCGTCAGCGTTGTTGCCGCAGCTCACCGGCGACGAGAAACGCCAGTTATCAAAACGCGGCACTGACAGTTCCGAAGCCTTCGAAGCTTATCTGCGTGGTCGTTATTACTGGAGCTCTTACACCGAAGTCGGTCTCGCGAAGGCGCTCGAGTCTTACAAGAAAGCCATTAAGCTCGACCCCGATTACGCGCTCGCTTACACCGGCATCGCCGATTACTTCAACTGGCTTGGCGTCTTCGGCATTCGTCCGTTCGCAGAGACTTCCGCGGCCGCTAAACAAAACGCCGCGAAGGCTGTCGAGCTCGATTCAACGTCGGCCGAAGCATATAGCGCGCTTGGCTTCGCGACCGTTTGTCATGACTTCGATTGGGCCGTCGCGGAAGGTCAGCATCGTCGCGCAATCGAGATCAATCCGAACTACGCCACGGGCCACCATTGGTACGCGTTCCACTTGCTGATGGAAGGACGTTTCGACGAGGCCATTGAGCGGATACTGCGTACGCGCGAGCTCGATCCGATTTCGCCGAGCGTGCTTCAGGCCGTTGCGTGGTGTTACTACCAGGCGCGTCGCTTTGACGAGTCAATCGCGACATACAAGAGCATGCTCGAGGCAGTGCCGGAGTTTCCCTACGGCCTCGTTACACAATCGTGGACACTCAGGCACACGGGCGATTTCAATGACGCTGTCGCAGCCGCGGAAAAGGCTCTGGATCTTTCGGGCGGCGGCACGTTCTATGTCGCGGCTCTCGGCGCCGCGTACGCAGCGGCCGGAAGAGAGAAAGACGCGCGCGCCGCGTTGGAGCGCTTGGCCCAACTGTCGGTCCATGGCTACGTGTCGCCCTATCAACTGTCGTTGATTCACCTGCATCTCGGCGAGCGTGAACGCGCTCTCGAGTTGCTTCAGGATGCGTATTCGATCAGAGACGCATGGGTCGTGTGGCTGGGCGTCGAGCCGCAGTTTGATCCGTTGCGCGGCGATCCCATCTTCGAGGGAATTCTCCGCGATCTGCGTCACCCTGCGATCTATCGCAGAGCTGAGAAGAAGACGCCGGCCGCGGCGCGGGACAGTCGTCGAAAAGGCGAACACATCGCGCCGATAACGAGGCAGATCCTGATGCCCGCGCCTGAAACGCAGGCCGGCGAGAACGAAGAAGCGCGCCAGCTCTACACTGCCGGACGTTACTACTCGACGCGGAGAACAGCCGAAGGTTTGCGCCAGGCGATCGAACGTCTCGAACGCGCAGTCGAGCTCGATCCGGAGTATGCCATCGCGCATTCGGAGCTAGCCGACTGCTACGCGTTAATGAACTGGTACATCGAACCGCCGCCGGCTGGTGCGTGGGAACGCGCGAAGACTTCCGCTTTACGTGCCGTTGAGGCCGATCCGAATCTCCCCGAGGCCCATGCGTCACTCGGTTTTGTGAGACTGCACTACGATCGTGATTGGATCGACGCCGAGCGTGAGCTGCGCAAAGCGATACAACTGAAGCCGAGCAATCAGGTGGCCCATCGCTGGTACGCGTACAGTCTGTCAGCCATGGGGCGTCACGACGAGGCTTACGCTGAGATCGAGCGCGCGCGCCAGATTTCGCCGCAATCGGCTGTGATCGCAACGGCTGTCGCCAACGTACTGTTTCTGGCGGGCAAGTTTGACGAGGCCGTGGCGCAAGCGCGTAAGTCACTTGAGCTCGACGCGGGCGCAGTCGCAGCCCACACGATTCTGCGTTGGGCTTACGAGTTAAAAGGCATGGACGCCGAAGCGATGGCGGCGTTTGAACAGGAACGAAGCTTCGCGGGCGACACGCCGACGACGCATGCGAAACGCGCGCACGTACTTGCCGCGACCGGCAAGCGCGAAGAAGCGCAGCAGATCCTGAATGAGATCATTGCCAAGCGTCAGCAGAACTGGGTAACCGCGTATGAGATTGCGATCATTTACACGTGGCTCGGCGATTTCGACAACGCGTTTCGCTGGCTCGCGCAGGCTGAACGCGAGCATGCGGTTGGTTTCACGTTTGTGCGCGTCGATCCGCATCTCGCGAAACTTCGTCTCGATCCGCGCTTCGCTGACTTGATGAGAGAAACTGAAAAAACCATTCCATAATCCGTATAATCTGTGGTTAAAAATAACGAACAGTTAAATGCCTGGGTCCGTGAAGTTGTCGCATGGCATTTCGATCCGGAAACAGGTTGTCCCTTCTGGCTCGACTACGCCAAAAATCTATCCTGGGATCCACGCAAGGAGATTCAAACTTACGACGACTTGTCGCGTTTTGGATTTTTTCAGGACGAGTGGTTGCGCGGTGGTCCGGTGCGGCGCTGGGTACCGAAAGGTTACTCCGATCGACCGGTCTATACCTTTGAAACCGGCGGCAGCACGGGCGTGCCGAAGTCGCGCATCAATATCGACGACTTCCGTATCGACTACGAAGCATTCAGCGACACATTGCCGGAGGAATTCTTTCCGCGCGGCGCTGACTGGCTGTCGCTTGGACCAACGGGTCCGCGCCGCCTGCGTCTGGCTGTCGAGCACCTCGCGCAGCATCGCGGCGGGATCTGTTTCCTCGTCGATCTCGATCCGCGCTGGGTTATCAAGCTGATCAAGATGGGCCAGCCGAAGATGGCTGAGCAGTACAAGCAGCACGTCGTGGAGCAAGGGCTGACTTTGTTGAAAGCGCACGACGGTATTCGTTGTTTATTTACGACGCCAAAGCTGCTCGAAGCACTTTGTGAAAAAGTGTCGCTGAAGAAGATGGGCATCACAGGTGTGTTTTGTGGCGGCACTGAGATGACGCCGCAGTTTCATCGCTTCGCGGTCGAGGAACTGCTCGAAGGCGCTTACTTCGCCCCGACGTATGGCAACACGTTGATGGGCCTGGCCGTTCACAAGCCGCGCGATCCAAAAGATAATTACGCGATCATTTACTATCCGCCCATTCCACGCGCTGTGGTTGAAGTCGTCGATCCCGATCAACCCGATCGCGTCGTCGGATACGGCGAGACCGGTCGCGTGCGTTTGACGACGTTAACAAAAGAGTTCTTCATGCCCCGCTTTCTCGAGCGCGACGAAGCTGAGCGTGAACCACCGTGCGATCAATATCCGTGGGACGGCGTCCGCAACGTCCGCCCCTTCTCTCGTTTCCAATCAACAGTCGTCGAAGGCGTCTACTAATCCTGTTAATCTTGAAAAATCTTGTAAATCCTGTCTAACGACTGTCGTAAACACCATGCTGCATATTCCAATCCTGCGTCACGGCAATGAATATAGAAGCCTCGACATCTCGCGCGTTCCCCATCATCAAACCCGCGAGCTCTTCGTCGAAGTAAGCCAGGCCAACGCAGGATTGATCCGCCGCGACCTTTCTCGACAAGACCTCGCCACAAAATCTCTCGCGCGCTTCTCGACACACGACCTGGTCAACATCTGCACCCGCGCCGCCGATCATTTCACGAACAATCCGCTTCAGCTCGGCGATTCAACGCAATCGCCCGACGATTACGTCAATCAAGTCTCGGCAACGACCGGTCTGCCGCACGTGCTCGCACGCCGCAACATGCAAAAAATCAAAAGCATGTTGGCAAGCATGGAATCCGTTCTCAACGGTCTCACGCGCAACCTCGATTGGGATCTACTCGATCGCGGCTTCGGCGAGTTCGACGGCCAGGCGCTCAGCTTCTTTCCGCGCACGCAATCGCTCGGCGCGGTTCTGCCCAACAACTCACCGGGCGTGCATTCGCTCTGGATTCCCGCGTTTCCCCTTCGCATTCCGCTCGTTCTCAAACCGGGCAGCGCCGAACCGTGGACGCCTTATCGAATCATTCAGTCATTAATTAAAGCCGGTGCGCCGCGCGAAGCTTTCAGTTTTTATCCCACCGATCACGCGGGTGCGGCAGAGATTCTGCGAAGCTGCGGTCGTTCGTTGCTCTTTGGCGATTCTTCTACGACAGGCATGTGGGCCAACGATCCGCGCGTCGAGATCCATGGGCCGGGCTACAGCAAGATCATCATTGGCGAAGATTGCGTTGACGACTGGGAACAGTATCTCGACGTGATGGTAGCTTCGATTGCAGATAACGGCGGACGCTCGTGCGTAAACGCCTCTGCAGTCTGGACGCCCGCGCACGCCGAAGAGATCAGCGAAGCACTCGCGAAACGTCTCGCGCAGATCGTCCCACGGGCAGCTAATGATGAGAATGCGCAGCTTGCACCGTTCGTCGATCCCCAGGTGGCCACACGCATCAACGCCATTATCGAGCAGGGTTTGACTGAACCGGGCGCGCGTGATGTCACCGCCGCACATCGCGATGGCGAACGACTCGTCCAGTGGAACCGTTGCTCCTACCTGCTGCCCACAGTCATTCTCTCTGAACACGATCATCCACTCGCGATGAAGGAGTTTCTCTTTCCCTTCGTCAGCGTTCTGCAAGTCGATCAAGACGAGATTGCATCACGCCTTGGTCCAACGCTTGTCGTGACTGCGATTACCAAAGATCCGCGATTGATTCAGACTCTCGTCAACTCTCCTCGCATCGACCGGCTCAACATCGGCGCGCTGCCGACGAATCAGGTGAGCTGGGACCAGCCGCACGAAGGCAATCTCTTCGAACATCTTTACGCGCGGCGCGCGTTTCAGCAGGCGGTCGCTGTTTGAGGATTCGACGTGAGGATTCTCTATCTCACAGGCGGGGCCGGCCGGATGTATTGCGGGAGCTGCCTGCGCGACAACGCCATGGCCACCGAGCTGATGAAACGTGGCCACGACGTTTTGCTCCTGCCTGTCTACACCCCAACGCTGACCGATGAACCGAACGTCAGTAACGATCACGTCGTTCTCGGCGGCATCAGTGCTTATCTCGAACAATACGTTCCTCTGTTTCGCAAAACGCCGCGCTGGCTCGATCGGCTTTGGGATTCGAAGGCGGCATTGAACCTCGCGACGCGACGCTCTCTCTCGACCAACCCGAAGACTCTCGGCGAGATGACCGTTTCAGTCCTGAAAGGCGAAGACGGATTTCAGCGGAAAGAAATCGACAAGTTTATCGACTGGGTCAAACACGAGGCACCGCCCGACGTCGTCAATCTTCCTTACACTTTGTTGCTGGGCCTCGCTGGTCCAATCAAACAAGCCTTGAATGCTCCAATTCTCTGCACACTCCAGGGCGAAGATCTTTTTCTCGACAACCTCCAGGAACCTTATCGCACCCAGTCTCTTGATCTGATCCGCGATCATCTACCGCACGTCGATCGGTTTCTATCCGTGTCAGACTACTACGCGGAATTTATGCCGGGCTATCTCGGGATTCCGCGCGAAAAGATTCGCGTCGTCCCGATCGGCATCAACCCGGACGGGTTCGAGCGGCGCGACGCTGATCGTCGTGGTCCATTCACCGTGGGTTTCTTCGGCCGCATCGCTCCGGAAAAAGGACTGCACGTACTGGCCGAAGCGTATCGCATCATGCGACAGTCGGGAGAGTTACCCGAAGCACGATTGGAAGCAGCGGGCTACATGGCCCCTGACTGCAGACCCTATCTCGATGAAATTCAGAAGCGCTTGCAGGATGCTGATCTCGGTAGTGAGTTTCATTATCGTGGCGCTGTCGAGCGCGCAGAGAAGATCGCGTTTCTGCGTAGTCTCGACGTGATGTCCATGCCGGCGACCTACGACGAACCAAAAGGTGTTTCATTACTCGAAGCGATGGCGTGTGGGGTGCCGCTCGTCCAGCCACGTCGCGGCTCGTTCACGGAGATCGTCGAAAAAACCGGTGGCGGTCTGCTGGTCCAACCCGACGATCCGCAGAGCCTCGCCGAAGGCATTCTCAAAATCGCCCGCGATCGCAACCTTTCAGACGAGTTGAGCGCAAACGCTTTCCGCGGCGTGCGCGAGCACTACACCGCCGCGCACATGGCTGATAGAGTATTGGAAGCATATTCAGATCTGCGTTTATCCGCGGAAATTCGCGGCTAAAATAATGCATACTTTCGCTCCAGGCGACGATCTCATTTTCCAACTCGAAAGCGGCTTCGGCCTGCTGCGCGTGTTGGCCGTTGACGGCGAAGGCCCCGACACGATTTGGCACCTGCTCGCCTACGACGAGTTCTTCCCTGACGTCGAATCAGCAGAGCTTCGGTTGGCTCAAACAGAACCGTTGCCCGTTCGTCAGCCACATCTCGCGCTTACGAATCGCGCCTTCGAACGCACTCCAACAGCGCGACTCGGCAACCGTCCGGTAACTGACGACGAGCTAGTCGCGTACAACGCATGGCTGAACAGCGAACGAAACGTCTCAGATCGCTCAGCACTCTTGATGCTCGGCATCCGCTAACGAATGATTATGCGCTCTTCTTTGCGTCTTCCTTTGCTCCTTTGCGCCTTTGCGCGAGTAACTCTTCTTCTGATCTTTCTCCCATCCACGCTTCTCGCTTCCCGTATCGAACGCCTGATCGACACATGGCGGCCGACACACTACCTCGTCGACATCACGCTGAACAATCAACTCTCTGAGATCACGACGGCCACCACCCGGATCTACGTCCAGATTCTGAAACCGACACGCGCAATTGACCTCGATTTTGGAGAGTTAACAGTGGACGGTGTCACTCTCGATTCGAAACCAGTGATCTTCACCCACAAGGACGGCAAGCTTTCAGTCACTCTTTCCGAACCTGCCGACACAGGATCTCAATTAGTGCTCGGGGTTTACTATCACGGCAAACCGAAAGATGGCCTGATTCTCACCGCGGACAAAGACGGCAAGCCCGAGGCCATCGGTGACAACTGGCCTGACCGTGTTCATCACTGGCTTCCGGTGCTGGACCATCCATCCGCGAAAGCCACGATCACGTTCAACATCACGGCGCCTGCCGGTCAGGAAGTCGTGGCGAACGGGCGTCTGGACCACGTCGAAACAATCGCGAGCGGCCAACGCACGTGGACGTATTCGGAAGGTGTGCCGATTCCCCCGTATTGCATGATCATCGGTGTGGGCCAGTTTGCTCGCGTGGAACCATCGGCGCGCGCACTCACGCCGCTTTCTTTTTACGTGCCTCTTTCAGAGCGCGAGCTCGCGCAGAAAGGATTCTCGCCGTCGATACCCACGCTTGAGTTCTTCACCGAGAAGGTCGCGCCTTATCCGTATGAGAAGCTCGCGTTGATTATTGGGGCGACGCGTTATGGCGGCATGGAAAACTCGAGTGCGATCGTGTTCACGAGCACTATGTTTAGCCGAAACTCGCCGGCCGGCATGAGCAAGACGTTCGGCGTTCCATTCAACAATGTGGGTTTGATCTCGCATGAGATCGCGCATCAGTGGTTTGGCGATTCGGTCACGGAGTCGACGTGGTCCGATCTGTGGTTGAGTGAAGGGTTCGCGACGTACTTTGCGGGTCTGTTCATACAGCGTTACGAAGGTGAAGAGGCGTTTCAGCGATACATGCGCAATGCGGCGACGACTGTGTTTGAGTATGAGAAGAAGAAGCGCGTGCCGATCTTCGATCGCGACACCGAGAGTCTGATGGAGTTGCTCAACGCAAACAGTTACCAGAAAGGCGCGTGGGTGCTGCACATGCTGCGCTCCAATCTTGGCGACGACGTTTTCTTCCGCGGCATTCGCGCGTACTACGAGTCGCACAAAAATTCGGTCGCGAGCACGGAAGACTTGCGTGCAGCGTTTGAGAAGGCGTCGGGGAAAAACTTGCGCGCGTTCTTCACGCGTTGGGTTTACGACAGCGGCCATCCGCAGTATGACTTGAAATGGTTCTGGCTTGGTAAGAAGGAGTTGCGAGTAGTCTTAAGCCAAACGCAACCTGGGAACGTCTTCAACGATCCCATTCACCTCGTAGTTATTACTGCAAACAGCAAGCGCGATGTCGTCCTCAAGCCAACCGGCAAACTCTTTATCCAGCGAATCCCCCTGCGTGACCAGCCCACACAAATCGAATTGGATCCTGCTAACCTTCTCCTCGACGAGTCAACAGTCAAGAGCGGCTAGGACCAATTTGACACCTATCGTTAGCTTCCCTATCATCCATCCTCGTCGGGGCGTGGCTCAGCCTGGTAGAGCGCACGGTTCGGGACCGTGAGGTCGGAGGTTCGAATCCTCTCGCCCCGACCAGTTAAATCAATTACTTACGGCTGCCAACACTGGCGGCCGTATTTCATGGACTGAACCCCTAGATTGAGACACTCGAAATTGGCACACTAGCACAGAAAGGAGCTGCAAGTGGCCAAAAGACGAGTGGGACGCTATTCGAATGAGTTTCGGCGTGCATGTGTCGAGCGGATGAAGCAATGCGACGACATCTCAGCGCTGTCTAGGGAGTTGGATATTGATCGGCGGTTACTGTACCGCTGGCGCGATCAACTCGAACCACCAGATAAGAGCGAGTGGCCGCCACCACAGAACTCACGTGAATCCACCCTGCGTAAAGAGGTCAGTCAACTCAAGCGAGTGCTGGCCGAGAAAACTCTGGAATTAGATTTTTTCAAAGGTGCCTTGCAAAAAGTCGAGGCGCGACGCCAGCAGAGCGGCGGCTCTGGCGCGAAGGCATCTACGACCAAATCCGGGAAGTGATGTCATTGTGGCAGGAAATATTGAAAACGGCTGTAAGTGAACGGAAGCAGATGGTAACGAATGCAAAAACTATTGATTTTGCTCGTGGCTGCATCTCGATGCAAAATCAATTAGTTACATTTAGGCAGCCCGCGTGATTGGGGTGCGTGAGGCCGCTGGTTCGAATCCAGTCGTCCCGACCATTTCTATCAATCATTAACGGCTGCCACTTTGACAGCCGTTCTTGTGTTCTGGCAGATCGCTGCGTTGGGCCGCTCTTCGGCATCGGTAAGGGGGAAGAAAGCGCAACCTATGGGAGAGTGTGATGGAACCAGAAGACCTTCAGGCGCCGGGCTGGGAAGCCATTGATAACGCGCTGACACCTCTTTATGCCGGCCAGGAGCCAAAGCATTACGGCACTCTCATCAGCTACGAGCTTGGTGGTCCTGATCCGCTCCGAGGCATAAGTGCCTATAAGCGCCTGGAGCCCGTCCCGCATTGGCATTTCATCACATACGGGTTCACGGAGCTCTTTCAAAAGGAGTCCGAGGACAAGGAGGTAAGCGGATGGGGGTTTGAACTCACGACGCGGCTCAAAACGGAGACCGATGCGGAGGAGCCACCCGTCTGGACTCTGAACTTCCTCCAGAACCTGGCGCGGTACGTCTTCAGTACCGGGAACGTCTTCCAAAACGGGGACTACATGAGCGCCAACGGCCCCATTGCATCTGAAACCAACACCCTCATCCGCTCCGTGGCCTTCACACATGACCCAGAGTTACCACCCATCGAGACCCTCAACGGTCGGGTTGAGTTTCTTCAGATCGTCGGAATCACAGATGATGAGGAGCTCGCAATTAAGCAATGGAAGACTCTAAAGGTTCTTGAAATCTTCAAAGAGCACTTGCCTCTTCTCGTTACTGATCTAGATCGGGCATCTCTTCTAGAGAACAAGGCCGTGCTGGAAAAGATCTCAGCCGGCGCATCCACCGAGGGTTCCAATACCAGCCACGTCTTCGTCGATCAACTCGCCTGGGTGGAGAGAAAGAACTTCTTACGAGAGCCAGAAATCGACATCACGTTTGGGGCACGCCTGGTAAAGGAGATCATAGGACTTCTCTCGCACCGGCTGCCATTTGGGAAGGAGTTCGGGCTAATCGGCGACGAGTTCGAAGTGACGTTCCTGCATGGCGTTGAGAATCGCTACCAGATTGCGGGCAACAGTCTGCGCCTTGAAGTCACGCCGGACACTCTGGCTGAGATCCAAGCTGTGCTCAAGCAGCAAGAAGGCATCTACAGCTTGAGCACCTTCAGCGGCGTCGTTCTTCAGGTCAAGAAAACGCACATCAAGGACCACAGCGGCAAAATAGTGGAGACGATCGGCTGATAAAATCTACACTCCAAATAGGCACACTCAACAGAGAAGGAACTGCAAGTGACCAAGGGGAAATCTTTCCATGCAGCCACCGGTACTCACTGGCTTGAACGTCGGGGTGAAGACCTTTATTCTGATGAGCTATGAACACCGAGTTTGAGCCACTTTTTAAGCTCAGTCGCGCTGAACGCCTTCAGCTCGTTGAAGACCTTTGGGACAGTATCGTCCAAGAAGACGCAGAACTCTCCGTTTCGGATGAGAAGCGCGCTGAATTACGTCGTCGCAAGGAACGTTTTTTACAGCATCCGTCATCAGGGCGCACGTGGGAGCAGGTGAAGCAGCGGGCACGGACGCAGCATGATTGAGCGCGTTATTTTCACACCGGAGGCCGACGATGATGTAGCTGGGTCCTACGATTAATATGAGCGCCAAGAGCCTGGCTTGGAGAAGACTTTCTTCGCTCGGTTGAGGCTTGCGTCAGAGGCATTCAGCGCCATCCCGAGATGTATCCGGCCGCCATCGATGAGTTTCGGGCGAGCGCCGATCCGCCGCTTTCCATTTGAGATTTTCTACGAGTTGACTGTCGATAGCATTACTATCTACTCTGTATTTCACTGCTCACAAGATCCACAAAAGTGGCGCAAGCGTCTCGGCTATTGAACACGCGCGCCTAACATTGGGCCTACAGCCGTCTGCCTAGCACGCTTCGTACTTCATTGCCAGCTTCCGGTAGCGCCTGATACCGGACGTTAGGTGACAATAAGAAGAGCCGAAGACGCAGAGCTTGTTTGGGATGTGAACCGCTCCTGCAAGTCTTTGGTTTGAAATAGTGGTTCCCCGTAGGGACATTGGGACACGAGTGGGTGCCCGAACGCACATCCGAAGGGACGGAACGAAGTGGAGCACTCGGAGCGGGCGTGATTCATCTCAGGGAGATTTATTCAGGGACATTTAAGCCGTCACGGAATCGATTTCGGAGCGTCCGGCGCGAATGATTTGGTCGGCAGCGCGAAAGACTTTTGGGCGCTCTTTTCGGGTATCGCTTCCGCATTAAAACCACTCCCACGGCTGAGCCAGTTTTGATTATAACCTCGACAAAACTCTGCGCCCTCAAGCCCCAAAGATTCACAACACAGAAGCGCCACCGATGCCGCTTCGACTTCCCGTAGACTACGCTGCGTCGTCTCAGCATCGGCGAAATCCGCCTCAGTAGTATGACCTAAGATCGCGTGTGGTCTATACTATAGGCAGACTCACGAAACAGAAACTAGAATTGTCCGCGCAGTTACCATGCTGCCTCAACGCCGCCATCGATGGCGTAGTTTTGCAGCCAAACCAACCAACCCTCCTCCAAGCAACAGTATCGTTGTTGGCTCGGGTGTTGGCACGGGCGTTTGGAAGTCGTAAGTAACGCTCGTGAACTGGAAGATTGGATTTCCATTGGCAAGAAACAAGACCTGGAGGTTAAGAGTTGCGATGCCGCCACCGGTCACATTAACAGTGGAAAACGGAGGCTGGAAACCACAGGGGAATGGACAGACGTTCAAACCAGCCGAAAAGGTAAAAGGGCTGGTCAACGTAAGATTCGACATGCTGTTCGGCACAGTGACTGGAAAGCCACTTACGGTGATTGTTCCTCCGACGACAGAGTAGAGGGTACCATCAATGGTGATGCTGCCAAGAACGCTCGAGCCGCCGAAAAACCCGCCGACACCGACGGTGGCGCCGGGTACGCAGGGAAAGCATCCCGTCTGAGGTTGGGAGCTCCCTTGCGATCCTCCAACGCTTGCGGCAAAGTTCAGTCCCGTTACATTGAAAGAGGGGCCGCCACTGAATCCCGTGACGGAACCCGTACCGCTGGTAATTACAAGTGGATCAGCGTTAGCCGTTGCAGGCGTCAATGCAGCCATCATCAGTAGAGTGGCAAATAAGCAGAGAATCTTCGACATACAGAACTTCCTTTCTGGGTGTTGGGAGGGGAAGCCATTGAGCAGTCGCCTCTTTGTAAATGGGAGAACGCCTATATACTCGGTAGAACGATCTGCTGTCAAGAATTACGTGCAGTCGATACCGCGCCCCTCGATTGCTTTTGTTGATAAGCGACGCTTGCAAGTTACCGGCATGCACATGTGAGCGCCGGTTCGCCCCGTTTCACAAAACGTCCTAAGTCTTTCCACTTCGGGAAAGTGTTAATCGGGTCGCGCTGTAATCCGCGCAACTGACGGCGAACGAGCACTAACTTTGATTCCCCGTCGAATAAGAATAAAGGCGCTATACGCCTTCATAATTAGACCTGGCTTGCTGACTGCTTCGACAAGTAGGGCCGACCATTTCGGAATTTTGCTTGACTGATCCTCCATTGCCGCGTGCTCCTTCACTATTGGTTTTTGAGGGATGGTTCCCCCTCGTAGCGACCGGAGAAACACGACTGGGTGCCCACTCCGCACACCGCAGGGCGCAGCGCAACGAAGCGCTCAAGCGAATCTGATCCAGCACATTCTCATTGGAAACGTTACAGCGTTGATCGCGTGGTCAAGCGGGCGTGGTCAATCGTTATCTCAGCCCCTAACGCCTGAATTTGTGAAAGACAAATCTTATTGCCCGCGTTATCATTAGCGCGCGATCATGAAAGGAACTCACTATGGTCTCCTCAAGCCGTCGAGCTCTCGCTTGTATTCTCTTCTTAGTCGCTGCGGCTTTTTTTGCACACGCGCAGCAAGATCAAACTGGCAGTATCAGTGGGAAAGTTACATTCAAAAACAAAGGTGTGGATTCAATTCTCGTGATAGCAATAGACACTAACTACAGGGACGGCGAGGAACGCTCGCATAACCGCGCACTCACTGATATCGACGGAAACTACCTTATTAACAACGTTCCCACAGGCGATTATCTAGTCTATCCGGTCGCGCCTGCACTCGTCGTAGAAAGTGACCAGCGACTGACCATTACCGCAGGAGAAACTATCCGAGACATTAATTTTGCGCTGGTCCATAGCGGAGCGATTACAGGAAGAATCACAGACGCTGATGGGCAGCCGCTGATTAAAGAAACCGTAAGTGTGGTCCGCGTCGAACCGGAATCCGATTACGAACGGCACAAATTCGCCAGTTTCCGTACCGACGATCGAGGAATTTACCAGGCTTTTGGCTTACGTCCAGGAAAATACAAAGTGTCTGTAGGACAACCTTTGCCCAGACAAATTCCTATGCCAAGTCATCCGGGATTCGTGCGAAAGATCCTCAGGCAAACCTTCTATCCATCGGTAACTGATCCTGAGAAAGCAACAATTCTCGAAGTAACTGAGTCAGGCGAGATTAAAGATATCGACATCGTGGCGAGCGCCGCTTCCACCTTCAAGCTCACGGGCCGAATCATCGACGGTGAAACCAGCAAGCCACTTCCCAACGTCCGCCTTGTCGTCCTGCAAAGCAACTTTTCTGCCTCATCAGGATTATTCAGTTCCGACAGTAACGGAGAATTCAAGTTAGAGGGTGCCACACCCGGAAGCTACATGCTCCTCATTTTTTCGCCTAGTGACTGGCGAGCCGATCCTTTGACGGTTAATGTCATCGACAAAGATCTAACCGGACTGGAGATCAAAGCCATGAGGGGGGCCAGTCTGGCAGGTGTGGTAGTCGTGGAGAACTCAGACGATAAAGTCGCTGCACCTAAGCTGAGCGACTTACTTGTTTTTGCCTCCGTTCCGAACCTCTCCACACCGGATTACACTCCGATCAACCCGGTACAGGTAAATCCGGATGGTAGTTTTAAGATCGCTGGGCTAACGGCAGGGATGATCCGACTTCGTCTGTCGCAGAGAAATAACTCTCCGTTGAGCGCGTTGGAGATCGCAAGGGTCGAGCAAAACGGCGTGCGACAATCCGGCGATATCAACTTGAAAGATGGTGAGCAAGTCGCCGGACTACGCCTCGTAGCAAAAGTTGTTGAGCTCACAGGTGCGATACGTGGACAAATAAAGTTTGAAAACGGCGAGCCATTGCGCGCCACTCGCATCATAGTCTCAATTAGCCGGCTGAATGAGAATTCGTCAAAATCGCTACTAGACGGAATGTCATCTCCTGAAGTGGATTCGCGCGGCCGCTTTTTGATCGAGCGTTTGGCAGCAGGCACTTATGAACTGAGTGTGATGATAGCCCGGCCGGGTGCACATGATCTTGATGACATAGGGAGACAACAAGTGACTGTGATTGAAAATCGGGTGAGCGAAGTAACTGTGACAGTAAAACTAAAACCATGAACTGCGGAACACAAGCCGTGCCAAAAGTTGAAAGGTCTATCGATGGCCGGGTGTTAATTCGATAGGTCAGGCTGCGAAGGCTTTACTGGCCTTACATTGGACCAAGCGAATAGGCGTCACTTACGACACTACTTCTGCCCCACGATACGCACTTTTCCTACGCCTTCAACCATCTCAAAGGCAAATACATTAGGAGGAATTGGTTTCTTTCGAGCAGCCTCGAGTTCGGTAGTTAGCTCTGAGATGTCGATCAAACTGGAACTCGAATCGCTGAATGATACTTTCACCCACCGCCCGTTCGGATCGGACTGGCACACGTTCTCCTTCGTTGGATCTACATCGTACTCATCGCCCGTTCCAAGGTCTCGCATCACCTTGTAAAAACCAGGAGTTTTAGAAGCGCCTTCTGCGTTCTGATGCGCCACACCGAAGTGGATTACCTCTGCTTTTTCGTTTAGGTCAACTGTCTTGAGTTCACCTGCAAACAGACAAAACAGCGTGTCAGGCGCAATCAGCTCCCGGCGGACAAGTGGCAGAATATTTGCCGCCGTCACTCCCTTTGGCTCAAAGGTGGTGCCACCACCGGCGACGTCATATCCCTGGATCTCCATCTGCGGCCAACCAGCCACAACCGGCGAACGCAAAAGAAACCCACTCATTGGTCCAGGAACCGGAATCGCAGCACGCAACGACGCCTCGAGCGCGGGTTTGTTTGTTACGACCCGCCCAATACTGAAAGCGCCATCCAAAAGATAAGCAATCCACGCCGGATCAATCGAAAAAAAACGAATCGAAGGTTGCGGCAACTCACGCTCGTCAGGTACGAAATAGTTGTAAGGCACATCGTTCAACGAACCTAGACCGACAAACCAGTGGTTCACCGCTTTAGGTAAATCCTTATTGATCGCCTTCTGCACGAGGAGGAGATGGCGCGCGACAAGCGGTTTTGACGATTGCAGCATCGCGCGTTTCCAATTAAACAACGCGACCGAAATTCTTCGCCGTCGCAACATCAACAAACGACCCAACTCCCACGCCGCCGCGTAAGAGACGTCAAACATTCCATACTTCCCATCGTATCGGACCAGTTCGTCCGCGGCTGTAACTTGAAGATCCTTAAAATCCACCGCTTCCTTACCTGCACCGGGAAGCAATGGTCCGCGGTACCACGAAACAAGTCGATTGCCCTGCCGCGTCTGATGAGCAAGCGGCACAAAACCCTGTCTGAAGAACCCATTAGCGGTTGCAGCATCAGCGCTCTTGGAACTGTCCAACACGGGCATTCGCAACACATTTCTCGAGGTCTCCGCCGCATCGTGGTCCGGGTTGTTTTCACAAGCCGCCAGCAACAACTCTTTGAATCCAACACTATCTGCGGTCGACGAAAAGCTCCACGAAGTCAAACTAACAATGCGATATTTCTTGTTCACATCAAAACTATCGAAAAGATCATGGCGATTCTCGAGCGACACGAGGTGAACTACGACTTCACTTCCTGCGGCCGGCAATCGACTACCGATGAGAATCGGAAACGGCGCTGCGTCCGATTCATCCCCTGACTGTCGCACGTGCGCGAGGTAAGGCAGAACGTCTTTACCTGGTAATACCTTTTGCAACAATTTCCCCTCAACATCGATCACCTGCAAACGATCAGTCTTAGCCTGTCCTGGCTCCAAAACCACCGCCGGAAATTGCCACATTTTGTCCTGTGGTTGATTCACGAGAGCATCGAGCGTGATGGTTTGCGGTTCGACGTTTTCATTTTTATCGAACAGCAGCAACGCAAGCCACGGCGAGTTTTCATACGACGTGTCCGCGGAGATTTTTCGTTCCCATGGAAGAATGGAGGTCTTTAACACTATGTGCGGCAAAACCGTATGATACTCACCAACACTCTTGTCTGGTGGAAACTTGCCAATCACCTGCTGCGGATTAAGTGAGAAGCGTGGACCTAAAGCGGCGAGCTTAATCTTTTTCGCAGTGTCTTTTGCCGCAATCTCGCCGGTGCCAACGGCGAAACTCTGCGACACTGTTAACTCGTACACACCGTCCGTAATACTCGGCATATCGAACGAGGTGAAGGTGATCGTTCCTTTCGGCTTTCCGTCGTTGTCGCCCATTTATTTCACCTCGATTTCGCCATACTGCGGCGCGTGTATCGTGTCGTCAGAAAAAGGTTGACTACAAATCACAGCGCCGGGATCAAAGCCCATCGTCTTGAGTAGCGACGCGCGCTTGTCGGCGACGCCAGGACTGAGAATGTTCTCAATAACTTCAGACCAGGTTGCGTCTTGCTTCGTCACCTTGAAGGGCAATAGTTCACCAAGTCGGTAACCATCATTGAGAGCAGTTGTATCGTAAGCCAACTGGTCGCGAGCGACTGTTTCTGCTGGACCAGGAGCGGATGGTTTCGACGGCGTTAATCGCACCCCGGTCATAGCCCTTACCATCGATTTCCCGGGATTAAGTTCCGCGCCCATCTTTTCTCCCCAAAGCGCAGCAGGAGCAGGGTTGTGGACCGGTTCAATGGCAAATTCGCTGCTCTTGCCACTGAACAACACGTTGTGTTCAGAAGTGGTTACTGAAGCCTGATTCATCGGCGCAACGCCAAACGTCGTGTCGGAATTATGAGAGAAGCTTCCGGCGACCGATTTGATTGGCAACGCCGAGCTAGTGACGATGCTCAACTCCTTGCGGTTGATTAGATACACATCGTTATCAGCTTCATCCTTGATCGTGCGTTCCAATCCCTTTTCTACCGAAAGACTGGCAATGTTCTCGTTGGACGGCAGGAACGTTGAGTGAAACTCTTCCCAATCTATCGGTTCAGGTGGCGAAGGCGAGGCGCCAAAGTCGATGCTGAAGTGGAATGTAATACCGATCACAGTGACACCTATGCGCGCGTGTCCGCCAAAATCAGGACCCCACAAGTGCAAGTCTGCGCTTGCATCAATGCCGATGTGATGAGTGCCAAAAAAGTGAATCGTGATTTCGGCTCCCATGCTGACGGAGAGTTGCGCGTCGTAGTGAAAAGGCTTCCACATCAAAAGGAAGTCGGCGTTTAGATTGAACCACGCTCGTACGTCCCCGGACTGGAACAACGCGTTCAAAGATCCACCCGCCATTACGGCGTGCGGCACAAGCGCGAAGTAGCCGCCACCCTTCACTGAGAGCTCGGTACTGATGGACCAGTTGAATCCGATTCGCGGCACCACCGGATAGTGACTGGGCACTTTGAAGTCGGGATGATAACCGCCGAGAGAAACAACGAAGTCGCCAGCGTGTTCGCCCTTCAACCAGGTGGCGAAGGCAAAGCCTCCGGTTAGATGACAGTCACGCGAGAAGATGTAGGAATCGTTTGTTAACTGCGCCTGGACCAGAACCGTTCCCTCGTCAGGAATAATTGTGGCCTTCAGTAAAAGTTGCGCCTTGGCAATGGGTGTTTCCTTCGCCTTCGGCGGCATCGACAACGTCGAGAGTCCAAGAACATCTACTTCGAAATGCTCGCCAAACTGGACCGTCAATAACGCGAAGCTGTCAAGTAACTTGAAGGATGTGAAGCGAACGCCAACGGCCAAAAAGCATTCGCCTACTTGAGGAGGAATGGACGTTTCCATCGCCTTGATCTTGCCGCTGATGAAGTCTTTCATCTTCGACAGGTCCGTCGGTGGCGGCGTGGGATCTTCAGACAACGCTTCTGCGATAAGCGGAAACTCCTTCAACTGGTCCACCGGGGGAATCAGCAAGCGACGGTTGTAACCAAAGCCTGCGGCCAGACCGGTGACAAAGAAGAAGCCTGGCCCACCGAGCGGATAGTTAAGGAGTGCGTAAATGAATAACGACTTGTGGCCGTCGGCAAGTTCAGCAAACGAGCCAATCGCACTCAGTTGCAGATTTTCTGTCTTGATGGTTACGAGGCCATCAAACTCGGTGACGTTGTCGTCAGTTAGTTTGTAGAGTGCCCCGCCAATCTCGAGCGGCCCCTTTTTGAAGTCGATGCCGAGTCCGTTAAGACCAAACGACGGCTGAAACTTTTTAGTGCCAGTTAACTCCGTCGCTACGGACAGACCCAACAACTCGACGGTCAAGCCCATTAGCGACAAGCCGCCATCGAGATATCCGATTACCTGTAATCCATTCTTCGTGCCAAGCTTGAAACCAACCCGGCTCAGATTCAATGGACCAAAATCTTTCTTGATATCGAACCACCGAATGCTGTCGCCGGCCGTCAGAGCTACAGGCTGATCTGATTGAAGTTGACCAGTGGTCTTGTCAAGTTTCACCGGGAGCGGGACAGCGAAGGTTTCGCCATTACCGAGTCTCAATTGAGCATTGATGTCTGGACTCTTCCCTGTGATCTTTGCAGTCTCCGGAAACTTGAAGGTGGTCTTTTCCGGCAGGGCCGAGTTCAACTTCTTCAGATCGTCGGCCTCGTAGGTTTTGTCCGCATAGATGATTTGAAATGCGAGAGTGAGAGTTTTGGCGGCCGACAACTCCGCGCCAATAAGCGGCAGGTTACCAAGACTCGAGAGATTGATACCTGCATCCATATCGATTGCAAAGATCGATTTCTTGTCTTCACCACTCTGGTGATGTGCGAAGAGCGCGTTGCGGATCTCGATCTGTAGACCAGCGGGCACTTCATCTTCGCCAGTGATCGCCTTCACGAGCGACGTCAGCGATAAGGGCGTAGACTCTTTCGACTGGAACACGCCGACAAAGTCGGTTGATTTCGACGTGGAAACAAGATCGAGTTCGAATGTCAGTTCATCTTTGGTGTTCTCGTTGAAGACCAGTTGTCCTCGTACGTCTTTTTCCAGTTTGCCATCGAATTGTTTGATCAAGTCGATCTGAACGTAAGCGCGCGCACTCTCGCCGAACTTGAGATAGGTTGTGAATCCGTAATTTCCGAGCGAACTGTCGTAGTATCCGCCGAGCTCCAAAATCTGCAGGCCCGATAAACTGTCCGGTAGCGACACATCCATACCATGCGTTGTTTTGATGTGACTCAACAGCTCGGTAACATTCTTCGGCGTTTTTGCATCGGAGGTGGCATCAAAGCGCCACATGGTTCCGGTACCGTTGGTCTGAAACCGAACGAGGATGGTGTCGAGTGGCAGGAAATTTCCAAAACTACCACCCGTTGCCAGCGAGAGAAAGAGCGACATCTGCGACGATTGGCCCTCGTAAGTTCGATACTCCACGTGCAGGCCGGTAATTTCGATCGCCTCAAAAGGCTCGAGGAAGTCGTTATGCGGATCGAGGCCGAGATCCGCTGCGAGCTCGGCAATAAACTTACCCACCAAAAGTTTTTCTTCAGCCACGATTCCACCACTGAACAACCAACCACGATTGTCAGGTATGTACTCGGCTGAGAGAGTGAAAGCAACGCTGCTCAGTTCGAGTGTGGCGGACAGGTTTGCCTCGGAAAGTTTTTTATTTGAATAGGCGACATTGAGATGCATGTCGTCGAAGGCAAGCGGTAGATCACCCAACTGCCAACCGGCATCAAGATCGAGATCAAGCTCGTAGTAGGTGACCTGATCTGACTTAACGCCGACAAAATCAAAAACCGTAATTCCGAGTGGAGGGATGCCTTCGATCTGTCCACCAAGCAGATCGCCCAGCAAATGTGAAAGATTGAGCCGTTGGCCCAACGCCAATCCGGCCGTCACCTGGTAACCGTTATTTCTAACCGCAACCGAAGTATCGATCTCTGCCTGTTCGATCAGCCAGCGCCCGTAAACATCAACCTCAATTAGTCGTCCGGCATCAAACGGGCTATCAATGTTGACTGAAAGCGACGGTTGAACCTGGATCAGGTCGCCAATAAGTGACAGGCTTTTCTCGGCCGCAATTACAAAACTCACGTAATCGACGCTGGGTCCGGTGAAGTCGATGCCCAGGTCGACTTCTTCCAGCCGGATACCGCCGAGCGCGCCGAAATCGTTGTCCGGCAGAAAACCGCCCAACTCCTTCGTCATCGGAGAGTCGTGTTTGAAGTGCTCGATAAATTCGTTAAAGCTCGGAAAACCGGTCAGAGTGAGAGTGAGGTACTTGCTAGCGATATCGAAATCGGCTTCGATTTCCAGCCTCGCACCGATCGTGATCGAACCACGCAACAGGACCAGCGGGAGCACGGCTTTTGACGCCGCTAATGGAAAACTCAGTCCGATACTTTCGAATTCAAAACCGATCTTGAGCTTGTCCTTGTCTTTCGGCTTCGCAGGGTCAACGAAAGTAAAGAACAGGACCAGGTTGGCACTGTCGCTTTCAAACTTTGTTTGCGAGAGAAACGTCTGTGGTTGGCAGATTGAATCTGCAGAAAACAAGCTCAACGCATCCTGCACCGAGAAGTCTGTGTCTGGCACTTTGGTGTTGCCAACCAGACTTGTAGTGATTCGATATGTGAACCCGCACGTCACATAATTTAATTCACGAGCGAGAGTAGTGATCAATGTCTTTAGCGTATCAGGAAGTGTGTCTTGCGCCGGCGGGAAAGGTGGTTCGAGGTAACTTGAACTCTGATAGTCGATCGTTGACAGCAACATCATTTGGTCTGCGAACGTTGACCCGCTCAGAATTTTGGTAACCGCACTCTTATTGTTCTCAGCATACGCATTCCAAAGATCTTCAACGTGATAATCGGCTGGTAGATCGCTGATCAGCAGTACTGCATGTCGTTCAGTTGTTGCCTTTAGCGTTGGCACTTCAAAGACGTACAGGCGAACCGGAACATTTGCACCCGTGCGAGCGACAAAATCAGGAAGTTTGCCGGTAACCGCCAACAATTTTGCATTCTGCGTGACAGTCTGGGCCTCTTTGAGCGTGACACTCGTGGCTTTCAGAGCGTTGGTGAGGAACCCGAGAGCAAAGTCTCCGAGCACTTCAGCTGTTAATGCAAAATCTGTTGTGACTTCAATTTCGTTCAGCGCCGTGACCGCCATCGTAGCTCTCTCCTCATTCGTTGAGATTCCTGCTTCAGGTACTTAGCGATCAAGTGGTGATTTTCTTCGCTTCCAGTTGAGCTTTCTCTTGTTCGTACCAAGTCTGAAATGCGACTTCACCGGCAAGCGCAAACTGGACGGCCTGACTGATCAGGTTGAACTGATGGTTATCGATGAATTCACTTTGCCCTTCGAAGATGAAATCAAAGTGCTTCTTCCGCTTGTCATCAACCTTATCTTTCAATCGCTTAGCGCCTGAGCCGGCGGTTTTTGGCCCTTCAGATTTCATTACTTTGTAACGAATATAAGCAGCCACGGGGGCCACATCTCCCTGCTCGGGAGATTTTTTCTGTACGCCCGTGTCGACCCGGGCTCTCTTGGGCACGGGACCATCAGACGTAGTGAGTTCGGTGGAGCGATCGGCAGTATGCATCTCCAGCATATCCTTGTACGTCTTTGAATTCTGAAGATAATTCCCCGACAAAATTTCCGACTTTCGTTCTGTGTCGGTCCTTGATTTGTAGTTAACTGCATCCTTCAGCAAGTAGGCGGTGGTGTAAAGATAAAAAGACTTCTTCTGCATTTGTTGAGTCACGAGTCGCTGTCCGGTTTCGATCGCAAGCTGCTCCGTGTTGCAGTGAATACTCCCACTCACGAAGTTGCCCGGATACTCATTGCCGCCATCGCCATGACCCCTTAGGTGACACCACTCCTGTGAAATAGGGAGGCAATTACAACTCGCAACCTTCATCAGACCCCAATCCTGCTGCTGCGACTTCGACTGCCGCATCGCACCGTTGGCAAAAGCAGTTGCGGGGATTTTGGAAGCCGACAATTTATGCGACATCGGTGGTTCGATGAGGGGATGAATCGGCTTCATCGCAGTGCCGGCATCCAGTCGCGACCCTTCGGCACGATAAAGTACATTACCTTTGTTGATGATCTTGCCGCGGGTCGCTTTGTCTTTGTAGTACCGGATGATGTTCTCTGCCAGGTTGAAACAGATCGGGAGGTTCAGGCCGAATGCGTCAAATCCTTCCTTCGGCGAGTCGATCTCTTCAACTACTGAGCTGGACGGCTTCCGATTATCGTCCGGCTTGAACAGTTGAATGACTTTCGAATCCTTCGAGAAACTTGTTTCTCTGGTGAGCTTGTTTACTTGCGCCGTTATGCGCCGGAAGTAACTGAATTTAAAGCGATTAAGGATTGCCCCGGGACTGTCTTCCATTACGCGGCTGGGTCGATCTAAGGTTCCCTTTTCTCCGGTTAAGGTCGCAGCAACGCCGGACGTCGGAGTATTGACCTGAACGTAAAACTGCTCGGCGTCTCCCATTTCGGTGAGGCCGATGATCCGAAAATAAAACCCATTGCCGTCAAATTGCCACGGTCCGTAATTTTTGTAGGTGTACTGCGTGCCGCCAACCATGACTAAGCAACTTTTGTTTGGTCTATCCAACTGACGCAAGTGTTTTGTGCTGGCGGCTACGATACGTCGTTGGATGGGGAGACCAAGAATTTGTCCCAATAGGGAAAACGTAGCAAGATCGGAATCGCTTGCGTTCCAAAACCAAAGACACAGTGAGTCGTCATGAAGAGGCCAGGTGCGCGAGACTCCCCGGCCTGCAGCAACAAAGCCGCTGAGATGCACAACTGAATCCTTAACGCCGGTTGGACTCGTCGTATAGTAAGGATCGTAGCGACGTACCGCCGGTATCGTGGTCCATGGCGAGATCAACTTGAGCTCCTCAAAGAAGCGCGAGGTTTTTCCCAGCTCACGATAAGACAGGCCATTCTCATCTTTGGTTTTGTCTACTTTATCCTTATAGGAAATCGTGTAATTCTGAAAATCGATCGTCGTTAGAGTTTTGCCAAAATGAAAATTCGCCATGATGGTCATTACGGCCGGAAAGTCTGCGCGCGTGTAGTAGAAGGTTCCGGGAACGGCACGTTGGAGATTGCAGAACGCGATGTACCGGTCCTCGGTATTCCCGAAACGGATGGTGCGGTAAATAGGCCGATCCACTTGTTTTCCGTATTCGTCCGGGTCGGCATTTACTCTTACTGACGACTTCTTTTCCATGTCTCTCAGAATCTGGACCGAGTTGTCACTCATGGCTTTCAACTCTTCGTAGTCCGGAATGACGAAAAAGTTGACGTCCACTCCATCAAGTTGCAAAGGCAGTTCCTGAAGAATTTCATCCGCTTTCACTTTCAGCAGATTCCTGGGATCTTTCGGCAAGATTATTTTGACTGAGCTCTCAGCGGGAACAGGATCGAGGGCTTTGAGTAGGCTAGTGACATACTTCCCGGCCTGGTCCTTCTTAATTTTTATGAGTGCCCTATCCATCATGCCCTCGAACACGTCTCCAGACGGATCCGTAAAAGTCTGGAAGATTGCTTTGAGCTTCGCGAGTGCATCAGTGGACCGTTGTTCCGCTTGATCTTCGGTTTCAGTGTCGTACGGATCACCATTCAGAAAATCTGCAAACAACTTGTTGAAAGCTTCAACAATTTTCTTATATTTGGAAGCATCTTCCTGGTAACCTGCAGCCAGACGGTTGATCGAACCGTAGGCGTTACTGATAGCGGGATTGTTCCAAAAGGCTTGTTGCTCGGTGAGTTTGCCAACCATCCAACGCCCAAACGCGTTGCGTGTACTTCTTACTGGGGGGCTTTTGCTTTTTTGCGCTGGCCAGATCTTCTCCAGCATCGCTGCCAACCCTTTGACAGTGTCTTCCAAAGTGAATTCTGTGTTAGTAAAAACCAACTCATAAATTCCTTTGTCACCGGCTTCCACGGTCGCTTTGTATTGAGGAGTATTCTGTTCAATCCAGGTCTCGAGCTCACCGACTACCCTTTTGAGCTCTGCGAGTTGTGTCGTGCTGTCCGGATCAACTGGGTTTGCGGGATCGATGTTGATTTTTTGGTTGGGTAGTGCTTTCGTTTCGGCGAGGTTATTCTGATGATAGTCTTCCTCACAGTCCCACTCCTCATTGTAGATGTTGATCCGCTGATACCACAGAACCTGGCGATACGCCTTTCGTGCTTCCTTAATCTTCGCTGAATCAAACTCCAAACTATAGACACATGGACCATATGTCGCCTGTGATTTCTCGTTTACTTTGAGATACTCAAACAACACCGCCTCTTCCAGCACGAGCAAGTCGCCGAAGTGCGGCTCAGCATCGTTGAACTTTTCATCATCACGCATGGATATATCGACCGAATTGTCGAACAGAGTGTGTCGCTGCGTTTTGCTCCACCAGCCAATCGAAGCGATCATGTATTCGTAGAGTTTGACGTAGCATTCAGCGATATTCTGAGCGCCGCTGATAGCCCTATAGACTCGTTTTTGAAAATCATCAGCAGTTGGCCCAGTCTTGAAAAAGTCTGAAAAGAATTTGGGCATAAACAGCTCCGGTTTTTACGGTTTACCTTCAGGATTTCTCTGTACAACCTCTGCGTCCGGCGTTAACTTGAGCCAGCCGCCAACCAAACGTTGCGGCGCGAATTTGAGTGTGTTGTCAGTCCCTTTGATCTGATCGTTTTGTACCCAGACCGAGGCGGACGGTCGTTCCAGCCACGACCACGAATAGCCACTCTCCTGCGGCAGATTTAGACGCATTCCATCCTGCTCCGTCAGAACTGGGGCAGTCATGAACGTCACTGATAGTTTTTTCAGGACGTTGCCATAGTGCTCGGATGGAATACTGATGCGCTTCGCGGGAAGAATCGCGCTCGTTGCATGAACCTCACCGCGCGGATCCACAAGCATCGTCAACTTCAACGGATCGGTCGTCACTGTCAGGTTCTGCGTTATTGCTGTTTGGTGGTGCGTGATAATGTTTGGATTGTTTACGTCTTCGGACTGCGACGAATAAAACTTGTTGTCCTTGAAACCATTATCATCCTCGATCCAGTAACCCAATAGACCATCGTTGAAGAGCTTGTACTCACCTAAACGCACCGGGAAGCTGACGTTTGTAAACTCGTTGCTGAGTCGACTGTCGAGCAAACCCGCAAACATGTCAGACATGAGTGCGCGCCACTTCTGATTCAAAGCCGGTCTGCCTTGCAACTGCAGGCTGAGTGACGCGCGCACGATTGCGATTGGCCTGCCGATCAGGAGCGCGAGTGCTTCGTGCTGAGCAAAGTTTGTGGGTTCGATATTTTCTAGTGCGAAGTTGAGCGAATTGAGAAACGCGGGCCAGTAGTCGGGGTTCTTTCGCGAAAAATCTGTCAGGTAATTCGAAAGGTGACGCAAATGCGGATTTGGAATCGCGTCAATCCGCAGCCGGTTGACGGTAGCTGGCGCGGGTTCCCACTTCGCTGTTTCGAGTATCGATCCAAGCGCAGTTCCCCTCGCGTCATAAACCATCAAACTGTTATCGAGATGATTGGGAAGCAGCCAGCCACACACAGGTGTCGAAGCCGGATGATCGTTCATCTCCGGCTCGTCAGAAACATCGTGCGCGGTCGGTTCAGCAGCCAGCCAGCGGAAGTTCAACCGTGATGGTTGCGTCAAACGCGGTGCGAGATAGACATACTTTGCATCCTGCTCGGTTGTGATAGGTACAGATGAGGTGACGTTGCGCGAAATTGTCAGCGTGTCGGACGGCAAGATGTCTGTGGGTGATACATCAAGCACCTGTCCGAAAGTATCGACGAGATACAGTCTGTTTACTTTCATCAGACCACTCCGGATCGGAAGGAAGTCCGTGTCAGTGACAGGTGAAGAGTTGTTACTTCCGGCAACCGCGGCTGCAACGTCACGCGTCAGGTTCTTGTACTTTTCAGCAGACGGCGCCACGTTTCCCTGCGGCGGCATGGCAGTGATCATCGCGTTCATATCGAACACAGGTAGTTGCGGTATCTGTTCGCGCATCAGGAGTGCGTTGTTAAAACCGCCGAGCGACTGCGCCAGCACGTTTGCTGAAACGAGGTTTTTATGGGCCGATATCGAAGTGTTTAAAGGATCCTGAGCCTGTTCGTCAGGACTGAGCGTGCCGAATGTTGTGAGCTTCAACGCCGGAGACACGCCGGTCAGGATCGGCTTTCCCTTATACCAATCATCCGGGAAGTGCTTCGCATCGGAAAGATCCACTAACTCATACTTTGTGATCGGCTGACCCTTTGGGCCAGTGCCGGTCACCGTAACTCGAAAGATGTGTTGCGTTCGAAACCAGTCGGCGATCGCAGTTTGCTGCTGTGTGATTTGCGCCTGCTTGTCTGGACCAGAGATCGTCGCCGGATCTTTAAGTGTGGGTATATTGCCGAGGGAAAAGTGTGACGTCGCCCAGGCGATGAGTGCGCCGTCAACTTGAAAATCAAACTCGTCGTCCAGGTCGTTGCTGCCGGTGATTGCAGTCTTGAGATCGAGGAGCGTCAAGCTCATCAAATACTGCTCGATATTAAAAACCAATTGTTCACGAGCACTGGACGTAAGCGTCGTTCGACCGGTGTAAATATTTTCAGTTTCGCCCGCCGTGAACTGGCTGGGCAAATTTTTCAGCAACAGATCGCTGGCGTTCTCTCCAAATTCATAATTGGCGTCAACAAAACCAGGCTGATAGTTCGTGCCCGCCCGAGCGGAGTTTTCGTGTGGCTCCATGCCGCGGAGTTCGGGCCACACACTTACTTCCCATTCCAAACTGATCGGATGCCAGGGCTCTTCGCTCTGCTGCGAGAAGCCAATCGTGTCGGTCGTGATTGTTTGCGGACGCAGTTTCTCGATCGCACTCTGAATTGCCTGGACGACTCCCTCCGAGTCGCCGGACTTAAGGTGACCACCAACACCATCACTATTGATAAACGTCGCGACACTCAGCACCTGGCACGTTAGCGTGTCGTCATCATTTGCCCGCCCATCCTGACCATGTCTTGGAGTCGCCGGAACTGCCGGTCCTTTCAATAACACTGCCGGCTCGTTCGGTTGCCAGAATTGCGGCGCTGACTTGCGCAGTATTGAAAACTCCTGCTTCGTTTCCGTTAGCGTGGAAGACGAGTTGTAATGGTCCAACTGCGCACTCAATTGCTGTAACTTCAACATCACTCCCTGCGCAAAAGTAAACTGATTGGGAATGTAGGGATTAGTGCTGGCGCTCTTCGCGGCAAACGTGAGCTTGCCACCGGCATCTTTACCAATTTCAATCAAACCCGTGCGCGAAATGTAATCTTGTAACGTCTGCAGACTTCCTTCAGTTATGTATGAAAGGATCTCATCGTCGTCGCCGATGAAATTGTCGGGCTTTATCTTTCCCGCTATCAGGTTCTCCCAGGTTGGATCTTGTGAGGGATCGTCGTGTCGCTGGTCTCCAGGGACATTCTCCTCGTTGACGTAGATTACTGTGGTATTGCTAGTTCGGAAGTTGAACGAGTTCTCAAACCTGTACCAGTCGGCGTACACGCGCTGTCGCAACGCTTCGATTTCCTGCCATGCGTCGTCGTATTTCTCCTGGGCAAAATTGAGTTCGTTCAAGATACCGGCAAGGCTTTCGGGCAGCAATGGTTGTTCGTCCGGCAACTGGTTGGTTGAATTGTCACTGCTACGTAATTGAATGGACCAAAGCGTACCTCCCGTACGCGGCTGAAAGCCTTTGTTCTGACGTGCGTAACGAAACCGCGCGTCGAGATCGAGAGTTTGATCGCCTAACTCATGGCGCAGACCGAGCGCTTCGAGCTGATCCTCGATGATGAAACGATTGGCCTTATTACCGGCGAGTGTGTTTGCGATATCGGCCGAGAGCGCCTCGGTGCCGGTGTTACCGACGGCGACGTTCAACGCTGGATAGGTTGGAGGTGCGCCGGTATGTCGGATCGCTTTTGCAAGCGCCGGATTTTCTTTCAGTTGTGGATCAACATCAACGCTGGCGTAATAAACACTGATTTCTGGAAAGCCGGCGGGAGGAGTCGTCACTTTCCATTTGTATTCCGAGGTAAGCGCATCGTAGAGATTCGCACCTGGCTTTCGTCGGCCCAAAGCGCTGTAGAGTTGCAGACAGTCGACCGTACCTTCATACCAACCGAGAACATCGTAACGACGGCCCACCGTGTTGTCCGCGCCGGCATGCACAAAACCAAAAACACTAAAACAGTTTGTGTAGACAGCCGCGAAAAGCGGATCGCCATAACCAATTGCCGTCAGACCGTCAGGCATGAACTGATATAAATACTCAGCGCTGTATGGCTTGTTTAACTTCCAATCGGCGAGCGCCTGTGCACGACCCATGTAACGGAACGGCGCGGAATAGACCGCGTTGTAGTCTGGATCAGTAATGTCGGCAGGCTTTTCGGGGCCCGGAGGAGACGGATTCGTGAGCACTCGTTCGTAGCGATCGGCCGGAACGATCGGAAATGTGATTGCAGTTTGCGGCGTCAATCCTCTTGCAGTTGCCTGCTCCGGATAAAGGTAATCACTTTCGACTACCCATTGCGATTCGACTTGCCACGGCCCATTTGCTTTCGTCTTGCTCGTAATTAACCAACGGTTGGGAACGTGTGGAAAGCGGAGCCGGTTGTTACTCTCCGGATCCGCACGCATCACAGTCAACGCATCAGGCAGCGACCAGTGCAGGTGCATTCCCATCGTTTGAGCAACGTAGTTGAGGTTGTAGTCAGCGAGGGCGGCTGGTTCACGCAATACTTCCTGACTTGTAAACGGGGAATCTGAGTTTATTTTTTTGCGAGTTGTCACCGGCTGAACACGAGGGTTGGGACGTTCCGTGACCCAGCACGCGTACGGCATCTTCGAAAAATTCGCCAGCGGCGCAACCAGCGGCGTGTTACTGTCGCTAACACAAAGCGCATCGACATGAATCGGAACGAGTAGTAGTTCGGACATAATGGATTCTATTTCCTTGATATCTCTGTGTAATCTCGGAGTTCTCAGAGTTTGCACAGAGAAAAGTGCGTCAGGTCAGCTTCTTGATCAGCGCTTCCAACTGGTCCAGCCGTCCGCGCAACGCTGCGTTCTCCTCGCGCAGTGACTGAATTTCATTATCCTTCTCACGTTTGAGTTGTTGTGTCGCCGAAACGTTGAGCATCGAGAGTGCGTCGTAGTCGACGTGCATGAAATCGGCAACTTCACGTCCATAGACGAATACGGGACCATCCGGGACAGGCGGTGAGACGCGAAATCTGTTTGACTCAACCTCGGTGACTTCGACCTCAGAACTTCCCTCCTTTTCAGGAATTACTCTGACCCGATCGCCGCGTTCAAGTGTTGTTTCAAGAGCAATCCAGCCGTCTGACGATGTCGCTTCCTGATAAATGTCCGGCACTATCTCCCTGGTTTGAGACACGGCCGGCTCAAACACTTCTCGCAATTGCTGTCCGATAACTTTCTTTTTAGGGCGCGGATCGCGGCCCACTTTGTCTTTATACGTGTAGTCAGTGACTTCAATCTGCATCAAAGTCGCAAGATCCGCGGCGCCGTCTGATCGACCAATCACGCTTTTAATCCGGGCATCAGAGACAGAGTCGAACTCGAGGCCAACGATGCGCTGCTCGCAGTAAAGGCCACTATAAATTCGGGTGGGAGGAGCATTATCAACGAACGGATGGGCCATCTCTTTGCGATAGGCGAGGAAGGAAAATGATTCGACATCGGTCTTTTGCCAACCCACAATTTCCAACTTTCCCCTCATCGGATTGGCAGTTCCGATTCCGACGTTTCCCTCCACAATCAACCCATTCTCAGGCGCTGCTGTAGTGTTCGCGTAAGAGCCAATCGCAAGGTTGCCGGCCAATGAGAGTTTGCTTTTCGGAGTATCGGTACCGATACCAACGTTACCCTGGACCAGTAATCCTTCCGCCGGCGCTGGTGTGTTGATATATAACGACCCGACGGTCGCACCGCCTTTCACTGCCAAAGCGCTTTTTGGAGTTGGAGTGCCGATTCCGATCGCGCCTTCAACAAGCAAAGTATTTGCAGGAGCCGCAATGGTGCCCGCATAGCTCGCGCCGACAGCCGCACCACCCTGCACCGCCAGAAGGCTTTTCGGTGTCGGCGTGCCGATTCCAATGACGCCTTCCACAAGCACCTGACCGGCTGTCGCATTATTCGCTCCGGCGTATTTCGTACCAACCGACAGTCCGCCCTGCACGGAGACAGTGCTCTTTGGTGTGTCAGTGCCAACGCCAAGCACGCCTTCGACGATAAGACTGTTGGCAGTCGGCACATCTTTATCCGCGAAGGTTGAGCCTACAGCCATACCCCCCTGCACAGACATCAACCTTCTTTGCTTATTTGTTCCCGCTAAAACGGCGAGACCATTCTCGAGGTTGACACCTTTACCGCCTTTAAAATGTGCACTCGCACCACTGCCCGTCTGGTCCACCAACAGCATGTCGCCGGTTGTATTTCCATGCACAGCCAGTGCTTGATTTCCACCGGTGGTTCCCTGAGTCAGAAGACCCGAGTTGAGTCCGCGGTTATAAATCAGCGGAGACTTCTCAATCTGCGTCACGAGCGTTTGTGTTCCGTAATTTGGAAATTCTTTTAACGCGACGTAAAGATTTGTAAAACCGGGCGGCAGCGTCGTTTTAAGACCGCTGATGTGAAACTCGATTGCCGAATTGGCGGGGATCTGTTTCAGCTTACTGTAGTCCGGGCGGAAGACCCACGTCTTTTGGCCGGTTCCCGGCACGCCTTTTGGATCTCCTAGCCAGTTCGTAGCAGGCGGATCGATGCGCAACAACTTCGCTTCATCTGATTTGCACAATGCCCACGCGGCCGCACTGTCAACATCAACACTCAGTTGAATCACAGTTGGAGTCAACTCACCTTTCCGAGGCGGAGCAGCAAACTCAAGCGGTTCGGGAGAAGTGTTGACCAACCGGAGCAATAGTTCCGAATCGGTATTGTCATTAAGCACGGTCCGCGGTTGGACCAAAGTGGCGATCAATGGTGAAGGCGCGCTCGCATCGGTGAACGTGGTGAGGTGGATCGTTTCGGTTCCGGTAACCGGACGTTTGGGATTCATGGCCGAGACGTTCTGTCCGACAGTCACTGCGACCTGCAGCACTTCAACGTCAGGAGTACTAAGCGTGGCCTCTGTGTACGTCAGTTTGATGTACAGCACCTGATCCGGCGCATGGGTCGGTTTGAGGACAATCTTGTCTTTCGTGTAAACGAGATAGATGTCCGTTACGAATCCCTCGCTTGGTATCGCAGTCATGGCCCAATCGGGCGTGATCAGAGTGAGCGAAGTGGAATTGAAGAAACATTCGTTGTTAACGAATTGAATGTGAAAGTGATAGTTAGACGGCGACGGTGGCGTCGGCAGTCGATCAATCTCCACATCGACGGTCAGATTGTTCGCGATAGAAAGATTGAATTCGTGTGGAAGGCTGCTATTGACGTGAACGACTTCGCCGCCAAACTTATCACTCAATCCGAGGGCCAACGCATCGTTGAGTAAATTGCTAATGAGAAAATCCAGCGACGCCTGAAATTGTACTTCATCAAAAGGCATGGGTGTCCCCCCTGTGAATTTGTCTGTTACAACTTCTCTGAGTTGCTAACCTACCCGCATCCCACACGTATCCGCGATGGTAAGGCAAAAGTAGTTGCAGGATTACTGAGGCGAAGACACTGGTCGGGATTCCACGCCTTATTACGCGTCAAAACCAGAACTGAGGAGTGACGAATGTTGGCAAGCGCCATTAAATTCCGGTTAACAAAACCGCAGGCGCAGACAACGGAAAAATTTTGCGTGAGTCTAGCACGGTTATCTTTTGCGTGTCACCACGCTCGTGCAAGGGTCAGGTCTTGGATTTTCAGAGCGTCTAACCGTTGAGCGCGCTGGAAAAATTGGCAGCAGTCTGGGTCGGGGTTTCACCATTCGCTGCAAATGCCAACAGGATCAGTCCCGCTACATAAAGAGCTAATGTAAAGAACGCGATGTAGCCCGTGCCTGTTGCAAAGGTGGGAGTGTCAAGCGAGCCGAGCGTGACCCCCTGCAATAGCGTTCCTGCCACCCGCTTGAACCAACCACCCTCGGGACTATACAGGCTCGCCAGTAAGATATGCTTGAGGACGAAAGCAGTACCAAACAAAATCGTAAGGCTGCGCAAGAGCCTGCGCGTCTCGAATGACGAAAACTGATTATTCCAGAGCGTCCAGAGAAAAAAGAACGAGAACAGCCAATGGAATAGACCGCGCTCAGGTAATACGGAGTTGAAAGCTTGCGCGGAGGCGAAGAAGATGGTGATGAACATCCAGATGTGCGAAACATTTGTGAGAGGCGGAAGGTCGCTGCCAACCCATTGATGCCCCCTGAATAGACCACCGCGGACGAAGAGCAGCATTGTTAAGGTCGCGAGCAAAAGCGTGACTAATGGCGGAGCGATGAAAATGAACGTTCGGCTTTCGGCACCGATTCGGAGCCCGCCTAGAAGTGCTACTGTCAAAAAAAGAACTGGTAGTACAACAAAGTTCACCAGTGCGCGATTTCGGGAACGATTACTGTGCGACATTGTTGGTGTCAGGAGTCAGGTCAACTCCCTCACTTTCTTGTCCTTAGGACCTTCAGCGGATTCATATCACTCCAACGGCTTTCTAACCCTTGTTCAAGTTCGACCTTTAATTCAGCCGCTGTATGGATATGCAAGTCCTGGTCGTCGATCGTCAGCGGGCTGGTTGGCGAGAGTGCAATTGCTCGATCTACTGCCTCCACACCGTGTTTAAACAACTCCTGGTCAAAATAAAACCGCCCCCAACCCTCGCGGTAAAACGAATACGCTATATAAAACTGTGTGCGGGCATCTCGCTGCGCCGGATCTGCGCGCTGCCATTCGTCGCGTGCCGCACGAAACTGCTCACGCCGGAAGAGGCTGAGAGCGGAATTGAATTTCTCCTCGTTGATCTCGTAAGTGCCTGCAGCGACCTCAGCGCCGGTTGTCACTTCTTTGAAGGTGCGCGGTTCCGTGGCATAGAGCCAGACAATGAACGCAGCGTATGCGATCGTGAATCCGAGGCCAACGACTTGAATAATCTTAGATTGCAATCCGCGTGTCCTTTCAAGAACGCATCTGAGCGATCTTATCGATTATTTAGCGCCGCTATAGGATCAACTTTCATTGCTCTGCGCGCTGGAAAAAAGCTGGCCAATATCGCAACTACAACCAACAACAGAGGAACTACAATAAAGATTGGCGGATCGGTAGCAGTCACGCCGAATAACTGGTTCGACAGGAGTCGAGTGACGGCCAATGCCATCCCAATCCCGAGAGCAACGCCAACTAATACTAATTTCAAAGCATGTCCGACGATCATTTTGAAAACATGATGTCGCTGAGCGCCTATCGCCGCGCGGATAGCGATTTCATGAGTGCGTTGCGCGACCGAATAGGAAACAACGCTGTAAACCCCCAGTGTCGCTAAGATCAAAGCCAACCCACCAAAGGTCGCCAACAGAGAAGTCATCACCTTCGGCTCTGCGAGTGACTGGCTGAATACATCGTCCATCGTGTTGATACTGGAGACCGGCTGATCTCTGTCCACGGCCAAAACCTGACGGCGCAAGTTAGGAGCCAATCGCAAGGGATCGGATATTGACCGCACTACGATGTTCATCAAGGAGGACGGATTCTGCAGATAAGGCACGTAGATCTCCGGCGTGATTTGGCCAGTCAACGCCTTTTCTTTCACGTCTCCCACTACCCCGACTATCGTAAGCCAGGTGTTCCTCGACTCCGGTCGCCACGGAACTTTCGCAGATGGGAACTCCGGCTTGAGGCGCCGCCCGAGAGGGTCTTCATTGGGCCAATACTGGCGAGCCATTGTTTTATTGATCATCACTACACCGTGGGATTCTTCGTTGTCCTGGTCCGTAAAAGATCGTCCTCCCAACAGTGGGATACCCATGGTCCGAAAGTAGTTTTGATCTATGACGCGGTATGAAACTGTGAATTCCTGACCGGCAGGCGGTGGGTTAACACCTTCCATGGTTACGACCGTTGCATCTTCCAGACTCGTAAGCGGAAGAAAGTTGACAGCACCAGCTGACTCTACTCCAGGTTCACTTTGAATTCGCTCCAGCGCATGGTGGTAAAAAGCGGCCGTCTGCGCAGGTGTACTGTATTTTGCTGTGGGTAATGAGATCTGTATCGCGAGGACGTTCTTGAGGTTGATGCCTCGATCGATGTTTTGCAGAAGCAGAGAACTCCTGAGCATTAATCCAGCGCTGATCAGGAGTGGCACTGTTAGAGTAATCTCCAGGACGACTAAGAGATTACGTAGCCGCCGACCGCCTGGAGCTTCTGAAAAGGCTCGGCCGCCTTCTTTGAGAGTCTCACTCAAATTTAATCGAGAGGCTCTCAGACCGGGAATCAGTCCCACGATCACGCCGACGAGAATTGAAACGATCAGAGTGAAGACCAGTACTCGCACGTCGAGGCTAAACTTTTCCAAACGCGGCATTCTATTCTGCGGCACTATCGCATTGAGAACATCTACTCCCCAATATGCGAGCAGCAAGCCCGCCCCTCCGCCGAGAAACGCCAGTAATAGACTCTCTGTAAGTAAGTGCCGCATGAGACGGAATCGGCTGGAACCTAAGGCGAGCCGAACTGCAATATCCTTTTGCCGTGCGGTCACCCTGGTCAGCAACAAGTTGGCTACGTTGGCACAAGCAATCAGCAGGACAAAGCCGACGACAGTCATCAAAATAAGCAAGATGGGACGTACCGGCTCGACAGTCTGTTCTTGCAGGTTATTTACTTGTGCGCCCCAACCCGAGTTTGTCTTTGGGTACGCTTGCGCGAGACGATTCGCAATGCCATTCATCTCTGCTTGAGCCTGGGCCAGTGTCACGCCTTGCCTTAAACGTCCATAAACAATTATGGAGTGATCTTCGCGTGTTAGTTGCTCGCGCGCAAAAGCGATCGGCATCCACAATTCCAACTCGGCGTTGAGAACACGGATGAAACGAAAACTAGCGGGAAGGACGCCGATTATGGTGAACGGCTCACCGTCTATCGTTAGCGGCTGGCCGATGATATTTGAGTTGCCGCCGAAGCGGCGCTGCCACAGAGCGTGGCTCAGCATGACAACATGATCTCGACCTATATCTTCCTCTTCAGCTCTAAAGTTGCGTCCAATCTCTGGCCTTACACCCAGCAGTGGAAAGAAGCTCGCGGAAACGCGCGCGCCCTGATACCTCTCAGGGTCGCCTGAACCAGTCAGCGTGTAATACCAGAAACGAAAGGCCGCCAGATCCTCGAAAACCTGGTTCTGTTTTTTCCAATCAAGGAAATTAGCGGGCGAGACTATTGCTCGCGGCACAGCCTGGCTTTGATTTTTTTCCCAGATCATGACGATGCGATCCGGTTCTTTATAAGGTAAAGGTCGTACCAGGACGGCATTGACGACACTAAAAATCGTAGCGTTTGCACCAATACCAAGCGCCAGGATTAACGTTGTCGTGATCACGAAGCCCGGATGCTGGAGGAAGGCCCGTGTGGTGGAGCGAAAGTCGTGCATCAGACTCATTGGGCAAGACGTTCCGTGGTTTATTGCAAGTATCGAACTTTCACAACACCGGTGTGATGTAGCACGTGCCCAATTATGAAATATCCGATCGCACGAGCGCTCATAGGATGAGTAATAACGTTACACGAGCGCTTACTCTGCTCATCAGTCATATTCTTAAACAGAAACTCAGTGGCGTTGCGAACGGTCTTGAACTCAGAAATCAGATCCTCCATCGTGCGGTTAGAAACATCGACATTGCCGGCGTACAGTTCTTCATCCATACGATAGACAGGGGCGGCATCGCCTCGCGCCGCAGCCAACGCACGATAGGCGAAAACTCTCTCGGTATCGATGATGTGCATCAACACCTCTTTGACGGTCCATTTCCCTTCAGCGTAACGATAGCCATGCTTCTGAGGCGGTATTGTGTCAAAGAACTCAACAGTTTCCATCGTATTCTGCTTCAGAATGTCGATGTAATCACCATTCGGAATCAGGTCGAAGTACTTCTGATAGTTTGTATGATACTCACTAGAGTCAGGTCTTTGCATACGACCTATTCTAGCTCTATTACCGTTGGAAGTGGTGGTCACTCGGCGCGGAGGGCGATCGTCGGGTTCACCCTGGTCGCGCGTCGCGCCGGTATGTAAGAAGCCGCAAGTCCCACCGCGACGAGCATAGCCGAAACGCTGCCGAACGTCAGATAGTCAGTCGCGGTAACTCCATAGAGAAGGCTTGCCATCAAACGAGTCAGTGCGTATGCCGATATCAATCCTGCGCCCACGCCGATCAAGGTCAACGCCAGTCCCTGGCCCAGCACCAACCGCAACACATCCATCCTCGCCGCGCCGAGCGCCATCCGGATTCCCAGTTCGCGCCTGCGGAGCGTGACTGTGTAATTCATCACGCCATAGACTCCCACGGCCGCCAGCATCAACGCTACCGCAGCAAAGGTTAGCAGCAGCGTCATATTGAAGCGACGCCCGGAGAGCGATGCCAGGAGAACCTGGTCCATCGTCTGTACGTCAGTCAGAGCCTGGTCTTTATCGATTGAATAGATCGCCTTCGAAACAGGTTGGATTAAGCTTGCCGGGTTCGAGCCAGTCCGCACCACGAAACTCATGAAAGGCAACGGCGCTTGTTTGAACGGCAGATACATCATCGTGGACGAATCGGAGTCAAGCCCACGTGCCTTAACGTCGCCGACTACACCGACAATCTCACGCACCCCTTCCTCGCGGTGAAATGAAGGCGTTAGCCGCTTGCCGATCGGGTTTTCTCCCGGCCAGAATCGGCGCGCCATTGCTTCGCTGATGATTACCACCGGCACGCTCTTATCTCGATCCTGATCGCTGAAGAAACGTCCCTGTCGTAATGGAATGCCGATCGCTCGGAAGTAATCAGGACTGATGTAACGCGTCTGGGCCATCGGTTGCTCGGCGATTGCTCCTGCCGGCCGGCCTTCGATACTGAAGGGCTGTGTCGATCCACCTCCTGAGAGCGGAATCTTCGTAGTGGTCCCAACTGAAACGACCCCAGGCACGGCACGGATCTTTTCGATCGCCTGGTCAGCAAACGCAATCCGCTGCTGAGGTTCAGGATACCTGCTCATTGTCAAAACGAGACTCATCGTCAACGCATTGCGGGTATCGAACCCGGGATCGACGTTTTGCAGCTTCCAGAAACTGCGAATCATCAGCCCAGCTCCAATCAGCAGGACCAGCGACAGCGCCACCTCCGAAATCACGAGTGCCTTGCGTGTGTACTGTTTGAGGGAGCTGCCGCCGGTTCGACCTGAGCCTTGTTTCAGAGTTTCACTGACGCTGGTCCTGGTAAACTGCAAAGCGGGCATGATCCCGATAATAATGCCGGCGGCGAACGACACTAAAAGTGTAAAGACGAGGGTCCACGTGTCGATGCCGATATCGCCTGCATTTGGAAGATTGCCAAGTTGGACCAGCAACTTACTGCCGAATACGGCGAGCAGCAGGCCAAGTAGCCCTCCAGTAACAGCGAGCAGAACGCTTTCGGTGAGTAGTTGCCTGACCAATCGAGCCCGTCCAGCGCCGAGCGCGATACGCACCGCCATTTCCTTCTGACGATTGGCGCCCCTGGCGAGCATCAGGTTTGCGACGTTCGCACAGGCAATCAACAACACGAAGCTCACCGCACAAAAAAGCACCAGCAACGGCGTGCGCATATCGCCGACGAGATCGTCGCGAATCGGGATGACCACGGCGCCCCAGCCTTTGTTCTCCTCCGGATATTGCTGTTCGAGCCTGCTCGATATAGTAGTCATCTCCGCCTGGGCCTGTTGCACTGAGACGTTCGGCTTCAGGCGCCCAATCACGAGATAGTCATGAATCGATCGGACTTGACGTTCCTTATCATCCCACGCCACAGGTATCCAGAACTTGGCCTCCTGCGGAAACTCAAATCCAGCAGGCATGATGCCTACGACGTTGAAACTTCGGCTGTTGAGTGTAACAGTTTGACCGACAATGTTAGGGTTTGCTCCGAAGGCTCGTTGCCACAATTCGTGACTAATCACAACAACCTGGTCGCTTCCGGTGCGTTCCTCATCTGGTGTAAAGGTGCGCCCCAGCATTGCATTAGTGCGCAACACTGAAAAGAAGTCTGAAGATACGGTGGCGCCGATCAATGGCAACGGGTCGTTACTGGTACTCAGACTCAAGCCCGCGTACCCGTAAACCGCAATCTGTTCGAACGAGTTGGACTGTGCCTTCCAGTCAAGATAGTTCGCGGGTGACACTGAAAACCTGTTGAGGCCGGGGAAGCTTTGCTGAGGCGGCGTATGCCACACGTCCACGAGTCTTTCCGATTCGGGATAGGATAAAGGCCGCAGCAGTAGACCGTTGACGACACTGAATATCGCAGTGTTGGCGCCGATGCCGAGTGCGAGCGAGAGCACGGTTACCGTCGTGAAGATGGGACTATGGACCAGCGTCCGCATGCCTAACCGTACATCTCGCCAAATGGTTTCTATGAATTGGCCCATTCTAATCTCCCTCACTCTTTCTTCAACTTGCTCAACTCCGCCAAGCTCGAGGAGAGCGTTACGCCGAGCCTCTTGAGGCGAAAGTCCTTGCCTGAGTTTCGCTTCCGTCGACATGTCCAGGTATGCCTGGATCTCTTCACAGAAGTCCTGGTCCACTCGGTCCTTGTGGATTAGGTTGCGCCAGAGGCTGGTCAGGCGAGGAATCAACGGCATGATTCTCTCCTATAGACGTTCTGTACAGGTAATACAGAGTACCGCTTTCATATAGAATGTCAATATGAGCGTGCTTAAGGGTCGGAAACCAGCTGAAGATTGTAGATACGAGAAACTGGGGGGCACAATGATTTTGCTGGAGGTCGAGACATCGACACGATCGCTTCGCTATTACTAACCAGTTCGTTGTGAGTATGCTTAGAGTATGTGGAAATATATTTTTGCCTCTCTTCTTTCGGGGATCGGCATTCTCGAGATCGTCCTGGCACTGTATAAAAATCTACGTGAAGCGGTGATGCAGACGAGTCCTGTGCGTTACAAGCAAGCTGAGTCACTGATGTTCTTATTTGCTGGAATCTCTGCGTTAGTGATGGGAATAGGGATTTTCTTTTATGGATTATTTTGGTAATTCAATCCCATCAAGAGAGGGGTTCTGAAATGGCACGAGTATTTATCACCGGTTCGGCAGATGGTCTTGGGCAGTTGGCAGCAAACGCACTGATCGCGCAGGGGCATCAGGTTGTACTTCATGCACGCAATCAGAAGAGAGGACAAGATGCTTTGGACAGAGTTCGGGGTGCAGAAGAGGTGCTAACGGGCGACCTTACCAATGTCGACGAGACAAAAGAGTTGGCTGCCAAAGTGAATGGTTTAGGAAAGTTCGACGCAGTTATTCACAACGCAGGTGTTTACAACACTTCAGGAGAAGAGATCTTTAACGTCAACACGTTAGCGCCGTATATTCTGACGTGCCTCATACAAAGACCAACGCGATTGATTTACCTGAGCTCCGGCATGCATCTGCAGGGACGCTCAAAACTGGAAAGTTTCCAAACTAATATCAGTCGCATCACTTACTCCGATTCGAAGTTGCACGTGCTTATGCTATGCAAGGCGGTAGCACGGCGATGGCCGCAGGTTTATGCCAATGCGGTTGACCCCGGTTGGGTTCCTACAAAGATGGGTGGACGAGGTGCACCGGATGATTTGCAAAAGGGATACGAAACGCAGGTGTGGCTCGCAGTAAGCAGCGACGATAAGGCGAAGGTAAGCGGCCGTTATTTTCATCATCAAAAAGAAAGTCCTCATAACCCTGAAGCCGATGATGTCGTGCTACAGGGGAGGTTCTTAGACTTATGTAGAGAGATTACCGGCGTATCGCTTCCATGAATTGCCGGTGATCAAACAGGCGTGTTATAAACACAGCACCCCCTTATAAATTTCCCCACTGATAATTAGCGCTATTTTTGGCTGAATAACCGGCGCCCCTTGTAAGACTGTCCGGAGGCAGCCAAACTCGATCGATAGTGGGTTAAGTCATCATGTACTGTCCGCATTGTGGCACGCAGAATCTTCCCGAAACCAAGTATTGCCGCAGCTGTGGACAGGACTTGCGGCTGGTGTCGCAAGCAATCACGAAGAGCCTTCCTTTAGTGATCGCACAAAAAGTCGATGATGCAATAGACCGCGGCCGTGGAGGGTGGCGAAGTTACCAGCTATTTCGTACAGAAAATCGCCGTCCTTATGCACAAGCTTTGATGGGCCTCAGTGCTCTCTTCGTAGTGGTGTGGATGCTGATGCTTGGTCACGGGAGTGTTTCGTTCGCCGGTGGCTTTCTGCTCGTAATGACGGCGTCTCTTTTGTTGACGAGTGTCCGAGAGTTATTGGCTGCCAACAGACGCAAACGTGAAGTAGATGAGCTGAGTAATACGGTTATTACAAAAGAGCTGATTGAGGAGAAAGACCTACCGTCCGCCAGCGTAACCGAATCAACTACAAGAGCCTTAGACAGCCGTGTGCGGGTGAAGAGACGCGAGTAATTCGAGGGTCCGAGTTGAAAGCGCTTGTCAGCCCTTCGCGTTTTTGCTCTTGAACTGATGACACAACAAACATGCTGCAATGATTACCAAAACTGACACGAGGGACGGTTCACGCACCAGTATTCCTCCGTATCTGATTGAACGTGAGGTGAGCCTTAGTGAATAAGCGTGTTAAGCATTGACTTTTTTCTCGCTCACGGAATAACCTCCCGCTGCATTATCCAGGCTGCCCTCTGAGCCTCTGCGTCCTCGCATACTCGCTAATGCAGCCTTCATTGTTTGCTTGGGCAGTTCCAGTACTCCACACCAGGCTCTTCATTTGATTCATCGGAGCAGCCCATTAAGTTGCAGAGTGAACCGCGTCTAATCGATCTCTATTTTTTGCTGATGTCTTCACAATTCACTCAAACCTATAAAGCGAGGTGGACGTCTCATGATCGAACAACCAACTCAATTAACATCAAAGACGCTAAACGAAAAACCTCGCACGTTTAAGTTCGCATACTCTTTTATCCTCCTCGACTATCTTTTACGCTGGGGTTTGTATGGCCTTTGGCGATTTCACATGGTTAATAGCTGGCTGTTTTGGATAGGCCAGGTTCTTGCTATCTCTCTAATCGTTGGTGTTTTGGTAGCGGTTAGGTATACGAACACAAAAGAGAAATACAACATTCCTCCAAACGAAGAAATCTCCAACGAGACTACGTTACCGTCCACACTCTTCACCCTTAGCGGAGTCTTATTAGCTACTTACATCAGTTTCACTTTATTTAGCGGCTGGAGTTTGTGGCTCAGAGTAGTCTTTTCAATATTAATATTTCTGGTCTACGGTTTTTACATATTGGTCATATATGTTCTCAGCGTTCAGACAACGAGCAAAGAGGATGGAACACCGGCCCCTATAGAATTATCTGTCGATGAATGGATAGATGAGAATGATTTAGAAATTGTCAGGCTGGAAACGGATAAAATCTCGTTATCTCAGCGTGTCGATACTTATACATTGGAAAGCACATTATTCGGTGCGCTGTCTTTTTCCGGGTTCGTCACCATTATCGCCTCGGATAAACCGGTCTTAGTAGGTGTTCGAGAACTCATCGCTGATTTTGCGCAGGTGCTGAATATGATTATACAGTTTGACTTTAGTCATCTGTGGCAACCGATTGTAGGTATCGCAACTGATACTGCGCTGATCGCGGCGATTGCTGTAGAGACCCTCATATGCTCGATGTTTTTCTTGTCCGTCATAGTTTCTCGTTTACGCTTTAATGACGTGCTGAAGAGAGTTGATTACGCCGTCAGAATGGCCACCTCATATAACGATAAAGAAGAAGAGGTCTATAACTTAATACTGCAGCAACACGATGAAGTTAACGAAAGAGCAATCAGGAATCGGCTGCAAAAACTAAAGGACAAAATATCCACTGCTGTCTATCATGCCGAAGAGTCCTTCAGAGATTTGAGGCCCATCGTGAATTATATGTGGGTATTCCGCAATCTGGGTTTGATTAGTTTTCTACTGATATTGATTACAGGCGCCTTGTGGGTTTCCCCGATACTGGCAATTCTCTTCGCCAGTCTTTCAGTCTTGGCTTATGTTTATTCCGAACTTGATAGTTGGATACGAACGAGAAGCCTGAAGAAGAGAGGCATCATTCACTTCTTTAGTAAAAAGGCTGGACTCTTTCCCGTTCCTACAAAAAAGACAACCAAATAACGGGCCTGATTTTTGTGCTGTTGCGGCTAAGATTTAGTCCATCTTTAGATGGTGAGATATGAGCCGTTCTACTTCCGCGTGATAGTCCGACCACGATTCCCACACCGCCTGCGCCCACTCTCGCACAATCCTGACGTGATCTTCAGTCGAGTCGGAAAAAGCAACGTCGAAAACGGTTAGCGGCCCTGTGTCCGTTGGTGGTTCGTAGTGAGGCCAGACTTCGATGTCTGTGGCGAGACGCTGAAGTAGCGGCGGTATGTAAGGTGAACGAATCCCCTTCACCAGTCCCAGATAAAGTCCACACAGGTGAACGACAACCGACTTATCTGGATGTGGTTCTCCGGCATGTTGGACTGCGTATGTATCAACAGTCTGTTGATGGACCTGCCCGAACAGAATAGCGTTACTGTATTCATTTCCCAGCACTTCGGTATACAGGTCCCAGCACTCCGCGTTCGTCCTGTAATAACTGCGATAAGTAGCGTTCTTGTTCGCCGGCATCTTTAATCCGCAGCCGGGGCACACAGTTTCTTGCAGTGCTGTCATGAGCTAGAACGCTTCAGCTGAGCTGTTGGGCCAGCGCGACGATGATGCCTTCGGGGCCGTGGACGTAACAGAGGCGATATTTGTCCTCATACTGCACCACCTCGCCAACGAGTTCGGCGCCATGAGCGTGCAGGCGGGCAATGACGTCGTCGAGATCTTCGACCGCGAACATGATGTTACGTATCCCCAGCGTGTTTTGCGGCGCGATTTTCGGCTGAGCGCTGATCGCTATTGGACTGTGAAACTTCGTCAGCTCAAGCCGGCCGTGGCCATCCGGAGTCCGCATCATTGCGATGTCGGCTCGCACGCCTTCGAGCCCGCAGATACGGTCCACCCAGCGTCCCTCGACTGACTGCTCGCCCTCCACTTCCATACCAAGTTCGGTGAAGAAAGCGATAGCCGCTTTGAGATCATCGACAACAACGCCAACGTGGTCCATCCGCTTGATCGTCATGTCGCCGAGTATATGTTATCTAGTTCCCGCCTCCTAAGCGCCAAGGCCAAGGCGTGCAGTTTTAGCGGCGCTTCTGCCGGGCACGCTCACTTGCGAGGCGCGACAGCTTCTTCCACTTCTTCTTTTCGACGATCTCTGTCAACTTGTCTTTTTTCCGAGCCAGGTACTTCAACTCCTTCTGCAACTTCTCATAACTCTCATACCGTCCAGTGTCGATCGTTCCTGCTCCCAAAGCTTCGCGGACTGCACACCGTGGCTCGTCCTGATGGCGGCAATCACCGAAGAAACACTTTTCAGCCAGTGCCTCGATATCCTCAAACACGAGCTGCAAGCTCTCGTCGCCATCCCACAATTGCAGTTCACGCATGCCGGGGGTATCGAGAACGAGTCCGCCACGAGGTAATAAAATCAACTCGCGATGAGTTGTCGTATGCCTGCCGCGATCATCATGCTCGCGCACTGTTTGCACTTTCAAGTGATCGTCGCCTGCCAGATGGTTTATCAGAGTTGACTTTCCAACACCCGATGAACCGAGCAGCGCCCCCGTCTGCCCGCGTTTGAAATACTGCGCGACATCTTCAAGACCAAGGCCTGTAACGACGCTGATCGCGTGCACCGGCACACCACGCGCAACGGCTTGCACCTCACTGATTCGGTCAGCGACTCGGTCACACAAGTCTGATTTGCTCAAAACAATGATCGGATTTGCACCGCTCTCCCACGCAATGATCAGATACCTCTCGATCCGGCGCACACTGAAATCCTGATTTAGCGACGAAAGTAAAAAGACCGTGTCGATGTTCGCGCCGATAATCTGTTCCTCAGTGCGTGAGCCGGCAATCTTGCGTACAAAACTGGTCCTCCGCGGCAAGACTGCGTGAATCGTTACTCTGTCGCCTTCTGGCCGCAAACGAATCACCACCCAGTCTCCGACGGCAGGTAAGTCGCCTCGATTAACGGCCTCGTGCCTGAGCTTGCCGGAAATTTCCGCGAGCACTTCTCCGTCTTGCGTATAGACGCGGAAGAAATTTTTGTGTTCGAGCGCGACGCGGCCGCAGGTGTAGCCGCTTCCCGCATATGTTTTGAAGTTAGTTTCAAAGAAGTCATCCCAACCAAAGGTTGTTAGATCCGTAACGTTCATGCCTATGTCTCCAAACGAAAGATGCGGCTGCACGATCGCGTTGCCTGCAACCGGCGGTTTATCGACGTTGTGTTGATTGGAGTTTGGGATAGAGAGCTACTGCTTTACCTGTGGAGACACTGCCGAATCACGCCCGGTTCAGATTGGGCGTTATCAACATCGAGCCTGAGCGCGTCTCGGTTCACAGAACCGCAGCAACTTTTTTAGCGGGCAATCATAGGCACGCGTGATTCTAGCATTTTTGAAGCGCCCCCGGCATACTCATCAGTCTGAGCATCATCGTGAAATACCGCTCAGGGAAACTCGAGAACCATGACCCAGCACGCCGAGCTCCAGTCGGGCGTACTCGTCTCGCCGGCCGACGAGATGTTAGGCCGCGCAATTGGCGAGACGCTCAGGGCACCTGCGAGTGATCGCGCCCGGCTCTTCGAGCAATTTGTCCGCGAAATCGAGTGCTACATGGCAGCTCATCCGGAAGAGCGCCCCTGGACTTGCGTGGTCTACACTGGCACTGATGGTTCGCGAATATTTCGTGGCGGCGTCGGCCATTCACTTGTAATCGACAACCAGGGCCGAATGTGGCGCGCGCGCAGCTACGAAGACTTCATGACAACCTACACATTCCACGAAGGAACCTGCGAGATCGGCACGCTCACGCCGTTGTTCGGGCAAATGCGCGAATATCAACCTCGGTAATCAATGCTTTTTCTGAGCAGCACTCTTTCACGCATCAATGACGTTGTTACTTAAACGTCTTGCCATTGTGTTGTATCCAGCCTGAGACATGCCTGCCTTGCGGGTCGTGATGCGTCCAGTGGACAACCCCGCCTTTTTGATTCCAGACATATTCGCCCTTAAATCGGACGCTGTCACCGGATACAAGTCCGTCGATGCGTGGGGCGATGTCGATGTTGTGGGCTATCAGGATTGTCTGTCCTGACTCAAGCTGAACGATGAATCGCTGGTGTCGCTGCCCGTTCAAATCGTCTGGCAGAAGACTGAGCACCGTGCCCTCGCCTTCGACTTGTATGTCGCTTGTTCGACTCGCAAATGCGCGAGCGATGGAACTGTCGTCGACGGACGATGCCTGACCTCGACTGTCAACAGATGAATCGCTCTTAACTTGAATCAAGAAAGCTTTGTGCGGGCAGGTCCCGGCCAAAGCTCCCTGCACTTCTGTGACAATCGAGAACTGTGGCGGTAGAGGCGATTCGGCGCAAACGATGTCACCATTTTCGGGCCGCTTTACCAGCAACTCATACCCATCGCTGCAAGCCGAATTGCGCTTGTAGCCAATGACGACCCTGTCGCCTGGAACGGATGAAATTTTGCAAATGATTGAGGGCTGCGCAGGCTTGCGCGTTGTGCGCTTATGGTTTTGTGCGACCGAGATAGAGTGAAGAAAACAAAGGAGAACTGATAACAGCAGTAGCTTGACGAGTTGTTTCATTTCGAATCCTCGTTAGGCGATTGAGAAATGAGGTTGAGGGCGAGCGCGAATTTAACCCGAGTCCAAGCTAGCAAACAGGGCGTTGATTGATCAAGCGCTTAAATTATCCCTTTATAAACTTCCAGATATTTACTTGCCATACCCGCGGCGTCGAAACGCTCATCGAATGCCTGGCGGCACGTGTGGCGGCTGAGATTTCCAATTCGGCCTACGGCGTCTACTGCCTCAGCCACACTCCCGACGATGAAACCGGTGTGCCCGTCATCGATCACTTCCGGAACTGGTCCACTCCGCCAAGCGATCACTGGAGTGCCGCACGCGAGTGCTTCGATCATGACCAAGCCGAAAGCCTCCGGCCCATCTATCGGAAACAGCAGCGCATAAGCGTTACCGAGAAACTCGTCCTTCTGACGTCCACCGATCTCGCCAACAAACTCCACGAGGCCTCGCGCTTCACGAAGCAGCGGTTCGATGTCTTGTTTGAAGTATTGGTCCTCTCGATTGATCTCGGCCGCGACTTTGAGTCTCATCCCTGCCTGGCCGGCAATGCGAATGGCGCGATCCAATCGTTTTTGCCGTGAGACGCGACCGATGAACGCGAGGTATTCACCCGGCTCTTGTTGAAACGTGAACAAATCGCGTGGTAACCCGTGATAGACAGTGGCTCGCCAGTCGGCATCAGGAAGTGCCAGCCGCTGATTATCAGAGCACGAAACCAACGGCGGATTGTATTCATCGACCAATGACTTCCAGCGAGGCGCTATTGGGCCATGCAGCGTCGTAACGTTCGGACACGGTTGGTTCCGCAGCAACGGAAACTGAATGGCCTCGGTGTGAAAGTGAATGACGTCAAAACGAGAGACATCCGAAAAAACCAGATCCATCATGCGGACGAAGTACGGTCGCGGCTCTCCATAGTTCGGAACATTACACAGTGCCCGTGGACACGCCGCAATCAACTTCGCACTCGTTTGTGAATCGCCACTGGCAAACAGCGTAACCTCGTGCCCCTGCGCTACCAACTCCTCAGCCAGATACGAGACAACCCGCTCAGTGCCACCATAAAGCTTTGGCGGCACAGTAAAGTAAAGCGGCGCAACTTGTGCGATTCGCATCGTGTCCTTCTACTAAGCCTTGATCAAGCGTCTGTAGACTTCAACATAGTTACGCGCCATGCACGCGACATCGAATCGATCCTCGAATGCGTGGCGGCACGCGTGACGGTCAAGACCAGCAATCCGATCCACAGCTTCCACTGCTTCCGCGACACTCTCCACGATAAAGCCGGTGCGCCCGTCGTCGATCACTTCGGGCACTGATCCATTGCGCCACGCAATCACCGGCGTGCCGCAGGCCAGCGACTCGATCATGACTAAACCGAACGGCTCGGCCCAATCTATCGGGAACAGCAGAGCATAAGCGTTACCGAGAAACTCGTCCTTCTCACGCCCGCCGACCTGGCCCACGAATTCCACCCACTCTCCAGCGTCATGAAGCAGCGGTTCGATGTCTTGCTTGAAGTGTTCGTCGTCGCGATTAATTTTTGCAGCAACTTTGAGTTTCATTCCGGCCTGACGGGCGATGCGAATGGCTCGGTCCAATCGTTTCTCGAATGAAGCGCGACCGAGGAAAGCGAGGTAATCACCGGGCTCGTTTCGAAACGTGAACAAATCGCGCGGCAGTCCGTGATAGATAGTGGCCTGCCAGTTGGCATTGGGAAGTGGCAGTCGTTGACTATTGGAAATTGAAACCCACGGTGGATTGTACTGGTCGCACAAAGTCTCGAGACAAGGTGCGCCAAGTTGGTAATGAACTGTGGTGACGTTTGGACATGGCGTGCGCTGCAGCCAGGAGAGTTGGATCGACTCCATGTGGAAGTGAATGATGTCAAAACGAGAAACGTCTGCAAATACCAACTGCATCATCCGAACGTAATGAGACATTCGATCTTCGTGGTCCTCTGCCAAATGCAGTTCGTGTGGGCAAACAGGAATCAGTTGCGCAGTCGTTTCCGAATCGCCGCTGGCAAACAGCGTCACCTCATGTCCCTGCGCCACCAGTTCCTCAGTCAGATATGAGACGACCCGCTCGATGCCGCCATAGAGTTTCGGCGGCACACTAAAATTAAGCGTTGCAACCTGCGCGATTCGCATGGTCGAATCTAACGCCGTTTCTTCGGGGACTTAGGACGAGGTTTTGTGAATTTTACTTCGGAGAAAGGTATTGTGTCGTAAGCGTCGCAAGTAAGAGGAGTGACCCCGGGCGGGATAACTACCAGGCGTATCCTTAGCTCCTGGGTGAAGCCGCAATCAGTTGTGATAATGCGATTTCGATCGACGTCTCGGACATTCACCATGTAAGACTTAGCGCGGGCAAGGCGTTCCGTGGCTTCGTTTTCGAACGTTTCCCGACCAGCAGTCATGAAGATCTGTCCACTCGACAGCAGTTGGTTAGAGATGTGAATTGCAAAATTATCCAGCCGTGCTTTTTCGTCTTCAAAACTGATGTCTCCGTATTCATCAAATGGACGACCGCAAGCGGGGAGCCTCGGCTTAACTTGCATTGTTCTCGAGACCGAAGCTTTACAGCCAGGCGGTGCTCCGGTCAATTCAGCTGTGGCAGTTAGCTCCTGACCACCAAGGCCGACGGTATCAACGGTTATTTCATCTGTGCCCTGACCGTTCATAATCGTGCCTATTGATACTGTCCATTTAAATTCCGGCTTTGTCGTGTGAATCAACCCGGTGATTTTGGCTTTCAACACCAGTGGCGCGCCAGGATCTATTTCAGATGGGCCATCAATATCCACAGTGGCACACGTCGCCAGCGGTGATTGGGCCGTGACAACTGAGGCCAACGCCAGCAACAATAAGACGGAAAAAATTTGAATCGGTCTAACCATCGACGGAAGCATCCAATGAGCAGGTGAGAAATGTCAACCACGCCCCAGCAATTCAGGTATTAACACTATGAACTGGCGAGAACAACTTCGAACTCAGGGCTTCGCACAGTTTCCGCGTCTTACGCCTGAGCCTTTAATCAGGGCTGCGCGCGAAGTAATCGAGATCGATCTAGCTACTAACTACGATCCTGAGCGTCAAACTGAGTACGACAACCAGTCATACTGTCCCGAGCTAAAAGGCACGCCTCCCATCATGAACCTCATCTCAAAGTCTCCGGTTTACAACCTCCTCGACGAGATCTTTGAGATAGACAACATCGATTGGGATGGGGGCCAGATCGCGATCCGTCGCGCACACAATTATCCGGAACCAATTCCGCCAACACCGCACATCGACGGGTTCGCAAGCGGAGTGAACGGTCTTGATGAAGGGAAAATTTATAATCACACAGTGCTGGTCGGCGTTTTCCTAACACCTGTTCCCACTGAGTTCGCCGGGAACTTCACCGTCTGGCCCGGCTCGCACTACGTTTACGAGAAATACTTTCAAGAGCGCGGTCCAATCGCGATGCGTGAACCCGCACCGGCTCCGGAAATTGGGCCAGCGAGGCAACTGATGTGCGATGTTGGAGACGTCGTGCTGGCTCATTACGAGCTCGGGCACTCGGCGGCAGTCAATACTGCGGACATCGATCGAATCGCCATTTACTTCAGAGTCTGGCTTCGCAAGGTCGAGTCAGACCGATGGCATTATCTAACAAACATCTGGGACGGTTGGAAACTGTAAATCTCGCCTGAGTGTTATCACCCATACGTAAAAACACTCATCATCATAAGCAAACGCTCCCGCCAAACTTTCGGAAAACAATTGGCGCAGTATTCGTCTCCCGTCACCCGTTATTACTCTTGAGCTAAATCTCACCCCGATCGAGTAATCGTCCAACTCAAACTCCAGGGAGGCTTCTATGAAATCAGCTCTTTGTATCCTTACCTCGTTGCTTTTTATTGCCAGCGTGCGCGTCGCCAATGGCGCAACCGTACCATCAGGCTTTACTGATTCAGTCGTTGCTGCCGGTCTTACGGATCCGACGTCAATGGCACTGGCACCTGATGGCCGCATTTTCGTTTGCGAACAACGCGGCACGTTGCGCGTCATCAAAAACGGCGCTTTGCTGCCCACGCCTTTTCTAACTGTCACGGTAGATTCAGCAGGCGAACGCGGATTGCTGGGTATCGCTTTCGATCCAAACTTCGTTTCGAATCAACTGGTCTATGTCTACTACACTTCGCCTACTCCGGCGCACAATCGCGTCAGCCGCTTCATCGCTAACGGCGACGTCGCGCTCGCCGGCAGTGAAACGATCTTGATGGAACTGCCGAACCTGAGCACTGCCACCAACCACAACGCGGGTGCGATTCACTTTGGACCAGACGGCGATCTTTATGTCGCCACGGGAGATAATGCGAATGGAAACAACGCGCAATCGTTTTCAACGCGACTCGGCAAGATGCTGCGCATCACATCGACCGGTGCTATTCCTGCTGACAACCCGTTTTTCAATCAGACGAATGGAGACAATCGTTCGATCTGGGCGCTTGGTTTGCGCAATCCGTTTACCTTTGCGTTTCAACCCGGCACTGGGCGTATGTTCATCAACAATGTCGGTCAGAGTACATGGGAAGAGATCAACGACGGTATCGCTGGGGCGAATTACGGATGGCCTATCTGCGAAGGCCCGTGCAGTCCGCCTAACCCAAGTTTCACCGATCCGATTTTCTTTTACGCAAACACCGGAGTAGATTGCGCGATCACGGGCGGCTCCTTCTACAATCCGCAGACGGTTCTGTTTCCATCACAGTTTGTCGGCAGCTACTTCTTCTCCGATTTTTGTGGTGGCTGGATAAAAAGACTTGATCTTACAAACGGAGTTACGGTTTCGGATTTCGCGAGCGGCATTTCCAATCCAGTCGACTTGAAGGTTTCACCGGACGGATTTCTCTACTACCTGGCGCGTGGAGCCGGCTCGGTGAACCGCATCGGCTTCACGGGAGGCGGCGGTGGCGGTGACACAACTGCACCAACTGTTTCAATCACTAATCCGGCGAACAATGCGACTGTCGCACGCAGATCGACGGTCACGATAACTGCAACTGCCAGTGATAATGTTGGCGTCACGCGGGTTGAGTTTTTGGTTAATGGTGCTTTGCAATGTACGGATACAACGGTTGCCTATAGCTGCAACTGGAACGTGCCGAATACGAGGAATCAGACTTATCAACTCCAGGCGCGTGCGTTCGATCAGGCTGGAAACGTGGGAACTGCGATCATTCAAGTGACATCACGATAGCTGTCGCAGTCTCAATAAAGGTTGAACCATTCGCGAAGTTTGGATAAGGTTTCCCTCGCCCACAAATTTCGTAAGCAGACTTTACGGGTGGTTCAACCTGCCCGACACCGGAGAAACCCTCATGTCAGAAGAAAACAAACAAATACTGCGTCGCTGGTTTGACGAGATTTGGAACAACGGACGCGCCGAGGTGATCGAGGAGTTATTCGACCAAGACGGCATCGCGCATGGCTTGGGAGACGATCCTTCGCATCCGATTAAAGGTCCGAACGGCTACAGACCGTTTTATGAAACCTTCCGCCAAGCCTTCCCAAACATAATGGTCGTTATCGAAGACATGGTTGCTGAAGGTGACAAAGTCGCGGCCCGTTGCTCCGTGCGTGCGAAGCATGAAGGAGAGTTAAGGGGAAGAGCGGCGACTCAGGCCCCAGTCGAGTTTACCGGCATCACGATTGTTCGCATCAACGATGGGAAGATTGTTGAGGCTTGGAATAACTTCGACTTCATGACCATGTACAAGCAGACCGGCCATATTTCTTAGCCACAAAAGGCACAAAAAATAATAAGTAGAACACTTGTGCTTTTGTGCCTTTGTAGCTTTACACAAACGTTACCTCACCTTTACCGCAACATTATGACTGCAAGTGCGCGCTCTCCTATGGTTGTCCTTTGTTCGATTCAGAGAAGCAGTTACAACAGAAAGGACAATTCGATGAAGCGTTGTTTATCTAAATGCGGCGGTAGTCTGATGGCCGTCGCACTAGTAGCAGTTATTTCCCTGACGGCTCTTGCAGGCCCGCGGCCTTTCCACCTGGTGGAACACGGAAACTTGACAGTAACGCCGCGCGATGCAAGTGGCACCGTATTGGACGTCGTTGCCGAAGGAGTCGGGACGGCAACCCATCTTGGTGTGATTACGGTCGAGCGTACGGCCACGCTGACAGCAACCTCAACGGCGGGAGTATTTGATTTCAACGGAGAGGCGACGCTGACCGCGGCCTCCGGTGAAAAACTCACCACCACCATCACCGGCACCTTTAACGCAAACGTGGGCCACGCCGATTTAATTTACGAATGGACCGGCGGAACCGGCCGATTTGAACATGCAACCGGCACGACGTTCTGGTCCGTCGATGTTTATGCGGCAACCGGAGAGTACGACGTAGTAGCAAACGGTCAAATTATTTATTAGGTGATGGTCGCCCGGTCTCAAGATTCGAGACCGGGTGTCTCATTCGTCTCTCAGCGCTGTCATCGGTTCGACGCGGCTGGCCCTCAACGCAGGAACCAAACAGGCTAACAATGCGACAACCAACAACAACGTCGCCGTCACTCCGACAGCGAAAACGTCCATCGTTCCGACGCCGTAGAGAGTTGATTGCATCGCACGACCTACAAGATACGCGCCACCAAGTCCGATAAGGGGTCCGACAACGGCCACTATCGTTCCCTCTTTCAGCACCAGACCAACAACTCCGGAACGTTGCGCGCCAAGCGCCATGCGGATGCCAAACTCGTGCGTGCGTTGAGCCACGCCGAACGCCATGACGCCGTAGATACCCACCGCGGCAAGCAACAATCCAAGCAGTCCGAAACTCGAGAACAAGACCATGCTAAAGCGATCGATGGCCAACGACTCGCTCACGATCTCATCGATTGTTTTGACGCCAGCAAGCGGCAAATCCGGATCGACTGAGTTGACGGCGCCCGCGACACTCTTCGTCACTGCTTTCGGTTCTCCTTCGGTCCGCACGACCATCGAAACCTGCGGCCACGGATTCTGCCAGAACGGCACGTCGATTTCCGGATACTCCTCGCGCATTCCCGCACCGCGCACGTTCTGAAAGACGCCGACAATCTGCCACTCGATTGGTGGCCCAAGCGATCCACCCGGAATCAATTCTTCGACCGTAATCCTTTGTGTCAATGGATCGACTCCGGACATGTAGCGACTAACGAAGTTTTCATTAACCATCGCGACGTGCGGGCTGGTCTCGGTGTCGTGCTCATCGATGCTGCGGCCTTTGACGACGCGAATTCCCAGAGCGCGTGGATACTGCGCAGTGATCATTTGAAATGCCGCGCCGGGACGATCGGAAGGATTCACCTCGGGCTGGCCCACTATCGTGAACGGCATGCCAAAATTCGGACCACGAGCTGGTACGCCCGTCATCACCGCAACGTTCGTTATCCCGGGCACTGCTTCGACGTGGTTCAGCATCTGTCGATAATAGGATCTGATCTGATCAGATCCTTTCAGTCGTTCATCCGGTACCGGCAACTGAAACGTGAGCACGTGTTCAGTACGAATGCCGAGATTCACTCGCGTCAAATTCCAAAAACCTTTCAACGCCATCGCACCGCTGGCTAACAACGTCAACGCGAGCGAGAACTCTGCGATCACGAGGAAGCGGAGTGCATTGCGCCGTGCTCCGCCACCGGTTCGTCCTCCGGTCTTGAGCACTTCGTTGAGGTCGAAACGTGTCGCCTGCCAGGCGGGCACCGAGCCAAACAGCAAACCGGCGATTCCTGTAACAGCGATGGTGAAAAGCAAGACCGGCACACTAATCCTGATGTCGGCCTCGGAAGGCAACATCGTGCCCACCGGCGGCATGACCATCGTCATCGCATCCAAAATTATTCCTGCGAGCAGTACTCCGAATACACCTCCGATCAGGGCCAACACGAAACTCTCGGTTAGAAATTGAGCAAATACTCGTAATCTCGACGCGCCGAGAGCGGCTCTCACTGCTACTTCTCGCTGCCGCGCTGTGCGCGCGCCAGCAGCAAATTCGCGACGTTGACGCACGCAATCAATAAGAGGAATCCCACTGCGCCTAACAGCAGCCAGAGGTTTCTGCGAGTCGCACGATCGACGAAATCAAGATGCAGCGCTTCGACGCTTACGCCCCAGTTGGAATTGGTCTGCGGAAATTCGCTTTGCAGTTGCGCCGCAATTCCGTTCATCTCGGCTTGTGCCTGTTCGATTGAAACTCCATCTCGCAAGCGTCCCATCACGAGAGTGAAATGAGCAGCATGATTGGTGGTCTGTTCCGGCTCGAAAGCGAGTGGAACCCACAACTCCATCGGAAGCCGATCGTACATTCCCGGAGGAAGTACTCCGACGACCGTGTAAGCCTCGCCATTCATCCGGATGTCTTTGCCGATGATATTGGGATCCCCGGCAAAGTGACGGCTCCACATCCGGTTGCTGAGTATCACGACATGATCGCGCCCCGGCTGACCTTCTTCGGGAAGGAAGTCGCGGCCGAGAAACATCGGCAGTCCTTCCATCTTGAAGAATCCGGGTGTTCGCGGTGATCCTTCGATCTGTTCGGGCCGCTCTGGTGTCGCGACATTGAATGAGGCGCCGGACCACGCGTTCAAGTCCTGGAAAGACGTGCTTCTTCGTTTCCACTCGAAGAAGTCGCCGGGCGCAACGGAGTTTCGCTCCCCGTGGATCCTGGACCACACCATCACGAGCTGGTCCGGCTTGGGATAAGGCATCGGCTCGAACACCGCATAGACCACGCTAAAGATGGCGGTCGTCGCGCCGATTCCCAACGCAAGCGTCAGGACAGCAGTGATTGTGAAACCCGGATGCTTGAAGAGTGTCCGTAGGCTGAAGGTGATATTTTGCCTGATGACTCCGCGCATGTTTGCCTCCTTTTAGCTGGACGCAGAAGGATCTAAAATCGAGCCGTGTTGGCCGTTGAGACAACGCAGATTGAGCGCGCAGACGTACGAAAAGTAGCTTAACTATACGATACTTCGGAAAGCCCCAGTGTTCAGTGCGAACTCGAATCAAAGTCTGTGCCAATCTGTTTTTTCACGATCTGTGTTACCTGTGGTTAATGAAACTTATATCAAGTGTCTCGCTTGCGGGATTTGACGATCCCACTTTCGGAAACACTTCGGAGCAGTTCAATGAAGTTTGTTTTAGTAACTGTGCTCTTGCTTGCTTGTTGTTCAGGCGCTGTCAAAGCACAGTCGTGCCTCACTGACGACGACGTAAAGCAGATGCTCGCCCGCGTCGATTCTTCACCAACGCCTAAGCTCGACAAGAAGCTCAAAGAAGAGCTGATCAAAATGGTCAGCAAGCAACGCGAGTTGCTGCTGCAAGTGATCGCGAATGATCAGACAAGACAAAAAGAGCAGGACAAACTACACCAGGCGTACGGAGATCATATTTCCAGACTCTGTCAGATAATAAAAACGAATGGTTGGCCCACCAGCGCCCTGGTCGATCAGGACGGCGTCTTCGCTACATACAATATTCTCAAGAATGCCGGCACATTCGATCTGCAACGCGATCTGTTGCCGGTAATCGTTGCCGCCATCAAAAAGGATCCGATTCAGAAACGGGAGTTTGCCGGATTATATGACCGGCTGCGCGTTAGCGCCGGAATGAAACAGCTCTTCGGAACACAGGCCGTCAGCATGGGCGGTTTCCTCGTTCTTTATCCGACCGAAGACGAAGGAACGCTGGATTCAAGACGTGCTGAGTATGGTTTGCCGCCGATGGACCAGTATATAAACACGCTCGAAGGCACTTATCGCAAGCCGCTCATCAAAGCACGTCAGCCACCCAGCAGCCAATTGTCAAAGCAACTATCAGAATCGGTGACAAAAGCGATCGATGCCACTCAGCTCGGTGGGACTGACGTCGACCCGAACGACGTTATCAAAGTGGAAACGAATCTCGTGAATCTCAACGTCAGCGTCTTCAGCAGCAATTTGAAGATGTTCGTTGGTTCGCTGACGAAAGACGACTTCCGCGTACAAGAAAATCAGCAGGAGCAAACTGTGACCTACTTTGCTTCGACCAGCGTGCCATTCGATCTCGTGTTGGTGGTCGACTTGTCCGGATCTACTCAAGAGAAACGGGACCTGATTAAAAAATCAACGCTCCGGTTTATTGAGGCAGCGCGTCCGGCGGACAGGCTCGCAATCGTGACTTTCTCGGATGACACAAACCTTATCTCGCCTCTCACGTTGGACCGAACCCAACTCACGGCCAGTGTCAAAAACATGAAAGGCGGAGGGGCTTCACATGTGTGGGATGCAGTGAAATTCGCCCTCGACAACGTGCTGGGATCACGGTCGCTGGAACGACGCCGCGCAGTGGTGCTGATGACTGACGGCGTAGATGGGGTTTTGGTATCAGGTCGTCGAGTCTTCGGTTCGAAGACAGCCTTCGCTGATTTGATTGAACAAGTGCGGCAAACGGATGCGCTTATTGTGCCGATTTATCTGGATACCGAGAAGGATTCCGGCAATCGAGGCATGGAGCAACAATACGAGAATGCGCGTCGCGCGCTGAACTTGCTGGCCCAGGAAAGTGGTGGTAGTTATTACCGTGCCGGGAAAATATCGGACCTTAACGGTGTGTACGAACAAGTAATCAACGATCTCGGCAAAGTCTACAGCCTGGGATACAAGCCGACGAACGCTACGCGCGACGGTAGTTGGCGTGGGGTAACGGTTTCGATCGTCAACCAGACGGATCTGATAGCACGCACGCGTCCCGGCTATTATGCGCAGTGATAAAGGAGAACTATTGCTTAAACCATTTCGACAAACAAACTGTGGTCTACTTATCGTCGTTGCCGCGATGGCGTTGCTTTCCATGCCGGTGCGAGCGCAACAGTCTGCAAACCCCGAGGATGTGACAAAGAGTTTCTATTCCTGGTATTTGCATCAACTCACACTCGAAAACATGACCCCGCTGAAGCAGAAGGCGACGGCGCTGAAATATCTCACGCCGCAGCTTTATGCAAACGCGCCGCGGCTCATCCGTCAAATGGATGCAGACATCTTCATCTGCGCACAGGATTGGGACAAAGGTTGGGAGAAGAATTTCAGCGTAAGCACGCCGCAGATCAAAAACAGCAGCGCCACCGCAACCGTGACCTTGCCCTCCGGTGAGACGGATAAGGTAAAGATTGATGTGACGCTGATCAAGACAGCCGCAGGTTGGCGAATCAATAAAGTTGCCTGCGCCAATTAGTGAAATCTTTTCACGCAAAGGCGCAAAGAGAAAATTATCCCGTATTTCTCAGACCGGCCGCGATCCCGTTGATCGTTGCCGCCAGTGCGTAGTTCAGGTTCTCGTTATCCTCGCCGCCACGCTTTCGGCGCAGCAGCTCCACCTGAATCAAACTCAACGGATCCACATACGGATTTCGTAGACGAATCGAACGAGCCAACACCGGATTGCTCTCCAGTAACGTCGCCTGCCCACTCAACCGCAGCACGACCGCCTTGGTCCGCTCAAATTCCTCGAAGAGCATGCCGAACACTCGGTCTCTCAAGGCCGCATCAGAAACGAGCCCTGCATAAAGACGTGCGATCGACAAATCAGCCTTTGCCAGTCCGAGCTCAACGTTTGCGATCATTTCGGTGAAGAGCGGAAACCGCGTCATCAGTTCTTCAAGCAAGCGCGTTTCTGCGAAGCGTTCCAACGCAAAACCAACCCCGAACCACGCCGGCACAACATGACGACTCTGCATCCAACCAAACACCCACGGAATTGCGCGCAGATCATTGAGACCACGTTGCGCGCCTCGGCGCGTGGGCCGCGAACCGATCCGCATATGTTCCAGTTCCTTAACCGGCGTGGCCTGCTCGAAATAAGTCAGGACGTCTTCGTTCTCAGCAATCTTTTCTCGATAAAACTGAAAGGCATCGTGAGACATCGTCTCGAGGGCCGCTTCGGCCTCCGCGCTTAAATCCTCAAAACTGCCCGGCCGCGACAACGCTTCCAGCGACGCCGCAATCATCAACTCGAGGTTTCTTTCAGCAAGTACTCGATCCGAGTACTTCCAGTTCATCACTTCGCCTTGTTCCGTGATCTTTATGTGACCCGTGAAAGCGCCCTGCGGTTGGGAAATTATCGCGTGATGGGTTGGCCCACCACCGCGCCCGACCGTTCCACCGCGTCCATGAAACAACGTGAGCTTTACATTGCATTTGGCAGCGACCTCGTGCAGTGCGCGATGGGCCTTGAAGATTTCCCACGTGCTGGTGAGCATTCCGCCATCTTTGTTTGAGTCGGAGTACCCAAGCATCACCTCCTGCCGGCGATCCCACGAGTCGAGCAAACGCGCGTAGTCGGAGCTGGTCCACAACTCCCGGCAGATCGTCGGGCAGTTACGCAAGTCCTCAATCGATTCGAAAAGCGGCACAGGCATCACGCCCGGATCAGTTTCGTTTGCCGCTACCTGTACTCCGCTTAACTCGGCCAGCGACACGAGCGCGGCGACGTCAGAAGCCGACTGTGCTCCGCTGATGACGTAACTACGAATTGCTTCGGGCGGATAGTCGCGCTTCAACTCACTGACAATCTTCATTGAATCAAACAGCTTTACCGTTTCTTTCGACGGCGCAGGCGGAAGCGCACCCTCGACCACTTTAGAGACTTCAAGCAACGCACGTTTGTGAACGCTTGCGTGTTCTCTAACGTCTAGCGTGTGTAAGTAGAAACCAAAAGTATCTACCTGGCGCAGCAATGGATCGAAGAGAAACCGCGCGACGCGTTCTCCTCCGTTTGCTGAAAGACTCTGGCGTGCGAGGCTCAGATCATCGCGGAACTCGGTAGCGTTCTTGTATGCAATTGTGGTCAAGGGTTCGTCTCGCACCAGCACTAAACGCGCCAACACATAATCGAGAAAACGCCGGTAGACTTCTTGCGATGGATGTCTTTCTGGATTGAGAGCGGGCGACGAAACAGTCGCCGCATAAGAGTTGAGTGCTTCCTGAAGTTCAGTTGAGACCGGAACTTGATACGTCGAGGGGCTGAGTTGCCAGATCAAATCATTCACGCGCTCGATGTAGTAGTCGAGAATCGTCTGCCGGGCTATCTGCAACGCATCGCGCGTGCACTCGGGCGTCACTAAAGGATTGCCATCGCGGTCGCCGCCAATCCACGAACCGAACCGCAAAACTCGCGGCAACGCATTCGCCGGTAACTCTGCACCATAGGCTTCACGAAAATCGTCCGCCAACTCTTCGTAAAGCGCAGGCAAGGTATCGAACAAAACACTCGGATAGTAATCGAGGCCCATCCTGATTTCGTCGCGCACGCCGGGCTGACGGCGTCGCACCTCATCGGTTTGCCAGAGGGCCGTTATCTCCGCGAGGATCGCCTGTTCGTGTTGTTCTGATTCCCTCTCGGTCAGCGGGAGTCGATCGAGTTGTTCGAGTTCGGCGGCAATACGCTGGCGCTTGAACAACACCGTTCGGCGCGCCACTTCGGTGGGATGAGCAGTGAATACAAGTATCACTTCGATCTTTGCGAGCCACTCGAGCGCTTCCTGTGGAGTGATGCCGGCATCGCGCATGCGGCGGAGAGTCCCGAGAAACGATCCTGGTTGGGCCAACAACTCTGACGACGCTTGCGCAGCCCGCCGCCGGCGTTTGCGATGATTGGTTTCAGCGAGGTTTGTCAGTTCGAAATAGATGGCGAACGCTTTCGCCATCTGATGCGCGTCGGCGACATCCAAATCATTTACGATTTTCTCCGCACGGTCGATTAAGCGTTGCTCGTTCTCAACGTTGTGTCCCGGCTGCGCGTGCAACTCTCGATGCTCAATCAACAAGAGACGCAGCTCTTCGACCGCTGCAAAGAACTCTTCTCCAACCTGTTCCTTCAGTACTTCTCCAAGCAGGCGGCCAAGCGAACGTACATCGCGGCGCAACGGGGCTTCCTTTAGATCACGATCCTGACTCGTGAGCTCCGCGAGCCGCGCGGCCTGATCATCAACATGCCAGAGTTGAGACATGCGTTATCCATACCATAGCCACAAAGAACCACAAAAAGCTCAAAATAGAGTTTTGCCGATTTTTGCACTTTTTGTGCTCTTTGTGGCGACGCGGCTGGTCATGAGTTTTCCGCAATTCATCACATCGTCACTCCCGTACACACCGAAGTTGCACCTTCTTCTGAGAGTCTTCTGATAGTTTGATGCGACTTTCAGACGAAGCAGGAGAATGCCATGCGTACTCTACGTCCAAGCCCCATCAGTTTTCTTTTACTCATCATCGTCGCGCTTGGTTGTTCCATAGCCAGTGCACAGGTCGCCGACACTGTTATCCCACTCGAGGGTCTCGATCCCGTGATGCTTGTGCAGGGCAAAGAGGTTCAGGGAGACATGAAGTTCAAAGTCACGCGCGGCCAATTCCAGTACATCTTTGCGAGCGCGGAGAACAAGGCCACGTTTGAAAAGGATCCGGCCCGATACGAGATTCAGTTGAATGGACATTGCGCGCGCATGGGATCGCCCACCGGGGGGAATGCGGATCTTTATTACGTCCACAAGGGACGCATCTACATCTTCGGCTCCGAGGAATGCCAAACGCTTTTCAAGGGCGCTCCCGAGAAGTATCTGGAAGTTCCACCAGCACCCAAACCACCGCCCAGCGAGGAAATGGTCAAACGAGGAAAAGACCTCATTGCGAAAGCAGTCGGAGTTTTGGGCGGCGGCTCAAAGCTGGACCAGCTGCAAACCTTTCAACGAACGGAGCTGAGAGAAAATCAGGTGAGGAATATCTTGGTCGTGGGGTTTCCTGATACGTTGCGACAGGAAGTAATCAGACCGACTTTCACCCTCGCCTCGGTGATTACTCCAGCCGAATCATTCGTCGTCTTCAACAACGCAGCCCGGCCGATGCCCGAAGACAATCGAACCGCAATTTATAAGGAGCTGTATCACGACCCGCTCTTTTTGTTTCGCGCCAGAACGCAACCGGATTTCAAAGCGTGGCTGGCCGGCAGCGGCGCCCAAGAGCGCCTCGAAGTCGAACTGCCGGAGTTCACCACCACGCTGCGAATCGATCCCGCAACCGGCCGCGTCGTTAACCAGACATACAAAGGACGTGGACCAGGCGGACTGGTCGGCGAGATCGTGATCAACTACTCCGACTTCCGAACGGTTGAAGGGTTGTCGTTACCATTCAAGACGACTGCGACTTTTGATGGCCAGCCCTTCCCTGCACTGTCAGCAACAGTCGAAGCCATTACCATCAACGGTCAAATCGATCCGTCGAGCTTCAAGAAACCGCAAGCCAAGCAGTAATCATGCTTCAGTACAAACAACAATGGATCGTGCTGCTAGCGCTGCTCACGTTGACGCCGGCCACAACAGCCCTCGCGCAATCGTCTGACTGGGCCCAGTGGGGTGGCCCACATCGCAACTTCACATCCGATGCGAAGGGCCTCGCGACAACCTGGCCGGCTACGGGACCGCGGCGGCTGTGGCAAAGAGAGTTGGGCGAAGGATACTCCGGTATCGCGGTGGAACACGGAATGCTCTTCACGATGTACCGCAAAGGCGATAACGAAATCGCTATTGCTCTGGACGCAGCCAGCGGCAAAACGATTTGGGAATACAGTTATGCTGCGCCGTTCTCGCCGGAGTACGACATGACAAATGGACCTGGCCCGCACGCCACGCCTTTAGTCAGCGGCGACCTGGTTTTCACTTCCGGCGCCACGGGCAAGTTGCACTGTCTGGATAAGAAGAGCGGCAAAGTTTTGTGGTCTCATGATCTGCTGAGCGAGTTTCACGGCACTTTGCGCGTGAATGGTTATTCCTGTAGTCCGATTGCTTACAAAGACAAGATCGTAATGATGGTTGGTGGGCCGTCGAGCTCACTCGTCGCTTTCAATCGCAAAGATGGCTCGGTGGTCTGGAAGAAGCACGACTTCAAGAATTCCACCTCGTCTCCAATCATCATCAGTGTCGACGGTCAGGATCAACTCGTTGCGTTCATGTACAGCGAGATCGTCGGCGTCGATCCCAACAACGGTAACTTGCTGTGGAGTCACCCGCATCCGGTTGAGTTTGGCTTAAACACCAGCACGCCTGTTTGGGGAACTGACAATTTACTCTTCATTTCCAGCGGGTACGGCGGCGGCAGTCGTGTCTTGAAACTCAGGCGCGCGGGCGACAAAACGAACGTCGAGGAGTTGTGGGCGAATAGCCTGATGCGAATTCATTTTACAAACGCGATTCGCGTCGGCGATCTGATCTACGGCTCGAGCGGCGACTTTGGACCAGCACCATTCACCGCAGTCGACGTCAAAACAGGAAAGATAATGTGGCGCCATCGGAGTTTTCCTCGTGCCTCAGCCTTGTTTGCCGATGGCCGCTTCATCATTCTCGACGAAGATGGTCATCTACTGCTTGCCACTGTGACGGCTGAAGGTTTGACGGTGACGTCGAAAGTGGATCTGCTCACAAACAAGGCCTGGACCGTCCCTTCGCTCTCCGGCACGCGGCTCTACGTGCGCGATCGAAAAAACATCCTCGCGCTAGAGCTCGGCCAATCTTGACGTGGCTGAGTTGCAGTATTGGTATCGATTCGTTACCTACGCTAAGCCTTCGAAAACTCACTCAATTCGAAGTGGCGCCTTGTTGCTAACTTTGCCGCGGACTGTGATGGAGACATTCAGGCTGCCCGGGGCGGCGAGCGTGTCAGGGAGGCGAACGGTTACTTGCGACATCCAGCTTAGGTTCTTTACGGAAGCTGTTGCCTCAACTGGTAAGTCGAAGACATGCTGCTGCGTATCCTCTGCCTGAACTGTTACGAATGTCGCATCTGCCGGTCCGAGGGCGACGCCGGCGAGGAAGAGCGTGAGTCTCGTGTGACCGTCAGTGGCGAAGTTGTGTGATGAGATTACCTGGAAGGGCTCACTATGTGTGGTCACCGAATCGAGAGCGACGGCGCGTGCTGTGTCGGTAGTTACTAGTAACTGCGGAACCGGCGGTTCGTTCCCGGCGCGTCGCTGACCGTAAGTGAGGTTGTCGACAACTGCTGATGGTGTCGGCTCCGGAAAATCGAAAGCGATTATTAAACTCTGGATAGGCTGATCAGAGACGAAGCCGACAAACGTCGAAGCGTCTGACTGGTTCATCATTACGCTCTCGCCGTTTGAGATGGAGACGATCATTGGCGTGCTGAACTGGTCGCATCCGACGGCGGTCGTACCGGGTGGGAGCAAAATAGTCAGTTGCGTGAATTCGCCCACGCTGCTTGCAAAAAGAACTTTGCTTCCTTGTTGCGTAACGACTTGCATCGAAGCCGGGTTGTGAAAGAAGAGTCCATCAACCTCCAAAACTCCCTCGAAGTTACCGACGGATTCGAAATCAATCGTATGCAGATTTTGTGAAGCAGCGTTGAAGGCGGCGCGATCACGGAAGACTGCCGCGTCGGCTCGACCGGTCGCAGCGCAGCAGACCAGAAGGAAGATAGCGCCCGGTCCAAACAATTTCACTCCGAAACTCAACATTGCTATCGCTTTCTTATCCACAGATTACGCCGATGTTTATCAATTCTGTGTAATCTGTGGATGAAACACTGCGGGCCAAGATTACCAGATCCGGTGGGATCCTATCTACGATTTGTGTAATCTGTGGTCAGGTATTATTTGCATATGATTCATCTCGGACATGTTCACGAACTCACACGGTATCCGGTCAAGTCGATGGCTGGTGTCGCAACCGACTCCGCCTTTCTTGGCTGGCATGGTTTGCAGGGAGATCGGCGCTATGCGTTTCGTCGACTCGAGGACAAGAGTGGGTTTCCGTGGCTAAGTGCTAGCCGTCTACCTGAACTTCTTTTGTATCAGCCCTTCGGTCTCGATGAGCACGCTGAAGAGCCTACGCCTACTCACGTCCGTACACCGGAAGGGATTGAATTGGGATCGGAAGCGTGGAGTTGCAGAACAGCGTCTCGGAGAAGCTAGGCAGTCCAGTTGAATTGATGAGACTCAAACATGGAATTTTCGATGATGCGAGTGTGTCAGTGATCAATCTGGCAACGATGGGAGCGATTGGTCGCGAGGCGGGACGAGATCTAGACACAAGGCGCTTCCGCGCAAACATTGTAATCGCGAGCGAGTCGACCGAACCGTTTCTCGAGGATGGGTGGATCGGCGGCCGGTTAGTATTCGGCAGCGACGAAACAGGACCGATCGTTAGCCTGACCATGCGCGATCTGCGCTGTGTAATGATCAACCTCGATCCCGACACCGCCCAACAAGACCCACGCATCATGAAGGCCGCCGTGCGCCTGAACCAGAACAACGCCGGAGCCTATGGCACCGTCGCCCGCACGGGCCAACTCAGCCTCGGACAGCCCGTCCATCTAATAATTTAACGTCATTTGTTTATCGACAACCTGCCGCGAACCCTTTACTATTTTGCCAACAATGCATCTGAGGGGTGACGAGCATGTCGAGCGTTAGACCTTCGCTGTTATTAACAGTGATTTGTCTTCTTCTGTTTTCCGCCATCGTCTTCGGGCAGACAAAGCCTGAGCAAAAGCCTCAGCCGACGGGCGACGCGCAGGACGTCATCAAGTTTGATACATCGCTGGTCCAGACTGATGTGATGGTCTTCGATAAGAACGGGCGCTTCGTCGATGGACTGAAACCGGAACAGTTTCAGTTGAAGATCAATAACACACAACGGGAAATAGCGTTCTTCGAAAAAGTCACGTCCGCTACCGCGTTGGCTGGTGACACTCAGCCCGGCGCGCCGAACTCAATCGACGCGCGCAAACGCGAAGCTCAGCGACGAACCGTCATTTTCTATGTTGACGATTTTCATCTCGCTCCAGACAGTCTCGCACGCACACGACAGGCATTACTCGAGTTCATCGATCACCGCATTGGCGACAACGATCTGGTCGCCATCGTTTCTCCCAGCGGACAAATCGGATTCCTGCAACAGCTCACTGCCTCTAAAGATGCGTTGCGTTCCGCGGTCGCTCGTTTGAACTATCGCGCCAATCCAAAACTCGACATGGACAAGCCGCCGATGTCGGAGTACCTCGCGACGAAGATTCGGGACGGCGATGAACAGGCAATCACCTATTTCATCGAGGAGATTCAAAAGCAAAACTGTTATCGCACGAGGGCCGGATTGATCTGCTCAGTGTCGCCTCAATCTGCCAGACAACTCGTGAAGAATCGTGCAAACGAGATCGCGGTGGAAGCTGCACCCGCGACTGACAATACGCTGCGACTGCTCGAAGGACTGATGCGCACTGCGGCCCAGGTTCCGGGACGCAAACTCGTGTTTGTGATCTCGGACGGCTTCTTTCTTAACGATAAGAAAACCGGCTCGCTCGATAGGATCAAGAAAGTAACTGACGCAGCCGGACGTGCGGGCGTTGTGATCTACACGCTTGATGCGCGCGGGATCGTTGGCGAATCAATCGATATCAACAGGCCCATGGACGAAAAAGGTTTGTTGACAATGGCTGGGATCGGAGAACTCGCGGCGTCGCAGGACGGACTGAATGCGCTCGCGAAAGACACGGGCGGCCAGGCATTCCGTAACACAAATCAACCGATGCACGAATGGGTTGAAAAAGTTATGGACGAAACGTCCAGCTACTATTTGCTTGCCTGGAAACCTGACGACGAAGAGCAGAAGCGCGGCAAGTTCAAGCAGATCGAGATCAGTATCCCTGGCCGCCCCGATCTTAAAGTTCGCGTGCGTGGCAGTTACTTCAAATCAGCCGCGCTGCCGCTACTCTCGACGAAGAAAAAGAAGGACAAGGATCCTCTTAAAGCACGCGACGATGACATGCGGCTGGTGATCGATGCGCCTGTTTCGCAGAGTGAGATACCGACGGCAGTAGATCTGCACTTCAATCAAATGCCGGGTTTCGGCACGAGCGTCGTCGCTACTATTTCGATCGACGATGCGGCCCTAACGTTTGATCTTACCGACGGAAAGCTCGCGGCTGACGTGGATATCGGCGGCATCTTCTACGACGAAAAAGGCAAACCCATCAACAGCTTTGTCGGACGCCTGCGAATCTTTCCGAAGAGTTCGACTGCGGTGGATGGAGCGACGAAACAGAAGCGCTCGATTTATCAGTTCAGCACCCTCGTGCCCGGTGGTCTCTACCAGGTGCGGATCGGCATTCGTGATTTAAAAAGCAGTCGTGCCGGCAGCGCGATCGACTGGATCACAGTGCCGAAGATCTAGTTGGCGAATGCTCTCTAATCATTGACAGCCAATTTCGACTCTAGTAGATTGTCGCCGCTTTAAACAACAAGGAAGTTCACACAATCGTAACGGTGCTATGCACTGAGACGGTAATGTGGATGGGTATGGTCACTGCGCCCTTTGATCACTCCTATCCTTCCTCTATCTCACACTAGGACCATCCAGATCATAAGGAGACAACCATGAAACGTAGCAAGCTGCTTCTCTTTGCCGGGTTGTTAATTACAGCCATGGCTGGCACCACCATTGTGCTGCGGTCGACGTCGGCGGCTGCAGGTAAACCATCGGCCTCGGGCCATGGAACGATCCTTCTTCAGAATACCGCAGGTAAAACGGTCAGAAGACAGTTTTCCTTCAGTGCCCGAGTGAATTCAGATGGCACTGTTCAGGGAAGCGCAATAATTCACAACCCGTCTTTTGATCCGAAGTACAATGCCCAGTTCGACATCACATGTCTTCAAATCGTCGGCAACCGGGCCAGCTTCGGCGGCTCCGTGCGGAAGACAACCGATCCGGTTTTCAACGATGAGTTTGACGCTGCCTTCTTTACCGTTTTTGATAACGGTGAACCAGGCGCCGGCAATGACACGATCAGCGAGATTTTCTTCGATAACGTGGTCGAGCCGAGTGCTTGCCAGTTTATCGGTGCTGATGATTTCCCGCAGATACCAATCGAATCAGGAAGTGTACAAGTAAGGCCTTAACAACGTTTGATCTATATCCACAGATTACACAGATGCGATCAATGATCTGCGTAATCTGTGGATCAGAAACTCCTTGACAACCGCAAGGCTTAGGCATAGAAGTTAGTCACCCAGTCTAGTTGGTTTCCCCCGACGACATTCAGAGCCTTCACTTTCCCGCGCCTAATCACCTCCTAACCACCTAAAGGAGTTTCTATGAATTCAGCTCGAAAAATCCAAATCGGTATCGGTCTATTCTTCTTGTTGCTGTGCATGGCGCGCGTGGGCGCTGCACAGACTTGCGCTTCGCCGTGGAATTCCACTTCAGTCTACACAGCCGGAATGACGGCGAGCCTGAACGGAATCAACTACACGGCAAACTTTTGGACCCAGGGCCAAAGCCCTGCGACTAACAACGGTGGACCAGGCAGTGGTCAGCCGTGGACCAGCAATGGCTCATGTAGTGGATCTGGAGGTGGCGGTGGAGGCGGCGGCTCGTGCGCGGCAACCTGGAACTCTACTACTGCTTACACCGGCGGCATGACCGCAAGTCTCAACGGCGTGAACTATCAGGCTAACTTTTGGACGCAGGGCCAAAACCCTTCTACAAACAATGGTGGACCTGGAAGTGGCGCGCCGTGGACCATCATCGGAACGTGCAGTGCCTGCACGACAGTTCCGAGCGTGCCAACAGGATTACAAGCCTCGGGAACCACGAGTAACAGTACGAACCTGAGTTGGACCGCCTCGACAGTCGCGGTCAACTGCACCCTGACGGGCTACACTGTTTTCAAGAACGGTGTCGCGGCCGGCACTACGAACAGTCCCAACATAACGATCACCGGCTTGTCTCCCTTGACCACCTATAGTTTCAGAGTCGCAGCGAATGACGCCGCGGGAAGCTCCGCACAGGGCACCGCGATAAACGTCACCACGCTGAATGGTCCACCTCCGCCACCACCATCGGCGAAAGTGTTCGCGCCTTATGTAGACATGGGCTTGACCGTTGATTGGCAACTCACAACTATTCAGCAGCAATCCGGGATCAAGGTCTTTACTCTCGGATTCGTAGTCGGTAACGGCGGCTGCACGCCGACCTGGGGCGGTGTCGGAGCCACAGTAGCGAATGACACGCTGCCCAACGGCACAACGATACTTTCTCTCGTGCAGGGCGTACGTGCTGCCGGCGGCGATGTGATCATCTCTTTTGGAGGCGCTTCGGGAACTGAACTCGCGCAGGGATGTAGCACCGTCTCGAGCCTGCAGGCTGCCTACCAGGCAGTGCTCAATAAATACCGCGTCAACGCGAGTACACCTGTGAGACTGGATTTCGATATCGAAGGTGGAGCGACTACTGATCAGGCTTCGATCACACGTCGCAACCAGGCGTTGAAAGCACTCAAGGCTGCGAATCCCGGTCTCGTAATTTCCTACACCTTGCCGGTTCTGCCGACGGGATTGGTAGCAAGTGGTGTGAACATTTTGAACAGCGTCAAAAACGATGCACTCAGTTTGGACGTGGTAAACGTGATGGCCATGGACTACGGTTCGGCCAACGATAATGGAGGTCAGATGGGACTCAGCGCTCAACAAGCGGCGAGCAACACCCATAATCAGGTCGTCGCGGCCGGTTTGACTGCCAGTATCGGAGTGACTCCCATGATCGGAATCAACGACACCAACACTGAGATCTTTCAATTGGCCGATGCACAATCGCTTTTGAACTTCGCGAATGCAAACAACTACATCACCCGAATCGCGATGTGGTCTGTGGCGCGCGACAATGGCGGCTGCGCAAATCAGGGCTTTGCTTCGCCAACTTGTAGCGGCATTAGTCAGAGCAACTGGGCGTTCGCGAATATTTTGAAAGTATTTCACTGAGTAGTGGTAGTGCATAGTTAAACCCACAAAGAGGCACAAAAAGCGCAAATACATTTTTAGTAATTTTTTGAGCTTTTGTGCCTCTTGTGGCTAAAATTCCGTCACAACTGTCGCCTCGAAGGTGTTCTGAATAATGAGCGACACGCTAAAAATCCGGGAGAAAACGTATGACCTCTGTATCGCAGGACCTGCGCTATAGCCTTCGCATGCTGCTCAAGCACAAGGGTTTTACTATCGTCGCAGCGCTCACACTCGCCCTCGGCATCGGCGTCAACACAGCGATGTTCAGCGTACTCAATACGTTTCTCTTTCGCGCGCTGCCATACCCACAGTCCGAACAGTTAGTGCGCGTCTGGCGCGTGTCACCACACTCTCAGAACTGGCCGTTTTCAAACGCGAACTTCTTCGACCAGCACGATCAGAACACCGTCTTTGACAAGATGGCGGCTTTCACCTACTCCAGCCGTAACCTCACCGAAGATGGCCATACCGCGGAACGTCTGCTCGGCATTGCAGCGACTGCCGATTTCTTTCCGATGTTGGGCGTCGCTCCCGCACAAGGCCGTGTATTCAAACCCGAAGAGTTTGAACCTGGCGCTGATAACGTGGTCGTCCTTACCGATCGCTTTTGGGCGCGTCGTTTCGGCAGTGATCCGAATATAGTTGGTAAAAACATTCAGCTCGATGGAAAGACAGTGCAGGTCATCGGGGTGATGCCTCCGGGTTTTGAACATCCGATCCTTTGGGGCTCAATCGATTTCTGGCAGCCACTCGCATTTACTCCTGAGCAAAAGAAAGACCGTGGCACCAACTATCTCGCTGAGTTTGGCCGGCTCAAACCCGGCGTCAAAATCAAACAGGCCGAGCAAAGCATGGTTACGCTCGCCGCGAACATCCACAAGCAAAACTCTTCGAACGAAGGCGAGAGTGTGCGACTCGAGCCGCTCCAGCGATCCGTATCTGACGACATCGGGCGAACCCTCATGTGGTTCACGTTTGGATTGTCAGCATTCGTGTTGCTGATCGCGTGCGCAAATCTGGCGAACCTTCAACTTGTTCGCACGACTGCGCGGGCGCGCGAGCTCGCGGTGCGCGCCGCACTCGGTGCGGGTCGCTGGCGACTGCTCCGCCATTCGCTTACGGAGAGCCTACTTGTCGCCATCATTGGAGGAATCGTCAGTCTTGTTATCGCGATCGCGGCTGTTCGCTTTATTAGTGCTCGTCTGTTCACAGATTTGCCGGGCGCGAGTGTGCAACTCGATTACAAAGTGTTCGGCTTCGCACTATTGTGCTCACTGCTGACGGGCGTGCTCTTTGGGACAGTGCCTGCATGGTTAGCCTCGCGGGCCGATGTGAACCTCGCCTTGCGTGAAAACTCGCGCGGAAACAGTGCCGGACGATCTCAAAACCGCTTGCGACACACGCTCATCATCGGTGAAGTCGCCTTTGCGATGGTGTTGCTTGCGGCCGCAGGATTGTTTCTACGTGGCTTGCAGCGGTTCATCAATGCAGATCCGGGCTGGCGGGTTGATGGTCTGTTGACGGCCAATATGAGTCTGCGCGGAGAGAAATATAAAGATGACAAGCAACGTGTTGTTTTCCTGACAGAGCTGGAGAATCGTCTCCGCACGTTGCCCGGTGTGCAGCACGCTGCGATTGGTTCATCGCAACCGGTGTTTGGATTCCAGAGCAGTAGTTCGTTTCTGGTTGAGGGGCAACCCGAACCGCCGCCGGATAAGCTTCCGGAAATGTTTTTCGAGCCGGTGAGTGGCGATTACTTTGAGACGCTCGGTGCCCGTTTACAACAGGGGCGTACGTTCAACTCAGCGGACACCAAGGATCATCCGTTAGTGGTTATCATCAATGAGACAACTGCACATACTTTCTGGCCCAACGAGAATCCGGTTGGAAAGCGGATCAGTAGCACCGGTAAAAAGAGAGACTATTACGAGGTCGTCGGGATAGTTAATGACATCGCTTTTCCCGGTGATCTGGGAGAACCGTATACACGCTTTGAAGCGTTTGTGCCCACCACGCAAGCAGCACCCGCTTATCTCTCACTCGCTCTGCGTACGTCTGGTAATCCGGACGCGCTTGGTAACAGTCTGAAGAATGTGATTGCTGGTCTGGATCCTGAGCTGCCGGTTTACAGGATTCGCACGGCGCGAGCTGCCGTGGATTCGGGTCTCGGCAGTATCTCGTTGTTGGGGAGTTTGCTGGGAGCGTTTGCGACAGTGGGTTTGATCCTCGCCGCAATCGGAATCTACGGTGTTGTTTCATACACGGTGGTCCAACGTACCGGCGAGCTCGGCATTCGCATGGCACTCGGAGCGCAGTCGCGCGATGTTCTGTGGCTGGTGTTAGGCAAGGGTGCCCTGCTCATTCTTGTCGGAGGTTTGTTCGGAATCGTGGGAGCGTACGGTGTTTCGAAACTACTGATTGCCTACATCCCATCACTGCCAACACGCGACCCACTGATCGTCGCCTTAACCGGCGCGACACTCGCCATCGTCGCGCTCGTGGCCTGCTATATCCCCGCGCGCCGCGCAACCCGCGTCGATCCTCTCGTGGCGCTGCGTTCGGAGTAGATAGTTCTAGCCACAAACACGCACAAAAAGCTCAAAATCCGTAGAACCTATTTGAGCTTTTGTGCTTTTGTGGCTACTAAGCAGCGAAGAGCAGCCGCGGCGCGTATGTCGGATTAGGAACGAAGGCAGCGGCAGGATGGATCTCGAAAACGGTGTCGAGCCGTGTGATTTCGAATACTCGCGACAAACTCTTATTCACATTGATCAATTCGAAATGAATTCCGCTGGCGAGGGTCTGTTCGCGGAGCTGCAACAAGACGCCAAGCCCGTGTGCATCCACGATGGTTACGTTCGATAAGTCCAGAACAATGTCGCTGGTGTCCGGCTTTAACTCCACGGCGCTGCGCAGAGCTTCGGTGTCACCATTTATGATTTGGCCTTCAAGGCAAAGAATCTCAACCGAATCCGATTTCCTGGCGTGTACCTTTAACATAATGCCCCCAGTTCTGAGTTGATTCCCGCGCTACGTTCTCAGCGCTGCTAGAAGTATTCCTCTCTGTAGACGCTCGGGTTCCACTTTTCGTTAACGATCTTTCTCTTCCCGCTGACATAACACCGCCGCGCCAGCGGTTTGAGCCATCTTTTTACGAGACGGCTTACCCTCTGAGGGCATCTACTATCCCAATCCGTGGTGAGCCCGCTTTGTGACTCTCCCTTCCCTCGCTTAATGTGCTGCAGGGTGATGAGAAAGATCGCGAAGCTCCTGTCGGTGCTACTCTCCACCGCAATCCTTCTAGCAGGACTGCTGGCGTGGCGTATTTATTCCTTCGGCAACACCTCCTCAGACGCTCGGGCAGACGCCGCAGTGGTGCTCGGTGCTGCCGTCTGGACCGATCAGGTCTCACCCGTGTTCAAAGAGCGAATCAATCACGCTATCATTCTCTACCGCAAAGGCCAGGTCCGAAAACTGATATTCACTGGGGGTCAGGGAAATCCAGGCGAACCGACCGAGTCTGCGGCCGCGCGCGATTACGCTTTACTGAGCGGCGTTCCAGCGAGTGACATCCTCATCGAAGAGCAATCTCACAACACGTACGAGAACATCCTGTACGCGAAACAGATTGCAGATGCTCACAGAATAACCACCGTGCTGATCGTCAGCGATCCTTTGCACATGAAAAGAGCAATGACAATGGCAGAGGACGTCGGTCTCGTAGCTGAAGCGTCGCCGACACCAAGCACAAGATATCAGGGACTGAGCAGCCGACTCGGCCTCTTGGCACACGAAACTTATTACTACATCGGCTACTTACTGCGCCGTGCCTTTTTGTGAGATCATCGCGCTATGCGAGACGGCTATCGTCATATCAAAAACTTAATCTTCGATTGGGACGGCACATTGGTCGATTCAGCGCATCTGGGACTAGTTGCGTTCGAAAAGACGTTCAGTGAGCTTGGGGTTCCCTTTGTACATACTGTTTATGAGGAGACGTATTCCCCAAACTGGTATCGCACTTACGAAGCGCTGGGGATGCCGAAGGAGCTTTGGAACGTTGCTGATGGACTCTGGCTCCAGCATTACGGAGAACAGTGCGCGCCGTTGATTGAAGGAGTGGGTGAAACACTGCTTTCACTGCGCCGTAAAGGTTATCAACTTGCGGTTGTCAGCAGCGGTAGCAGAGTCCGCGTTTGCCGCGAGGTCGAACAGTCAGTGTTGAATGAAGCGTTCGCAGTAATCGTCTGTAACGACGACATCACAAACAAGAAACCTCATCCGGAAGGACTGGAATGTGCGATCCGTGAAATGAATGTCGATCCGTCACAATGCGTCTACGTGGGCGACGCCCCGGAAGACATCGAGATGGGCCGGCGCGGCAACGTAATGACAGTCGGAGTACGGAGTGCCTATCCAAGCAGCGGCCGTTTACTAATGGCCAAGCCGGATCTGTATGTCGAGCGAATTGTGGAGTTGGCAGATCACTTTCCAAGACCTTTTTAGCCACAAAGAAGCACAAAATCACAAACATAACTCATGATCGAGTCCTCTTCCTCGGTGAGTCCGTTTGTGTTTTTGTGCCTTTTTGTGGCTAAGCTTTATCTCGCAACGTTTGATAGATCAGATCGTGTGTCGGAACCTCAACGCCGGCTTCGCGCGCCATGCGCACGATTGCTCCATTCTGCGACTCAAGTTCTGAAGGTTTGCGGGCAGCAATGTCGCGCTGCATCGAGCTCGTCGCGTCGTCAGGCAAACTATCGACAGCACTCATCACCTTGTCGATCGAATCCGGCGGCAGCTTGACTCCGCGCGCGTAGGCCAGAGCGTAAATTTCTTTCATCGCATTAAGCATTTGCGCCCGCCACTTCGGATCTGAACGCAGCGCTCCCGCAGGTGCGTTCGCCACCGCGCCCACGCCGCTAAACGATGCGATGAAGAGAAACTTCGTCCAGAGCGCGACTTGAATGTCTTTGGCGATCGATATATTCAGACCCGCATGCTTGAACACCTGCTCGATCCTCGCGATGCGCTCGGTATGTCGATTATCAATTTCTCCGATGATGATTGAAGGCTCAAAGCCAGCGTGTCGAATATGACCGGGCTCAACAACGTAACTGACAATCCGGCAAAGCCCACCGATTACACTTTCAGATCCGAGTTCATCAACCAGCTGAGATACCGCATCGACGCCGTTTTGTAACGGAAGCACGGTCGTGTTTGGGTCGAGGAGAGGTCTTATCGCACGCGCCGCCTCGGGCACTTGCCACGCTTTAACGCCGAGGATCACGAGATCGACTTCCCCAACCTCACTGACATCATCCGTCGCCTGTGCGGGATAAATCACGAAATCGCCATCAGTACTGTCGACCTTCAGCCCCTTCTCTTTGATCGCACGCAAGTGTTCCCCACGCGCAATAAACGTGACATCCTCGGCGGCACGCGCCAGCCGCCCGCCGAAATACCCACCTACCCCACCTGTTCCAAAAACAGCTATTCGCATGTTTGAGATCATTTTAGCCGCAGATTAACGCAGATTCACGCGGATTAATTTTTTATGTGTATGATTACCTCATGAGCAGCATTCTTGAGAACACGGAATTTTCACGGGAGACGGCAGACAGCTCGGTATTTAAGAGCTTTTGGATGGGCGGGTTCGAGTGCTCGACGCATCGCCTGCCACGGCGTAAAGCGATGGGACGCTTCGCCGGACAACGACTCGATCTCATTGATTCGACGCGTCACGATCAGTTTGCACTTCAGGATTACGAGCGACTACAGCAGGCCGGCATACGCACTGCGCGCGATGGCGTACGCTGGCACCTAATCGAGAAGTCGCCGTTTCGTTACGAGTTTTCGAGCCTCGTTCCGATGCTGCGCGCGGCTCGCGAAGCGCAAATACAAGTTATTTGGGACTTACTTCACTACGGCTGGCCTGACGGACTAAACGTGTGGAGCGCGGCGTTCGTCGAACGCTTCACACGCTTCGTGCGCGCGACTGCCGACGTCATTCTCGAAGAGACCGGCGGACCGATCTACGTCACACCAGTGAATGAAATCTCGTTCGTCGCGTGGGGGGGTGGCGACGCGGGATTTTTGAACCCATTTGCGAAAGGACGCGGTCCAGAGTTGAAGGCCCAACTCGTGCGCGCAGCAATCGCAGCAATCGAGGCCGTGCGCGAAGTTGATCCGAGCGCACGCATCTGCCACGCAGAGCCGATCATTCACATCGCCGTCGACCCTGACTACCCGGACGAGGCACCAGCCGCTGAAGGCTACCGAATGTCGCAGTTCCAGGCGTGGGACATGCTCGCGGGTAGACACTGTCCTGAGCTAGGCGGTCGCCCTGAGTATCTCGATCTACTCGGCGTCAATTACTACTCCAACAACCAGTGGATTCATCAGGATCCACACCTGCCGCCATCGCGCCGTCGTAAGGATGTCTTGTTGCCGCCGTCGCATCCGCTGCACCGGCCGGTGCGCGAGATGTTGCGCGAGGTTTACGAACGTTATCGCCGACCGGTCTTCATCGCCGAGACGGGCATCGAAGGTGACGCGCGCCCGTCGTGGTTGCGCTACATCGGCCAGGAGGCGCGCGCGGCCGCGGCTGCCGGCGTCGAACTCGAAGGTTTGTGTCTTTACCCGATCATCGATTACCCGGGCTGGGGTGACGATCGTCACTGTTACTCAGGATTGTGGGGCTACGCTGACGACGAGGGCGAACGCGAGATTTACGATCCACTCGCACAAGAGCTCACTCACCAACAGCAGTTGTGGGAGATTCAGCGTCGCGATCATCGTGCGGTCCAGGAGACAGTTAACATCGATAAGATCGACGAAGCCGCGCGGCAGTCTGACGTCGCCGCACAACGAAGCCGCACCAAGCGCAGGGAGTAAAAGATCGGCTCAAACCAAGTTTGAGTTTTTTGTGCCTCTTTGTGGCTAAGAAATGCGAATCCTGTTAGTCGAAGACGACTCTCGCATGGCAGACGTGATCGCAAAGGGTCTCCGCGAGCAAAGCTATGCCGTCGACGTGGCCGAGGATGGCGAAGCCGGTCTTTATCAGGCGTCGATCAACGACTACGACGTCGTCGTGCTCGATGTGTTGTTGCCGAAGCGCGACGGATATGAAGTGTGTCGTGAACTGCGGACGCGCGGTAACGCAACTCCGGTGCTGATGCTGACGGCGCGTGCCGCGATCGATGATCGCATCACAGGTTTTGACGCGGGCGCCGACGACTACCTCACCAAGCCTTTTTCCTTTCGCGAACTACTCGCGCGCCTTCACGCTCTTCTCAGACGTGATTCGCAACTCCGTCCGGACGTGCTCGAGATCGGCGACCTCGTAGTTGATTCAATCAGCCATCGCGTCGCGCGCGCCAACCACGAGGTCCAACTGACGGCCAAAGAATACGCGTTGCTCGAATACCTGGCTCGCCGCGCGGGCCAACTCGTCTCACGCGCGGAGATCGCGGCCCACGTTTGGGACGACACATTCGATCCGTTTTCAAACACGATCGAAGTCTATATGAACCGCCTGCGCAAAAAGATCGACGGGAAACACTCAATCAAACTGCTTCACACGCGTCGTGGTGAAGGTTACATGCTCGACGTTCGCCATTAATTCGCGATGGTCTATTAATCTTCCGTTAAGGTTGGTCTAGCTATACTCGGCCTCAATCACAGGAAGAGTATGTCGAAGCCAGCGAGACCGAAGGAAATCCCCCTTGCGGTAATGTTCGCACTAGTCTGTCTAACTGCATCATCAGCACAGACTCCCTCTCCGCAACCGACACCACAGATTAGTCAGCCGAGCGCAATCGCGACTCAGCTTTCCATCGATGAAGCGTTGCGTCTTGCAAGCGCCCAGGCATCAAGTTTTCAGTCAGCCGCCATCAACGAACGCATCGCCGCGGAAGACGTACGCCAGGCCCAAGCTGCGTTTCTGCCGAAGGTAAGCGCGCCGCTGAGTTATATCTACACGTCGCCGGCGTTGGGCCTGCCGCCGGGCGAACCGCGTGCACCGAGCTTTATCTCCGCGGATGCCATTGGTGTTACCGACGCACTCGTAAACGTGGCGGGTGATTTTGACATCGCGGGCCGGCTGCGTGCATCACTCGCCAGGAATCGCGCGCTGCTCGCAGCGGCCCGCGCCGGCACTGACGTTGCGAAACGCGCTTTGGCCCAGGCTGTCATCGAAGCTTATTACGGACTCGCACTCGCAAACGCACAACGTCGTGCAGCCAAAGAAAACCTGGACGCCGCGGAAGAATTTGAACACATCACTTCCCTGCTGCTGAGCGGCGGCGAGGTGGCGTCAGTGGATCTGACGCGCGCACATTTGCAAACACTCGCGCGTCGCGATGAGTTCGAACGCGCTCGAGCGAATGAAGAAGTGACGGCGGGCGCGTTGCGAGTCTTCGTCGGCTACGAATTCTCGCGGCCCATCAATACGATGGATTTGGCTTTGGACATTCCGATCGCTCCCGATTACAAACAATTCAGGGCTGAAGACGTTTCGCGCCGGCCCGAGTTTATTCAAATCGAACAACAACTGCGCGCCGCGCAACAGGAGATCAGGATTGCCCATGCCGATCGTTTGCCTTCGCTTTCATATTCGATCAATGGCGGCTTTGACACTGACTCGCTCAAAGCACCGCGGTTGAAGGAACACACTGGAGTGTCTGCGGCGATTAGTTTCTCGATTCCGATCTTCGATTGGGGCGCAACACGCAGCCGCGAGCAGCAGGCACGTCTTCGCGTCGAGCTCGCGGAGAATGAACGGACGATTGCGTTGCGCGGTTTCACGCAGCAGTTCTACGCGGCGCGGGCGCAGGTTGATAGCGCGGCAGCGCGCATCACGTTCGCACGGGAAGGTGTCACGAAAGCACAGGAGAATGTGGCAGCGTCGATCGCACGTTATCGCGCGGGTGAGGCACCGATCGTTGAAGTAACCGATGCACAAACGACGCTGGTCGAGCAACGCAACGCGCTGTATCAGGCAATCTTCGATTACCAAACCGCGCTGGCGCGGTTGAGACAAGCCACCGGACGCTGATGAACGCAGATTCGAACAAGATTGACGAAGAAGAAGTTGATCAACTTTTAGCTGACCAACGACGAGTGCGGATCGTAAGGCAGCGGAACATCGTGCTAATCGGGATGGGCCTCGTGGTCCTGAGCATCGCGGCCCTGATCGTCTGGCGTGTGCGGAGCTCAAAACCGGAAGAAGAAGCCAAAGTCACGCCGACAGTCAGCGTCAAGGTTGCGAAGGCCGAGAAACAAACGATCGCCGCGCCGGTCACGGCAGTCGGCACGATCTGGCCGCGTGAAAAAGCCGACGTCGGCGCAAAGGTCAGCGCGCAGATCAAGTCGATGGCGTTGTTGAAGAATAAGTTGGTTCGCGCCGGAGAAGTTATCGCAGTCCTCGAATCGCGCGATCTTCAAGCACAACGAGCCGAGGCTGTCGGGGCGCTCAACGAAGCACGCGCGAACGAACGCAGTATCGTCACCGGCACGATTCCGAAAACAAACGCCGAGGATCAAAAAGCGCTGAATGACGCTCGTGCAAAGGTCAACAACGCCCGCGCGCTTTATGAACGCCGCCGCACACTCTACGAAAAAGGCGGCATCTCGAAAAAGGATCTCGAAGCCGCGCAACTCGACCTCACCACCGCCGAAAATGAGCTTCGTCTGGAAGAACAAACCGTTGCTTTGCGAGAACGTTCGTTGAACCCAAACGATCGCGCACTCGCCGCCGCACGCACCGCGCAAGCGCAACAACATCTCGCTACTCTCGACGCCCAACTCAGCTATGCCACGATTCGCTCGCCAATCACCGGCATCGTCACGGATCAATTTCAGTATGAGGGTGAGTTTGCCTCCGCTGGCGGAAAGCTCGTGACGATCGCTGACACGAGCAGCGTGATCGTCAAGGCGCCTTTTTCAGACACGGCTGTGGCCGGTGTGAAGACCGGCGACACCGTGACCGTCGTACCGACCGACACTTCCGCCGAGGAAATGCATGGACAGGTCACACTGTTGAGTCGCTCGAGTGATGCGACGAATCGCACGGTTGAAGTTTGGGTAACGCTCGGGAATGGCGACGGAAAGTTGCGCGCGAATGGCGCGGCCCAGGTCACGATCGCCACGAACTCGAAAGACGACGCGATCGTCGTGCCCGCTTCGGCCGTCACGCTCGAGACAAGTAACGCGAATGAAGGAACCGTAATGGTGGTCGACAATCAAAACCTCGCCCACGAAACGAAGGTGACAATCGGTATTCGCACGGAAGACAAAGTCGAGATCGTCGAAGGTCTCAAGGGCGGCGAAACCGTCGTGATCGAAGGTAACTACGCGTTGCCAAACGAAACCAAAGTCGAACCGCAGACAGACACGGATGAGAAAGAAGAGGCTAAGCCGGAAGAGAAGAAAGAGCCTTAATGACGCTTGCCCGGACAGTTGCACGTCAGTCTCGCGCGATTCTCGTGATCGTGGCGCTGCTGTGTGCAACCGGTATCTACGCAGCGTGGCAACTTCCGATCGCTGTCTTTCCGGAAACTGACTTTCCCCGCATCGTCATCATCGTCGACAACGGCGAAGCGCCAGCGTCACAAACACTCGTTTCCGTCACGCGTCCGATTGAAGAAGCGATGAACGGCATTCCCGGCATCGCGCGCGTCAAATCGAAGACCGCGCGGGGCTCGGTCGAGATCAGTCTTTATTTCAACTGGGGCGGCGACATCAATCAGGAACTGGGCCTGGTCCAGGCGCGAATGTCGCAACTGCTGACCACCCTGCCGCCGACCGCCGAGATTCGAAACATCGATCGGCTCACGTTTGCAGTCTTTCCCGTAACCGGCTACAGCCTCACTTCAGACAAGCGCGATCAGGCGACACTGACAGACATCGCGAATTACACCGTGCGACCGCAACTCGCACGCTTGCCGGGTGTCGCGACCGTCGGTGTAGCGGGCGGGAAGACGCGCGAGTTTCACGTCACGATCGATCCCGAAAAGCTGACGGCCCACAACGTTTCCGCGCAACAAGTCGCCGAAGCAATTAAAAACTCAAACGTCATCGTCTCTCCTGGTCTGATCGAAGAAAACCATCAGCTCGAACTGGCACTAATCAGCGGTCAGGCGCGAAGACCCGACGAGCTCAACCGGATTGTCGTCGCGACTGTTAACAACGCGCCCGTGCTCGTGTCAGACGTCGCGACGGTTTCACCCGGCGTTGAACCGCAATACACGATCGTCACCGCGGACGGCCATCCCGCCGCGCTCGTGAACATCAATCGACAACCGGATGCAAACACAGTCGCTGTCGTCGATAACGTGAAGGCTGCCTTGACTGCGATGCGCGGGCAGATTCCGAAAGACGTACGCGTCGCTCCGTATTACGATCAGTCGCTACTCGTACGCGACTCGATCAGCTCAGTGCGCGATTCGATTCTGGTTGGACTCCTGCTTTCAGTCGTGATCCTTTACGCGTTTCTGCGCAACTGGGGCACGACGCTGGTCGCGATCGTCGTGATACCGGTGACGATCCTCGTCACGTTTCTCGCGATGGGACTCGCACGGTTGAGCTTCGATCTGATGACACTCGGCGGTGTCGCTGCCGCGATCGGTCTCGTGATCGACGATGCGATCGTCGTAGTCGAAAATATTTACACGCACATGTCGCGCGGTGAGTCGCGCCGCGAGGCGGTGCAAAACGCGGTTTCGGAGATTACCATTCCCATCATCGGCTCGACGATCACGCCGGTGGTTGTGTTTCTGCCGTTGACGTTGTTAACAGGCGTGACCGGGGTTTTCTTTCGTTCACTGGCGCTGACGATGGCAGTCGCATTGCTGACGTCGCTCGTGCTTGCTTTAGTCTTCACGCCAGTGCTCGCGGAACGATTCGTGAGAGCGAAACCTGGCGAAAACCTGAATAATGAAGACGAGGCGCCGCACGGCAGAATTCTGGGCGCCATCATCTGGCGTTACGAGGCGGTGCTTGGCTTTGTGCTGGATCGAAGATGGCTCGTCGGGCTTCTGATCATTGTGGTGCTGGCGGGTTCATATGCGCTTTATCACGCACTCGGCTCCGAGTTTCTGCCCGAGTTCGACGAGAGCGCTTTCATTCTCGACTACCTCGCGCCTCCGGGTTCTTCGCTCGTCGAAACTGATCGCATGCTCCAGCAGGTTGAGGAGATATTAATGAAGACGCCGGAGGTGGAGAGCTATTCGCGGCGCACTGGTTTGGAAATGGGTCTCTTTGTGACGGAGCCGAACACGGGCGACTTCGCCGTCAAGCTGAAGCCTGATCACAAACGCAGCACGCAGGAGGTCATCGCGGAGTTGCGCGAGCAGATCGCCGAGGCAGAACCATCACTTGATACGGAGTTTGTCGGCATCGTCCCGGACGTGATCGGAGACCTGCAAGGCAATCCCGAGCCGATCGAAGTGAAGCTTTTCAGCGAAGACGCAGCAGCGTTGCAGTCGGCGGCAGATGAAGTTGAGACTGCGATCCAGAAAGTTCACGGCGTGGTCGATACACTGAACGGCGTCGTCATTAGTGGACCAGCAGTCACCTTTCGGATCGATCCGTTGCGCGCGTCGCAATTCGGTGTAACGGCGAACGATGTGGCATCGACGATCACGACCGCGATGTCGGGCGATGCAAGCTCTTCAATTCTGCAACAGGACCGGTTGATTAAAGTGCGTGTGATCTTTCCGGCGAGTGTGCGCACATCGCTCGATAATGTGAAGGCCCTGCAAGTGCGCTCGTCAACGGGTCAACTCTTTCGGCTCGATCAAGTGGCGGAAATCGAGATTGAGAAAGGCCAGGTGGAGATCGAGCGCGAGAACCTGCGGCAGATGGTTGCTGTGACCGGACGGCTTGAAGGAAGCGATCTCGGCACGGCGATTCGTCAAATCAGGGAGCAACTCGCGCAGAACGTGAAATTGCCGGCGGGAATGACCGTGGAGTTTGGCGGGCTTTACGAAGAACAACAGTCGAGCTTTCGTGAGTTGATGACGGCGCTGGTGCTGGCGGTCATGCTCGTCTTTATCACCTTGCTTATCGAGTTTCGTTCGTTTGCGCATCCGATTGCGATCGTAACGGGCGCCGTGCTGGCGTTGAGTGGTGTGCTGCTGGCGTTATTTATCACAGGTTCGACGCTGAATGTGGTGTCGTTGATGGGAATGATCATGATCGTCGGCATCGTGGCGAAGAACGGGATCCTGATGCTCGATGCGGTTGAAGAACGCATCGCGCTGGGCGACACGTTGAGAGAGGCGCTGTTGCGATCGGGGCGTCGTCGATTCAGGCCCGTCCTGATGACGTCGCTGGCCGCGATGCTCGGCATGTTGCCGTTGGCGCTCGCGATTGGCGCCGGTTCAGAGCTTCTGCAACCGCTCGCGATCGCCGTCATCGGTGGATTGACGGTGGCGTTAATATTGTCATTGATCGTTACTCCCACTGTCTACGCAATGTTTTCACGTTCAAAAGGAGCAACTAATGTTGATTATTAAGACTGCACTACTCGCTGTTTCGATATCCCTGGCGTTGCTTCAAGCAGGAACCGGATACAAAGTCGAGACGCGTTATCCTGTTCCAGGCAATGGCGGCTTCGATTACGTAACGATCGATAGCGACGCTCGAAAATTGTACTTGTCGCACGGCACGCAAGTCGACGTGATCGATCCTGACAGCGGCAAGCTGATCGGCACGATCGCAGACACACCCGGCGTTCACGGCGTTGCCCTCGCCTCCGAGTTCAAACACGGCTTCACGAGCAATGGCCGTGAAAACAAAGTCTCGATGTTTGATTCAACGACGTTGCAGCTCATTAACAAAATCGACGTCGGAAAAGGACCTGACGGGATCTATTACGATCCCGGCACGAAACGCGTCTTCACCAACAATCATGGTTCACACGACATCTCCGCGATCGACGCGAAGTCCGGACAGGTCGTTGGCACGGTGAAAGTCGAAGGCGATGGTGAGTCGGCGGTCGTTGCCGATGGTGTCGTTTACGTGAATCTTGAAGACACAAACGAGGTGGTCGTCTTCGATCCGAAATCGCTCGAGGTGAAGAAGCGTTTTCCGATCGGCGTCGCGAAAACGCCAACCGGTCTGGCTTACGACGCGAAAACGAAACGACTGTTCATCGGCTGTCGCAATGATCCGAAGATGGTCGTGATGGATTCGACGTCGGGACATGTGATCAGCAGTTTCGCGATCGGTCGAGGTGTCGACTACGCGGCGTTCGATCCGCAGGCGCAGCTGGTTTTCTTTTCGTGCAGCGAAGGCGTGCTCAGTATCTTTCACGAAAAGTCAGCAGACGACTACGAAGACGCCGGCCCGGTTAAAACGCAGCCCAGTGCGCGCACGATGGCTTTCGATCCGAAGACGAAGAAAATCTTTCTGAGTGCAGCGGAGATTTCTGAAACTCCAGCGACCACGCCCGGCGGCAGACCACAACGCAGCATCAAGCCCGGCTCATTCGTCGTGCTGGTTGTTGGGAAGTAAATGGACCAATCGATCAAGGGACATTAACATGCGAAGAAACAGACGATTGAAGTGCCTCTTCGGCATGATCGTGTTTACGCTGGCGACGACGATTGTGGTGCAAGCCCAAGCGCCAACGCCAACACCCTCGCCGACACCATCACTCGAGCACAAGTTCTTAAAAAACATCCTGCACGACCAGAAGGCGATCTGGACCGCGCCGCTTCACCTCGATCGCGACGATATGAAGTGGGTCGTGCCCGGCTCAATTGGTTTGATGGGTTTGATTACAACCGATCGGATCACTGGCGACGAGATAGGTGAAGCTGATCGTCAAGTCACCGTCAGTCGAAGGATAAGTAATATCGGATCGATTTACAGTCTGGCTGCGGTCTCAGGAGCCTTCTATCTTGTCGGTCGGACTAAGCACGATTCTCGCGCCAGAGAAACGGGATTGTTAAGTGCCGAGGCGATGATTAACAGCATCATCGTCGAAGGCGCGTTAAAGGGGATCACGCAACGCGCGCGACCGCTGGATGGAATCGAGCGCAGCGAATTCTTCGATGGCGGAAGCTCGTTCCCTTCCGGTCACAGCACGCAGGCATGGGCGATCGCGACCGTCATCGCGAATGAATACAAACACCGTCCGGCAGTGCAGATCGCTGCGTATGGGCTCGCGAGCGCGATTAGCGTGGCGCGCTTCACGGGACACAAGCATTATATTTCCGACGTTGTCGCCGGGAGCGCGCTCGGTTACGGCATCGGTAAGTTTGTTTACCACGCGCATCATAGTGAGTCGCTTGATGACGACGGCGCAGTCAGCAAATCAGCGTGGCCGGTGATCACGCCGCAATACAGCCGGCAGCAGCGGCAATACGGTGTGGCGCTCACGTGGAACTTCTGAAGAAAAGCTCTCACGCAGCGGCTCAACGGCGCAAAGAAAGCAGCCTGAAATCCGGCAGGCTTTGCGCCGTTGCGCCGCTGCGTGTGACGTTTTTTCGTATGGCCGGTCGTGCCATACTATGAACCATGTTTGACTCGGTTCGCATACGATTGACGCTCTGGTATGCGGGCGTGCTCGCGCTCTCGCTTATAGCGTTCGCGCTTGTAATCTATTACGCGGCCGGCAACATCTTTCACGAGCGTCAGGATGAATCGTTACGCTCCACCGCACAAACAGTCGCGAGTGCGTACGTCGAAGAACTCGCTGAAGCCCACTCACAATCCAAAGCGGGCGAGATTGTCCTCTCAGAGATAACCTTCCCCAACCGTTACGTTCAACTTACCGACAACACGGGCAAGCCACTCGCCGCGTCTGCAAATCTCGCCGGTTCCACCATCGCGATTCCTGCATCAGTCCTGGCTGATGCGCGTACGCGGGGTTTCAGTCACGCGACGGTCAACGGACTGCGAGTGACAGTCGTTCCGTTGTCGACAGATCAAACTCTCGGATATGCCGCCGTTGCGGAACCGTTAAGCGTAGTTGAGGCTGGTCTTCGCGAACTGCGCCGAGATCTTTTCGCGGGAGTTCTTCTCGTCCTTTTGCTGGCATCCGCGGGCGGATACTTTCTGGCGCGCAAAAGCCTCGCGCCCATCGCGTCGATGAACAGCCAAACACAACGCATCTCCGCCGAAAACCTCTCCGCCCGACTCGACGTCACCAACTCCCGAGACGAACTCGGCCGCCTCGCCACCACGATCAACGACTTGCTCGCGCGACTCGAGAATTCTTTCAAGGAACAGCAACGCTTCATCGCCGATGCTTCACACGAGTTGCGCACGCCGCTCGCGGTGTTGCGTGGCGAGACGGAAGTATCACTCAGCAAGCCCCGCACGATCGACGAATACCAGCAGTCGTTGTCGTTGATTCAGGACGAAGCGGAACAACTCTCGCGCATCGTCGAGGATCTCTTCATCCTCGCGCGCCAACCGATAAACACGCGCGCCGCATTGAACAAGGAACGCGTTTCGCTGAACGATGCCGTAAAAGATTGCGCGCGCGCTGCTCAGGTGCTCGCGACGCAAAAGGGCGTGCGGCTGAAGTTGGAAAACGATTCGCCGTCGATTGCACTCAACGGTAATCAGGAATTGATCAGGCGCCTGATTCTGAACCTGCTCGACAACGCTGTGAAATACACTCCCGCAGGCGGCGAGATTTCGCTGGCACTCGCGCGTGAAAACGGCAACGCCGAGATCGTCGTGCGCGATACGGGCATCGGCATTCCCGAATCTGCCCAGCCGCGCGTCTTCGATCGTTTCTACCGCGTCGACAAAGCGCGCGCTCGTGCGATGGGCGGCGCCGGTCTTGGTCTCTCAATCGCACAATGGATCGTCGAGGTCCACGGCGGCGAGATCAGCGTCGTAAGCACATCCGGCGAAGGCAGCACCTTTACCGTTGTGTTGCCACTAAACCAAACTTAGCCTCGGCGGTGTTCACCGATTCCCTTTTGAGGCCGCTGCCCAGACGACATCAATGGCCGAGATGACAGCATCAGGTCGGGTTTGAGGAAGTTGGTGGCCGGTCTCCGGTAACACAACGAGTTTTGAGTTCCGGATTGCTTTATGAAGCGGGTAGGCGTGTTCTTCAGGCTTGAGCAGGCGATCGGAAGATCCGGTGACGATCACGACAGGCATCTCGATGTTGCGATAGTGTGCACTCAAAACCGTCAGGCTTGCGCCCAGAGTCCTTTCGTCGTAGGCACAGGCCCTGATGCGGTCAGGTTTCATCCACAGATCTAAAGACCGCTCTGCGTAATCTTTTTGCACGTCCTGTGGAGCATAAGCTTGCTTTAAACTCTCTCTCACCATCGCACGTCCGAGAAACGGTGTCAGCCTATTGATAACAATATTTCCAATCAGTGGAATGTGAGGAAGACGCGACCACCACTCGATGCTGACGTTCGGGTACGCCGCTGGAGCGAGTAAGACAATTCCCGCCAAATCTTTTCCATAAGCGACGGCTGCAGCCAACACGAGCGAGCCACCCCAAGAGTGTCCTACCAGGACAGGCTTCTCGAGAGCGAGCTTTTGCAGCGCGTCGCGAATAATGAGTGCCTGGACCTCAACAGTAGTCTGCACAGAATCGTGTCTTTCGCTGTAGCCGTGGCCCGGACGATCGAAAGCAACTACGTAATACGATTGAGATAGTCTTTCAACTACTGCGAGTGTGTAGTCCTCATATGAACCAGGGTTGCCATGAATCAGAACTACCGGTCGACCCGAACCGGCGCTGACATAATTCAACCTCATCCCATCCACGACAACAGACTGTCTTAGGTAATGCCCGGCAGGAACAGGAGCTCGTTCAACTTTCATTTCCCTTGCACTCGATAAACAATTCCATTTCTTAGCGCAATGGCCTTTTCTTTCGTTCTTCTCATGCGTTGCCAGGCCCGACCCATCTGGCGACCGATTAGGTAGGTTGGACCAGCAGGCACGACGGCATGAATAAGAGCATTCAGGACGCGCGGAGGCGCAGTCGCATTTTGCGATATGAGAACGTACTCACACTCCCACCAGCTTGGGGCAAACTTCGCTTTGAACCGCCTCACACCGTCGAAGTTGTAGAAAGTACGGCAACAACGAGCAACGAACCAAGTCGCTCTCGAGAGCACGGGACTAACGTGTATGGCAGGATCGGCAACACCCTCTCTGGCCATCAAGGCTGTGCCCAGCGTCGCGAGTTTCGCGCCGCTGTGTTTGAGCGAATCGAGCACTTCGACGACAAGAAGATCTGTGGTTCCATGAGGCGCATGCTTCGAACGCAAAACATCTTCAAGATACCAGCCGTCACGCGCGGGGATCGGACTGGCGGCAAGAAATCCAACCAGCTTTCCGTTAGCGTCGCGTGCAATGAAGTATTTCTTTTTTTCTTTGTGGTGGAAGAGGTCAACCGTGAATAACCATTCAAATCTGATCGCGCTCCGTCTTGTGGTCAGCCAGCTCCGGCAAAGGCAGGCTGTTTCGCGAACAAGTCTTTCATCAACCTCGATTACTTCGCTGACATGAACACCAGCCCGGCGCGCCTGATTTACCCCCGCTCTTGCTTTCTTCGCACGATCACCACGAGGCGCCCAGGTGGCGAGATCGAAGTAAGGTGCGGAGCCAATCTTGATCGCTCGCAGGCCTAACCCGCTACTCTGCTTTGCAAACTGTTCGGTCGCAGGCATGAAGCCGACAACGCGACCGTCGGCGCGTGCTTTCTGCAAAAAGCGATCTGCGACCTGCGCGAGGTTCTCGACGCTCGCAAGCGGGTCTCCCGGCACGAGCCATACTTTGCCAAACTCGTTGTAAGCGACGGCTCCCTCCATCTCCGTACAAGTCCATAAACGAGTGCCCGTGGCAATACCAACCAGCGCGTGAGCGTTGTAACCATGCAGTTGATAAAACTTGAAAAGGTCTACGGTTGGATCGGGAAGAATGAGGCTGTGAGTATGGCGTATGTAGAGCTGTATATAGCGGCCTGCAACACCGACTCCACCACCGGCAACAATCAACCAAAGATGTTGGGCGAAGAAATGTATTAACACGGGGTCAGTGGCCAACCTGGGCCGCGGGAGACGTTTCGATACGAGTAATAAAGGAACACGGACGTGAAGTCAAATAGCAGTTCTTCTGGCGCATCATGCGGGTGCGATTCGCAGCAAAAGCTTTGTAAAATCACGCGCGTCGAGGGTAAATGTGTACTCGGCAGATGGTGCGGGCACGTCAAGACGTAAATTGTGGGACAGGTTGTTACTAAGCAGCTCGAGTGGCTCATCTATCGTAACTCTTAACCCGTAGTCACGGCCGCCGAAATTTCCCTGCTGCCAGTCTGTGCTGCCAATTTTGAACTCGTAACTACCCGCATCCAGCGACAACGTCAGTTTGTAATTACCATCGCGCTGATAGACAAGTTTCGCGCTATCCGGCGTGGACCAGTCGTTAAAAGTCCCACGGACAAATAATTCGCATCCTAATGGCCCAAACGGTTCCGCCAGAATCCGAGATCTGTCCTCGACCGTAAGCTCCGGCTCCATCTCTTCCAGAATCTTCTGCACAGTTTCGGCTGCGGATTTGCGATGGCGCAGCAAGACATCGATCCATGCGCCTACCGGACGGAGCTCCAGTGCTGAAAGGATGGTTTCAATATGATCTTTGGACAACACTTTGTCATTTTCACGTGCTAAATCCGCAAGCAATTCGTCGCCAACTGCAATGTGCCGTACGCACAAACCGCGAAGGGCAGCGTCCGAGTGAGACTTATTGAATTCCTGCTGCAAGGCAGCGGTGCTTTCTTTGTCGGCCATGCCGCCCAACAGATCCGCCGCGAGGTACGAATCCTGTGCCAGCCACATATTTAGTTTGTCACGCTTAGTATCAACTCTCAGCGCGTGGTTCAAATTGTCGCGTTGTTCCAGAGCTTCTCGGCATCTTCCACGAGTTCGCACCACGAGATCATGGTCCGGACCAGAGTAGTGGTGGTGTATAGGGATTGGGATATACCTGCAGTCTGGCGGGTGTTCCAACTCGAAGCCACGTTGCACGCCTTCAGGCGTAATCACAAGCTGCTTGAAATCCTTTTCATCGCTACCGTGAACCGGGAACTCTACTTCCGCCCCGATCAGTTTTGCCAACTCCCATCCATCTTCTGGAGTTTCTGCCAGGAGCACTGTACCGATCCTGCCATCCGACGCATGATATTGTGCCCAGATAAGCAAGTATCCCAGATAATAGAAACCGCCCTCCATCGCCGTACCTATCGTGAACGACGCGCGGTTTCGAGTGGCTGGTCCAATGGCCAACGCCGGATTCAGTGCATGAACACGATCCGAATCCTCGGCATATGTAAATCGATACTCGGCATCAGGCGTGATCGTGACGGTTGGATTTCCACCTAGTCCCAACTGCGGGACATCACGGATGCGAATGCTGTCAATCACATAATCCAGCGGGCCTCTTGCCGTGACCCAAAGCGTGGTAATCACGTCATGAAGAGTTCTTCGCTGTGGATTAATGATTCGCGACAAATACAGACCATCACCCGGCGCGAGCCTTTCTATCGGGTACTGTGTTGGTGTTATGAACTGAGTGAGCTTGCCCTGACCTGCAAATCCATCTGACTGTTCTTCCAACTCAGCCAGAGCAGGTTGGCGCGGAGCTGGTGGCACAGGTTCCGGCGGCCAAACATATTTGACAGGCTTCTTATAAGGCTGAGATGTTACGCGCCGGAACAACAGTTCATACTCATCCGGCAACTCGTATGATTGAAACGCGCGCAGCGTACCCGGAATGGTCTCGTTTCTGTAAGTGCGACCAAATGTTATTGGAATATAGCGTTCAGAGCGATTGCCGTTGTCGTACAAATCCTGCGTTATCAGAAATCCTTCCTGATTTACGCCGAGACCTTTTTCCGGATCATTCCGTCCTTCGAATGAAGTTCGATACTGCGCTGAGCAGACGCAGACAACAAAATCCGAATCGGAAATCTGACGTCCAACCCAGCGAGGCCAGCCCTCGGGCGGCGCTTCAACGAAACGATCAAGTTGAGCATCAACGCCGTCGTTTCGCAACGAGTTCGCCAGCGTCACTACGTCATTCACATGGCCATCGGAATCATGGCTGTAACTGATAAATACATGCACGGGTGGGTTTGTCATTTCTTTGCACTAATGATCCGTATGAGACCGTCGCCGGATCTTAACTGATCCACTCGATCTCATCCAGACGCAATGGTTCCTATTCCATGGTCAACAATGGTACTTGTGTGACGCCAAATACTGACCTAGCATCCACAGAAGATTACTGCCGGTGTGGCCCAGGAGAATGAATAGTCCTGATTCAGGAGATCCATGCAACCACCTATTATCGCCGCGTTCTTTGAATTCCCCGGCACTGCCTTCTGGATGTCGGCCGCAGGCCTCGCGCTGCTCGTGATTGGTCTAATCGCCGCGAAAAACGATTTCGTTCAGGCTCGCGGTCTCGACCGGATCGTGGCGTTAACCAACTTGTGCTTTGCGATCCCGTTGGCGGTTTTCGGCGCAGAACACTTTTCACTCGGAAAGGCGATGATCGGTCTTGTGCCGCCGTACATGCCGTGGCGTTTGTTTTGGATATATTTTATCGGCGTTGCGCTGATCATCGCATCGTTGAGCATCGCCACTAAAATTCAGGTGCGCTGGTCCGGACTGTTGTTTGGGATCATGATGTTTCTTTTTGTGGCGATGATTCATTTGCCGGGAGCGATTAGAAGCGGTGACCGAACTTTCCAGCACATTGGGATCCTAAGCTTAGAATTCCACGTGGACAAGTTGTCGCG
>JADMIO011694109.1_pt1 | contig 110267 bp, 92 predicted proteins | sample 8958161 | NCBI WGS metagenome assembly JADMIO01 (sample SAMN16585339, study PRJNA669376) | soil metagenome | isolation source: Crop rotation soil | place: USA: Cullars Rotation, Alabama | collected 2011 | reverse complement strand
CGCGACAACTTGTCCACGTGGAATTCTAAGCTTAGGATCCCAATGTGCTGGAAAGACGGCTGCCATCGCGGAGAAGTTGGCCCGCGCAGCCCGGCGAGAGGCCTTCCGGCCGTCAGGGGGCAAAGCGGCGGAATATTGGCCGCACTCCGCCAATGTTTAGCGGCCACGCCCTCTTAGTTTCATGAAGTTAGCCTCAATTTCCGCTAAACATTGGCGGAAACCGGCTCAGAATCTCTCGGCCACTGGGTTCGCCATGAACGGCCGCAGCCGATGGTGCGGCGCCCAGGCATGGATGTCGCGGCCTGCCGTTCACTCCTGCCGATCGTCCGCCGGCCCGGGCAGCGGAACTTCCACGGTGACCCGCGCGCCTTCTCCCAACTCCGATTCCACGCGGAACGTCCCGCCCATCATACGGGCGCGCTCCTCCATGCTGATCAGGCCGAGCCCGGACCGGGGCTCCAGGACATCGAAGCCCTCCCCGGAATCAATCACTTGCAGGCGAATCGCCGCGCCATTCCCGGCCAGAATCACCTTGACGTGACTCTTTCCCGCATGCCTGGACACGTTGCGCAGCGCTTCCTGGGCAATCCGATACAATCCCGTGGCGATCTCGCCGGAAATTTTTTCGGGCAGCCGCTGGGCGGAGAACGTGCCAATCATGCCTTCGCGATCCCGGAAATCGTCGAGGAGCGCTCGCAGCGCCGGCGCCAAACCCAGGTCGTCGATTACCGAGGGATAGAGACCGTGTGAGAGCGCACGAACATCGTCGGAGAGTGAGGCGATACCCGAGCGCACCAGCGCCAGCTCGGCCAACGCCTGCTCCGGCTCGGCGGTCATCCTCTGAGCGGCCTGCTGAGCGCCGATTTCGAGGGCGGCCAGCTTCTGGCAGACATCGTCGTGGAGCTCGCGGGCGACGCGGCGGCGCTCGCCCTCGTGGGAGGTGAACAGGCTGCTCGCCAGCGCGCGCAGGTCTTCCTGAGTGCGGCCGAGCTCGCGCGCCGCCGTCTCGACTTGCGTAGCGAGGTGCGCACGCTCTTCCGAGAGCAGCCGGGCCGCTTCGATTTGGGCGGTGATGTCCTCCAGAGTCACCAGCAGGAACACCCCGGCATCCGGCTCGAGGACGCGGCCGCGGATGTGGAAGGTTCTGGCGGCCTTGCCCGCCACGGTGAAATCGAGCTCGAAATTGGAGTTGGCGTCGGGCTTCGAGCGCAGGCCTTCCAGTCTCCGGCGGAGGGGCTCGTTGAGGCCCCAGGCGACCGCGGCGAGGTCGGGCAGGTACCGCCCGTGGAGCGGTTCGGCCGCGACTCCAACGAGAGCGCGGAAGGCATCGTTGGCGGCGCGGATGGACAGCTCGACGTCCAAAAGGACCAGGGGAAGCGGCACGTTTTCGATCACCGAGCGGGAAAAGTCGCGGGCGCCGCGCAGTTCTTGTTGGCTGCGCCGGAGCTGGTCGATGTCCAGCAGGACGACGACGATTCCGTCGATCTTGTTCTCGGTGGTGCGGTAGGGCCTGACCCGGAGCAGGCGCCAGTGCTGGTCGGAGTCCTGCACCTCCATTTCGCGCGGTGTCAAGGTCTCCAGCACCTCGGTGAACACCGGCCGCAGGTCCTCCACCGCCAGATTCAGGCGAATCTCGCCGAACAGCCGGCCGATATCGCTCGGGCGCAGATTCATGAGGCGCTGAGTCGGCGGCGTGAAATGGCGGATGCGCAGCTCGTTGTCCAGCATCAGGACAGGGAGGTTGACGCTGTTCAACAGGCTGGAAAGGTCGTTGGTGGTCCGGGTCAGGACGGCGTTGCGCTGCTGAAGCTCCTCGTTAATGCTTTGCAGCTCTTCGTTGGCCGACTGGATTTCTTCGTGAGCGGTGACCAGCTCCTGGTTGTGGGCGTCGACCCGCGGATCCCGTTCGGGCGCGTCGGCGGGCGGCCTGTCCGGTTTCGCTGCTTTGCGGTCCTGCTCCCGGTCCTCCGTGAAGAGCACGAGAAAGCGCCGGGGAAGAGGGGCGGCCGTGTGGATCGGCAGCACTTCGACGGTGAGTTCGGCATCGCCGTCGTCGCCGACGTGCAGCCCGTACACGCGAACCGGAATATCCTGCGCGATGGCGCGGTGGACGGCTTCCTCGACCGGGCCGGCGATGCTGGCTCGCAACATGCGGGCAAGGTGCAGGGTGACAGACCCCTGGGGCATCTCGAGGTAAGGGCTGGTATGGCCGCGCGACTGGATAATCTCCAACGCTTCGTTGACGATCACACCCGGCGGGCCATACCGCTCCAGCACCAGGCGGTCGGCCGCGCGCTGGAGCGCCACCTCGCCCCACGCCTCGCCGAACGGCCGATGGTCCGGGAAGAGCGTGCGGGCGGCGCGGCAGCCGGTCTTGGCGAAAAATTTGTGGCGCCGATCGACAGACTCAAACAGATCGTTGCAGTCCTGAATCGTCTCGCCGATCCCGAGCAGCAGGTGGCCGTTCGGGCGCAGCGCATAGTGGAAGGTCCGCAGGATCTGTTTCTGTGCCTCGGCGCCCAGATAGATCAGCACGTTGCGGCAACTGATCAGGTCCATCTTCGAGAATGGGGGATCCTGGCAGAGATTCTGGCGGGCAAAAATGCAGAGATCGCGGACGCGCTTGCTGACCTGGTAGCCCTTGTCGACCTTGACGAAGAAGCGGCGGAGGCGCTCCGCGGACACCTCGGTGGCGATCGACTCGGGGTAGATGCCCGTGCGGGCGCGCTGGATGTTGGACTCGCTGGCATCGGTCGCGAATATCCGGATCGGCGGCTCGATCGACTGGCGCGTGGTGAGGTGCTCGAGCAGGCAAATGGCGAGGGAGTAGGCTTCCTCGCCCGTTGCGCAGCCCGCCACCCAGAATCGCACCTGCTGCTCCTCCGGGCGGCCCTCGAACATGCGCGGCAGCAGCAGCCTTTTCAAGGCGTCGAACACCGGCGGGTCGCGGAAGAAGCGGGTCACGCCGATGAGCGTGTCCTCCTGGAGATGGCGCAGTTCCTCGAGGTTGCTTTGGAGGAAAGCCGCGTATTCGGCGAACGTCCGGAGCCGGTGGAGCATCATCCGGCGCGCGACGCGCCGGCGAACGGTGGCCGGCTTATAGAGCCGGAAATCGATGCCCGAGACGCCCCGCAGGAGGTTCAGGATGCGGAAGAAATGCGGATCATCGTTCGACTGCGGCGCTCCTGCCTGCATGGCCCGCAACAACGGGTCGCGGAACTGCGCCGCAAGCTGGGCGAGTTCGTTCGCCAGGCTACCGGGGGGCAGGATGCGGTCGACGTGATCGTTCGATATCCTGTTCCGCGGCATCTCGGGAAACTGCGCCATCTCCCGGCTCTCCACCATGGTGATGCCGCCCTCGTCCTTGATGGCCTCGAGCCCGAGGTCGCCGTCGGAATCGGTCCCGGAGAGGACGACTCCGACCGCGCGTGTCTTCTGGTCCGCGGCGAGCGAACGGAAGAAATGGTCGATGGGCCGCGAAATGCCCTCCGGCCGGTGCTGGAGCCGGAGGACGCCGTTTTCCAGCCGCACGTGCGAGCCGGGCGGCAGCACGTAGACGTGGTCGGACTCGGGTGTGATACCGTCCCGAATCTCGGCCACTGGCATTCGCGTGACGCGCGCGATGATCTCGACCAGGCGACTCTTGTGATCGGGCTGCGGGTGGGGAATGACAAGGAATGTCATTCCCGTATCGGAGGGCAGGGACCGGAACAGCTCGACATATGCCTCCACCCCGACCGCGGAAGCGCCGATGCCGACGACTGGATACGAGAGCGGAGGGCGATCGGGATCGTCGGAAACCACCAGAGCGAGTTCGCCGGGAACCTGGCTGTTGCCGGAAGTCTCAGCGGATTGATCTGAAAGGACTTCTTCCTCTGATTGATCCCTGATGTTGTCTGCCATTGGCTAATTCCGCCGAATCGACCGGCCCTGCGCGCCCGCCGCGGCGGAACGCGAGTCGGCGCAGGGCGCCAGCATGCCCGTTCCTGTAGTGGAGTATACCCCTGGACGCACAAAGTTGTGTTCCCAACCTCGGGTAAATCCGAGTGTTCTTGAACTTCGCAATGTGAGAGTTTAAGAACAGCGAGCCTGGGTATGCAGTCTGAGTCAACACCTTGCCGCACGTGCGAGGATCTGCTGGCGAAGCTGTGTCAAGCAAGCGAGCGCCTGTTTAGGGCGACCGCCGAACTTTCAAGCACCGCGCTATCCGCTACCAGCGTGATCACAATAGACCTCCTGACCAGTGTGCGGGCCCAGCGCGCGGAGTGCGATCTGATCCGGAAGGTGCTGGAGGACCATTGGGCCATGGGCTGCGGAACGCAGCCAGTCCCACCTTCACGCCGCGGGCCCGGAGTCGCGCGGCAGCAGGAACCATTCGATCGATTCCGCTGGCCGAAGCCCTGAGGGCTCCGCCGCAGCCTCAGGGTGAGTGGCGCGGAACCGCTCGAGCAGGACCTTCGACAGCTCGCCGACGACCTCCGGGTACTTGCCTGCCACATTGGCAAACTCTCCGGGATCGGACTTCAGGTCGTGCAGCCGGATCTGGCGGCCCGGGGTCGGATTGTCCGTCTCGTAGCCGTCGGTGCGCCTTCGCTTTCCGCTGCAGTGCGAGTACTTCCAGCGCGAGGTGCGCACGCACGCCTCCTCGTTTTCGAGGTACTCGCTGAAGATCGAAAGGCGCGGCCGCGCGGGTTTGCCGCCTTCCAGGTATGGCCGAAGGCTCTGGCCGTGGTGGACGGCGAAACGGTCGACGCCGAGCAGATCGAAAATCGTCGGACTGACGTCGACCGATTCGGTGAAATCGTGGACCACCCGGCGCGACGCCCGCCCGGGAACGCGGATCATCAGGGGAACCTGCATGGCGGGATCGTACGTGCAGTGCTTCTCGAACCGGCCGTGGTGCCCGAGGCTGTAGCCATGGTCGGCCAGGTAGACGACGAGCGTGTCGTTGTCGAGATTCAGTTGACGCAGCTTATCCAGCACCACTCCGATGTTGCGGTCGAGATAGTTCACGGAGGTGTAATAGGCCGCGATGATCCCCTGCTTGTCGGCCGGGCTGAGTTCGCGAAAGATGAGGGGGATCTGGCCCGCGTCCTCAGGCCCGACCGCCGGGACGGGGAAATCGGCGGGGCGGAGCCGGTCGCGCCACTCCAGGGGAAAGTCGAAGGGCGAATGCGGCTCCTGGAAGCTCACCCACAGGGCGAAGCGGTCGTCGCGGTGCTCTTCCAGGTAGCGCGACGCCTGCGCCGCGACCCACGTGCTCTTCATCTCGGCGTAGGGCCTCGGGAACGGCAGCTTGTCCGCGTTCAGCCAGATGCGGGCGGGGTCGCGGAAAGGCCGCCACGCGGGCTTCGTGGGGATGTCGGGAATCGATTTGGCCGGGCCGACGGATTCCAGCCATCGCTTATTCACGATGTCCTCGGTCCATGCCGTCTGGAACCCGTGCAGGCCCGGAGCGCCGGGACGGTTGAAGTGCATCTTGCCGACGACGGCGGTCGAGAATCCGGCGGCGAGCAGGGACTTCGCGATGGTGGGACGGTCTGTGGCCAGCGGCGTACTGAGGACGGTGACGCCGGCCGAGTGCGGAAGCTGGCCGGTGAGGATCGATTGCCGCGACGGGGTACAGACGGGCGAGTTGCAGTAGTGGCTGGCGAAACGGACGCCTTCGGCGGCGAAACGGTCGAGGTTCGGAGTTTGGGCGCGCCGATTTCCGGAGGCCCCGAGGACGTACCCGGCGTGATCGTCGGCCATCAGGAACAGCAGGTTCGGCTTCCGGTCGCGGGCGCGGGCGACGCGCGACGCGGCGGCGAGCGCGGGCGTCTTCACCAGGTCTCGGCGGGTCAGCATGGCTCGGTTGAAATCGTAGCAGACCGGATGATTCCCGGCCGATACTGGAATCACCGGAGAAGACGTGAACAAGCAAATTCTGTGTTGGATCCTGTGGGTCGGAGCCGCGTCCGCGGCCGATCACGTGGTCGTGCTGGGCTTCGACGGCCTCAGCCCGAATGGAATCGAGAAGGCGAAGACGCCGGTGTTCCACGAGCTGATGCGCCGCGGCTCCTCCACCCTGCACGCGCGCGGCGTGATCCCGACCGTCAGCAGTCCGAACTGGGCCTCCATGATCATGGGCGCCGGACCCGCCGAGCACGGCGTCACCAGTAATGAGTGGAAGCCCGATAAGTTCGAGATTACGCCGATCTGCAAAGGCGACGGCGGCATGTTCCCGACGATCTTCGGCATCACGCGCCGTCAGCGTCCGGATCTGGCGATCGGCATCTTCCACGACTGGGACGACTTTGCCCGGCTGGTAGAATCGAAGGCCGTCGAGGTGCTCGCGAATGGGGACGGGCCCGATGAGACCATGGCGATGGCCGTCGAGTTCGTCAAGCGGCGAAAGCCCGCGCTCACCTTCGTGCATCTCGACCACGTGGACCACGCCGGCCACGAGTTCGGACACGGCACACCCGAGTATTATGCCGCTGTCGAGAAGGGCGACGCGCTTGCCGGCAAAATGATGACAGCGCTCGGGGAGGCCGGGATCGCGGACACCACGGTGGTGCTGGTCACCGCCGATCACGGCGGAGTCGGCAAGAAGCACGGCGGCAACACCATGGCCGAGCTCGAGATTCCGTGGATTCTCGCGGGTCCTGGCGTGACCGCCGGCCGGGAGTTGCGCGCGCCGGTCCGAACCTACGACACGGCCGCGACGCTCGCCCGCCTGCTCGGGGTCCAGCCGCCGGACTGCTGGATCGGCCGTCCGGTCGTCGAGGCCTTCGAGAAACGATGAGTGACAAGCTGCTGTTCACACCCGGGCCGCTGACCACCAGCCCCGCGGTCAAGGACGCGATGCGGCGGGACCTCGGCTCACGCGACCCGGAGTTCCTCGCCATCGTCCGGGACATCCGGCGGAGGCTGGTCGAGCTGGCGGGCGGCGGGTATGAGGCGATTCCGATGCAGGGCTCTGGCACCTTCGCGATCGAGTCGCTGCTGGGGTCGGCGATTCCTCCGGAAGGGCGCCTGCTGGTAGCGGTCAACGGCGCGTACGGCCGCCGGATGTGCGAGATCGCCGAACGCCTGAAGATCGACACGGTGCGGCTCGATTTCGAGGAAGATCAGGCAGTCGATGGGACGGCCGTCGCGGACCGCATTCGGGAGCGCGGGCCGTTCACGCACGTGGCGGTGGTTCACTGCGAGACGACCACCGGGCTGCTCAATCCGCTCGAACCGGTCGGAAAGGCGGCCGCGGCGGGCGGGGCCGCGCTGATCGTGGACGCGATGAGCAGCTTCGCGGGCGTCCCGATGGATCTGGCGGCGGCCGGAGTGGACTACCTGGTCTCGTCGGCGAACAAGTGCATCGAGGGCGTGCCCGGCTTCGGCTTCGTCTTCGCGCGCCGCGACCGGCTGCTCGCGACGGAGGGCTGGGCGCGCAGCGTGAGCCTCGACCTCCTCGCGCAATGGCGAGGTCTCGAGAGGGACGGGCAGTTCCGCTTCACCCCGCCCACGCACGCGATCCTCGCCTTCCATCGCGCGCTGGAGGAACTGGAGGCCGAAGGCGGCGTCGCCGGACGGCACGCGCGCTATCGCGGCAACCACGAGGCTCTTCTGGAAGAGATGGCGCAGCTCGGATTCCAGCCGTATCTGCCTCCCGAGCTGCAGAGTCCGATCATCACGACATTCCGCTACCCCGACGATCCTCGCTTCGATTTCGAAGCCTTCTACTCACTGCTCAGCGAGCGCGGGCTGGTAATCTACCCGGGCAAGCTGACTCGGGAGAACTGCTTCCGGATCGGGACCATCGGACGCCTGTTCCCGAACGATGTGCGGCGTCTCTGCCGCGGGATCCGCGAAGCGCTCCAGGTGCTCGGAGTAAAATCATGAACCTGACCAGCGTTCAAGCAGTAATCTTCGACATCTCGGGCACTACGCTCGATTTCGGCAGCCGGGGGCCGGTCGCGGCCTTCGTCGAGGTATTCGCGCGCCACGGCGTCACGGTCTCGGAGACGGAGGCGCGCGGGCCAATGGGGCTGCACAAGAAGGACCACATCCGGGCGATCCTCGGCGCGCCGCCCGTGAGCGAGCGTTGGGCGGAGAAGCACGGCGCGCCGGCGGCCCCGGCGGATCTCGACCGGCTGTTCGATGAGTTCGGACCGCTGCAGGTGGAAGTCTTGAAACGGCACTGCGATGTGATCCCCGGCGTGCCCGAGTTGACGCGCGGTCTGCGGGAACGCGGCATCCGCATCGCAAACACCACCGGGTTCGACAGCGGCATGATCGGCGACCTGATCCGGCTGGCCGACGAGGGCGGCTACCGCCCCGACCTGTGGGTCACCCCGGACCTGGTCGGGGCGGGCCGGCCGGCGCCATGGATGGCCTTCTACGCCGCGCGGCAGCTCAATCTTTACCCGATGTGGACCTTCGTGAAGGTCGGGGACACGGTGGCGGACGTCGAGGAGGCGCACGCCGCGGGCATGTGGGCGGTGGCGGTGGTGCGTCACGGCAACGAGGTCGGGCTTTCGCAGGAGGCGCTCGGCGCGCTCTCGCCATCGGAGCAGGCCGAACGGTTCGCGGCCGCCCGCGCGCGTCTCGGGCAGGCCGGGCCGCACTACATCATGGACTGCACGGCGGACCTGATGCCGGTCATCGACGAGATTTCGGAGCGGATCGCCGCGGGAGAACGGCCATGATCGCGCGGCCCGCCAGTACCACTCCTTGCCTCCCTTAGTGACGCGCCGACACCTCTGCCTTAAAATGATCAGTACTGCCAGGGGGAGACATGGTCGGAGCCGCGACGGCGAGAGTCGCGCGAAAGTTCAACTTCTCGGGAGGCCCGGGCGCGCTGCCGGAGTCCGTCCTGCGTGAGGCCAGCCGCGCGGTGATCGAGGTCCCAGGCCAAGGCCTCTCGGTCCTCGGCATCAGCCATCGGTCCCCGTGGTTCCGGGACGTGGTCGACGAGGCGGAGCGCAACATCCGCGAGCTCCTCGACGTGCCGAATGACTATCGTGTCCTGTTCCTGCAGGGCGGCGGCACGCTCCAGTTTTCCATGGTCCCGATGACCCTTCTGCGCGGCAGCCGGCGTCCGGCGGATTACGTCCATAGCGGCTACTGGAGCGGCAAGGCGATCCCGGAGGCCCGCCGGGAGGGATCGGTGCACGTGGCGTGGTCCGGAGAAGCGGATGGGTTCCGCCGGTTGCCGGCGGACGCCGAGCTCGACTGGTCGGACGACGCCGAGTATCTCCACTACGTCTCCAACGAAACGGTCGAGGGGGTGCAGTTTCACCGGACGATCGGTCTCCAGGATGTGACTCGCGTCTGCGACATGTCTTCCGACTTCCTGAGCCGGCCCGCTCCGGTCGGGGACTTTGGACTGATTTATGCGCACGCGCAGAAGAATTTCGGACCGGCCGGCGTCACCGTGGTCCTGCTGCGCGACCACCTGCTGGGGCGCGCGTCTCCGGACTTGCCGGCCCTGCTCGACTATCGCAATCACGCGGCGATGCGCTCGATCTACAACACGCCCCCGGTGTTTGCGATCTATGTCGCGATGCTGGTCACGCGCTGGCTTCGCGACGAGGTCGGGGGGTTGGGGAATATGGATGCAATCAACCGCGAGAAGGCGCGCCGGCTGTATGGGCGGATCGACGGCAGCGGCGGGTTTTACTCGGGCCACGCGGCGCCGGCGGACCGGTCGCTGATGAACGCCGTGTTTCGCCTGCGGACCGCGGAGTTGGATGCCGCCTTCGTGGAGGAGGCCGACGCCGAGGGATTTGCAGGGCTCGAGGGCCACCGCACGGTCGGCGGCGTGCGCGCCTCGCTCTATAATGCCGTCGGCCTGACCGCCGTCAACTCCCTCTGCGAGTTCATGGACGACTTCCGCGCGCGCCATCGCACGGAGGCGCCGTGATGGCCGGCCTCCCCGCGCACACGGAAAAGCCCTGGCCGGTGATCCGCAACGCGCTGGTCAGCCTGCTGGACCAGAGCCGGCCGCACGCGATCTACGGACTCGGCGAGGTGGACGTCACCGACGCGCTCGCCGCGATCCGCCGCATCGAAAAAGAGCTGCGCACGGCGGTGTCGTTTCACGCCTTCATTCTGCATTGCATGGCGCGGGCGATCCGGGAGCATCCGATCGCGCAGACGTATCGTTACGGTAAGAAGCTGATCACGTTCGACGACATCGACGTGATGACTCCGATCGACAAGCGGCTGCCGTCGGGCGTGCGGATCCCGGTCGGCCACATCGTTCGGGCGGCGCAGACCAAATCGCTGGCGCAGATCAACCAGGAGCTGCGGCAGGCGGTGAAGGCCGTCGACCTGGATCGCGATCCCGCCGTTCTGATGCGGCGCCGCTTCGCCCGCTTCCCCGCCCTGGTAAGGCGCTGGCTCGCCTGGCGCACCACCCGCGATCCGTTCCTGCTGAAACGCATCCACGGAACCACCGGCATCACCAGCATCCAAAGCCATGGCTTCTCGAACCCGCTGTTCACGCTGCCGCCGGCCATCCACACGCTCTCGTTTTCGGTGGGCAATCTCTGTGAAAGGCTGGCGCTCGACGAGAACGGCGCGGTGGTCAAACGGAAGGTCCTGTGCCTTACCGGCGCCGCCGACCATGACGTGATGGACGGGATGCAACTCACCCGCTTCAGCTACCGGTTCACCAGGCTCCTCGAGGGAGCCGACGGCCTGGATGAGAGCTTCGTCGAGGAGACGCGCCGCCTGCTCGCGGCGCGAAGGGAGGAGCGTGCCGCTGCTGCGTCGCGTTCCTGAGGAACAAGGGCACTGGCTGTTGGGAAGCGTGCGGGAGCTGTCGCGCGCCCCTCACCGGTTCATGCTGGAAACCGCGGCGCGCCACGGCGGGATCGCGCAATTCCGCGTGCTGCAACGCCGCGTAATCGTGATCTCCGACCCGGAACTGGCGCAGCAGGCGCTGCTCGCGGGATGGGAACGGTACGCGCGCGGCGCCCACAACCGCAATCTGGGGATTGTCAGCGGTGAAGGCCTCCTGTCCACCGAAGGCGAGACCTGGCGGAAGCGCCGGCGGCAGGTGCAGCCCGCGTTCCGGCGGGAGTGCCTCGAACGCCTGGTTCCGGTGGTCGCCGGGGCGGTGGACTCGACCCTCGCCGAATGGGAGCGCCTGCGGCAGGCCGGCAAACCCATCCCGCTCGGGGCGGACATGCTCCGTCTCGCGATGCGCGCGATGGGGCGCATGCTGCTCTCGGCCGACATCCCGCCCGAACAGGGGGAGCGGATCGGCGTCATTCTGCGCGATGGGCTGATGCTCTTGCGGCGGAGAAACACCTCGCCGTTCCCTGCGCCAATGTGGCTGCCGACTTCGGCCAATCGGCGGCTGCTCCGCTATCGGGACGAACTGAATCGTTTTGTCGAGGGACACCTTCGCGAGCGCGAGGACGGACGGATGTCCGGCGCGCCCGACATTCTGGCGCGGCTCCTCGAGTTGCGCGATCCCGAGACCGGCGAGCCGCTATCGCGCCAGGAAATCATCGACGAGACGAAGACGTTGTTTCTGGCGGGATTCGAGACCACCGCCACTGCCCTGACATGGACGTTGTACCTGCTGGCGCGCCATCCGGACGTCGCCGCCAAGCTGCAAGAAGAGGTGGACTCCACGCTTGGCGGACGCCGGCCCGGCTGGCACGACCTTGCCGGGCTGTCATACACGGGGCAGGTCCTCTACGAGTCCATGCGGCTCTATCCTCCCGTTTACGCGATTGCGCGGCGCTCGGTCGGGGACAACAACCTGGGAGGCTACGCGATTGCCGACGGCACGCCCCTCCTGATCTCGATCTACGGGGCGCATCGCACGCCGGTCTGGGGCCCCGATCCGGAGCGGTTCCGCCCGGAGCGCTTTGCCGGAGATTGGCCCAGGCGGGCGTACCTGCCGTTTGCCACGGGCCAGCACCTGTGCGTGGGAAACGATTTCGCGATGGTCGAAATGACGGTCGCGCTGGCCCTGATCGCGCAACGCTACACGCTCTCGACGGTGGACGACGCGCCGGTGGGCGAGAGGGCGCGGATCACGCTGGTACCCGATCGGGAGATCTGGGCACGGCTGGAGGCCCGATGACCGAGTTCGACGTCGCCGTGCTCGACACGCAGGACCACGACGCGGTGGTTGCGTATGAGCGCGCGTTTTACGATGCGTTCCGGCGGGCGACCTCCAACCGCCTGGTGCGGAAGCTCTGGGATTGGAATGTGGAGGAGGGCCGGCTCGCCACACGGATCCCTTACCGCGATCAACGCATTTTTACGCTGATCGGCGGCGGCTCCATCTACGCCGCTCTCGCGGCGAATCTCGCGCTGCGCGAATTTCAATCCGCGGCGTTCGGATTTTCGCCCGCCCGCCGCGACGGCGCCGTCGAGGTGCTCACGTTCTTCTCGAAAGAGCCGCGGGAGATCCGCGGCAAGGCGCAGCTCTTCCGCCGATTCGTCGACGACGCGCGGCGCGGCGGGTACCACACGGCATACGCGACCACCGCCGAGCATCCTGTGCGGGCCTACCGCGGCATCGGCTGGGATCTGCTGGCGGAAACCGAGATCGACGCCGAGCGCCGCTACTTTCTGCAGTTCGACCTGCTGCGGGGCGCCGGCGAGGCGGGCCGGCCGCTGTGGGCAGGTCACCGGCCGGCGGTCAGCGCCCCGAGCGCTTCCCGCGCCGACGGGTAATCCGGCCGCAACCGCAGCACTTCACTCAGCTCCCGCACGGCCGTCGTCCGGTCCCCCATCGCGGCGGAGACCATGGCGAGGTCGAACCGCGCCTCCACGTTCGACGGATCGAGGCGCACCGCCGACTCGAAGGACCGGCGCGCTTCCGCATCCTGCCCGGCGGTCGCGAGCGCGACCCCCAGTCCGACGTGCGCCCGCACGATCGACGGGTCGGCCGCCAGCGCCTCCCGAAACTGCGCGATCGCCGGCGCGACCTGCTGGCGCTCCAACAGAATCAGGGCCACGTTGGTCCGAGCCGCGGCATTCGGCCTGAGGCGCAGGCCCTCCTGCAGCACTGAAAACGCCTCGCCCTTCTTCCCCTCGTTGAACAGCCGCTCGCCTTTCTCGAAGAGCGCCTGCGCCAGGTTCCCCGCCCCGATCCGATCGCCGGGCTTGATCCGCAGCGTCTCCCGGTAGTGCGCAATCGCCTCCTCCGTGCGTCCGCGCCGGTCCAGTTCCACCCCGAGATTGTCGTGCGCCACGAAGTTGTCGCGCGTCACCGCGGCCGCGTGAGTAAACAGCGTCAACCCGTCCTTCCACACCGGAATCTGCCGCCACGACAGCACGGCGCAGGCCGCCACCACCGCGGGCCCCGCCACCGGCAGCACGGGCTCGAGTTCCCACGCCGCCATGATCAGCAATCCCACGATCGGGACATACATGTACCGGTCCGCCATCGACTGCATCCCCACTTGCACGATCCCGATCACCGGCAGCAGCGTCACCACGTACCAACACCATCCGACTGCCAGCCACGGCCGGCGCTCCCGCCAGACAAACGCGAGCGCCGACACGGCCGCCAGCGCCACCGCGCACGCCGCCACCTGCCAGCCGGGAATCCCGTTCGACGGAAACGGATAGAACACCGCCAGGTCGGCCGGCCAGACTGTCTTGCCGAGATAGCGCACGTACGCGACCACCGCGTTCGACAATCGCAGCCCGACCGGCAACTGGTCGACCGCCGCGACGGCGCCGCCCTGACGCTGCGCCCACAGCGTCGCCGCCGCCGACAGTGCGGACAATGCGAACAGCGGCAGCTTGTCGAGGATCCGCGCCCCGCGCTTCCCCGGCCACCAATCCACCAGCACGAGGAGTAGCGGGAGGGTGACCAGCATAGGCTTCGCCAGGAGGCTCAGCGCGAAGAATGCCGCTGTGGCCGCCCGCCGCCTCACTCCCGGCCCCCACGAGAGCAGCGCCAGCAGACCGAAAAACGTGCTCAGCACGTCCTTCCTCTCCGCAATCCAGGCGACGGATTCGACATGCAGGGGATGCGCCGCGAACACCGCCGCCACGAAGGCGCTCCGCCCGGGAGCCCCGGTCAGCCCCGACAGCCACCAGAACAGCAGCACCGTGTTCGCGACGTGCAGGGCGAGATTCACCGCATGATGCCCCGCCGGGTTCATCCCGAATGCGGCGCTGTCGAGCTGGTGGGAAATCCAGGTCAGCGGGTGCCAGTTGTTCGAATGGATCGCGGTGAATGCCCAGCGGGCGTTCTCCCAGGACAGACCGGTCCGGACGTGCGGGTTCTCGGTGACGTACTCGTTGTCGTCATATCCGGCGAACCCGTTCCGCACGACCGGCCAGAACGTCGTCAGCGCGACGGCGGCAACCAGCGCCGCCCCGATCCTTCGCCTTGGTTCCCCGACAGTCAAGCCCTGCAATCCTAACACGCCCACAAAATTTAATGATTATCGCTAAACATTGTGGAGCGAATTGCTCCAAATTGTGATAAAAAAGATCAACCTGATATGTCACACCCGATTCGTGCGATCTGTCTCTCGCTTGTCGCCGCTACCCTTCCAGCGTTCGCGCAGTCCGGCCTGGGCTCCATCACCGGGACCGTCCAGGACTCGAGCGGCGGCGCTGTCGCCGGCGCCGTGGTCCGCCTCACCGAAAAGGCGACCCAGGGCGTCCGCTCCACCACTTCCACCGACGCCGGACTCTTCACCTTCCCGTCCGTTGTCGTGGGAACTTACTCGGTGGCGATCCAGCACCCCGGCTTTAAAGCCAAGGTGGTCGACAGCGTCGGCATCAACGCCTTCCAACAGGTCGCACTCGGCAACATCGTCCTCGAAGTCGGCGCCCCGGCCGAATCCGTCACCGTCACCGCGACCGCCGAGCAGACCCTGGTGAAGGACTCCGCGGTGCGGTTCGCGACCGTCCAGGCCAAGCAGGTGACCGAGATGCCGCTCGCCGGCCGCAACTGGATCAACCTCCTGAAGGTGATCCCCGGGGCGACACCGACCAATACGAACGCCCTGAACGGCCGCGAGTACACGTCGACCGGTTACTCCGATTTCAAGATCAACGGCAAGGCGGGCAGCCAGACGCAGGTGAACCTCGACGGCGGCAGCATTGTCGACCAGGGCAGCGACGCCAAGACGTCGGTGGCGCCGAGCCTGGAATCCATCCAGGAAGTTTCCGTACTGACCAACAACTTCCAGGCCGAATATGGGACGCGCGGCGGCACGGTGATCAACATCGTCACCAAGTCCGGGACGAACCAACTCCATGCGACGGCCTTCAATTACATGCGGAACGAGGCCCTGAACGCCAACTCGTGGACGAACAACTATCTCGGCACTCCACGGCCGCGGTACCGCTTCAACTACTTCGGCGCGAACGTCGGCGGGCCGATCAAAAAGAACAAGCTGTTCTTCTTTTACAATTTCGAGAACTTCAAGCAGGATATCCCGGCCACCGTCGCCCTGAGCCGCACGCCCACCGACCTGGAGCGCATCGGCGATTTCTCCCAGACCGTGACCAACGCCTCGGGCCAGCGCCCGGTCATCTACATGCCGGGCACGGCGCTTTCGGGCAACCCTGTCCCGGTGCCGAACAACGTGCTACCGGCGTCGCTGATCAACCCGCTCGGCAAAGCGATCCTGGCGATGTTCCCGAAGCAGAACGTCAACAACAACCCGCTCCAGAATTACCAGCTCCAGGTGAACAACAAGCAGCCCCGCTATGCCAACAACGCGAAGGTGGACTGGAACATGAGCGACGCCACCCGGTCGTATGTGCGGTACACGTTCGACGGCGGAACGCAGGAGGACCGCAGCACCGGCGCCAACTGGGGCAACCTCGAGGGCTTCACCAAGCGGCCGCGGCCCGACCGCGCGCTCGCGGCGAACATCACCCACACGTTCTCCCCGACGATGGTCCTGGACGCAATCTATTCCTGGAACTACGACAAGGTCGAGTGGCTCCCCTCCGATCCCGATGGCAACACCAAAACCAAGTACGGCCTGAGCGCGCTCCCGACCGTCTACAAACCCGAGAACGACATCCTGCCGTCCGTCGCCAACACCGGGTATGCCGATTTCGCGTTCAGCCGGATGCCGGCCTATGCGATCAACAACGAGCACCAGTTCTCGGGGAGCCTGACGTGGACGCGCGGGTCGCATATCTTCAAAGTCGGCGGCCAGCACATCCGCAACTACAAGGATGAAATCGACTCCATCGTGGACGGCGGCGACCGCGGCACGTACGACTTCGGCGTGAGCGCCAGCGCGTTCGACACCAACTACGGACCGTCGAACGTCCTTACCGGCGCGCTGTCGCGCTTCCAGCAGGTGCAGAACATCCGGCGCAAGAACGCCCTCTACACCGACGTCCACATCTTTGCGCAGGACACCTGGAAGGTGAAGAGCAACCTCACCCTCGATTATGGCGTTCGCGTCTACCACGTCCCGACTCAGCACGAGCTGCGGCCCGAGGAGACGCTCGACGCCGCGTTCCTGCTCAGCAAGTGGGATCCCGCCAAAGCGCCTCGGTATTACACGTACGATCCGGCGAACCCGTCGGCGGTGATCGACCCCGCCAATCCGGGTGTGCGCTACACCGGCCAGGCCGCCACGATCCTGCAGTGGACCATCGTGCCGGGCTCGGGCGACCCGCTGAACGGCATCTTCCCGCTGGGCGCGCCGGGCGTCGGCAACACCGGCGTGCCTAACCCGAAGTTCCTCCTGTTTGCTCCGCGCGGCGGCTTCGCCTGGTCGCCGAGGGGCAACCAGAAGACCGTCATCCGCGGCGGCTTCGGCTGGGCCTACAACCGCATCAACATCGCGAACGCGATCAACGATTTCGAAAATGGCCTGACGCCGCGCGTCGATTACCGACAGACCAGCCTCGGCACTCTTTCAGCTTCGACGGGCCTCGCCCCGATTACCGCTCGCAGCTACGCGGCGCGCGACGAAACCGGACAGAAGGTCCCCACGGTCTACGACTACAGCATCTCCATGCAGCGCGAGCTGCCGTTCGGCACCATCCTCGACGTCGGCTACATCGGCAACTCGCAGCGGCACCAGCCCATCGTTTTCAACCTGAACGACATTCCGCTCGGCCGCGCGTTCGAATCCCGCTTCGTGCGGCCGGGCGTCGCCGGCGCCAACTTCGCCGGGCCGGTGACCGCCGCGAACCCGGGCGCGTTGCCCGGCAGCAACACGGTCGACCCGCTGCTGATGCGGCCCTTCCAGGGCTTCAACACGCTCAACATGCTGGTGAACGCCGGCAACCTGATGTACCACTCGCTCCAGATCTCCGCGACCAAGCGGTACAGCCACGGGCTGATGGTGCAGGGCTCCTACACGCTGAGCCGGCTCGAAAGCGGGGCCGAGGGAGTCGGGCCGTACTTCAACAACTGGAAGGATTACTCGGGCGGTCTCGCCGGTGGCGACGGCGGCGACCGGCGCCACGTTTTCACCCTCAATTACACCTACGACTTCCCGTCGATCACGAAAGCGCTGCGGATCGGAAACCCGGTCACGCGCGCGCTGCTCGACGGCTGGCGCATGGGTCACCTGTTCACTTATGTGAGCGGCGTCCGCGCCTCGGCGACGCTCGGCAGCGTTCAGAATTCGGGCAATACCGCGAACGTCGCAAGCCTCGGCACGCTGCTGCTCGGAACGCCCGACGTCGACTACCGCCTGGCGACGACCGGCGACGTGAACGCGCTCAACCAGGACTTCGCCCACTACTTCGATCCGACCAAGCTGGGGCTGCCGGGAGTCTATCCGACCGCCGATGGGCGGGGACCGCGAAACTACATCGAGCGTCCGGGCAACTTCGCCAACGACATGACGCTCACCAAAGCCTTCCGCATCCGCGAGAGCCACGCTTTCGAGCTGCGCGCGGCGTTCTACAACGCGTTCAACCAGGTTCGGCGTACGGGCATCAATACCTCGCTCCAGTACAAAGCGAACGGCCACACGTTTGCGGACGGCTTCACGCTCTTCAACACGCCCGAACAACTGGCCGCGCGGAATTCGAACCTGAGCGGCACGGCGCTTTACAACCAGTATCGGACTGGCGTCGGCCACTACAACCTGACGGATGTGAACGTCATGCGGGTGATCGAGATCGGTTTGAAGTATCGCTTCTGAAACGGCGCGGTTAGAACTTCCGCGACCACTCTTTCGGCCAGCGCTCGACGACGACTTTCTCCTGGGTAAAGAACTCGAACGCGTCGCGGCCCTGGCCGTGCAGGTCGCCGAAGAAGCTCTCACGCGCGCCGCTGAACGGGAAGTATGCCATAGGGGCCGCGACGCCCACGTTGATCCCGACGTTCCCCACCTCGGCCTCGTACCGGAACTTCCGCGCGCTCGCGCCGCTGGACGTGAACAGGCACGCCTGGTTGCCATACCGGCCCGAATTGACGAGGGCGATCGCCTCGTCGATGTCGTTCACGTGGTGCAGCGAGAGCACCGGCCCGAAGATCTCGGCGCTTGCGATCTCGCTGGTGAGCGGCAGGTTCTCCAGCACCGTGGGCTTCACAAAGTTGCCGCCCTCATAGCGATCGATTCGGGCGTTGCGGCCGTCGACTACCGCCCGCGCGCCCTCAGTGACCGCCTGCCCGATCACGCGCTCGATCCGCGCCCGGCTCTCCGGCGTGATCACCGGGCCCATCTGAACGCCGCTGTCGAGGCCGTACCCCGTCGTGCGGCCGCTCGCCTTCTCGCTCATCGCCTCCGTGAACACCTTCCTGGCGTCGCCCACCGTAATCGCCAGCGAGGTCGCCAGACACCGCTGTCCGGCGCAGCCGAAGGCGCTGTCGGCGATAATCTCGGACGCGGCATTCAAATCGGCGTCGGGCAGGACGACCACCGGGTTTTTCGCGCCGCCCTGGCACTGGACGCGCTTGCCGGCGGCGGCGCCACGTGAGTAGACGTGCAGCGCGGTGGCGCTCGACCCCACGAAGCTGACAGCGCGAATGACCTTCGAGTCCAGGATGGCGTTCACCGCCTCGCGGCCGCCGTTCACCAGGTTCACCACCCCCGCCGGGAGCTCGAGGCGTCGAGCAGGTGGAACACCTTCTGCATCGTCAGAGGGACCCGCTCCGAAGGCTTCACGACCACCGTATTGCCGCAGGCCAGCGCGTACGGCAGAAACCAGAACGGGATCATGCCGGGAAAGTTGAACGGCGCGATGATCGCGCACACTCCGACCGGCTGCCGGATCATCATCTCGTCGATTCCCGCGGCGATGTCCTCCGAGTTGTAGCCCTGGCTCATGGCCGGCGCGGCGCAAGCCATCTCGACGTTCTCGACGGCGCGGCGCATCTCGCCCCGCGATTCGACGAGCGTCTTGCCAGCCTCCAGGGTGATCGCGCGCGCGAGGTCTTCGAATTCCGACTCCAGCAGCGCCCTGAGCTTGAACAGATACTGCACCCGGTCTCCGACCGGCACCCGCCGCCACGCCGGAAAGGCTCTCGCGGCGGCCTGTGCCGCCTCTTCCACTTCCGAGCCGGGCGACAACGGAACGCGCCCCAATTCCTCCGCGGTCGCCGGGTTCATCACCGGCAGCTCTTCCAGCGCCGAAGGCCGGCGCCACTGTCCCTGCACGTAGTTTGGAATGGTCATGTTCGCCCCATCGAATTGTACGCGACAGGGCGCCGGGTCTGTCATCCGGCAGTGCGTCATACGCAATGCCCGCTGCCGCCTTTACCAGGGCAGCGTCCGTTTGGTGTACTTCCGGCCTTTTTCCGCTGTCTCCTGGCTGGCCGGCCCGACCATCACGCCTTCCTTGATCATCTCGATCACGTCGTCGGGTCCGTAGGTGTTCAGGAAAAACTTCTTGTTCGCTTTGCAGGCCGCCAGGATCTTCGCGCGGGCCTCCTGCATCTTGGGATGCCGCACGGCCTCCGCTCCGCCTCCCCGCACGCCGAGCGAGAGGGCCATGTCGCCGGGGCCCCATTCGGCGAAGGCGATGCCGGGGATCTTGAGGATCTCGTCGGCATTGGCCAGCGCGTACTTATCTTCCAGCTTCACGCCCAAGAGCAGTTCGCCGTTCGGATTGAGCGGCCACGCGTCGGCGCGGTCGAGATACTCCTCCTGGCCGATGCCCCAGATGCGCGCGGCCGTCGCGTTGCCGTGAACGCCGCGCCGTCCTTCCTTGATTCCGCTACCGACGCCCTGTTGGTGCAGCGGAAACCGGATCGATTCGACGAATGCGCGGACCGCCGCCGGAGAGTCCGCGTGGCACAACAACACGCCGTGGACCCCTGTCGCCAGCACCTGCGCGAACTGCCACGCGTTCGCCCGGATGGTCGCCTCGTCCGTGCCGATGACCGGAACGTTGACAATGACGGCCGGCGTTCGATGGCCGCTCTTGGTCGGTCCACCCTCCAGCAGGCCGCGCATGTAGTCCGCCAAACCCTTCACATCGAAGGGCGCGTGCTCCATATCGTAGCTGATGTAGTCCGCCCACGTCTGGGCATCCTTGACGCCCTGTTCGAATGTGCCGGCGGTGCCCGAGTGCGAACCGGTGTAGTAGATTGGCTGGCCCTGATCGAGGAGCTCGATGGCCCGGTTGATGTGCTTCGGTTTCGGCGCTTGCGCCACGGCGGCGCCGGCCAGGATTGCCAAAATGACTGCGCCGCCGAGCAGCGCAGACCTGGTAAGATTCGACATTTTCCTCCCTCTTCCGACGGTCGCTACAGTCTAGTCCAAACCGGCTCGCCATGCCACCGTTTGCGCCGACCGCCCGGCGATGGTATGGTCTGGTGCGATGAGCTTCACACATGCCCGCCGGATGATTCTCGGACTGCTGTTCGCCGCCGCGCTCCACGGCGAGGTCAAAGCGCTCCGAAATTTTACGCTGATCGACGGGACCGGGAAGGCGCCGGCGCGGGCCAGCGCCATGATCGTCGAGAACGGCAGGGTGACCTGGGTCGGCACCGCCGCGCAACTGAAGATTCCCGCCGGCGCCGAAGTGGTCGACCTCACCGGCAAATTCGTCATGCCCGGGATCATCAACCTCCACGGGCATCTCGGCAATACCGTCGATCTCGACCAGAACGCGAAGTTCTACACGCCTGAAAGCGTGCGGAAGAACCTCGCGACCTACGCCTCGTACGGCGTGACGACGGTGTTGAGCCTCGGGACGGACCAGGACGCCATCTTCAAGCTCCGCGACGAGCAGCGCGCCGGCAGACCGTCCGTGACGCGCGTGTTCACCGCCGGACAGGGTCTTCTTTTGACGGGCGGCTACGGCGGCCTCGCCGGCGTGACGCCGGGGGTCGCCACGGTGGCCGAGGCGGACGCGGCGGTGGACGCACAGGCGAAGAAACGCGTCGACATCGTCAAGCTGTGGATGGACGACCATCTGGGCACGCAGAAGAAGATGCCGTACGACATCGCGAAGTCAATCATCGACGGCGCTCACAAGCGAGGTCTGCGGGTGGCCGCGCACATCTTTTATCTGGAGGACGCCAAGCGGCTGGTGGAGTACGGCGTGGACGGACTCGCCCACAGCGTGCGCGACCGGAACGTGGATGCGGCGCTGATCGCGGCGATGAAGAAGCGCGGCACCTGGCAGATCGCGCCGACACTGAGCCGGGAGGCGTCGATGTTCGTCTATGCGAGCAGTCCGGAGTTCGCCGCCGACCCGTTCTTCACGCGCGGCGTCTCGGCCGGAGTGGTCGAAAAGCTGCGCAGCCCGGCATATCAGAAGACGATCGCGGCCGATCCACACTTCGATCGGTACCGCGGCATTTTCGAGACGGCGAAGCGCAACCTGAAGGCGCTGGCCGACGCGGGGGTCTCTTACGGCTTCGGCACGGACTCGGGGCCTCCCGGCCGGTTCCCGGGCTTCTTCGAGCAGTGGGAATTGCAGCTCATGACGGAGGCCGGACTGACACCGATGCAGGCCATCGTGGCGGCGACCGGCAGCGCGGCGCGGTTTCTCGGCGCCAAGGATCTCGGGACGCTGGAGCCGGGGCGTTGGGCGGATCTCGTGGTGCTCGATCGCGATCCGCTGCAGGACATCCGGAACACCCGGTCCATCCACGCCGTCTTCATCGCGGGGAATCGCCTACGGCCGTGAACTGCCTTCGCATGCTTGCCTTGCTCCCGCTTACGGCGCTCTGTGCGAGCGATGGCTTCACGTCGCTGATGCCGACCAAGGATGTGACGGAGATTTGGCTCATCGAGGGCACGCCCGCAGCGACGTGGAGGGTGGAGCACGGGGAGATCGTCTGCGCCGGGAAGCCGAATGGATTTCTGCGGAGCCGGAAGTCGTATCGCAACTATGTCTTCCGCGCGGAGTGGCGGTTCAAGACGGAAGGATGGGTTCCGCGTCCGGAGGACGAAGGGTGGCCGAACGCCGGCTTCTTCATCCATGCCGGGGAGGTCGTGAACGGATGGCCCCGATCGCTCGAGGTTCAAGGGCATTTCGGCGAGGCCGGTAGCCTTTTCGGCGTTCGCGGCGGGACCATCCAGGGCGCCAAACGCGGCGTGATCGTCAAGAGCCGTCCACGCTTCGGCGATTGGGACCGGTATGAGATCACGAGCTCGAATGGAAGAGTGACGGTCCGGCTCAACGGCGAGGTGGTCAACGAGGGCGTCGGCGCCAATCCCTCCGAGGGCAGCATCTGCCTGCAATCGGAGGGCTGGGAGGTTCATTACCGGAACCTCGAAATCCGGGAGCTGCCATGATGCACAGACGCGCCGTATTGAAATTGGCGGCGGCGGCGCCGCTCGCCGCCTTCCAACCGGCCGGGAAGCCGACGGAGTTCCAACTGGCGTGCATGACGCTCCCGTACGCCGCGTTCCCGCTCGACCGGGCTCTGAAGGGAATCGCGTCGGCGGGCTTCCGGCACGTCGCCTGGGGAACGACGCACCAGAACCAACCCGGCAGGAGAGACCCGGTGCTCGCGGCAGACGCGCCTGCATCCGAGGCAAAGCGGCTCGCCGACCGGTGTCGAGCCCTCGGACTCTCGCCGGTGATGATGTTCTCGCAGGTTTATGTGGCCGCGCCGGATTCGCTGCCGACACACACGCGCCGGATCGAACAAGCGTCGGCCGCCGGGATTCCGTTCCTCCTGACCTTCGGACACGTCGAGCCGGGACAATACGACACCTGGATCAAAAATTTGAAACAGCTTGGCCCGATCGCCCGCGGTGCGAATGTCACCATCGTGATCAAGCAGCATGGAGGCAACACGGCGACGGGCAAGGACTGCGCCCGGATCGTCGGCGACGTGGGGGACCCGGGCGTAAAGGTCTGCTACGACGCGGGCAACGTTCTGGACTACGAGAACCAGGATCCCATCGCCGACATCCAGACGTGCTGGCAGGAGATCCGGGCCTTCGCGATCAAGGACCACCGAAATACTCCCAAGGACGAGGATTGCGGACCCGGCTTCGGGGAGATCGACCACTACAAGCTCCTGCGGCCGGTGATGAGGACGGGACTGACGATGCCGCTCGCGTTCGAGAATATCTTCGAGCCTCTGCTGCCGCGTCCCACCGACCCGGATCGCGTGGACGCGCTCGCGCGGCGATCGAGGGAGTACATCGAGACGGTGGTCGCGGGCCTGCGTCAGTGATCCGCGCGAGTTTGTCACGAGGACGCGATTCCGGCCGCTAATGATTACGGATGTGAGTCACTGCGACAGGTGTCCGCATCCACTTCCACTCTTCCACGATCTCGATCTTCTCGTCGATGAATGCGGAGGCGGATTTCGCCGGAACGGATTCTTTCAGGTTCACCTCCCTGCTCGCAGGCGCCAGAAGAAGTACGAAAGTCCCCAGAGCATGCCGGTCGCCGCCGCAAACCCCCACGCCTCCGGCCCGTCGCCCACCGAGAGGTGCGCGATGAGCGCCGAAGCCAGGTTGATGGCGAAGCCGGCGTACACCCACTCCTTGACCCGCGCCGGCGCCGGCAAAAGCAGCAAAACCACGCCGAGGAGCTTGGCCCACGAGAGCTCCACCCGGAAGTAATCGGGGAAGCCGAGGTGAGCGAACGCCTGTGCCACCTGTGGCAGCCGTAGTTGCGCATACGCGGTGAAGCCCATTTGCAGGCAAAAAACCGACGTGACGATCCAATAGAGGATGGTCGTGACTCTGGGACTGATGTTGCCGGTCACGAGGGCCGGCGTCGGCATGGTCGATTCCATGGGGTGCTTCCTCCTTCAATTCTTAGGGGCTTTGGGCGGCCAGGCCGGGGTCTCCACACCGAACTGTTTGGCGTACTCGGCGTTCAGCCGCTGCCATCCGCCGAACTGCATCGCCTCCCCGCCGGCAATGCGCCCGATCGGTGTTCCGCTGAGAAGCCGATCCAGAACATCGAAGGAAATGTGCCAGCCGGCGGCGCCCATGGAGATGAAGCGCCGATCGATTTTGTGCCACAGCTTCAGCCGCGTGCCGCCGCCGGCCGCTTCGAGTTCCCACCGCGTATCGTCGTATTCGAGCACCCTGGGGGCTTCGGCTCTCGTCACTTTGGTTTCGAGCTGCTTCTGCGTTCCCACCCAGGTGAGCTTCACCGTTCCCACCGAACCGAGCCCCCCATCCGCATCGAAAGGAGCCCACTCGCGCAGATGCGCCGGCTCGGTAAGCGCCTGCCAGACTCTTTCCGGCGGGTGGCGCAGTTCTCTGACCAGAATGAGCGTCCACTTGTCTCCGTCCTTCTGTACTTCCGCGGAGCTGGCGGGACCCGGTGTGTACGAATCGCGATCGTTCATCTGCTTTTCCTCGTCTTCCCCTTCGCGGGCTCGCTATTCGTGGATTCGGATTGCTCCATCCGGTCGAGGTGGCGTTCGAGAGCGTCGATGTGAGCCGACCAGAACCGCCGGAACGGCGCCAGCCACGCGTCCAATTCCTGAAGCGGTTCCGGTTTCAGCCGGTAGAGACGGCGCTGCGCGTCCACCGTCGCTTCCACGAATCCCGCCTCCCGCAGCACCCGCAGGTGCTTCGACACCGTCGGCTGCGGCATGCGAAGCTGACGCTCGATTTCTCCCACTGACTGTTCTGACGATGCCAGGAGGCCCAGGATCGCGCGGCGATTCGGCTCCGCAATGACTTCGAACACGGAATCCACGTTCTTTATATACTCTATCGAGTATATGCCTGTCAAGGCATAAAGGTGCCCGGCGATCGTGCCGTCTCGAAATCGCGACGTGAAGCGTCACCGCTCACTGGCGCGACCGGGTCTACTTCCCTCCCGCCGGATTCTTCGGAATCATCGCCTTCACCATCTCGGCAACCGGCACTTCCGTAAAGCCTTCAGGCGTGGCGAAGACACTGTCGGGAATCGGGGCCGTCGATAGCTCGGACAGCTCCTGCGTCATCTCCATGAATGGCGCCTCGGCGTCGAACTTATCGCCGAACGGGTTCTTCTCCGGCGCCAACTGCTTCATCATCGCGGCGATCACCGGCATGTACATTTTGATCTCGCTCTTCAAAAGCGTCGCCTTGGCCGTCTGCATCTCCTTCACCACCTTGGCGATTCCGTCGCCCATCCCGGGTATCTGCTGCAACATCTTTTCCATCATCGCCGACGGGTTCATGATGGCGTACGCCGACAGGTTATGCTCCGCCATCTCGCGCAGCGCCGGCACGCGTTGAACCTCCTCCGCCCTGGCCGTCCAGAACTGAATCCCGAGTTTGAACATCGGACCGGCCGGCAGGTTCGATGGCCCCTCGACGCTCATCGTCACCTCGCGCTCCTCAGCCTCGATCCCTTGTATGGTCATCGTCCGGCCGGTCATCTTCGACTCCGAAGTGGCCTTCATCGAGGCGACCGCCGCGCGCGCCTCCGCCGGCATATCCGCGAGCGTCTTGGTGAATTCGTCCACCAACTGCTCGGCGCTCGTGTTCGCGAGCTTCTTGTTGGCTGGATCGATCAGCGTGATGCGCTGTTTCGTGAAGTCCGCGATGGCCCGCATCTTGCCGAACGACGATGCGCCTTTCCCCTCCTTGACCTGATACACCATCTCCGCTGGGAGAAAGTCTCCCATCGATTTCATCGCCTGCTCCGTCATCTGCGGCGGTAGCGTGGGATTCAGTCTGACCGCGGTCTTATAGCGCACCGTAACGTCTGCGCTCATCGACGCTGCCACCAGCAGGCCGATCGCGGCTAACCTTACTTGGAACATGGCGCCTCCTGCCCCACTATAATTGAAGCAATGGATCTCGAAAAGGCGCTGCTGCGCAAAGTGGGGGAAGCGATCGGCCGGTTCCGCATGATCCGGGACGGCGATCGTGTCGCAGTCGCCCTGTCCGGCGGTAAGGACTCCGTCACGCTGCTCGAAGCCCTGCTCCTCCTCCAGAAACGTGCGCCGATCGACTTCTCCGTTTGCGCCTTCACCGTGGAACAGGGCAAATTCCTGCGCCCCATCGAGCCGCTCGGCGAGTGGTTGAAGTCCCGAGGCATCGACTGGACTTACTACCGCGACGCCGCCTCCTTCACGCTCCTCGAGGAGCAGCCCGACCATGGCTGCGATCTGTGCAGCCGCTACCGCCGCCGCGCCGTGTACGAGATCGCCCGCGAGCTCGGCGCCAACGTCGTCGCCTTCGGTCATACCGCGGACGATTTCTGCGAGGCCCTGCTGCGGAACACCATGTTCACCGGCAAGCTCAGCGCCCTTCCGCCCATCGCGTGGTCCCGAAACGGGGATTTCCGGCTCATCCGGCCCCTCGTTTATGTCGGCGAGGACATCACGACCGCTTACGCCGGCAGCCTCGCGGCTCCGGTGATTCCCTGCGGATGCTCGCAACGGACCGGCACGGTCCGGCGCGCCTTACGCGATCTGTTCGCCGGTCTGGAGCAGGAACACCCCCACCTGAAGGAGACGATGCTCTCCGCCATGGGGAATCTCGACACCGGCCGGCTGCTCGACCCCCGTTTCCTCGACCTGGAAACCCCTCGTTTGAACGAAGTTTTCCCGATTTTAACTGAACCGTAATTTGACCGGGCTTCGGGAAACCGATTAACATGGGTTCTCTCGTTACCCGCCACATTATGCGACTGCTTCCACGCGAAGAGAAGTTCTACCACCTGTTCCAAAGGCAGGTGGAGATTATCTCTGAGGCCGCGCAGCTCCTGCTCGACGGCGTTCGGACCGGCAACTCCCGATTGTCCAGCGCGGCCACCGAGATTACCGTCCTGGAACATAAAGGCGACGAAGTAATCCACGAGGTCTTTCAACGGCTGAATCAGACCTTCATTACTCCAATCGACCCCGAGGACATCCATAGCATCGCCTCCGCGCTCGACAACGTGCTCGACGGCATCGAGGACACTTCGCACCGGCTGATTTCGTACCGGATCGATCCCATTCCGCCACCGATGATCAAGCTGGCCGAGATCGTCGCCAAATGCGCCACGGCCATGCGGAGCGCGCTCAGCGCGCTCGAGAAGAACGGCGGCACCATGGAGCATTGCATCGAGATCAACCGGCTCGAAAACGAGGCTGACGGCATCGGCCGAGGAGCCGTGGTGGACTTGTTCGATCACGAGCGCGACCCGATCCGGCTCATCAAGTTGAAGGAAGTCTACGACTACTTCGAGCAGACCATCGATGCCTGCGAAGACGTCGCCGACGTGGTTCAGAACGTCGTGGTCAAAAACAGCTAGCGATGGACGCGTTCACGCTGGCCGTCATCATCATCGCGATCGCTCTCGTTTTCGACTACATCAACGGCTTTCACGACGCCGCCAACTCGATCGCCACGGTCGTCGCCACCCGGGTGTTGACGCCGTTTCAGGCCGTGGTCTGGGCCTCGTTTTTCAATTTCGCCGCCTATTTCATATTCACCACCGCCGTAGCCAAGACCATCGGCCGGGGTTTTGTCGACCTCGAAATCGTCACCCAGTATGTGATCCTGGCCGGCCTCATCGGCGCCATCGTCTGGGACCTCATTACCTGGTGGCTCGGCCTCCCCACCAGTTCTTCGCACGCGCTGATCGGCGGTTATGCCGGCGCCGCCATGGCCCGCGTTGCCCTGATCCGCGGCTTCGGCCACAGCTTCGAGGCGCTCAACCTCGGCCCCACCGGCGAATGGCCGTTCACTTTGAAGATGATCGTAGGAGCGCCGCTGATCGGAATGATCTCGGCCTACTTCCTGATGATCGTCGTCTACTGGCTTTTCCGGAAGTCCAGCCCCTCCCGCATGGACAAATCGTTTCGCAGGCTCCAGTTGCTTTCCGCCGCCGCCTTCAGCCTTTCGCACGGCTCCAACGATGCGCAGAAGACCGCCGGCATTATCACCGGAGTCCTCTTCACCGGAAAGCACATCCAGGCTTTTGAGGTCCCGGGCTGGGTGCTGGCCGCTTCCTACTCCGCGATTGCGCTGGGCACTTTGAGCGGCGGATGGCGCATCGTCCGCACCATGGGCGGACGCCTCACCCGCCTCAAGCCGCGCAGCGGTTTTTGCGCCGAAACCGGCGCCGCCGCGGCGGTGCTGTTCTCCACCCATTTGGGCGTTCCGGTCTCCACCACCCACGCCATCGCCGGCGCAATCACCGGAGTCGGCAGCATTCAGCGGATGAAGGCCGTCCGTTGGGGCATCGCGACCAACATCGTGTGGGCCTGGATCATTACCATCCCTGCCGCCGCCGTGATCGCCTGGATTTCATACTGGATCCTCCACTTCACGGTCGGCGCTTAAGTCCAGATCGTTCCCCGTCCCAGAAGATTCGCCGGATCCAGCCGCCGCTTCACCGCCCGCATCGTCTCCAGGTGCTCCGGCGCATACTGCAACTGGAGCAGATGGGCCTTCCGCTTCCCCAACCCATGCTCCGCCGACACCGTCCCCCCCAGCTCGACCGCCCGCCTCGCCAGGTCCTTCAGGACCTCCGTCGCGTGCCGCGGATTCTGCGGGTCCGAAAACAGGTTGACGTGCACGTGCGCGTCCCCGATATGCCCGAACAGGACATACCGGCCCGGAAACTCCGCCTCCAGCCGCTCGCGATAGTACGCCATCATCTCGCGATTCCGCGGCAGCGGAACCGCGTAGTCGGTGTTCATTTTGAGCGCGCCGCTTCGCCGAACCCGGTCGTTGACGAGCTCCGGCAGGGTGTGCCGGAATTTGCGGAAGCGCTCCCGGTCGGCCGCGGTCGTCGCGAACCACGACGCCTCCGCCAGCGCGCCCGACGCCTCGATCCGCTCGATCCAGACGTCCACCTCCGGGTCGTCCTCCGACTCCAGCTCCTGCTCCATCAGCAGCACCGCCCGCGCTTCCTTCGGCATCTCCGGGTACCGCTCCCGCAGCACGTCGAGCGAGTTCGCGTCCATATACTCGAGCATCCGCAACCCGCGCCACTGGTCCGCCGCCGCGACCGCCTGCTCGTCGCTGGCGAAGAAGATGACTCCCGCCAGCATCGCCTTCGGGATCGGCAGCAACCCGACGCGCGCCTCCGTCACGACGCCCAACGTCCCTTCGGAGCCGCAGATCAGGTCGATCCAGTCCATCCCCGGCCGCAGCAGGTACCCCGCCGTATTCTTGGTGACATCGGGCAGCGGGATCGTCCCCGGATCGAAATCGACCGCTTCTCCCCGCCCGAACTCGCGCACGCTCCCATCGGCGAACGCGACCCGCATCCGCTGCACCCAACGGGCCGTCGCGCCATACTTCAAACTCCGCGACCCGCTCGCATTGGTCGCGATATTCCCGCCGATCGCCGCCCCTGTCTCCGTCGGATCGGGCGGATAGAACTGTCCCGACGCCTGCGCCGCCGCATGCACGTCCCGCAGCAGTGTCCCCGCCCCGCAGACCGCATATCCCGGATGAATCTCGAGCCGATTGAACCTCTCCATCGACACGACCCACCCCCCGAACGGCACTCGCCCGCCCGTCACTCCGGTCCCCGCCCCCGCAATCGTCACCGCGGTCCCGGTCCGGTTGGCCTCGCGCAAAATTTCGGAAAGGGCCGCCTCATCGGCAGGCACAAAAACCCGCTCCGCGTGCCCTTTTAAATTGGAAGCATCCTCGAGGTAAGCCGGAGCCACCTCTTCCCGATCCCCCGACGACCCCTCCTCAGCCCCCCGGTCCCCCACTCTCAGACCTCCAGAATCACCGGCATGATCAACGGCCGTCTCTGCGTCTGCTTCACGATGTGCCGCTTCAAGTCCGCGCGGATCTTCTCCTTCATGACGCCCCAATCCGTCTTCTCCTCCTGGTTCGACCCCTCCAGCGTCCGCGCGACAATCCCCCGCGCCGCCTCCACGAACGCCTCGTCCTCGCCGACGTTAAACCCCCGGCTGACAATCTCCGGAGCGCCTTCCAACCTCCCGCTGTGCCGGTTGATCGCGATGATCGGCAGCACGATCCCGTCCTCCGAAAGATGCCGCCGGTCGCGGATCACCATCTCCTGGACCACGTCGTCGACCGACCCCGAGTCGATGCACACCCGGCCCACCGTCACCTTGCCCGCCTTACGCCCGCCGTGATGGTCGATCTCGAGGACCTCGCCCGTGTCCATGACGAACGTCTCTTCCAGACCCGCGAACTTCAGGTGTTCCGCCAGCTTCGCGTGCTTCGTGAGCTGCCGGAACTCGCCGTGGATCGGCATGAAGTATCGTGGCCGCACCAGGTTGAGGACCAGCTTCATCTCCTCGATGCTGCCGTGCCCCGAGACGTGCAGCGGCGGATTCATGCTCCCGTAGAGCACCTCCGCGCCGCGCCGGGACATGTGGTCGATCATGCGGAAGATCGCCTTCTCGTTGCCCGGAATGATGCGCGCGCTCAGCACCACCGTGTCGCCTTCGTCCACCGAGATGTGCTTGTGGTTGTCCACCGCCACCCGCGCCAGCGCCGACATCGGTTCGCCCTGCGTACCCGAGATCAGAATCGCGACCTTGTCCGGCGGCAGGTCCATCGCATCCTGCGGCCGCAGCAGGATCCCGTCGGGAATGTCCAGCAGCCCCAGCGAGTGCGCGATCTCCGTCACCGAAACCATGCTCCGTCCGATTACGGCCACCCGCCGGTTGTACTCCTGCGCCAGGTCGAGCACCAGTTGGATGCGGTGGATCGACGAGCTGAACGCCGACACCACTACCCGCCGCTCCGCGCGATTGAAGATCTCCTCCATCCTCGGCCGGACCGCCCGCTCCGACTCCGTGTACCCGGGACGGTCGGCGTTCGTCGAATCCGACAACAGCAGCAGCACTCCCCGCTTGCCGTACTCCGCCAGGGTATGGAGGTCGAACAACTCGTTGTCTGTCGGAGTCGGGTCGACCTTGAAGTCGCCGGTGTGGATGATGACTCCGAGCGGCGTTGTGATCGCCAGCGCCACGGCGCTGACAATCGAATGGGTCACGTGGATGAATTCCACCTTGAACGGCCCGATCTCGACGATCTGCTTCGGCTTGACCTTGATGAACCGGGGCTCCTCGTCGAGCTCGTACTCTTCCAGCCGCCGGTCTACCAGCGCCAGCGTGAAGTCGGTCCCGTAGACCGGAACGTCGATCTCCGACAGGAAGTAGGGCACCGCGCCGATATGGTCTTCGTGCCCGTGCGTCAGGACGACCGCCCGGATCTGCGCCTGATTCTCCTTGAGGAAGGTCAGGTCGGGCATGACGAGGTCCACGCCCAGGAGTTCGGCGTCCGGGAACATCATCCCGCAGTCGACGATGATCATGTCCTCGGCGTAGCGAATCGCCGTCATGTTCATGCCGAACTCCCCTAATCCGCCGAGGGGGATTACCTGCAACTTATTATCAGTCATTAAGATGTACTTCCAGCTTGAACCTGTTCTTGAAGTGAGGAGGCCGCTTCGAAGGCCTAACTGCCTAGTATAACGTGGAGTGTTTGCTACAAATAGAAATGCTCACCCCGGGGGTGAGCATTCTTTCCCCTGTTCACACAGGGTGATGTTCGATGGGAGAATCAGTTTCGACGGAATCGCAACCGCCAAAACTTTGTAGTTGGATCTTATTTCCCCCGCGCCTTCAAGTCAAGGGAAAATCCGGAGCAAGTTTTTTCCGTCGTAAGATGCTGTGGAAAGCAGACTTGCGGGATCTTCACGTTTCCTTCGGTTAACCCCCGGAGTACCCAAAACGCTCATTTTTCGGTTGTGGATTTCGGTCCAAGCGGAACAAAAGCAGCCGTTTATAAGTGGAGCGAGACGATTGGATCGTCCTCGGTTCCCTTGCCAAACCGACGTCGCGCGCTCCGGATCGCGCCGAAAAATAGTCCCGAAAGGACCGCCAGCGCCAGCAGTATCCCCGTGAGAACAAAGGCATTATAGATGAGGTTGCCCGGGTTGTCCCGCTGCGTCGGAACATACTCGCTTTCGGTGATTTCCGCCTGGTAGCGGATTTGGCCCAGGACGTGCTGAGCGAAGTCGGGATCCGGCGGGTTTACTACTACAGCGATCATAGGACCGCTCCGCTTCGCCACCGCCCCCGGCAACTTCTCGAAAGCCGCCGCCTGCTGCATTGCGATCTGGGGAGTCGGGTAGTTGAAGACCCCGAGCGGCATATCTCCCTTCGCATTGTGATACACCCCGACCTGCGCCTCCGCTCCGTAGTGGAATGCGGCGATCGACGGCGGGACGGCCGGGAAGAACTTCTGGAGTCCCGCAGGACCGGTCACGTAGCGCTCGGAATTGGGCGTCAGGCCGTTCGACGGAAGGTAGGTGGACAGAACAGGCAGGGCGGAGTTGTCGACGTTGAGAAGGCTCTTCTGGAGCCCATCGAGTTCCTCAGGGGCGGGTTGGTGCCCCTGGAACGAAATCACGTAGTTTCCGTAGCGGGAAATGTGATCCTTCTTGCCCTGGGAGGCCCGCTGCCACTGGTAGGCGGCCAAGGCCCCGGTCGGGTCCTGCAAACGCCAGATTGTGACGGAAAACCGGGTCTTTTCGGCCTCAAAAACCCCATTTTCGACCGCTTTTACCCCCAATTCGTCCCAAATCGGGCGGTCGGAGAGTTCCGGCTGGGAAATTGCGGTCCGTTTGAAGGGTCCGATCGTTTCCGGAAGAATGGCGGCGGTGGCGAGAATCGGCAGGAGGAGTGCGGCTAGAAACTTCATCTAGTCTATTAGACGCCACAGAAGCCCGGCCGGAGTCAAGCGCCGCGTCATAATCGGAATACCGTCTATGCTCAATCTCCTCCTGATCTTCGTCCCCATCGCAATCGCCCTCGAGTTCCTGATGCCGGCGTCGCATACCTGGATTTTCATCGCCTCGTGCCTGGCGATCATCCCGCTCGCCGGGTGGCTCGGGCGGGCGACGGAGGAACTGGCGCACCACACCGGCGAGGGGGTCGGGGGCCTGCTCAATGCGACATTCGGCAATGCGGCGGAGCTGATCATCGCCATCGCGGCGCTGCAGAAGGGGCTCTACCCGGTGGTGAAAGCCTCGCTGACGGGGTCGATCATCGGCAACATTCTGCTGGTGCTCGGGGCGGCGGTTTTCGCCGGTGGGCTCAAGTTCAAGCACCAGCGGTTCAATCGGACCGCGGCGGCAGCGCAGGTGACGCTCCTGACATTGGCGGCGATCGGGCTGATCATGCCGGCGGCATTTCACTACCTGGCCGGACCGGGCGGGCGCATCCGGGAAGACGACCTGAGTTTGGAGATCTCGATTGTCCTCCTGTTCGCCTACGCGGCGCACCTCATCTTCTCCCTCCACACGCACAAGCAGTTGTTCGCGGGTGAAACGTCGGCCGACCATGGCGCGGCGGGCTGGAGTTTGAAGCGATCGATCCTCTTCCTGCTAGGAGCGACCGCCCTGATCGCCTGGGTCAGCGAGATCCTGGTGGGGTCGGTGGAGCACACGGCCGAGTCGTTTGGGATGACGCGGGTCTTTCTGGGAGTGATCGTGGTCGCCGTGGTGGGCAATGCGGCGGAACATTCGACGGCGATCCTGATGGCGCTGAAGAACAAGATGGAGCTGTCGATCGGGATCGCGATCGGGAGCAGCCTCCAGATCGCGCTCTTCGTGGCGCCGCTCCTGGTGATCCTGAGCCATTTCATCGGGCCGAAGCCGATGGACCTCGTGTTCACGCCGGCGGAGGTGCTCGCGGTGTTCGTCTCGGTGCTGATCAGCGGGCAGATCGCCTCCGACGGCGAGTCGAACTGGCTGGAGGGCGCGCTGCTGCTCTCGGTCTATTTGATGCTCGGGATCGTGTTCTTCTTCCTGCCCGAGGTGGAAATGTCGCGGTAGCGCTGCCGGCCGCCGGGCTGCGCGGCAGACTGCGCGGCCTCGATCGCGCGGCGGAGCGACTCCCCGGCGACGGCGCGGAACGCATCGTCGGCTTCGAAGCCGAACGCCCAGATGGCCGGCGGCGGGGTGGCGTAGTTGTCCGGGAGCCCGAGACCGGCGAATGGCAGCCCCGCCGCCCAGTCGACGTGATAGCCCATCCGCATATTCGACGGGTTGACCGAGACCTGGGCATGGGTCACGCAGTTCTCGGCGGGGATGGCGTACCTGGTGCGGAGCATCTCCGTGAGCATCGCGCCCGAGCGCACCCGGGCCGAGGTGATCTCCGTTCGCGCCTCGAACGCAACTCCCAGGAAGCTGTCGTTCAGTCCCGCGTACAGCGCATTCGCATCCGCCCAGACGGAGTGGCCCGCATGGTTCGCGGCGTCGGATTCCCGCACGACACGGAAAACGCGCCCGAAACGGTCGACCACGAAGTTGTAGGAGCGGCGGCGGCGGATATAGTCGAGGAGCGATTCGCCGATCCGCTTGAGATCCTCGTTGTGCTCCGATTCGAAGGGCGCCTGGGCGCTCTCGGTGGCATGGAAAACGATCCCGGCGGAAATTTCGCGGGTCCGGTTCGCGACGGCAAACGAGTTATCGACGCGGAGGCCATTGCTGTAGGTCTCGGAATCGCCGGCGCGATCGACGAGCCAGACGCGGGTGGTGGGAAGCGTGGCTGCGAGGGGCGGAGGCGGAAGGACGCGCGGAGTGGCGCGGATAAAGGAAGCGGCGAACAGGATCGCGGCGAGCGCAATCAGTAAGAGGACAACCCGCGCCAGCATGGCCCCGCGCCGCCAGGGTTTGGGCCGGTGCGCTCCGCGAACGTCGACCATCGGAGCGAACCTCTGAAGGAATTGCAGCCGCCGGACGGGATCGCCGATGGAACCGGCCACTGTCTCCACCCAGGGTCGGATTGCCTGCTTTGCCATGCTGCCGTGAGGATCGGCGGATCCGGCTGCCCGCTGTAGCTGCGAAAACGCCCCGCTAAGGAGTTTTCGATGAGGCGTCCTTGTTGATCTTCACGGCCGCCCACCGTAGCTCTAAAGTTCCAGTGCGCCCCGTCCGATGCTTGGTCTGTACGCGAAAACGCCCCGGGAAGGAGCTTCCGATGATCAAACGATGGTTCGAGTCTTCGCCGTCCACCGAAGAAAAAAAGAGCGTGCTGGAGGCGCCTCCTCCGCAGACGCCCGTATCCCGCCAGCCGGCCCCACGGTTCGGGATCGGGAAGGTAGTCGAGATGGTCAACAGCCAGCACCTTCTGGGACTGTCCCCGGATGCGAAGCGCTGCGCGGTGATGATGACGCTCGAGGCGGTGGGCGTCGGCGTTGAAGAGGTCCTGCAGGATGCGGTGCTGCGGCAGCGGACGCTCGCCAATGCGGAGGCCGAGCGGCTGGAATCGCTGCGGAAGTTCGAGGAGTTGAAGTCCGGTGAAAATGCCAAGCTCCAGGCCGAGCTGGCCGGCATCACCAGCGAGTTCATGTCCCGCATGCAGGCGACGCTCGACGAAGTGGCGCGGGAGCAGGATCAGTTCCGGGCGTGGCAGCGGAACAAACAGCAGGAGACGCAGCAGATCGCCGAAGCCGCCGCAATCTGCGTACCCGAGGGTTCGGGCGCGCACGGCGGAGGGCTGAACGCGGTCCTGGAGAGGGCTTGCGCGTCCAGGAGATAGGGCGGTTCAACCAAGGAGACGATGCGATGAGCAAAACCGAACAGGAATACACCCAGCCGCTCGGCCTCGACGTCGGCACGAGCCGGATCGTAGCCGCGCGATACACGGATAAGAAGTATACCTACGAGACGCAGCTGAACGCCTTCCTCGCGCTGCCGTATTCGAAGCTGGCCGAGAGCCTGCTCCAGCGGGAGAACGTGTTTCACGAAGTGCGCGGCTCGGACCTCGTCGTGATGGGCGACGACGCGCAGAGGTTCGCGGAGGTGTTCCACGTGGACATGCGTCGCCCCATGCGCCACGGGACGCTGAACCCGCAGGAGCCGCACAGCCTTGCCGTAGTTCGGAGCATCATCGCGAAGGTGACGGGCAAAGCGGCCATCGAGAACCAGAAGATCCTGTTCAGCGTGCCGTCGCCGCTTCCGGACGGGGACGTGGGCATTCCCTATCACGAAGCTTCGATTCAGCAGGCTCTCGGGGAGCTGGGCTTCGATGCCAAACCGATCGCGGAAGGCCTGGCCGTCATCTTCGGCGAGCTGGGAGACGCGAACTTCACGGGTATCGGCATCTCCTGCGGAAGCGGACTGTGCAACGTCTGTCTCTCGATTCTGTCGGTGCCGGTGATCAGCTTCAGCGTGCCCAAGGCAGGCGATTTCGTCGACTCGCAGGCGGCGCTGGTCACAGGCGACGTGGCGACTCGCATGCGCATATATAAGGAGCAGTCGTTCCGGTTGAATGGCTTTACCGCCGACCGCGTGCAGAATGCGCTGACGGTCTATTACCACGAGATGATCGGGAATCTGGTGCGCTCGCTGCGCGAACAGATCTCTTCCACGCAAAAGCTCCCCAAGCTCGACCAGGCGATTCCGCTGGTGCTGAGCGGCGGCACAAGCATGCCGAAGGGCTTCCTCGAATACTTCACCAACACCTTGAAGACGGAGGGACTCCCGGTGAAACTCTCGGAAATCCGGGTGTCGGCGGACCCGCTGCATTCGACGGCCCGCGGGGCGTTGATGGCGGCGCTCTGTTAGCGCGCGCTACTTGCGCCGTACCCAGTAGACTTTCAACTCCTGCTCCGAGGTGATCAACCACTCCGAGCCCTGGCGCGTCAGCTTCAACTGCTCCCGTTCGGCGCCGGCGAACCGGTTCCCCGCCGTGCTCCACTGTTTGCGGAAATTGGCAATCGCGTGATTCGCGTCCACCACCGCGACGGTAACGTCGCTGATCCTGTACTCCTTTAACAGGCCGTATTGCTTCAGCGTCTGCCGGGCCTCGGCCGCGATTTCGGCGCGAGTTACCCGCGCCTTCGTAAAGTACGGCCCAACCCATGGCGCGTAAGCGGCGGCGTGTGCGTCTACGTCGTTGTTCAGCAGCGACTCGCTCCACCGATCCAGCACGGCTCGGACCTGCTGCTGCACTTCCGCGCGATTCGGTGGAGGGGACATCGAGCGGTCCGCCTCATTGGATGCCGGCGAGACAGGCGACGCAACCGGCGCTTCCGACACCGGCTGTGGCGCGGGTGTGGGGTTCCTCGGGGGCGATTCGTGCAGCGCCGTGTACGCGCCGCCACCGATCAGAAGGCCTCCCACGATCGCCACCGCCGGCCACAGGAAACGGCGCCAGAGCGGCTCCGGATCGGCCTCCAAATCTCGCACCGCGGGCGGCGGTTCCCCCGCGCGGTAATGGACCCGGTGGGTCGAGGGGGCGGCCGGCCGCCGCGTCGATTGCAGTCCTTGCGGCTCCACCAGCACTCTCGAGAGGCGCACCCCTTCGGCCCCCGCCTCGAACAAGAGCACCACATGAGGCTTGCCCGGGAATTGCCGCGCCACCCAGTCGCGATCTTCGTCCGTCAACTCGAGGCCGGAACGGAAGTACCCGACCGCCGGCAGGAGATGCTCCTCGAACTCGCCGCCGGGACCGAGCAGCGCGAAGTCCTCGACCACGACTTCGCGCGCCTCGGGAGACGCGCTCCCGAGCGCCACTCCGCGAAACGACTCGAGCCCCTGGCGTTCCAGCCCGGCGAGCACGCGACGGTGAATCCGGATCTTTACCGGACCTCCTTCCTGCTGCCAATCGAGGTATTCCCGCATCACCTACTCGCCGTCGGTTGACAAGGGCTCGACGTCCACCTGCGTCCGGCGCACCGTCTCCGAGATAGTCGCCGTGCGCTCGCGCGTCTCCCGGCCGATGACGATCTCCTCCACCACGCGCCGGCGTTTCGAGATCACCGGCTCTTCGATCGTCTCGTGAATCTCGATAGAGCCTTCCTTGAACTCCGCGAGATCGGCTTCCGTGGCGTCACGATAGACCGGCCGCCGCTCCACCGTAATGCGCTCCTCGCGCAGCGAGACGCTTTCCTGAATCGGCTCCTCGACGATGTGGCTGTGGATCCGCACCCCGCCGCGGTTCACCTGCCGCTTCCCGACCTCGAGCTGTTCCTCGACCACCGGCACGGTCACGCGGTCCAATAAAACTTCGGGCACGGGAGCGGCCGGAGCGGCCCGAGCGGCCGAAACGACGGGAGCGTCGGGAATGGCTTCTGCCGGGGCTTGTACCGTGGCTTGTACGGGAGCTTCTTCCGGGACCTCCTCGCCGGTCTCATCGACCGCTCTCGCCCCCAGCTTCCGCATCATCTCCACGGCGTCATCGACGCGGTCCCGCGGCGACTCCACGGCGAAAAGTGCCTGGCCTCGCCGCAGACTCTCGAGGTAATGCCGGGCATCGGGCTCCGAGAAACCGACCTCCATCAGCGACTCGACCAGTCCCGTGCTGTCGTCCACCAGCGCCTCGCGCAAAGGTCCGGCGACCGCCGCCGGGCCCAGCCCGGGAATCGACACGGGGCTGAACACGCTTTGGGCGCCGTTCGGCCCGCTGCGCGTGTGCCGCCCGCGAGGATCGGGCGCAAGCGTGCTCATTCCCTCGCGCGCGAACCCGCTCCGCTCCAGGGCAACCGCCACCCGCTGCACCGCGAATACATCGTCGAAAAGTGCGAAGACCGTTCGTTCCACCGTGCTCTCCTCAGCCCTCCGGGGCTTCCAGCCGCTCCACCGTCGCTTCTTCCTTGCACAGGACTACCGTTTGCGGATCGCGCCTCTCGGTCCGGATCTTCCGGATGTGCAACTCCTCCACGAGACGCCACTGCTTCTGCACGACCAGTACTTCCTGCATCACTGGAACCACGATGGTGTCGCCAACGTGCCGCACCGGAACCGGACCCTCGACTGTCCGGCCCACGGGCACCCGCTCCACTTCGACACGTTCGTCCACCAGGGGCAGATCGACCACCTGCTCCTCTTCGCGCGCCCGCTTCTCGATTCGGACTCCCGCGCCGGTTTCGACCGTCCGCTTTCCGATCTCGAGCTCTTCATGAATGACGGGGATGACGACGGGCGGGTTGCCGCCGTCACGGCCTCGAATGTCGTCCAGCGACAACGGCACCGAATAGCTTCCGTCGGCACAAGCAATCAGAAGAGAGGCCGGAACGGCGAGCGTCTCGCCGCTGTCGAGGCGGATGGCGATCTCATCCGTCTCATAGATTTGCGGGCCTTCGGGCCACCGATGCACGATGCCCCGCCACCCACCTTTACCGTGGACCTGCACCGCGCGCGCCATAACGGCTCGTGGAGCAAACGGCGTTCCACCGGCGCGCGCCCTTGGGTAAATACGTACGACTCCGCTTCGAAACCGCCGGCGGATGGGCTTCCGGGGCGGCTGTTATACTTGGATTTTCATGCCCCGAGTCCGGTTTGCGCCTTCTCCGACGGGCTTCCTGCACATCGGAAGCGCTCGCACCTTCATCTTCAATTGGCTCTACGCCCGCCGGAACGGCGGGACCATGATCCTGCGCATCGACGACACCGACGTCGAACGCAATACCGAAGCCTCGCTCAACTCGATTTTCGAAGGGCTTCGCTGGCTCGACCTCGGCTGGGATGAGCAATATCAGCAATCGCAGCGGCTCGGACTGCATCGGGCGGCGGCGCAGGCGATTTTCGATAAGGGACTCGCGTATCGGGATTTTACGCCGCCGGGCGCGGGTGAAGGCCTTTTCAATCCGGAGATGCGCGGGCTTTCGGCGGAGGAGAGTCGTCGGCGAGCCGCGGCCGGCGAGCCTTTTGCGCTTCGGTTCAAAGTATCACGCGAAACAGACCGGATTGTCGAATTTTCAGATAGTGTTTACGGGGAGCAGTCGAAATCGACCGCGGATATCGAGGACTTCGCTCTGCTGCGGAGCGATGGGATGCCGACCTATCATTTGGGGTCGTGCGCGGACGATGCGGATCTGCGAATCAGCCATGTAGTTCGGGGCCAGGATCATCTCTCCAATACCTTCAAGCACATCTTGATATTTGAAGCGCTAGGCGCTGAGCCGCCGGCATTTGCGCATCTGCCGCTTCTCGTTGCGCCGGATGGGGCGAAGCTCTCGAAGCGGAAGCACGGGCCGGTGGTCAGCGTCACGACGTACCGGGACGCCGGATTTCTGCCGCACGCTTTCATCAACTTTCTGTGCCTGCTGGGATGGAATCCCAAGGACGACCGGGAGCGATTGACGCGGCAGGAGCTGCTGGACGCGTTTTCGCTGGAAGGGATCCACCGCAGCAACGCCGTGGTGAACTTCACCGACGCCGAGCCGTTCGACCCGAAGGCGCTGTGGCTGAACGCCGAGACCATCCGGACGATGCCGGCCGAGGAGCTGGCCGGCCTCCTGCTGCCGATCGTCCACGGGGCCGGGTACGAGGTGGACGGGACGAAGATGCGGCAGATCACGGTACTCATCCAGGAGCGGATCAAGCTGCTGCGCGACGTTCTGACGGTCGCGGACTTCTTCTTCCGGGACGAACTGGCGCCCTACGACACCGCGGAGCTGATTCCCAAGAAGGGCGACGCGGCGCTGGCGGCGCGTGTGCTGGAAAAGGCCTGCGAGACACTCACCACGGCCGACTTCACCCACGACGGGCTGGAGGCGGCACTGCGGGGCGCGGCCGAATCGCTCGGGATCAAGGCGGGACAGATGTTCGAGCCGGTCCGGGTGGCGGTCTGCGGGCGCAAGACGGCGCCGCCTCTGTTCGGCACGCTGGAAGCGCTCGGGCGCGACGTCAGCCTGCGACGCATCGGGCAGGCCCTCCACCAACTGAAATCGATATGACTGCGGCAACATCGCCAAGCAATTTCATTCGCGACATCATTGTCGACGACCTGGACACGAACAAGTACAAGGGTCGTGTCCACACGCGCTTCCCTCCCGAGCCGAACGGCTACTTGCACATCGGACACGCCAAGTCGATCTGCCTGAACTTCGGCCTGGCGGCGGAGTTCGGAGGCAAGACCAACCTGCGGTTCGACGACACGAACCCGGAGAAGGAGGAGCAGGAGTACGTCGATTCCATCATGCAGGACGTGCGCTGGCTCGGGTTCGACTGGGAGGATCGGCTTTTCTACGCCTCGGATTACTTCGGGCAGTTGTACCAGTGGGCGATCCAGCTGATCCAGTCGGGCAAGGCGTTCGTCTGCGACCTCTCGGCGGACGAGATCCGGCAATATCGCGGCACGCTGACCGAACCGGGCCGGGAGAGCCCGTACCGCAACCGGTCCGTGGAGGAGAACCTCGACCTGTTCGCGCGGATGAAGGCCGGCGAGTTCCCCGACGGCTCACGGACGCTGCGGGCGAAAATCGACATGGCGTCGGCGAACCTGAACCTGCGCGATCCGATTCTGTACCGGATCCTGCACGCGAGCCATCACCGGACGGGCGATGAGTGGTGCATCTATCCGATGTACGACTATGCGCACGGGCAGTCCGATTCGATCGAAGGGATCACGCACTCGATCTGCACGCTGGAGTTCGAAGACCATCGCCCGCTGTACGACTGGTTCCTGGAGGCGCTGGGGATCTACCATCCGCGGCAGATCGAGTTCGACCGGCTGAACCTTACTTACACGCTGCTCAGCAAACGAAAGCTGCTGGCGCTGGTCCAGAACGGCTACGTCTCAGGGTGGGACGACCCGCGCATGCCGACTCTGTCGGGTTTCCGCCGGCGGGGGTATACGCCGGAGGCCATTCGCAATTTCTGCGGGTCGATCGGTGTTTCGAAGACGAACGGGACCATCGAGCTGGGGCTGCTCGAGCACCATCTGCGCGAGGACCTCAACAAGCGGGCGCTGCGGGTAATGGCGGTGTTGAAACCGCTGCGCGTGGTGATCGACAACTACCCGGAGGGTCAGGCGGAGGAGATGGAGGCGGTGAACAACCCGGAGGACGCCTCCGCCGGGACGCGCAAGGTCCCATTTTCGCGGGTGCTGTACATCGAGCAGGACGACTTTCGCGAAGACCCGCCGAAGCAGTATTTCCGGCTGTCCCCGGGCCGGGAGGTGAGGCTGCGGTACGCGTATTTCATTACGTGCACCGGCGTGGTGAAGAACGAGGCCGGGGAGGTGGTGGAAGTTCATTGCACCTACGATCCCGCGACTCGCGGCGGGAACGCCCCGGACGGGCGCAAAGTGAAGTCGACGATTCACTGGGTTTCGGCGGCGCACGCGGTGGACGGCGAAATCCGGCTGTACGACAACCTGTTCACGAAGGAGAACCCGAACGAGACTCCCGAGGGTCAGGACTTCACGGTCAACCTGAATCCGAGCTCGCTCGAGGTGGTGACGGGCAAGCTCGAGCCTTCGCTGGCCAATGTCGCGGCAGGCGGGCTGTATCAGTTCGAGCGGCTGGGGTACTTCTGCGTGGACCGGGACTCGGCGCCGGGCAAGCCGGTGTTCAACCGGACGGTCGGGCTGCGCGACGCATGGGCGAAGATCGAAAAACGAGCAAAGGCATAATCGGGCGGACATGATCATTCTCGGAATCGGAGGGCTCCGGGGCGACGCGGCGGCGGCCCTGTTGAAGGACGGCGAGCTGGTCGCGGCGGTAGAGGAGTCGAAGCTGGCGCGGCTGGAGGGTCGATTCGCCGGGCAACTGCCGTCGCAGGCCATTGCCAGCTGCCTCGGGCTGGCGGGCGCGCGGGCGGAGCAGGTGGATGCGGTGGCGGTGGTGCGGCCGGTGCCGGACGCCGATTTTCACCTAAAGCTGCGCGCGCAATTCCCGAACGGCCGGATTCGGGTGGTGGAGCATCACACGGCGCATGCGGCATCGGCGTACTTCCCTTCCCCGTTCGACGAGGCCACGGTGCTGGCGCTCGACCGGGGCGGCGATTTCCGATGCGGCACGCGTTGGCAGGCGAGCGGATCGCAGATGACGGTGGATCGGGAGCAGTATCTGTCCGATTCGCTCGGCGACTTGTACGGGCGAGTCACGGAGCTGCTCGGGTTCACCTCGCGGGGCGACGAGCACAAGGTGCAGTGGCTCTCGGCGACCGGCGACGATCGCTTCAAGAAACTGTTTCTGGACATCCTCTGCCTCACCGACGGGGGCCCGCGGATGGACCGGAGCTACTTCAGCACGGAGCGGCTGAAGCACGGCCGATTCAGCGCCCGGTTTTACGAGGGGCTCGGGTTGAAGGATGGCGAGGAGATCCCGGAGGCGCTGCGGCCGCATGTCGCCGCCGGGGTGCAGCGCGCCATCGAGGACGCCGCGGTGGCCATGGCCGGCGAGGGGAAAAACCTCTGCCTGGCGGGCGGCTTGGGGCTGAATGCGCTGCTGGTGTCGGCGCTGGAGACCCGGTCGGGGTTCGAGAACGTGTTCGTGCAGCCGGCATCGGGCAACGCCGGAACCGCGATTGGCGCGGTGCTGGACACGTGGCACGGACCGTATCGGCAGACCTCGCGCGTGCGGCTGCAGTCGATGAACCTGGGGCCGGCGTACAGCGCGGGGGACATCAAGCAGGTGCTGGAGAACTGCAAGCTGCGCTTCCGGTACCTGGTGACCTCGGACGAGGCGATCCAGGGCGCGGTAGAGCAGCTCAACGACAGCAAGATCGTGGCATGGATGCACGGCCGGATGGAATTCGGGGCGCGGGCGCTCGGCAACCGGAGCATCCTGGCGTCGCCGCTGGACCACTATTCGACGGAAAACCTGAACCTCTTCATCAAGCACCGTGAGCCTTTCCGGAAGTTCGCGGCTTCCGTGCCGGCGGAACTGTGCAAGGAGTACTTCGAGGTAGGGCCGAACGCGCGGTATCTCTCGACGGTGGGGCACGTGCGGCCGGCGCATCGGGAACGCTTCGCGGCGGCGATCCTGAGCAGCGACCTGGTGCGGGTCCATGCGGTGGAGCGGGAGGACAATCCGCTGTACTGGAAGCTCCTGCATGCGGCCGGACAGGCGACGGGGCTGCCGGTCCTGTACAACACGTCCTTCAACCTGTTCGGCGAGCCTTTGGTGTGCACACCGCGGGATGCGGTGCGGAGCTTTTATTCCTCGGGCATCGACGCGATGTTCGTGGGGAATTTCTTCCTGCAGAAGTAGGCGGGGCTCTAACTTTGCGACTGCCGACCGACGAGACAAGACACCCCGGGACGCTGTTGCGACGAACGCTGAAAGAGTTCTCCTCGTGGAAACAACTTGAGGTTCCCCGCCGCCGACCGGCATCCTCATCAGACCGCTATCGGGCGGGCTGGTAGTTTGGGCCGTAGAGAAGAAGCCACTGTACGTGGGGAGAGACTCATGGCCGGCATGGGCACACAGAAGGCGACGTAGTCTGGTCGGCAGTCTTGGAGTTGGCGTTCTGTTTGTTGACACTCGGCTGATTATTGAAGAACCTCTATCCCGCCGTTGGCAAGATAGAGGTTCTGATTGCCACCGATTCCGTTCCGCTGCTCGCGGCGATTTCCGGCAGAATGGCTCCGAGCTGCTCAGTCATACGGGGCCTTTAGAGGCTCGAAGTATGTCTGCCAAAGCCGTTATTCAACGTATTGAACCGGTCACTCACAATTAGGGAACAGCGACGAATCTAACTACTGTAGAGGGAAGTGTGCCCGAGGCGCACCCGTGCCCGCCGACCGTTCGCGGGACGATCGTGGGGTCCAGCATCTTAGTGAGATCGACGATTGCCAGACTGCTCGCTCCGGCATTGGCGAGCGCGGCCACGGCATTTCCCGTATTCGGACTCTGATAAGCCGTCACAGTGTGCGGATCAAAGCCATTCACGTAGCCGATGATCGAGCACGTCACCCAATCCGTGAGAGCCGGGACGCCGCTCCCGGAAGTGGCTGGAAGAGCAATTGCCGTGAGGGCGTTGCCGCCGAATTCGCCGGTGATCACGCCAGTGTGGGTATCCTGCGCGACCGCTATGCCGCTTGCCCCGGCCGACAGGAACGATTCCGACAGCAACTGATGCTGGGAAGGCGCCGTCCATGTCCCGGGAGAACCGGCTGTGAAGGTGGCCTGACTCAAGTCGGAGATGAACACGGCGGATGGCCCGGAAAATTCCTCCGGCGCCACAGAGATTCCCGTGGTGCATTCTTCACCTGCGGAATCGAGGACTCCGCCTACCACGTTTTCGAAAAACTGCGGGCTCGCACTATTGGCCACATTAATGATTTCATAAACGCCGTTTTCATTTGGCGATAACAGCAGATTCCGGATCGGGTCGATGAGCACGTCTTCCGAGACGTTGGCGAAGAAACCCAGCGGCGCTCGAGACGCGAATGCCGGCTCCAAGGAAGGGGACGGGCCCAGTTTCACAAACTGGAAGCCAGCGGGACCTGAGGGAAATGCAGTACCGCTGCCGGAGAGGCTCAGCGCAATAGCCGCTTTATTGTGAATGGCATCAATGGCTACTCCACAATTGGTACAACTGCCACCGGAAAACCCGATGATTCCGGTTCCGCCGCTCGTAAGCGTGTTGGTCACACTCGTTCCCGAAAGCACGTAAACGTCTGTGTTGTTGGCGCTGCAAACCGTCTGACCGGAGTTGGGGTTAGGAGCACACGCATTCACCACGTTCGGCGTGGGGACTCTGGTTGGCGTGACGCTGTTCCCTTCTACGTTTACGACCGAAATCCCAGTAACAAGAGTCACCGACCAGTTGCCTTTGGGGACGTACCCTACAACATTTCTCCCAGTTACGAGTACCGTCAAGGAACTGGATGCCTGGCAGGAACCCGGCGGCGGTGGTGTCACTGCATTTTGAACCTGGAAATTGTCAGTCTTGGAATCCGACTGGGCGAAAAGAAGCACCTTCGGATCGGTGTTTGAAATCGAAGTGCCGGCGGTCTGCGCAATCAACCACGCCTTGTATTCCCCTCCGCCATTCGGCGTTGCGGCAAACGGAAACAACTGAACCGGCAGGGTGCCGTTCGTAGGGTTGAGAGATCCATTAGCATGCCGGCAAGGCGGTCCAACGGACCCGGCCACTCTGCCTGCAGATACTCGCAGTTGCCGGCACAACGCGATGTCGGTCGAGAGCAATGTTCTTCCACTTGGATCCGTTACCTGGAAGTAGTACGTGCCATCCGGCAATCCGGCGGAGTTCGTGTTCTGTGGTCCGCCGCTCAGGTACACGTCCGTAGAAACAGCGTAGACATTCGTGTTCACTTGTGTTCCAGCTTTCGTTGTAGTGTAGATGGCATCACCAGCGAAAGCACCGATTGGAAACAGAGTTACGGTAAGCAGGCACGCTCGCGGAGAAAACATTCGCGCGAGTGGAATTCGGTGAAGCATAACAATCTCCTTCCAAGAGCGCAGGTCTGATCAGTTGCACCATGAGTTTCGCGGCATTTCACTCATGCCAGCGCAAGCTCACGGGCAGATCCCCGGAGTAGCTTTATGCAATACGTGTGCACAAAGTTACGGCGAGTATACGCCTGCCAATTTAACGTGTCAATTATTTCTTCACGAAATTGCCACATACCTATCTGGGCTATGCGCATTGGTGGGCGCAGGCCGCCCGTCCTAACGGTGAAGCGTAGCAGACCGTGTGGGGACCGCATAAAGGCGGAGAAATGCCAGGTTGTCTTCTATAGGACCGACACCGAGGCGATCACCAAATGCTTAGACACAAGAAAAAGGAGGCATTGGGGCGAGAAGATGAAGCGCACGATTTGGGCTGCTTTCTTGAAGACCACTAATTTTGTCGTGGGCGGCGACTATCCGCTCGGATTTCGGCCGGAGATATGCAAGTTCTTGTGGCCTCGGGCGCCGCGTTGCAATGATCTGATGTGAATTGGTGTTGTCGGTGATGGGAGCGGCTTTCCTCAGCTGTGGTCGACGATCGGTCAGGTTCCAGCATCACGAGCTTGTGGAACGACTTCATGCGCTGCCAGCCAAGCTGGTCGATCCAGCGTTGCAGGAGATCCAGCATGGCGCCTTCATGACGCTACGTCTCCAGCCGATCCAGACTTTCTTGAAGGAGACGGGCTCCAAACTTTTCCAACGTTCTCAGTTCTCTATCCGTCCAAGAGGCGGATGAAACGGAGACAATGGTGGGGCCGGGCCTGGCGCTGAGCCTTCCCATGCGTAGCGTGGAATTCGCCTCCGAGGGGCAATTGCTGGCGGCTTGCCGCCGGCAGGACCGGCGCGCGTTCGAACACCTGTACGAGACCCATGGCGCACGGTTGAAATCCGTCGCGTATCACATCGTGGGGAATCGGCAGGACGCCGAGGACGCGGTTCAGGAGACCTTCGTCAAGGTGTTTCGCGCCATCCACGGATTCCAGGGCGAGTCGGGGATCGGGACCTGGTTGTGCCGGATCCTGATCAACGTCTGCTACGACGTCGCGCGGAAGCGCAAACGCGAGGCCGATCCGGAGGAGCACGCGCTGGAGACGCGGGCGGCGCCGGGCGCGCAGATCGCCATCAAAGTCGCGCTCGAAACGGCGCTGGAACGGATCCATCCGAAACATCGGATGGTGTTCCTGTTGTTCGAGGCGGAAGGGCTGCGGCACGCGGAGATCGCGGCGATCCTCGAGATCCCGGAAGGGACGTCGAAGGCCTGGCTTTTCGAGGCCAAGAAGGAATTGAAGCGAATGCTCACGGAGACGCGCAAATGATCTTTCAATGCTCCGATCTCGACCGCGCGCTGGAGCATCCCGAGCTGATGCCCGACGCCCGGGCGCACGCGGCGCGGTGCCCGCAGTGCAGCGAGCAATTGTACTTGTGGGCGGAGATCTCACGGCTGGGGTCGCAGTTGCATCGGGAGTGGGAAAGCCCGGAGCTGTGGCCGCGCATCGAAGCGCGGCTGATACCGGCGGCGCGGAAGCGGATGGCGCCGGCGACGTGGCGGTGGGCGATGGCCGCGGCCGCGGTGGTGCTGCTGGCGGTGGCGCTGTTCCGGCCATGGCGGCCGCAGAGCCGGGATTTCCTGACCGAAGAGGCGCTCGACCAGGTGCAGCGGGCGGAGGCGGCGTACGCCCAGTCGATCGAGAAGCTGTCGCGGGTGGCCGGTCCGGGGCTGGAGAAGTCGCCCGCGCCGCTGGCGAGCGCGTACCGGGAGAAGCTGCTGCTCCTCGACTCCGAGATCGCGGAGATCAAGGCGGCGGCAGAGAACAATCGATACAACGCCTACGTGCAGACGCAGTTGGCTTCGCTCTATCGAGAGAAGCAGAAGACCTTACAGGAATGGCTGGACTATGCGAAGCGCAATCCCTCTCTTACTAATTAGCTGCTGCGTGACGGCGGCGTTCGCGCGCGAAGAAGTCAAGCGCGACTTTGCGAAGACGGTGGCGCTGCCGGCCGGGCGGTCGCTGCGCGTGGAGCACCGGCACGGGCGGTTGAGCATCAAAACCCACAACCGGAACGAGACGCAGATTCAGGCGGCGATCCGCTGCTCCGCGCCGACGGAGAACGAGGCGCGCTCCTGCGCCGACCGGATCCAGGTAGTGGTGCAGGAATCGGCGACGGGCGTGTCGGTCCGGACGGAGTATCCGCAGAACCTGCGGAACGTTTCGTTCTCGGTGGAGTGCGACATCACGATGCCGGACACGGCGCCGCTGGATTTGCGGAACCAGTTCGGGTCGGTGGACGTTTCCAACCTGCACGCCAATTCGACCATCCATAACGGCAACGGACCGGTGACGTTTCTCGCCGGGCGCGGGCGGCACCGGATCGAGAACAGCTTCGGGAACACCGAGGTTCGGAACAACGACGGGGACGTCACCATCGTGAACGGGAACGGGTCCGTGCTGGCGACGGACATCACGGGAGCGCTCGACATCACGAACCGGTTCGCAAATATCCGGGCGGTGAATGTGGGGCGAGGGCTGACCATCCACAGCAACAACGGGGGGATCGAGGCCGAAAACATCAACGGACTGGCCACGATCTCGAACACCTTCGGACGGGTAGCGGTGACGGAGGCGAAGGGCGATGTCGCGGTGCAGAACCAGAACGGCGACATCGTGGCGAACGGGGTGGCGGGCAATGCGGGGCTCAATACGACGTTCGGGTCGGTGAACTTCACACGGGTCGGGAAGGCGCTGACGGTGAGGGCGCAGAACGCGCAGATCCGCGGGGACACGGTAGGGGAATCGGCGACGGTGGAGACGACGTTCGGGGCGGTGGATCTGCGGAATGTGCGGGGCGCCGCGCGGGTGACCACGGGCAACAGCCCGATCAAGCTGACGACCATCGGCGGGGAGATCTACGCCAAGAGCACGTTCAACACGGTGACGATCGGGGATTCGGCGGGGCCGGTGACGGTGGAGGCGCAGAACGGGCCGGTGGTGGTGGATACGAAGAACGGGGCCGGGTGCAAGCCGATTTCGCTGCGCACGACGTTCGGGCTGATCCGGGTGACCATTCCGAGCGGGGTCGGGTACAACCTGTCGGCCCAGACAACGTTCGGGCGGATTCACGCGGGGCCGGGCGTTCAGATTGCAGTGACGGGAGATGTCTCGCAGAACAGCCTGAACGGGAAGATCGGGGCGGGCGGATGCGACCTGCGGCTGATGGCGCAGAACTCGAACATCGATATTGCCGCGCGGTGAGCGAAAGGAAAGCGTTCGGTGCCGCGCCGGTAAAGGTGAGGGGGTCGCGGGGGAGGCGCATATTAACACTGCTGCATTTTCGAGACTCGCGCCCGCCGTCAAAGGGTATGGCGAACTTCCAGTTGGCGGAAGGTTGTCCGGAAAACAGGTGCGCCAGCCGCCTTGTGCGTCCGAACTCCAATGTCCGCCTGACGGTAGACGAAGATGGAGAGAGTTTGGGGGGGGCCGTTGCCCCGCCCCCGCCGCAACGTACATCCCGCGCCGAGCACAAAAAGCGACGGAGCGGCTTTTCGGGACAGAGCGGCGCTATGCGTTTGCGGCTCTATCCTGTGACACCGCGCCGGGCCGTCACACCGAGTGCGCCTACGTCAGAACGTCTCCACCTTGTCCATGATGATCCCAGTGCCGAAATAGACGACCGCCCCGGCTTCGGCTACCTCGTACTTGAACGTCTTAATACCGGCGCTACCGTGAACGCTTATCGGGCCGGTGTTCGCATCGACGTAAACCGAGGCGCCAAGGGCGGGCTCGATGGCCCTCGTCGCCGTGAACGTGTCCTTCGCGAGCGGCCCAGCATCGCCGACGAGTATGATCTTTACCGACCCGCCGAAGGGCGCCGGGTCAAGATTCCTGATCTCGAAAAAGTATCTGTGCTTGCCGCCGACCCGCTTGACAACCTGGCTCTCAACGCGAATGTTCCGGGCTATTCTCTGCGACTGCACGGGCGTCATCGAACGCTCGACTGGCGGCGACGAGGGGCTTGTGCCCGAACCGGAGCAACCGACCAATGCGCAGTTTGACGCCACTAAGAGGACACACCGGAAGTGACGCATCGCGGTTACGTTCATGCACCCGCCACCTTGATCACTACACCGCCGTCCCGTGTGGGACGGCGCGCGTCGATTGTTTCCTGCAACGCCGCAATAACCAGTTCGTTTAGCGCCCGTATATCTGCGGTAGAGTTGATGCCCACGCGGAACTCCGCCCACGGACTCGGCTCCATTCGCTTGAATGATATCGGTAGGAGTTGTGCACCCCTCTCGGGGTTGACGTTGAACCCGATCCAGGGGCTACGCGCCTCTATGACAATTCGCATCGCCCACCAGGACGGCTTGTTCAAATAGATGCCAAAATACCCGGTCGTGTCTTTGTACGCAAGCTTCACCGGGACTTCCTTCTTTGCGCTCGCGTCAAAAATCGTGGCGTCGTGAAGCGGAACGTGCTCGAACATTTCCTTCACGACAGCGAAGCACTCCAATTCACGCTCGGTGGTTTCCACCCCCGCCTTCTGCGGATCCTGAATTGGCGCGATGACTTCCGTGAGGTTCGTGTCTCGCGCCAAATCCGCTTGCTCGGTTGCTGCCGAGACGCTATCTTGTATCCGCGCCGGAGCCGCGACCTCTTTGTCGAGCGCTGCCACCGAACGGCGCACAATGTCTCGCAAGATGATTTGAAGGGCGCTGCGTACGATAGGGCAGAAGCGGTCCACAACATTGCCCGTCACACGCCCGTCGTACATGCGTTCGCCCGCCAAGATCCAACGAACGAGGTTTTCACTGGGCTCGCGGTCGCGGAGGTCCAGTTCGCCGCGTAGGAACTGCACCATTTTGGCTGTGTAATTCAATTCTGTCGCATAGTCCCGAATCGCCTCAGGGGACAGCACCGATTTGTGAAATCTGGCGAGCACCTCTAAACCGGCATCAAGCGCATCGAGATTGAGCACGTAGAACGGAGACTGATCCATCACGTTCACGTCGCCGGTGTCGGTGAAGAAACGGTACTCAACTCCATTCGTAAGGATTGCCAGTGAAACGGACTGCGTCGCATTGAAATACCGCGCCAATTGACCGCTGTGGCCGTCAAGAGGTGTTTCGACGGATTTCACCTCAAAATAGATGCGCGGCAGCCCCGCGAGCACGATGGCTAGATCAACCTTCTCCTTCTGCCCCGCTTTCTTCGTGGCGAAGTCCGCATCGTATTCGGGGCAGACCTCGGCGGGATTCCAAATGTCATACCCAAGGGCGTCGACCATGGGTAGGATCAGCGCCTGCTTGGTCGCCTCTTCGCCACGGCCACGAACGAGCGGAGCCCGCATCACAATCTGGTCAACTGTGCTCTTTAGCTTTTCGAGACTCATCAGATCGATGCTCCCTTTTCAAGATGGTCCTCGTGCGAGCGACTGTCTGCTATTTCGAGAGCTGGCGGTTCCCGAATGGCGCATTATAGCGGATATCAGGGTAGGATAATACGGTTTGGCGACGCTTCTGCGAGGGCTTCGGAAGTTGTCCGACGGAGATCACGTTTAGCTCCGCCCCCGCCCGCGATCCGAGCGCGTCACCGGGAACAAGGGTCGCAACGGACAGAGTCTCGTCGGCTAGCGAGCCGCTTTCCAGGACGAACTCCCTCTCCGATCAGTGGGCGGCTCTCGCAACGATCTTAGAGGCGCGCCTGGCCGACGGGGTCAGGCTAAAGTCGAGCTTCTCATTGCCGGTCTCGGCGCGGGTAGGGAGCGCTTCACATTAGATCGTCCGAACCACTAACCCACAGAAATCACTCGTTCCGCAGCGCGACCGCGGGATGAATCCGCGCCGCTCGCGATGCGGGGATCAGACAGGCGAAGAGGGCGACCAGGGCGAGCATGACGGCAGCGCCGCCGAAAGTGAGCGCGTCGCGGGGGGTAACGCCGTAGAGTAGCGCGCCGATGAGGCGCGTAATGGCGAGCGCGCCGGCGATGCCGAGAGCGAGGCCGGCGGCGATCAGGGTCATGCCACGGCGGACGACCAGGCGGAGGACGTCGCCGCGGGCGGCCCCGAGGGCCACCCGGATGCCGATCTCCTGCGTGCGGCGGGTGACGGCGTAGGACATCACACCGTAAATGCCGATCATGGCGAGCAGCAGGGCAGACGCCGCGAAGATGCCCATCAGCCAGCCGGTGAACCGGGAGTTGGCGGTTTGGCGCTCCATCAGGTTATCGAGCGGGGCGACGCTGTACACGACCGTCGTCGAATCGAGCTCCCGCAGGGTTTTGCGAACAGCGGGGGCGAGGGACGATGGGTCGAGCGGCGTGCGCAGGAGAAGGGCGAACTGCTGCGATTGGTCGCGGATAGGCATGAAGATGTCGGGGTCGGCGGTCGGATTCGCGGGGAGGCCGCGATACTTCATCTCGTTGACGACGCCAACGACGGTCATCCAGGGCGCGGTGGAGTCGGACGTGCCGCGCTTGAGGCGCTTGCCGATGGGATCCTGACCGGCCCAGAAACGCCGGGCGAGGTTGTCGGTGACGATCACCGCGTCCGACCCGGCCATTTCGGCGGCGGTGAAGGTCCGGCCGGCGAGGATGGGGATGCGGAGGACCTGGAAGAAATTCGCGCTCACGGCATGAACGTAGGCGCGGGGCACATTCTGGGCCGTGACCGGCGGCTGCCCCTCGGCGGTGAAGAAGATCGCGCTGCTGCCGGCGAAGGGAACGTCGGAGCCGGCGGCCGCGGACTCGACGGACGGTAACTGGGCGACCGCGGCCTGAACCGCGCGGGCGGCCGTCACGGATTGGGTTTGGGAGCCCGCGACCCGCGGAATTCCAACGCGCATGGTGAGGACGTGCGCGGGATCGAAGCCCGGGCGGATGGCGGCGAGTTGCTGGACGCTGCGGATGAGCAGGCCGGCGCCGACCAGGAGGAGCATTGCGAAGGCGACCTCGGCGACCACCAGCGCGCTGCGGAAGCGCTGGCCGCCGCGGCTGTCGGCGGCGTGGCTCGACGCGGCCTTGAACGCTTCGAAGAGGTTGGACGTCCTGACCTGGACGGCCGGCGCGAGGCCCATGGCGACGCCCGCCAGACAAGAGACCGCGGCAGTGAAGCCGGCGACCGTCCAATCGATGGCTGGATTGACATAGCCCGGGAACGTGATCGGGCTGGCGGCGACCAGGGCCTTCACGCCCCAGCCGGCGAGCAGGATGCCGGCGCCGGCGCCGGTGAGGGCCAGCACCAGGCTCTCCGTAATGAGCTGATGGATCATCCGGCCGCGTCCCGCGCCGAGCGCGATGCGCACGGCGATCTCGCGCTGGCGAGCCTCGGAGCGGGCGAGCATCAGGTTCGCCACATTGGTGCAAGCGATCAGGAGGACGAACCCGACGGCGACGAGCAGGACGACGAGCGGGCGGCGGAGGTCACCGAAGATCTCCTGTTCGAGCGGGCTGAGCTCGACTCCCCTGCCCTCGTTCGTTTGCGGATACTGCTGCTCCAGCCGCTTGCAGATGGCGTCCATCTCCGACTGCGCCTGTGCGATCCCAACGCCGGACTTCAGGCGCGCGAGGACGGCGGGTCCGCGGTTGCCGCGGTTGCCCAGATCCTGGGGGCCGGCGGCCATCATCAGCGGCAGCCAGAGGTCGGAGCGGTCGTCGACGCCGCGAAAGCCGGGAGGCATCACGCCGACGACGGTGTACATCTTGTCCTGAAGCTGGATAGAGCGGCCCACGGCGAGCGGGTCGCCGCCGAAGCGGCGTTTCCAGAAGCCGTCGCTGAGGATGGCCACTCGGTCGCGCTGTGGGACCTGGTCCTCGGAAGCGAGAAACGAACGGCCGAACTGCGGGGCGACACCGAGCAGCTCGAAGTAGCCGTGACCGACGTACTCGCCGACCACGCGCTCGGGCTCGGCCACGCCGTTGAGCGTGAGGGTCCCGTCGGTGAAGAGCGCCATGCGTTCGAAGGACTGGCTCTCCTTCCTCCAATCGAGATAATCGGCGAAGGACGTGCCGCGGCGCTCGACCTTGGCGCGCTTCACGTTGCCCCACAGCTCGACGAGGCGGTCCGGCTCGGGATATGGCAGCGGGTGCAGGAGGACGGCATTCACCACGCTGAAAATGGCGGTGTTGGCGCCGATGCCCAACGCGAGCGTAAGGATGGCGACGGCGGCGAAGCCGGGGCTCTTGCTGAGGGAGCGGGCGGCGTAACGCAGGTCGCGGGCGAGGGTCTCGAGCCAGTTGAAGGTCCACATATCGCGAACGGTCTCCTTGACGAAGGTGGGGTTGCCGAAATGGCGGCGGGCGGCGAGCGGACCGGCGCTCTCGGCGCGGGTGGCAAGGTGAAAGGCGAGCTCGTCCTCGAGGTCGCGGTCGAGCCGGCGGCGGAGCAGAAGGGCGCGAACGCGGAGGCGGAGAATGCTGAAGCGCTCACCGTCCATGACGCCTCAGGCGGTCTGCATGACGCGGGCGATGGCCGCGGAGAGGCGGTCCCAACCGGAGGCCTCGTCGGCAAGATGCCGGCGGCCGGCGGCGGTCAGGCTATAGAACTTGGCGCGGCGATTGTTCTCCGAAACGCCCCATTCGGCGCTGAGAAGGCCGCGCAGCTGAAGCCGGTGGAGGGCGGGATATAAAGCGCCTTCTTCCACGCGCAGGACGTCGTCGGAAGTCTGCTGGATGAACTCCATGATGGAGTAGCCGTGCATCGCCCCCCGAGTGAGGGCCTTGAGAATCAGCATGTCGAGGGTGCCCTGCACGAGGTCCCCCCGCAGACCATTTCGATCTCCCATAAATTCTTTAGGGGAAGTATGGAGCAAGGCCGAATAGAATGCAAGTAAATGCTGCGAGCAATTGTAAGGGCCGTGAGTCCGGCGCTGGCCCGGTGTGAGCTGACGTACCTGGAGCGGCGGGAGATCGACCTGGACCGGGCGGTGGAACAGCACCGGAATTACGTTCAGTGTCTGCGGGACAGCGGCCTGGCGGTGTACGAGCTGCCGGCGGACCCGAGGCTGCCCGACTCGGTATTCGTCGAGGACCCGGCGGTCGTGGTGGACGAGGTCGCGGTGATCACGCGGATGGGCGCGGAGTCGCGGCGGGGGGAGTCGCACGCGATGGCGGACGCGCTGGCGCGGTATCGGGCTCTGGTCCGGATGACGGCGCCGGCGACGCTCGATGGCGGCGATGTGTTCCGGGTGGGGCGAACGCTGTTCGCGGGGCTGTCGCAACGGACGAATGCGCAGGGGATCGAGCAGTTGCGCAGCGCGGTCGCGCCGTGGGGCTATGAGGTGCGGCCCGTGGAGGTGCGCGGCTGCCTGCATTTGAAGAGCGGCGCGTGCTGGCTGGGCGGCGAGACGCTGCTGGTGAATCGCGAATGGGTGGACGCGTCGGTGTTCGACGGCTACGACCTGATGGACGTGAAGGAGGAGTGGGCGGCGGACGTGCTGGTGCTCGGCAATTTCGTGCTGATGCCGGAGGGGTTTCCGAAGACGCGCGCGTTGATCGAAGAGGCGGGGTTTTCGGTGCGGGCGATCGATGTGTCGGAGCTGCAAAAGGCGGAGGCCGGGGTCACGTGTATGAGTGTGATTTTTCGGGAGTAACTCGAGGTCAACAGATGCGGACTCCAGGCGGGCGGCTATGGGACTGCGCCTCTCTCCGAGTTTCTACTAAACCCACGTGACCTTTCCAAGCCGCGGCCAATCGTTGTTTTTGGTGTATCCTGATCCGTACGATGCCCCTCTCCAGACGCGCCTTCGCCGCCATTTCTCTATCCCCGCTCCTGACCAGACTCGCAGCCGCCGACGAACGCTCCGTCAATCCCAAAGTCGCCAGGATCGCCGCCGAAGTCTCCGAGGACCGCATCAAAGCCACCATCGACAAGCTCGTCTCCTTCGAAACCCGCAACACGATGTCCAACCCCGACCATCCCACCCGGGGCGTCGGCGCCGCCCGCCAGTGGATCCTCAAGGAGCTCGAAAGCTATAACCCCCGCCTCAAGGTCTCCTTCGACAAGTACCGCGTCAAGAAACAAGGCCAGCGCATCTTCAAGGACGTCGACCTGTGGAACGTGATTGCCGTTCTCCCCGGCACGAAGTACCCCGAGACGCAGGTCTTCATCGGCGGCCACTACGACACCCTCAATCTCGGCACGCGCCCCCAGGGGCAGCCCGCCGGACCGGGCACGGAGGCGCCGCCCGCCGGCGCCGCCACGGCGCAGATGACCCCGGAGCAGTTTGAAAAGAACGCCGAGCTCCCCGCCCCCGGCGCGTGCGACGACGGCAGCGGCACCGCCGCCGTTATGGAGCTCGCCCGCGTCATGAGCCAGTACGAGTTCGACAAGACCCTCGTCTTCGTCGCCTTCGCCGGCGAGGAGCAGGGTCTCATCGGCAGCACCCTGCTGGCTGCCCGCGTCAGGAAGGAAGCGCAAATCGTCGAGGCCGTCCTCAACAACGACATCATCGGCACCGACGTGTCCGGCAACGGCCGCATGTCGAACACCTCGGTCAACGTCTTCAGCGACGAGACCGCCGACTCCGTCTCCCAACAGCTCTCCCGCTACATCCGCGACATCGGCCAGCGCTACCTCCCGTCCCTGCGCGTCGACAACATCTTCATGGGCGACCGCCTCGGCCGCGGCGGCGACCACACCCCGTTCCAGCTCGAAGGCTTCGCCGCCGTCCGCTTCTCCACCCCCAACGAGGACTACTCGCACCAGCACCGCGCCACCGACACGCCCGACCACATGTCTGTCCCTTACACCGCCCGCGTCGCCCGGCTGAACGGCGTGGTGGCCGCCAGTCTCGCCCTCGCCCCTAAGCCCCCGATCGTCACCGCCGCCCCCGGACAGGGCGGCCGCGGCGGGACGAATCCGCCACCAGCGCCGGCCGAAGGCGCGCCGCCTGCTGCCGGCCGCGGTGGACGCGGCGGCGGGCGGGGTCCGCTCATCTCCCGCGGCGGCGGTTACGACGCCGTCCTCCGCTGGCGACCCGCCGGCGACGAGTCCGCCATCAAGGGCTACGCCATCGTCAGCCGCTCCACCACCACCCCTTATTGGGAGCACGAAACCTTCGTCGGCAAGGTAAACCAGTACACCCTCAAAGACGTCTCTATCGATGAAGTAAAATTCGGCGTGAAAGCCATCGGCCTCGACGGCAGCGAGAGTCTCGTCACCACCTATGCTTACCCGCCGCGCCAGAAGGCCACCATTGAAACTGTCGAACAGTAGCCTGCTTCTCGTCCTCGCGGCCTGCGCGCACGCCCAGGCCCCTTTCACCATCGAACGGGTCCTCGGCGCGCCGTTCCCAAGCGACCTCGTCACCGCGTCCGGCAAAGTCGCCTGGGTCTCCAACCTCCGCGGCGTCCGCAACGTGATGGTCGCCGAACCCCCGCAGTATCGCCCGCGCGCTCTCACCAGCTATACCGCCGACGATGGCCAGGAGCTCGCCCAGCTCCGTTGGACTCCCGACGCCGGGGCGCTCGTCTTCACTCGCGGCGGCGAACTGAATCCCACCCACGACCCGAAGGGCGTCGAAGAAGCCGTCTGGCTCGTCACCACAAATGGCGCCCCTCCGCGCAAGCTCGGCGAAGGCGCCTCCCCGGCTGTCTCTCCCAAAGGCGACCGTGTCGCCTTCCTCCGCGGCGGCCAGGTCTGGCTCGCTCCCCTCGACGGCGCATCGCCCGCCGCCCGCGCCTTCGAGACTCGTGGGACCTGCAGCCGTCCCGTCTGGTCCCCCGATGGTTCGAAAATCGCCACCAGCGTCTCCCGCGGCGACCATTCCTACATTGCCGTCTTCGATGGCGCCCTCCGCTTCCTCGACGCCGGCACCGACCATGACCTCTACCCCGCCTGGTCGCCCGACAGCCGCGCCGTGGCCTTCGTCCGCGTTCCCTCCGACGGTCTCCGCGCCGTCCGCCAGGCCCGCCGCTCCGGCGAGCCCTGGTCCATCCGCCTCGCCGACGCCGCCACCGGCTCCGCCCGCGAGCTCTTCCGCGCCCGCGAAGGACGCGGCAGCGTCTACCGCGAGGTTGTCTCCGACAGCCAGCTCCTCTGGACGTCCGACAGTCGCCTCGTCTTCCCGTGGGAGGCCGACGGTTGGACGCACCTCTACTCCATCGCCCCGGCCGGCGGCGCCGCTACGCTCCTCACCCCGGGAGAGTTCGAAGTCGAAGACGTCTCCCTCACTGCCGACCGCCGCGACATCGTCTATTCTTCCAATCAGGGCGACATCGACCGCCGCCATCTGTGGAAACTCACCGGCGACGCGCCCACCCAGCTCACCTCCGGCGAAGGCATCGAGTGCAAGCCCGCCGGCGACCTCGCCTTCCTCCGCGCCGACGCGCGGCGCCCCCTGCATCCCGCCGTCCGCGTCGGAAACGAAATCCGCGACCTCGAATCGCCGCCCTCCGACTTCCCCCTTCAGCGCATGGTCAAGCCGCAGCCGGTGATCTTCCCGAGCGCCGACGGCCTCCTGCTCCACGGACAGCTCTTCCAGCCGCCGAACCCCTCCGCCAAGTCGCCCGCGCTCGTCTTCTTCCACGGCGGATCGCGCCGCCAGATGCTGCTCGGCTGGCACCCGATGTACTACTACTACAATGCCTACGCGCTGAATCAGTATCTGGCCAACGCCGGCTATGTCGTCCTCTCGGTGAACTACCGCAGCGGCATCGGCTACGGCATGGAGTTCCGCGAGGCCCTCGACTACGGCCCCTCGGGCGCGAGCGAGTACAACGATGTTCAGGCCGCCGGGCTCTACCTGCGCCATCGCCCCGACGTCGACCCCAACCGCATCGGCGCCTGGGGCGGCTCCTACGGGGGCTATCTCACCGCGATGGCCCTGGCCCGCGCCTCCGACCTCTTCCGCGCCGGAGTCGACTTCCACGGCGTCCACGATTGGGCCCGCGAAATCCACATCCCGCCCGGCGAGCCCGATTACCGCACCGCCTTCGAAAGCTCTCCCCTGCACTTCGTCAAGACCTGGCGCTCCCCCGTCCTCCTGATCGCCGGCGACGACGACCCCGACGTCCAGTTCAACCAGACCGTCATGCTGAAAGACGCGCTGCGCCGCCAGAAAACACCCTTCGAAGAGCTGATTTTGCCCGGAGAAGGCCACGATTTCGTCCTCTGGCGCTCCTGGCGCGACACCTACAAGGCCACCGTCGATTTCTTCGCGCGAAAGCTCAAATAGTCCGCCCAGACTGTCAAGCCGGGGCCACCGCCGTCGTTTAGGATGTGGCGGCCATGACCAACGCGGTCGCAACCTAAGATAAGTTCCGCGACGCGCTCGCGATTGCGCATCAATTCGATTTCCGCCGGACGGAGTTCCTCAGGGATTCCGGCGGAAAGCTCCGCCACTTCTACAGTGCCCACCCGGCGATGGGGGAGGACATCCAAGAGCGCGGCATCGATCTGTTATGCCCCGTCTACAACGTCCTGGATCTCACGCCCCAGGGACGCGGCGACTGGTACGCGTCGTTCCACTACCCGGCGAAATTGTAGACGTCGGAGCCGGGCTAGTGCCCGCCCTTCAGCTCCGCCGCGTGGAGTGACTGCGCGCCGCTGAACTTCGGCCAGTTGAACCCGTAAAACGCCACGAACACGAAGCAGAACATCGGCACGATGAACCCGCGCGACATGTCGTACACGTCCGCGACGTAGCCCATCAGCTTCGGCAGAATGGCGCCGCCCATAATCGCCATGACGATGAATGCCGAGGCCTTCTTCGCCCGCGCGCCCAGGCCGTAAATCCCCAGCGCGAAGATCGTCGGGAACATAATTGACATGAAAAAGTAGCTCAAAAACACGCAAAACACCGAAAACCAGCCCAATTTCAGGAAAACCAAGAGGCAGGCGACCACATTTGCCGCTCCGTAGAGCCCCAGCACCCGGTGCGCCGAATACTTTTTCAGCAGCCACGACCCGCTCACGCGTCCGAGCAAAAAGCACCCGAACGCCACCGACGCGATGTTGGCGGCGCCCTTTTCGCTGAACGCCAGCGCACCGCGCTTCCCGATTTCGAACCATGCCGAGAGGCCGCCCGTCGCCCACGCCGCCGGGAGCGCGGGTGTCTCTTCCACCATATAGTTGATGAAGAAGCTGAAGATCCCCGCCTGCGCCGCCACGTACAGGAACTGCGCCAGCACGGCCATCGCGAAGTGCCGGTGCGACCACACCGACTTCCCCGCCCCCGCCGCCGGGTCGTCGAGGTGGTACTCGTCCTTCATCTTGATGTCCGGGACATTCGCCTTGAAGAAGACCGCCGCGATCACCAGCGCCCCGATCGCCAACGCGACGTAGGGGATGTACAGCGTCTCACTTCCGGTGCTCCGCCCCGCCGCGTCCTTCCCATAAAAGAAGATGCCCCCCAGCGGCGGCCCGAAGATCCATCCCAGCCCGTTGCACGACTGCGCGAGGTTGATCCGCGTCGCCGCATACCGCGGCGCCCCGAGCACCGTGGTGTACGGGTTCGCGATGGTCTCGAGGAACGTCAGCCCCGCCGCGATCAGGCAGACCCCGAACAGGAACCCGACGAATGCCGTGTTCGCCGAGACGGTCCCCTGGTGCACCATGGCGTTGATCCGTGTCGCCGGGATGAACCAGAACCCGCCCAGCGCCACCAGCACCAGCCCCGCGATGATCCCGCCCTTGTACCCGAGTTTGATCGCCAGCATCCCGGCCGGCAGCGACATCAGAAAGTACCCGAGATAGTGCGCGAACTGCACCCACGCCGACTGGGACTTGGTCAGCCCCAGCTCGTCCTGGAAGTGCTTGTCCATCACGTCGATCATCCCGTTGCACATAGCCCACAGGAAAAACAGCGTGCACACCAGTGCGAACGTGAACCCGAGACGCTGCCCGTCCTCGGTGACAAAAAGCCCGGCTTTAGCGGTAGTCGATGACGCCATAGCGATAGACCCTCGACTGTAGCGGACGGCGGTCGGGAGTGTCAAACGATATGATGTCGGGGATGGAAATAATCGAAGAGGCGCGAGATCGGATCGCAAAAGCCCGGCTTGAGAACTCGGACCAGTTGGATCTTCACGAATTAGGGCTGCAGGCCTTCCCGGAGGAAATCCTGGAATTGAAGCGTCTCCGAGAGATGAACCTCTCCGGCAATCAACTCCGTAGCATTCCTGATAGCATTCGTTCACTGCCTCATCTGAAGAATGTCTATCTCTATCGCAATCCCATCGAGACTCTGCCAGATCTCCCGATCTGGTGCCTCTCCGGCGAAGCCTATCTTCGCGTCCGTAACCAACTCTCGGCGAGGAATGTGAAGGGACTTTGGGTTACGCAGAATTCCAGTTCACTGATCGAACAGCTTGCCAGCTTCACGGATCTCGGACTCCTGGTGATCGAAGAGCTCGAAATCGAGGTGCTGCCGACGCAAATCGGTCATCTGCCCAAGCTGACTCACCTATGGGTCATTGGCAACCGCCTGAGGGAGTTCCCGAAAGTGTTGTTTGAGCTCAATTCCCTCAATAGGTTAAGTCTTCCAAGCCCGAACGGGGAAATCCAAGAGATTCCGCGCGACATTCTCGGCATGAAATCGCTTGAGCACCTAGACGTGGAGGGTCATCCCATTCGTACTCCGCCGCCGGAAGTCGTTTCCCAGGGCGTCGAGGCCATCAAGAACTTCTGGCGCCAGGGGCAGGAGGAAGGCGTCGATCACCTTTGCGAGGCGAAACTGATCATTCTCGGCGAAGGAGGCGCAGGCAAAACCTCCCTCGCCAATAAAATCCGGAATGCGGCATACGAATTGACGACCTCCGAACCGACCACCGAGGGGATCGAAGTTACGTCATGGAGTTTTCCGGCCATGGTGCGCTCACAGGCCAGAGATATCCGCGTCAATATCTGGGACTTCGGCGGCCAGGAGATCTATCATTCGACGCATCAGTTCTTCCTCACGCGGCGGTCGGTCTACGCGCTGGTCGCGGACGATCGCAAGGAGGACACCGACTTCAACTACTGGCTCGACGTTATCGAACTCCTGAGCGGCGACAGTCCGGTGCTGGTGATCCAGAACGAAAAACAGGACCGCCGGCGTGAGGTCGATTTCGGCCCTCTGCGCGCCCGCTTCGCCAATCTGCGCGAGCCGTATCGCGTCAACCTGCTGACCAACCGCGGTCTGGAAGAGGTCGTCGGGGCAATCCGCCGCGAAATGCAGCAGTTGGGCCACATCGGAGACGCCCTGCCCAAGACTTGGAAGCGGGTCCGGGAGGCGCTCGAACACGACGAGCGCGACCACATCCCCCAAGAGCAATACTTCGACATCTGCCAAGAGCACGGCTTCAAACGGACGGAGGACAAGCTGCAGCTCAGCGCCTACCTGCACGACCTCGGCATCTGCCTCCACTTTCAAGACGACCCGGTTCTCCAACACACCGTCATCCTTAAACCGCGCTGGGGCACGGACGCTGTGTATCGCGCGCTGGACGACAAGGGCCTCTTCGCCGGCCGCGGCCGTTTTCAAGCCGCGGAACTGGGCCGGATCTGGTCCGAAGAGCGCTACGCCGGCAAGCGGCAGGAGCTGCTGCGCCTGATGATGAAGTTCCGGCTCTGTTACCAGGTTCCGGACACCGACACGTACATCGTCCCCCAACTGCTCCCGGTCAACCAGCCAACCTACGACTGGCCGGACGGCGCGAACCTCATCGTCCGTTATGAGTACGACTTCATGCCGAAAGGGCTGGTCACGCGCTTAATCGCCTCGCAGCACCATCGCGTTGCGGACCAGGACCTCGTCTGGCGGAGCGGCGCGATCTTCCGGCGGGAGGACACGCGCGCCGAGGTGATCGAAGATTACCCGCGGCGGCGCATCGGAATCCGAGTCAACGGCCCAGATGCGCACGGCCTGTTTGCCATTCTCGACAACGAGCTCGACCGTATCCACTCCACATTTCCCAAGCTCAAGTTAGAGAAACACATCCCGTGCAACTGCCCGAAGTGCGAGAACGACCCCGATCCCTATCTGTTCCCGGTCGGCGAGCTGCGGGAGTTCGCTAAGGAAGGAGCAGGCATTCAGTGCCGGCGGTCGAAGAAGCTGGTCGACGCGGGAACCCTGCTGCGTGACCTCATCCCTGCGGCGATCTGGCATCGGGCGGAGCCTCCGACGGTGTTCGTCTCGTATCGCCAGACTGATGAGGGCATCCGGCTCGTCGATCAAATCGAAGCCGTCCTGCGCGGCCACCGGATCGAGCTGCTCCTCGACCGCAACCAGGTCGGCTACCGCGAGTCCTTCCGTCGTTTCATGGAGCGCCTCGGCGCAGGTGACGCGATCGTTCTGGTGCTCTCGAACGAGTACTTCGAGTCGGAGAACTGCCTGTTCGAGCTGACCGAGATCGCGGCCCACGGCGGTCTGCGCCAGCGGATCTACCCAATCGTCTTAAGCGGCACGAAGGTATTCACCGCGCAGGATCAGGCGCGAATCGTCGCCCACTGGGATGAGCGAGTATCGGAGTTGGTCGCGGCAGGAGTCCTGGAAAGGGTGAGCGAGATCTCCCGCTTCCGGAATCAGATTGGCGAGATCCTGAAAACCCTCGCCGACATGAACATGCTGAAAGCCGGCGACACCTTCAAGCCCCTCGTCGACCAGCTAGAAAAGCTCATCGCCCCTTAGCGGCACGACGCTTCCGTCATCTGCGCCGGCAGGGCGCAGCTCGATGTCCGGTCGAGCACCTTCAACGTCACGAAGTCGTGGATCAGCATCTCCTGGACGTAGTTCTCCACCCGGAACATGAACGGCGTCCCGCAGATGCAGTATGACTTCCGGTCCGGATTTTTCTTGTCGGTTTCCACGTTGCTGTACATCAACCCCGGGCCGTCGTTCACCTTCAGCGTGATCGCCAGCGGCTTCAGCTTGCCCGTGCTGAACAAAAGGTTGTACGGCGCGGTCTCCAGCTCCTTGCGGGCGTTCTCCTGGACGTGCTGGAACCTCACCTGCGCGATCGAATCCCGGCGAAGCGAGACGAACTCCATCGTCTTGTACTTCGCAATCTCGCCCGCCCTCTGCCGGAGCGTGTCCATGCCGGCCAGCGTGCTCTCGATCGACGGACTCAGCTTCGACTGGAGTTGTCCGATGCCCATCTGCGCCTCCTGGATCTTCTGCTGGTCCTGAGCCTGCCGCTGCTGCGTCTGCCTGAACTCTTCCGCCCCCTTCCGCAGCTCCCCCATCGCCTGCGTCAGGCCCCTCACGTTCTCGTCCAGGCTCGACTTCATCTGCCCGAGCGCCTGGCTGGCCAGCGCGGTGGACGACGTCAGATTCTGGCTCTGGGCCATGAGCAGCGCGGCCTGCGACTGCGCGTCTTGCGACACCCGTTCGGCCTGGCGCAGCACCGCCGACGCGCTGCCCTCGACGCTGTTGATCTTCGCCTGCGCCTCCTCGAAACGCTTCTGCGCATCCGTCAGCAGCTTCGTCACATCGGCATTCACCGACGTGGTTCGGGCATTCAGATCCTGCACCCGGTCCGAGAGGTACTTCCCGGCATAGCTGAAGATCGCGACCGCGCCGATCCCGAACACCCCCAGCACCGTGCTCAGCGTCCGGAAAGGACGCACGGCCGAGTCGAGCCGCTTCTGAAACTCTTTGTGTTCGAACAGCTCCTCGACGAAATCGCGAGTCGGTTTGCCGAGCGGAGCGGGAGCGGGCGTGGCCATCGTGTGATCTCCTTCATGAGTAGTGAGCCGGCGGCAAGAAATTGTACCATCCGCCCCCGGCTCGCCCGCTTACGCTGCGATCGCTCCTTTCGCCAGCGCCGCCCGCCGGACGCGGCACACTGCGGTCGAGAGCGCCAGTTTCTGCGTCGTCTCCAACTCGCCTTGGAGCGCGGACACCGCCTCTGCCAGCGCCTCGCATCGTTTCAGCACGACCTCGAACTTGAGCGCCGGCTTCTCCTTCGCCGGCTTCTTCCGTTCGAGCAGTTCGGCGACGGCGGCCGACACCTGCTCGCTGTTCTCCGGCAGCAGCGCGACCACCGCGCCGTCCAGCCGCACGCCCTCCGCCGACACGTGCGGCGCAATCGCGCGATACTCCTCCGGGGTCACGTGCGTCATCTGCGCCACGTGAAAGTACGCCGGCCCGAACTCGTCGAGCAGGCGCAGCGTGCGGTCGATCTGACGGCGGCACACCCCGAGCCGCTTCGCGCAGAAATCATCCCAGTTCATTCCCAGCTTGCGGTAGAGTTTCTCGTCCCGCATGCGCCGCAAGCTCTCCGCTTCCGCGGCAGAGCAGCGTCCGGCCGTCATCGCGAAAGCTTCGCGGCGGCCGATCCAGCGAGCGAGATCTTCGCTCGCCTGCGCAAATCCTGATTCGTCCATGATCAATATCCGGACACATTGTCCGGTTTTCCTTTCGTAAGTCGTTGAAACAAAGGGCCAGAGAAACAAAAAACCCGGACAAATTGTCCGGGTCTGTCTTCTACTTACACCCTACACCCGACCCCACCTCGACTCCGAAATTCCCCTCCGGCGCGAAATTCGTAAGTCGTTCTCGCGCCGGAGTTTCCGCTCCGAAAATATTTTTCGAAATCTTGTGACTGAATTTATCGGCCGCCCCGACCTCGCCCTCCCTGGGCAGGCGGCGCGCCGCGTCCGCCGCGACCCGGACCCTCTTCGCCTTCGGGCGGCGCGCTGGTGTTGGCGCCGCCGGCAGGGACCCAGCCATCGTTCGACGGACCGTTCTGGAAGAACCTCGCGGTGCCGCTGAGCGGGTGGCCCTTGGCGTAGGTCGCGTTGGCCTGCCCAAAGATTTTCCCCGCCTTCAGCGTCTCGTCGTGCACGTGTTTGATCATCGCCTGGTAGCGGTCGTCGGTCTGGGCGTACCCGGAAAAGGAGCTGAGGTCGTTGTTGCCGATGATCACGACGTCCACGCCGGGGACCCGCGCGATCTCATGCGCGTTGGCGACGCCGGTCGGCGACTCGATCATCACCACCACCAGCATGTTGTCGTTGAAGGTCTGGCGGTAGTTGGCGCCCCAGATGCGCGAGGCCTGTCCGCCGCCGGCGCTGCGCCGCCCCACCGGAGGGTATCGCGCCCATTTGACGGCCTCGCGGGCGCGCTCCACGTCGTCGACGGTCGGGATCACGACTCCGAGGACGCCGAGGTCGGTGGCGTGCTGAATGTGGAACTCCTGCGCGTCCGGCAGGCGGATGAAGGGGATGGCGCCGGCGTGCGGGCAGGCCGCGATCATCGCCTCCACATCCTTGAACTCCAGCGTGGAGTGCTGCATCTCGAACCAGGTGTAGTCGTAGTGCGGCGCCTTCTCGCAGTACTCCTTCACGTCGAACTTCGACTGGGTCCAGCTGAAGACCTGTTTGCCCTCCTTCAACTTCTGGATCACCGTGTTGTACAACTTCGGCTGCGCCGGCGTCTGGGCCGAAGCCGCCGCGGCGACCGCCAACGCGAGTGCGATGCGGATCATGAGTCCCTCCGGGACGGTAGTATATCGCGGTACGATGGCCGAATGATCGGGAAGCTGCTATGCGGGGTGTTGCTGGCGGCCGGCCTGTGGGCGCAGGCGCCCGCGGGCCGCTGGGACGGCACGGCCGTGGTGGCCGGGCTGAAGGTTCCGTTCCGGATCGATTTCGAGGGGGACGCCGGCTCCCTGCGCGCGGCGCTGGTGAATGGGGACGCACGGCTGGCATCGCAGTCGGGGAGCATGGTGGGCAGTGTCGTGAGGCTGTCGTTCGAAGGCATGCGGCTCGAAGGGACGATCGCGGAGGGGCAGTTGACCGGCTCCTTTGCGAGCAGCAAGCGGGTGATTCCGTTCACGGCGTCGGCGTACTGCACCTGCGGCGTGGAAGGCGAAGCCGGGCCGGACATCGCGGGAGTCTGGGCGGCGGACGACTCGTGGTGGCGCTTCGCGGTCAAACGCGCGGGAGACGACACCATCGTCAGCGGCCTCGAGCTGGGACCGCTCAGCGGACGTTTCGACGGCATCGCCTTCCAGTTGCATTACTTCGACGGCGCCCGCGCCGCGCTGCTCGATCTGGAGCCGAAGAACGGAGCGCTCGCGCTGGTGTGGACCGTGCCCGGCGCGCCGCCGAAGCGCTATCGCGCCATCAAGGCTTCGCGCTAGCGGGCTCGATCCTGCCGAAGACCTGGCCGCCGTCGTCCTTGCCGTTCCACGTGCCGGCATACTGGCCGCGATAGAGCACCACGCGGGCGCTGTACGTGCCGACGCCCGGGATCGGGACGTCGGTAAGAGTGATTACGGGAGTGTCGCCGGCCCACTTGATGGCGAGCGGGATGGGGACCGTGATGTCCTTGCCGTGGTAATTCCAGCCTGCGCGCAGCAGCCAGAAGTCCCCCGAAACGTGAGTGACGCCTTCGATGCGGTAGCGCTCGGAGCCGTATCGGCCCGGTTGCGAAAGCGTGGTGGAGTTGCCGGCGAGGGTGACGCCGTTCATCGACTCCGCGAACGCCCGATTGCGGTCGGCTTCCGAAGGAGTCGGCCGCCCGCGCATGTAGAGGTAAAGCGCCGCGGCGGCCAGGACAATCGCCACGACGAGCGCACGTTTCATGCTGCCGTCTCCCGCGCGGGCATGTTGACGAACCACGAGGCCACGCCAAACATGGCGACGACGGCGGCCAGCAGGAAGAAGATCGAGCTGTAGGAGCCGGTCCGGTCGAGCGTGCGGGCCAGCAGTACAGGACCGGTGGCGGAGGCGAGGACGGTCATCATCTGCGCGGCGCCCTGGATCCGGCCGAGGTGCGCGCGCCCGAACGCCTGTCCCCACACCGAAAAGAAGACCACCGTCACGACGCCGCCGGCAATGCCCATCGCGGCGGCATACGCGGCGACGTGCGCGAAGGCGGTCACGAACGGAAGCATCAGGAGCGAAGCGGCGAGCACCGCCATGCCGCCGCCCATGAGCCTCTGCAACGACACCTTCGATGCCAGCCACCCTCCCCCGAAATTCGCGGCCAGGCCGAGCATCGTGCTGATCACGAGGACCGTGTAGTAGGTGGACGCGTCGAACCCGCGCTCCTCGAGGATGGACTGGTTGAAGAGGGCGATGCCGGAGTAGACGAGGCCGAAGAGCGAGCTGGCAAGCGCGAAAATCCAGAAGGCCGGGGTCTTGAGCGCGGCGGCAAGGGTGAGGTCGGAAGGCTTGGACTCGTCGGCCGCGGAAGGCGCGTCGGGAGGCGCGGGGCGCCGGAGGACGAACCAACCGGCCGGCGCGACCCCTATGGCGAGCGCCACGCCGACGGCGAGCCACGCCGAGCGCCATCCGTACGCGAGCGTCGCCTGCCCGACGGAGGGGAAGGCGGCGATGAAGCCGATGCCGACCAGCAGCGAATAGACGCCCATCGCCATATTCAGGCGCGCAGGGAAATACTTTCCCATCGCGGTGAGGCTCACCACCGAGAGCGCGCTCTGGCCCAGCCCGCGCGTGAGCGTTACCAGGATGGCGAGCGCGGCGAGGCCCGCGATCTGGCTCATCGCAATCACGGTGACGCCGAGCGCCGCGGTGACGCCGGTGAGGACGGCGCGCGACCCGAAGCGGTCGGTGAGGCGGCCGCAGGGGAGGCAGAAAGCGGCGCCGATGAGGGTCGCCCAAAAGTTGAGATTGGCGAAATCGACCCGGCTGATCGCGAGGTTGGCGATGAGCGGCTCGGTGATGAGTCCGAGTCCCTGGGTGCGGCCGGGGAGGGTCGCGACCATGGCGAGTGCGGCGACCGAAAGCGCGGCGGCGTCGGCCGTGGTCGCCCCGCGGAAGAAGGGGAGTGGCCGGGCGATGGTCTGTGAGGCCATGGCGTTCCTGTTAGTGTAACGGGTTATGACCGTTTGGACGGCGCGGCTGGCGGCGGCGTTGTACGTCTGCGCGGTGGTCTGGATGCTGCGCGGGCAGTGGGGCCGGGCGCGGTGGGCGTCGACCGCCGGGGTGGTAGTTTACCTGGCGCATGTGTGGTGCGCGTTCGCCTTCCATTACGAGTGGAGCCATGCCGTCGCCTATCGCGAGACGGCGCGGCAGACGGCGGAGTTGTACGGGGTCGCGTGGGGCGGCGGATTGTGGCTGAACTACCTGTTTACGGTGGTGTGGGTGGGGGAGGTGGTGTGGTGGCGGCCGCGGGTGCGGTGGTGGGTCCATGGGTTCCTGGCGTTCATGGTCTTGAACGGGACCGTGGTGGTGTGGGTGTTACGGTGGCTCCGCTAACGTCGGCACGGGGGGAGAGTCTAAATCAACGATGCACTCACTTGCGGCCGATTTACGCTACACGTGGCGGGAGCTTCGGCGGCGGCCGGGCTTCACCGCGACGGCGGTCCTGTCCCTGGCGCTCGGGGTAGGAGCGACCAGCGCGGTCTTCAGCGTCGTCTATGCGGTGCTGATGAACCCGTTCCCCTATACCGGATCCGAGCGGATCATGCAGATCTCGCTGAAGGACAAGGCCGGCAACAACCGGGGCACGGGCCTCACCGGACCACAAATCGAGCAGCTTCGCCGGCTTTCGTCGATCGAGAGCGTGGTGGCCGAGGATGGGTGGAACCTCACCACCACCGACGGCGATCTGCCGGAAGACGTGCAGGCGTCGTACCTCACTCCGAATGCTCCGAACCACTGGGGCACGCCCGCATTGATGGGGCGCTGGCTGATTCCGTCGGACGCTCCCACGGGGCAGGAGCCGGAGCGGGTGGTGGTGCTCGGCTACCGGTTCTGGCAGCGCTATTACGGCGGCAATCCGGATGTGGTCGGGCGAACCATTCAACTGGTGCGGAAGCCGTATCGCATCGTGGGCGTCATGCCGCCGCGCCATCGATGGCGGGAAGCGGATCTCTACCTGCCGCTCAAGTTCACGCTGGATCCGAACAGCGGTTACGGCGTGACGCTGAAACTCCGCCCCGGTATCTCGGTGGAGCGGGCGAATGCCGAATTGCAGCCGATGATGGAGCAGTTCGCCAAGGAGACGCCCTCCCGGTTTCCGGACACGTTCCGGGTCAACCTGCGCAGCATCATCGAGCTGTACGCCCGTCCGCTGGGGCCGACGCTGTACCTGCTGTTCGGGGCGGTCGCCTCGCTGCTGCTGATCGGGTGCGGCAACGTCTCGATCCTGCTGTTGGCGCGCGGCGCGCAGCGGCAGCATGAGCTGGCGGTGCGGGCGGCCCTCGGAGCGGCGCGCAGCCGGATTGTCCGGCAACTGCTGACGGAGTCGATGGCGATCGCCGTGGCGGGAACCACGTTGGGCATCGTCATCGCCTGGAAGAGCCTCGCGTTCATCATCGCCATCCTGCCGGCGAACTCCTTTCCGGCGGAGTCGGTGATCGAAATGAACCTCCCGGTGCTGTTGTTCAGCGCCGGCCTGGCTTTCGCCACGGCGATCGTATTCGGCATTGCGCCGGCCGTGCAGCTCTCGCGCCCGGACGTAGGACGGGTGGCGCAAACCAGCACGCGCCGGGTGATGGGCAGCGCGCAGGCGAAGCGGACTCACGGCGCGATGGTGGCGGCGCAGGTGGCGCTGACGCTCCTGATGCTGACCGCGGCCGCCGCGGCCGGCAAGGGCTTTCTGCGGCTGGTGAACGTCGACCTGGGCTACGACCCCAAGCGGACAATGTCGCTGCCGATCCCCGTGCACGAGGGGACGTACGGGTCCTGGAAGGAGCGGTCGGAATACTTCGAGCAGATCCGCGCGCGGATCGCGGCCATGCCCGAAGTGATCGAGGCGGGCATTTCGAGCAACGCGACCCCGCCGTCGAACGGCAACGACACCCGGATCGAAATCATGGGGAAGAGCGAAGCGGAGAAGCCGGTGGTCCGCACGAACTATGTCAGCCCCGAGTATTTCGGAGTGCTGCGCATTCCGCTCAGACAGGGGCGGCTTTGGGACCATGCCGAAACGATGCGCGGGGCGCCGGTGGCGGCGATCAACGAGACGATGGCGCGGCAATACTGGCCGAACGGCGACGCCATCGGCCGCCAGTTTCGGATTCCGGGCATGAAGAGCGAGCCGCCTTACCGGCCCGCCGCGGCCGGAAGCGAGGGTTGGATCCAGGTGGTGGGCATCGTGGCCGACGCGCGCAACGACGGCCTGCGTAATCCGATCAAGCCCGCGGCATACGTTCCATATTCGCTGCAGATGCGGATGTTCACGCAGATTCTGGCCCGAACCCGGGTGCCTCCGCTGTCGATGCTGCGGGCGGTGCGGGCGGAGCTGGTCAAACTCGATAAGGAGCAGCAGGTGATGCAAGTCCGGGACCTGGAGACGTGGATCACCGACATGCGGGAATACGCCCAGCAGCGCCTGATGGCCCGCCTGTTCGCGATTTTCTCCGTGCTCGCGCTGCTGCTCGCGGCGGCGGGGCTGTACAGCGTGGTGTCGTACGGGGTGGCGACGAGGACCAACGAATTCGGGATCCGGATGGCGCTGGGGGCGAAGGCGCGGGACGTCGTGGGGCTGGTGCTTTCGGCGACGTCGCGAAGTGTCGGCGCGGGGCTGGTCGCTGGGGTGGCGCTGAGTCTGATCCTCGACAAGATCGCGAGGGAGTGGCTGACGGAGAGCTCGCGCGATCCTTTCGTATTGGGAGGGTTGGCGGCGCTTCTGCTGGTGGTCGCGGGATTGGCATGTTGGGGTCCGGCGCGGCGCGCGGCCTCGGTGGACCCGAGCGAGGCGCTTCGATACGAGTAAGTCGGTATACTCCGGTAGATGCCGCGAGTGTTCCTGAGTTACGCGCGAGCGGACGGTGATGCGACCGCGCGTCGCATCCGGGACGGCCTCGCGGAGACCACCGACATCGAAGTCTGGCGCGATCGCGAGAAGATGCGTGGCGGCGTCGGATTCTGGAAGCAGATCACCGAGGCGATCGACGGGTCGGACTTCCTGATCCTGGTGGCGACGCCGGAGGCGCAGGCGTCGGGGATGGTGCAGAAGGAGTGGCGGTACGCGCGGCAGGTGGGCGTATGCGTGTATCCGGTAATCGGGGCGCCGCTTGACTTTGCGTCGATGCCGCGCTGGATGCGGAAGTCGCACTTCTTCGATCTCGACAAGGAATGGCCCACCTTTCTGGGGCACCTGCGCGGACCCTCCAAGACTCCGCGTGTCCCGTTCATGGCGCCGGATCTGCCGGAACGCTTCGTCCCGCGGCCTCATGAGTTCGGTGAGTTGAAGAAGCTGCTGCTCGATGGCGGCGAGCCAGTAGCGATCACGACGGCGCTGTCGGGGGCGGGCGGGTTCGGGAAGACGACGCTGGCGGCGGCGTTGTGCCACGACGAGGATATCCAGCAGAACTTCGATGATGGAATTCTGTGGGTGACGCTCGGGCAGACGCCGGACGTGATCGGAAAGCTGGTGACCGCGTACGCTGCGCTGACGGGCGAGCGGCCTGCGTTCAAGAGCGACGAAGACGGCGCGTATCAGCTCGGCGAGAAGCTGGAGCAGCGGAATTGCCTGCTCGTGATCGACGACGTGTGGGACGCGTCGCACCTGCGACCGTTTTTGCGAGGAGGGAAGGGGTCGGCGCGGCTGTTCACGACTCGGAACACGAAGATCGCGGGACAGGCTCGGGCAGTGAACGTCGATCGGATGCGGCCGGAGGAAGGGGTCGCGATGCTGCCCGAGTTGGACCGGGCCGGGGCGGAAGATGTCGCGCGTAAGCTCGGGGAGTGGCCGCTCGGTCTGGAGTTGGCGTCGGCCGCGATTCGGGAGCGGGTGAGGTTGGGCGACTCGCCCGCGCGGGCAATACAGCGCGTCGCGCCGACGATCGCCGAAGGCGTGGAGCGGATTGTCGAGACGAGCCTGCCCGATGCTACGGACCGGAGAAGGTTTGCCGAGCTGGGAATCTTTCCGGAGGACGTCGAGATACCGCTGACGGCGGCGCGGACCGCGTGGGGCCTGGGTGAGGTCGAGGCGGAAGAGTTTGCCATCCGACTGGCGCGCCTGTCGCTGCTGAAGCTCGACCTGGGTCGCGGGGCGATGCGGCTGCACGATGTAATGCGGTCGCGCGTCGGGTGTCCGCGGGAAGTTCACGAGCGCGTGATCGCGTCCTGGACGGACTGGCGAAAGCTGCCGGACGAGTACGCGTGGCGGTGGCTGTCGTGGCACTTGAAGGAGGCGGCACGGGCCGGAGAGTTGGAGCGCTTGTTATGGGACCCGTTGTGGATGCATGCGAAGCTGTCGGCGACTGACGTGAACGCGCTGCTAGCGGACTACGAAGAGTTGGAGCTATCGGATGAGTTGCGGCTGGTGCGAGATGCGTTACGCCTGTCGAGTCATGTGCTAGCCGTCGATGCGACGCAGTTCGCGTCGCAAATGATCGGACGATTGCTACCTTACCGGGAGCGATTGCAAGCTTTCTTGGATGAGGTCCCGGCGACGGCACCGCCGGTTTGGTTGCGCCCCATGCACCCCGCGCTGCATCCGCCAGGCACGGCCCTCGTGCTGACGATGGCGGGCGGTTTCGGGTGCGTCGCGGTGACGCCGGACGGGAAGTGGGCGGTGTCCGCGTCTGACGACAACACGCTGACGGTGTGGGACCTAGAGTCCGGCCGTGCACTCAGCTCGCTCCAAGGCCACTCGGGCGGGATCTCGGGTGTGGCCGTGACTCCAGACGGGCAGCGGGCGGTGTCCTCCTCTTTTGACAAAACGCTGAAGATATGGGACCTGCAGTCCGGCCGCGCACTCCGATCGCTCGAAGGCCACTCGGACTTGATATTTGATGTGACGATAACGTCCGACGGGAAGCGAGCAGTGTCCGCCTCCTTCGACAAAACCCTAAAGATGTGGGACTTGGAGTCCGGCCGGGAACTCCGATCGCTGGAAGGACACTCAGAAGGGGTCTCTGGCGTAGCGGCGACGCCGGACGGGAGACGGGCGGTGACAGCCTCTTCAAACGGCATGCTCAAGGTGTGGGACCTGGAGTCCGGGCGCGAACTCCGCAGCCTCGAAGGCAACTCTGGCCCGGTCAAAAGCCTAGCGGTGACGCCGGATGGAGCGCGGGCGGTGTCGGCGTCTCGGGACGACAACGCGCCCAAGATATGGGACCTGGAGTCCGGCCGCGAACTCCGCCTGCTGGAAGGCCACTCAGGCGGGGTTAATGGCGTGGCCGTGATGCCGGACGGGAAACGGGTAGTGTCCGCTTCTTCCGACAAAACGCTGAAGGTGTGGGACCTGGAGTCCGGCCGCGAACTCCGGTCCCTGGAAGGCCACTCAGGCGGGGTTTGTGGCGTGGCGGTGACGCGGGACGGGAAGCGGGCAGTGTCCGCGTCTTCCGACAACACGCTGAAGGTGTGGGATTCGGAGTCTGACAGCGCGCTCCGCTCGCTCGAAAGCCATTCTGGCGGGGTTAATAGCGTGGCCGTGACACTGGACGGGAAGCGGACGGTGTCCGCATCTTCGGACAAGACGCTGAAAGTGTGGGACTTGAAGTCCGGCCGCCCACTTCGTTCTCTCACAGCCCACTCTCACTGGGTCAGGTGCGTGGCAGTGACGGAGGATGGAAAGCGGGCGGTGTCAGCGTCGTCCGACAACACGCTGGAGGTGTGGGACCTGAAGTCGGACCGCCAACTGCACTCGCTGGAAGGTCACTCCAAGGTCGTCCTAGGCGTCGCGGTGACGCCGGACGGGAAGCGGGCAGTATCCGCGTCAGAAGACAAAACACTGAAGGTATGGGACCTGAAGTCTGGCCGCAGACTCTACTCGCTGAAAGGCCACTCGGAATCGGTCAATGGAGTTGCCGTGTTGGCGGGCGGGAAGCGCGCGGTGTCAGCGTCGTCTGACAAAACGCTGAAGGCGTGGGACCTGGAGTCCGGTCGCGAACTACGCTCGCTGGAAGGCCACTCCAACCGGGTCAATGGAGTTGCCGTGTTGGCGGGCGGGAAGCGCGCGGTGTCAGCGTCTTCTGACAAAACGCTGAAGGTGTGGGACCTGGAGTCCGGCCGCGAGCTCCGGTCCCTGGAAGGCCACTCAGGCGGGGTCTGTGGCGTGGCGGTGACGCCGAACGGGAAGTTCGCGGTTTCCGCGTCCAACGACAAAATGCTCAAGCTGTGGCATCTGGAGTCCGGCGAAGCAGTCGCGACCTTCACCTGCGATGCGGGAGTCCTCTGTTGTGCTGCTGGCCCGATCATCGTCGCCGGCGACGCCGCCGGCCGCGTCCACTTTTTGGCTTTATCCCAATCTCCATAGACATAGGGGTGATTGACGTGGTAGGCTGTTTCCATGCACCGGCTGACCCACCTCCAGGCGTTGGAAGCCGAGTCGATCCACATCCTCAGGGAAGTGGCGACCGAGTTCCAACGACCGGTGATGCTCTACTCCATCGGGAAGGACTCGTCGGTCATGCTTCGGCTGGCCCAGAAGGCGTTCCATCCCGGGCCCATTCCCTTCCCTCTGCTGCATGTCGATACGGGATATAAGTTCCGCGAAATGATCGACTTCCGGGACGCGTACACGTCGCGGCTGGGGGTCAAACTGATCGTCCACAAGAACGAGGCGGCGCTGGCCGACGGGGCCAATCCGTTCAAGCTGGGGACGTCGCGGTGCTGCGGGCTTTTGAAGACTCAGGCGCTGCTCGACGGGCTGCGGGCTGGGGGGTTCGACGCGGCTTTCGGCGGGGCCCGGCGGGACGAGGAGAAGTCTCGGGCGAAGGAGCGGATCTATTCTTTCCGCGATTCCCATGGGCAGTGGGATCCGAAGAACCAGCGACCGGAGCTGTGGAACCTCTTCAATGGGCGGGTGGAGCCGGGCGAGTCGATCCGGGTGTTTCCGCTGTCGAATTGGACCGAGCTGGATGTCTGGCATTACATCCACCTGGAGAATATTCCGGTGGTGCCGATGTACTTCGCGCAGGACCGCGAGGTGCTGGTGCGCGGCGACCAGTTGATCTCGCTCGAGCAGCCGTTCGTGCCGATGCTGCCGGGGGAGAAGCCGAAGGTGGTGCGGTGCCGGATGCGGTCGCTGGGGTGCAGCCCGTGCACGGGCGCGATCCGGTCCGATGCCGACACGATTCCGAAGATCATCGAAGAGCTGATCGGGTTCCGGCGCTCGGAGCGCGAGAACCGCGTGATCGACCACGACCAGGAAGGGTCGATGGAAATCAAGAAGCGCGAGGGGTACTTCTAATGGCCGCGGCGCAATTTGTCGGATTCGATATCGAGAGTTTTCTGGACGCCGAGGAGCACAAGCAACTCTTGCGCTTCACGACCGCCGGGAGCGTCGACGACGGGAAGTCCACGCTGATCGGCCGGCTGCTCTACGATTCCAAGGGCGTCTACGAGGACCAGATCAAGGCGGTCGCGAAGGCATCGGTGAACCGCAACGCGGGGCCGCTCGACTTCTCGCTGCTCACCGACGGGCTGCGCGCCGAGCGCGAGCAGGGGATCACGATCGACGTCGCGTACCGCTATTTCGCGACGGTGCGCCGCAAGTTCATCATCGCGGACACGCCGGGGCACGAACAGTACACGCGCAACATGGTGACGGGCGCGTCGACCGCGGACCTCGCGATCATCCTGGTGGACGCGCGGAACGGCGCCCTGGCGCAGTCGCACCGGCACGCGTGCGTCGCGTCCCTGATGGGGATTCCGCACTTTGTGGTCGCGGTCAACAAGATGGACCTGGTCGGGTACGATCAGGAAGTTTTCGAGCAGATTCGGACCGAATTCGGCGGATTTCTTTCGAAGCTCGAGGCGCCGCACGTCAGCTTCATTCCGATCTCGGCGCTGAAGGGCGACAACGTGGTCACCCGGTCGGCGAATATGCCGTGGTATCACGGGCCGGCGCTGCTGGAGCATCTGGAAACGGTGGAGATCGACGACGCGTCGGCTGCCGCGCCGTTCCGGTTTGCGGTGCAGCGGGTGGCGCGGCCGGACGCGGACTTCCGCGGGTACGCGGGGCAGATCGCTTCCGGGTCGATCGAGCCGGGCGATGAAGTGACGGTGGTGCGGACGGGGCGGAAGTCGCGGGTGAAGTCGATCTCGACCTTCGACGGCGATCTGGACGAGGCGTGGGCGCCGATGTCGGTGACGCTGACACTGGAAGACGAGCTGGACATCAGCCGCGGGGATCTGCTGGCGGCGGGTCCGCTGCCGGTCGCGTCCCGGCACTTCGAGGCCACGGTGGTGTGGTTCAACGAGCGGGCGCTCGATCCGCAGCGGCGGTATCTGTTGAAGCACACGACGCAGCTGGTGCCGGCGGAGATCGCGACGATCAAACATCGTGTGAACGTGGGGACGCTGGAGGCCGAGCACGCCGAGACGCTGGAGATGAATCACATCGGCGTGGTCGAAATCGATGCGACCCGGCCGCTGTTTTTCGACTCGTATAAACAGAATCACCGCACGGGATGCTTTGTGGTGATCGATGCGCAGACGAACGCGACGGTGGGAGCGGGGATGATTTCGCGGGAGACGCACGCGAGGACGGCGGCGGGGCCGCAGGAGCGGCGGCGGGCAGTGCTGAACGTCTGGCACGACGAGGCGGTCGAGGCGCTGCGGAAGTCGGGATTCGAGGTGGTGATCGAGCCATGACACTCAGGGACCGGATCGAAGAAGCGCGGGGGACGATCGCGGAGGCGCTGGCGGACGGGTCGCCGGCGTGCGTGACGTCGAGCTTCCAGAACGAGGACATGATCGTGACGCGGCTGGCGCGGGAGCTGCGGCCGGAGATCCCGGTGCTGTTCCTCGACACCGGCTATCACTTCCAGGAGACGTACGAGTATCGGGACCGGATGGCGGCGGAGTGGGGATTGAATCTGGTGAATCTGCTGCCGCGGCAGACGGTCGTCGAGCAGGAGACGCAGTTCGGGATCCTGTATCAATCGGCGCCGGACCAGTGCTGCGGCTTCCGGAAAGTCGAGCCGTTGTTCCGGGCGGTGGCGGAGTACGACGTGTGGCTCACGGGCCTGCGGCGGGAGCAATCGCCGACGCGCGCGAATCTGCAGCCGATCGATAATTTCCGGCTACCGGCGGGGAAGGCGCTGCGGAAGGTGAGTCCGCTCGCGATGTGGACCGGGCGCGAGGTGTGGTCCTACATGAAGGAGCACGGGATTCCAATGCTGCCGCTGTACGACCGCGGCTACACGAGCATCGGGTGCGAGCCTTGCACGACGCCGCCGGCGGGCGAGGACGCCCGATCGGGGCGCTGGGGCGGCAAGAAGCTGGAGTGCGGGATTCACATAGGCGCCGCGCCGGCGGCATAAGGGGCGTTCACGACCATGGAAGTCCTCCTCGGATTTGCGATCGCGATGGCTATCGGCCTGACGGGCGTGGGCGGAGGCGTGATCACGGCGCCGGCATTGATCCTGCTGCTCGGGATGCCGCCACTGGAGGCCGTGACGACGTCGCTGCTTTTCGCGGCGACGATCAAGTTCCTGATCTCTCCGGCGTATCTCTGGCGGCGGCTGGTGGACTTCCGCATTCTCGGGAAACTGCTGTTGGGCGGCCTGCCGGGCGTCGTCTTGGGCACGTGGGTACTGCAGAAGTTGAGCGCGTCGAACCGGCACGGGCTGATGTACGGGATCCTCGGGGGCACGGTGGCGGTGATGTCGTGCATTCACCTGTACCGATTGACGCGGGGACTGGAAGGCTTTCGCGGCAGCCGCGACGGGGCGAAGTGGCTGCCACTGATCGCGCTGCCGATCGGGATAGAGGTCGGGTTCTCGTCGGCGGGCGCGGGGGCGCTGGGCACTCTGGCGCTGATGAGCCTGACTTCGCTCACGACGGCGCAGGTGGTGGCGACGGATGTGTTCTTCGGCCTGGGACTCTCGTTCGTAGGCGGCGGGCTGCACCTCACGGCGGGACAGGCGATTCCACCGGTGCTGTGGAAGCTGCTGGCGGGCGGAGTGGTCGGCGGATGGGCGGGGACGTATGTCGCGTCGTCGGTGCCGACGAGGCCGTTGCGCGCGGCGCTCTGCGTGTGGCTGATCGTGATCGGCGTGCAGTTGTGCTGGAAGGCGTTTTAAAGGCAGGAGTCAGAAGCCAGGAGTCAGGAGTTAGAATTTGCCCTTACTCCGTGTAGACTTCTTCCGTGGCTTCGGTTTGGACGCCGGCTTCTTTTTCTCCCCGGCTTCGGCTTTAGCTTCTCCCTGGCTGATTTGACCTGGCGCCGTGGCTCCCGTGGTGCTGGAGCCTGTTGTGTTGGGTCTCGTCGTGGGGGTCGTGGGCGGGGGCGTCTGGGCGAGCGTTACGGCGGCGACGACGGCCAGAAGCGGCAGTTTCGACATCGAGTCTCCTTCCTTCTAACCTCCTGCACGGGCCCGTCCAGCGTCGTTTCCCGAACATCTGCCGCGTGATAGAGTGAGCGCGTCATGGAACTCAATCGCCGACGGTTCCTTTCCGCCGCCGCGGGCGCCGGTGTGGCCTCGCGGGCGGCTCGCGCGGCTGTCAATCCGCGGTTCGCCAAATTGGACGAGATCCTGAAACAGCCCGTCTTGAAGAAGTCGCTGTTTCGCGCGCCCGTCCTCATCGAGTCTGTCGAGCTGCTGCGTCTCGGCGACAGTTTCCTATGCCGGGTGCGGTCCAAGGACGGCGCCGAGGGGCTCTCCGTCGGACATAGCGGGATGAGCACGCTGTTTCCAATCTTCCTGAAGAACGTGCAACCGTTCTTCATCGGGAAGGATGCGCGGGAGCTGGACCTGATCCTCGAGAAGGTGTACATCTACCAGTTCAACTTCCGGTACAACGGGATCACGCTCGGACTGCCGCTGGCGACGCTCGAGTTCGCCATTCTCGACATGCTCGGGAGGATCGCGCAGAAGCCGGTCGGCGAGCTGATCGGCGAGATCCACAATCGTGACGTCGGCGTGTACATGGCTTCGGAGTGGCGCGAGAAGCCGGTGGACGAGTCGATCAAGTTGATTCAGGAGGCTGTGGCCGCGTACGACATCCATGCGCTGAAGATCAAGATCGGCGGACTCATGTTCATGACCACGGATATGTACGCGGTGGGGCCCCCGCAACGGACAGAGAAGATCGTCCCGCTGGTGCGGAAAACGTTCGGCGACCGGATGGCGATCTATGCCGATTCGAACAGCTTTTATTCGGTTCCGGAGGCGATCCGCGTCGGGCGGCTGCTGGAAGAATACAAGTTCCGGTATTTCGAAGAGCCGGTGATGTTCGACCAGATCGAGGATATCAAAGCGGTGGCCGACGCGCTGACGATCCCGATCGCGAACGGAGAGCAGGACAACAGCTTTTACGGGTTCCGGTGGCTGATCGCGAACGATGGCCTCGAAATCGTGCAGCCGGACAACTATTATTTCGGCGGGCTGATCCGCTCAATGAAGGTGGCGCGGATGGCGGCGGCGTTCGGCAAGCAGTTTGTGCCGCACATGTCGGGCGGAGGGCTCGGGTACGTGTACAACATCCACATGGTGTCGTGCGTGCCGAATGCGGGCGAGCATCACGAGTTCAAGACGACCCGGACGAACGTGCGGTTCGAGTGCAAGACGTCGCCGTTGAAAGTGGTCGACGGGAAGATCAAGGTCCCGACGGGTCCGGGATTCGGCGTGGACCTCGAGCCGGAGTGGGTGAAGCGGCACCAACCGGTGAAATCGATTTAGGCCACAGATGGACACGGATTCACACGGATAAGAATCTAATTTGCCGCTTCGGTCCACTCAGGCGGCTCGACGCCGATCAGGTGGTGCACGAAGAAGTCCTGCATCAAATGCTGATAGTATGTCCCTCCCGCGCCGTGTCCTCCGCCGGGCACGGGCAGGAAATCGAATTTCTTGTTGGCTTTGATCAAGGCGTTCGCCACCTGGTAAGTGGACGAGGGATCGACGTTGGTGTCCATCTCCGGCGCGACCAGCAGTAGCTTGCCTTGCAGGCGATAGGCATTCTCCACGTTGCTCGATTCCGCGTATTGCGGGCCGACCGGCCAGCCCATCCAGGCTTCGTTCCACCAGATCTTGTCCATCCGATTGTCGTGACACCCGCTGTTCGCCACGCCTACCTTGTAGAACTCCGGATGGAAGAGGAGCGCGGCCAGCGCATTCTGGCCGCCTGCCGACGTCCCGTAAATCCCCACACGGGTGGCGTCGTACCACGGGTACTTCGCGGCCACCGCTTTGTGCCAGAGAATGCGGTCGGGGAAGCCGGCGTCCTTGATGTTCTTCCAGGCGACGTCGTGGAACGCTTTGCCGCGATTGTTCGTCCCCATGCCGTCGATCTGCACCACGATGAAGCCGAGCTCCGCCAGAGTCTGCGGCGCGCCGGTGAAGTTCTTGGGCACGAAACTTCCGTGCGGTCCGGCGTAAATCGACTCGATCACCGGATATTTCTTCGACGGGTCGAAGTTGGTCGGTTTGTAGATGACACCCCAGATGTCCGTCTTGCCGTCGCGGCCCTTCGAGACGAAGACTTCCGGAACCTTCCAGCCCGCCTCGAGCAGCCCCGTCATGTCGCCGCGCTCGACCTCCATCACGACCTTGCCGGTCTCCGCGTCCCGGAGCTGCATCACCGGAGGCTGGTCGATCCGCGACCACGTGTCCACGAACTGCTTGCCGTCGCGCGACATCTGGAGCGAATGATTCGCGTCGCCCTCGCTCAGCGGGAACAGGCCGCTGCCGTCGAAGTTGATGCGGAACCAGTGCACGAAATACGGGTCCTTGCCGGCCTGCAAGCCGCTCGCGCCGAAAATGATCTGGCGTTTCTCTTCGTCCACCTTTTCCACCTGCCGCACCACCCAGCTTCCCTTTGTAATTTGGTTCTTCACCTTGCCGGTGACGCCGTCATACAGGTAGAGGTGGTTCCAGCCGTCGCGCTCGGAGGCCCACACGATCTCCTTGCCGTCCCCGAGGTCGAAGCGGCGCTTCTTCTGGCTGTAGTCGATAAACGTCGAGCTCTCTTCGTCGATCAGCGCCCGCGGCTTACCGGTGGCGGCGTCCACCTCGACGACGCGGAACGCCTGGTGTCCGCGCTGGTTGTATTCGAAGGTGAAGGCGCGGCTGTCCTTCCACCACGCCGCGCGCGAGATCGCGTAGGGGTTGGGGAACAGCGCGTTGTCGACCTCGATCTGCTTCCTGCCTTCGACGTGGAACAGCACGGGCTGCGCGATGTCGAGCGCGTCGCCCGGTTTGGTGTACTCGCGCGTCGCGTGCTTCGGCTGGAGCTGGTCGCCTGGCGACGACTCCACGTAGTGGAGGATGCGCTTGTACCCCGGCCGCACGCGGTACGCCACCAGATGTTTCGAATCCGGCGACCAGACGATCGACTGGAGCGTGTAGTAGTTGCCTTCGGAGCCGTCCATGCTGAGCCGCTCGCCCTTGGTTTCGCCCTTCTTGCGCAGCATGACGTTGTAGTTGTTGAGGTACGCCTCCCACACGCCGTCAGGCGAGGCGCGGACTTCGGGCGCGCCGGGCGGCGTCCAGGCCGCGAACTGGTTCTGCGGCGGCGACCCGCCCTGCGCCTGCTGCGGATACTCCAGCGCCATCCCGTCTTCCACGTTATTTTCCGGCTCCGACGGCGTCTCGAAGTCGTCCAGGCCGGGCGCGGCCGCACCGCCACGCCGAGCCATCGGCGGCGAAAGTGATTGCCTTCCCGTCGTCCACGAAATTGAACTCCTGGAACGGCAGCGAGAGCGGCGTGGCCTTCCCGCCCAGGGCCGCCGCGACCCTGGCATGGTCGAAGGCCGAGCGCTTCTCCTTCGTCGCCGCGTCCACCACGACGAATTCGGCGCCGCCTTTGACGGTCTTGCGGTACCAGAAGCGGTTCGTGTCGCCGATCCAGTTCGGCGAGCCCGCCACGTTCGCGGTGAGGTTCTGGAGCTTGTCCCGCAAGGCGCGGGAGCGGGCATAGTCGGCGGCCGTGCCTTGCGCATGAAGCAACGAAGGCGCAAGCAGCAGCAGCAGGGAAGCAGATCGATTCATACCAATCGCCAAATTATATCGCCCTGCCGCACGCTACAATTTCGGTGGTGCGCACGATCATCGAACCGTTCCGGATCAAGAGCGTCGAGCCCATCCGCCAGACGAGTCCGAAGGAGCGCGAGCGCTGTCTCGAACTGGCGGGCTACAATCTGTTTCTGATCCCCGCGCGGGACATCCTCATCGACCTGCTCACCGACTCCGGAACCAGCGCCATGTCCACCGAGCAATGGGCCGGGATGATGCGCGGAGACGAGTCGTACGCAGGCGGGGAGTCCTTTTTCCGTCTCAAGGCCGCGGTGGACGACCTCACCGGCTTCCGCCACATGATCCCCACGCACCAGGGGCGCGCCGCCGAGCGCATCCTGTTTACGGTGACCTGCAAGCCCGGCCACATCATCCCGTCCAACACGCACTTCGACACCACCCGCGCCAACATCGAGTTCGCCGGCGCGCGCGCCGTGGACCTGCCCCTGCCCGAGGCCGCCGATACACAGGCCCGGCTCGACTTCAAGGGCAACATGGATGTCAACGCGCTAGAACGGCTGATCGACACCGAAGGCGCCGCGAAGATCCCGCTGGTGATGCTGACGGTCACCAACAACTCGGGCGGCGGCCAGCCGGTGTCGATGGCGAACATCGAGGCGTTGAAGGCAGTCTGCGGGCGGCACGGCATCCCGCTCTATCTCGACGCCTGCCGCTTCGCCGAAAACGCCTGGTTCATCCACGAGCGTGAGCCGGGGTATGCAGAGTGGACGCCGAAGCGGATCGCGCAGAGGATGTTTTCGCTCGCGGACGGTTGCACGTTTTCTGCCAAGAAGGACGCCTTTGCGAACATCGGCGGCCTGCTCTGCTCGAACGACGACCCCATCGCCCGGCAGGAAACCGACCTGCTGATCCTCACCGAGGGTTTCCCCACATATGGCGGACTGGCCGGCCGCGACCTGGACGCCATCGCCATCGGCCTCGTCGAGGTGCTGGACCCCGACTACCTTCGCTACCGCATCATCTCCACGGAATACCTGGGACGCCACATCGCGGACAACGGGGTCCCGATCGTCGAGCCGCCGGGCGGACACGCGATCTACATCGACGCCTTACGCATGCTGCCGCACATTCCGAGGACGCAGTTCCCGGGACAGGCGCTCGCGGTGGAGCTGTACCGGCACGCCGGCATCCGCTCGGTAGAGATCGGGTCGGTGATGTTCGGCGCGGCGGCGCGGCACGAGCTGTTGCGGCTGGCGATCCCGCGCCGCGTGTACACACAGAGTCACATCGACTATGTCGTCGAGGCTATCCTGGAAGTGAACGACCACCGCCGGGAGATACGCGGCCTCGAAATCGTCGAAGAGCCTCCTTTCCTGCGCCATTTCAGCGCCCGATTCCGCCCATGCCTCTCCTGACGTTGCCCGAGTACGAACAGCTCGCCGCGCAGGCCCACGGTCATCTGTGCGCGGGCCAGATTCTCGGGCTGCGGCTCGCGGTCCACGGTCTCAGGCTGCTCGGCATCGACGACCCCAAGGGCGCCGACCGCAAGCGCCTGATCACGTACGTCGAGATCGACCGTTGCGCCACCGATGCGATCGCCGTGGTCACCGGGTGCCGGCTGGGCAAGCGCGCGCTCAAATTCCTGGATTACGGCAAACTGGCGGCGACCTTCTGCGACCTCCGCGAGCAGCGCGCCGTCCGCGTGGTGGCGCTCGAAACGTCGCGCGAACGGGCCCGCGAGCGGTATCCGGAGATCGCGTCGAAGAACGAGCAGCAGATGCGCGCCTATCGCGAGCTGCCCGAGACCGATCTGTTCGGGCATGCGTGGGTGCAGGTGGAGATCCCGCCCGCCGACCTGCCCGGCTACAAGGCGCCGCGGGTGGTGTGTGCGCGCTGCGGCGAGGCGGTCAGCTTCGGCCGCGAGATCGACGGGCTCTGCCGCGCCTGCGCCTTCGGTAGCTATTACCGGCCGCTGTGATTCGGCGCTACTACATCACCGACCGCCATGGCGCCGGAGGCGTCGAGCCGCTGCTCGGCTTCATCGCGCGGGCGGTGAGGGACGGAGTTGACGCGATTCAGATTCGCGAAAAGGATTTACCCGCTCGAGAGATGGCGGCGCTGGTCCGGCGAGCGGTGGGGCTTGGCGCGCGGGTGATCGTGAATTCGCGGATGGACGTGGCGCTCGCGTGCGGGGCGCATGGCGTCCATCTGCCGGGCGGGTCGATGGCACCCTCGACGCTCCGGACGATCGCACCGGCCGGTTTTCTGATCGGCGTCTCGACGCACGATCGCGACGAGCTGAGGCGCGCCGAGGCCGAGGGGGCCGACTTCGCCGTCTTCAGCCCGGTCTTCGAGCCATTGTCGAAGGCGTCGTATGGGCCGCCGCAGGGACTCGCGCGGCTGGGCGAGGCGGCCCGGTCAGTGCGCATTCCCGTGCTGGCACTCGGCGGGGTCACCGACGCGAATGCGGCGGATTGTCTGGCCGCGGGGGCGGCGGGGGTCGCGGGGATCTCGATGTTTCAGCGGTAGACTATTTTTCGACCGGGAGGTCGGAAGTGCGGCTCCATTCTTCAAAGGAGCCATCGTACATCCGCGCGTCGTATCCGAGATACCGGGCCGCGAAATAGACCACCGTTGCCTGCTGCCCGATGTGACAGTAGGACACCATGCGGTCGCCCTTCTTCAGGCCGGCTTCCTGGAACAGCCGCTCCATCGTCTCCGGACTGTGGAACTTGCCCTGCTCGTCGAGTAGCGATACGTAGGGCAGGCTGCCCGCGCCCGGGATGTGACCGGGCCGCATGTTCCGGCCGGGTGTCTCGCCCGTATAGAAGTTTTTCGTGCGTGCGTCGACGATCCGCACTCCCGGCTTGTTCAGGTTCGACTTCACGAAGCTCACGTCGGCGATGACATCGTTTTGCGCGCATGGCTGGAGCTTGCCCGGCTTGGGAGCGCGCACTTCGGCGGTGGACGGCCGGCCCTCCTGCTGCCACGCGGCGAAGCCTCCGTCGAGCAGCGATGTCTGCGCGCCGAGCCCCATCGCGTCGAGGGTGAGGTACACGCGCGTCGTCGGCGAGATGAAGTCCTTCGTCATGTAGAGGACGATGCGTGAATCATTCGAGACACCGAGGTTGCCGAAGGCGGTTGCCAGGTCGGCCATGGGCGGAAGCTCGTAGCTGTTCGGACGCTCGGGCGCGGGCCGGAGCACGATGGTGTTGTAGTCGAGGAACTGCGATCCAGGTATGTGGGCGGCGTCGAACTCGGACTTTTGCCCGATGCCGAGGACGACGAGGTTGGGGTCGTTTAGATGGTCGGCAAGCCATTTGGCGGTCACCAGCATACTGGCCCGAGTGCCGTGCCCGCCGCAGGTCGCCGCGCTCATGGTCGTGACTGAGCACAAAAAACTAAGGCAAATCAGCGCCTTTCGCATCATCCCTCCTTGCCGCGTGTTCGCACTATATCGCGGCACGCCATAGTATGTCAACGCCGTATAATCGAGACAGGAGATTCATGCAGACCGGAACCCTCGCGTCCGATTCTGTGACCAAGCTGCTCGAGCGTCTCGCCTACCAGGCCAACCATGCGGTGCACACCGCCGACGTGGAAGCCGTGCACGATCTCCGGGTTGCCATCCGGCGCTTCGCACAGTCGCTCTATCTGTTCAAGTCGGCGTTTGGGGCGAAGGAAGTTCGCAAGGTCCGCAAGCGTCTCAAGGACCTGATGCAGGCGACCAACGAGGTTCGCGATTGCGACGTCGCCACCAATCTCCTGCAGAAACGGGAGTTCACGGGCCTCCCGGCGCTGCAGCAGTCGATTCGCGCGCGACGAAAAGAGGCGGTGCGGGTCCTGGTCCCGGCGCTGCGGCGATGGTCCGGGCGCGGCTCGTCGGCAAAATGGAGGGCGGCGCTGACTCCGAACGGCGGCAGCCGCGAGCCGCTCGATGACACGGTTCAGGATCGGGTGCCCCGGCTGCTGAAGCGGCTGATCAAGGACGGTGAGCGCGCCGAGTCGCCCGCGGACCTGCACCACCTCCGCATCGACGGCAAGAAGCTGCGCTACTCGCTCGAGCTGCTGCAGCCCGTGTACAACGGGCGGTTGAACGAGGCTATCGAGAACGTCACGGCGATGCAATCCCTGCTCGGCGGCGTGAACGACTGCCGAGCCGTCCGCGAGCTGGTGGACGAGCTCGGCGGCGACGCGGAGATCGAACGCTGGCTCAAGAGGCGGCAGCGGAAAAAGACGCGCGAGTTCCAGGATCAGTGGCCGGCGATCCAGCAGTCGCTGCGGGCGACGCTACTCAAGTTGCGGATACCCCAGCGAAAGCCGGTGAAGCGCGCCGCGCCCGCGGTAGCGGCGATGGCGCGGCAGGCGTAGCGATTACGCCAGGATATCTCTCACGACATCGCCCGAGATTCCGGTGAGGCGCACGTCCAAGCCCTGGAACTTGACGGCCAGCCGCTTGTGGTCCACACCGAGCAAGTGCAGCATGGTCGCGTGGAAATCGTGGACGCTGACGGGATTTTCGGCGGCGGCGTAGCCGAGATCGTCGGTCGTGCCGTACGTGATCCCGGGCTTGATACCGCCGCCCGCCACCATGTAAGAGAAGCCGCGGATGTGGTGGTCGCGGCCGTCGCCGCTCTGCGACATCGGGGTGCGCCCGAATTCCCCGCCCCAGATGACGAGCGTGTCGTCGAGCATGCCGCGCTGCTTGAGGTCGGCGATCAACGCGGCGGTGGGGCGGTCGACCTCTTCGGCTTTGAGGGTCACGCCCGGCTTGAGGGTGGAGTGATGGTCCCAGTCGCGGTGGTAGAGCTGGATGAAGCGCACGCCGCGCTCGGCCAGCCGGCGCGCGAGCAGGCAGTTCGACGCGAACGATCCGTCGCCCGGTTGCGCGCCGTAGGCCTCCAGCACCGACTTCGGCTCCTTGCTCATGTCGACGAGGCCGGGCACGCTGGTCTGCATCTTGAACGCCATCTCGTATTGGGCGACGCGAGTCTCGATTTCGGGGTCGTGAAGGGTCGCGTCTTCGAGACGGTTGAGGCGATTGATGGCGTCGATGGAGTCGCGCTGCACCTTGGCGCTGAGTCCGGGAGGGTTCTGGATGTAGAGCACCGGGTCCCCGGCGGAGTTCAGTTTGACGCCCTGGAACTTCGACGGCAGCAGCCCGGCAGACCATTGGCGCGCCGCGATGGGCTGCATCTGCCCGCCGCGTCCCGCCGAGAGCAGCACGACGTACCCCGGCAAGTCCTGCGCTTCCGAGCCGAGCCCGTACAGCACCCATGACCCCATGCTCGGGCGGCCGGGGATGATCGACCCCGTGTTCATGATGGTGTGAGCCGGGTCATGATTGATCTGCTCGGTCCACATCGAACGGATGATGCAGACGTCGTCGGCGACGCCGCCCATGTGCGGGAACAGCTCGCAGATCTCCTGGCCCGATTTGCCGAATTTCTTGAAGCCGAATTGCGGCCCGAAGCAGATGAGCGGACGGCCCTGGAGCTGCGCGATCTGCTGGCCCTTGGTGAACGATTCGGGCATGCCCTTGCCGTGCATCTCGGCGAGCTTCGGTTTGTAGTCGAACGTCTCCAGGTGGGATGGGCCGCCGGCCTGGTAGAGGAAGATGACGCGCTTCGCCTTCGCGGCATGGTGCAGCGGGCTGACAACGCCCTGACCGCGCAGGAGCGAATTCAGACCGAAGAGGCCGAGCCCGGACAGTCCGCCTCGCAGGAAGCTGCGTCGCGCAATGAGATTGGATATGTCCATGGCTCAGTTCCTCGTGATCGTCTCGTGCAGATTCAGGATGGCGCGCGTGACGGTGGTCATCGCGGCCAGCTCGGGCGCGGGCAGTCCGGCCGCGGCGGGCGCGTCGCCGGTACGGATCAGCGCCGAGGCATCGGCCGGCGCGCGGCGGAACTCGGCGAGGCTCTTCCGGTAGAGGTCGTCGAGGATTGCGCGCTCGTCTTTGGTCGGCGGACGGTCGAGGGCTCGTTCGACGGCCCACGCGATGCGGTCGCCGTTCTGGCGCAAGGCCTGTGCCGCGAACACGCGCGCCGCCTCAACATAGATCGGGTCGTTCAGGAGGACCAACGCCTGTAGCGGCGTGTTCGAGGTGGTGCGGTTGATGGTGCACTCCTCGCGGGTCGGCGCGTCGAACGTCAGCAGGCTCGGGTGCAGGAAGCTCCGCTGCCAGAAGGTGTAGACGCCGCGGCGGTAGAGGTCGTCGCCGAGGCTCGCGGCGTACTCGCGCTTGGGAAAGTTGAGTGTCGCGATATAGCCGTCGGGCTGGTAGGGCTTCACGCTCGGTCCGCCGAACCGCTCGACCAGCAGCCCCGAGACGGAGAGCGCGATGTCGCGCACGACCTCCGCCTCCACGCGGTAGCGCGACTGGCGCGCGAGCAGGCGATTGTCGGGGTCACGGTCGGAGGCCTCGGGCGAGGGCATCGAGGACTGCTTGTAGGTTTCGCTGGTGACGATCGTCCGAACCAGGTGGTTCACGTCCCAGGTGTGCGAGCGCGCTGGCTTCCATTCCGGCCGCACGAACTCGGCGGCGAGCCAGTCGAGCAGCTCGGGATGGGTCGGCCACTCGCCCTGCGAGCCCATATCGTCGAGGGTCTTGGTGAGGCCCGTGCCGAAGAATTGGCGCCACGTGCGGTTGGCGAACACACGCGCGGTGAGCGGATTGTCGGGGGAAACGAGCCAGTCCGCGAGATCGAGGCGCGACGCGCGGTTGTTGCCGGGGATCTTGCCGAGGAACACGGGGATGGCGGGCTCGACCACCTCGCCCGAATCGTCCATCCAGTTACCGCGGGCCAGGATGCGGGTCTCCGAGGGCGTGGTGGATTCGGTCACCACGACGCGCGGGATGGAGAGGTCCAACCTCGCGAGGTCCTGGTCGGCTTTGGCGAGCTTCAGCGCGAGCGGCGCGACCTCGGGAGACGCCCACTGAAAATGCGCCGCGATGGCGGTGCGCTGCGCCGTGGTGCGCCTGAGCGGGTCCACGCGAAGGGCGCGCGAGACCGGGTCGGGGATCTCCTTGCCGGCATCTGGCGACGGCCACGCGTAATCGTTCGCGGCGAGCAAAAGCTTGAAGCGTCCGACGGTCGCACGGCGGATCTCGGAGTCCTGATGCAAACGCACGGTGACGGTGGTGGCGGCGTCGGTGTGGAGCGGCTCGGCAAAGCGCAGCGAAAGCATCGGCTTCGAAGTGTCGCCGTAGGAGACCTGCGCCCAGCCGGTCTTCGGGTCGCCGTCGAACAGCGCGGCAGCCGGATACTCGGGCGACGGGCTGTTCAGGTTGGAGATTGCCGAGGAGAATGCCGCGCGGCGTCCAGCGGCTTCCGCTTCGACCTCGGTGATGACGACGCGGTCGGCTCCGCGGGCCAGTCGGATCCCGGGAAGGCTCTCGTCCTGTACGATCTCGATGGCGAGAGCGGTCCACGCGCCCGCACCCGGCTGGAACGCCACGGTGTAGGTCTCGCGGTCGGGATTGGGGCCGGAGGCGACGACGAGGCCGTTGCCGGGTTCGGTGGTCGGGGCCTTACCGTCCTTGACGGAGGTCACCGGCTCGTCGTTATAGATCGTGAGGACGGCGCCGTTTTGCGTCGATGCGGAGGTGGGCCGCTGGACCTTCCACTTCAGCTCGCCCGCGGCGAACTGCGCAAGCAGGCGCTTCTCCCACTCGGCCTGGCGCGGCTCGAGCTCGGCCATTTTCGCCCTGAGTGCGGCGCGCGCGGCCTCCGCGGCCAGGCGCAGATCCTCGCGCCGGCGCGACTGCTCGGGAGTCGGAATCGCGATCTGCGAGCCCCACGCGTCCTTGCCCTTGTCGGGCACCAGGCCGGTTTCCTTGACGTCGGCAAAGAACGCCTTCATGGCGTAAAAGTCGCGGGAGAGGAACGGATCGAACTTGTGGTCATGGCACTCGGCGCACCCGAGCGTGCTGCCCATCCAGACCGCGGCGACCGTGCGGACGCGGTCCGCGGCGTACTTGGCGAGGTACTCCTTCGGCTGGAGCCCGCCCTCGGCGGAGGTCCGATTGAGCCGGTTGTAGGCCGACGCGACGCGCTGCTCCACGGTCGCGTCGGGGATCAGGTCGCCCGCGATCTGCTCGCGCGTGAACGCGTCGAACGGCTTGTTCTCGCGGAACGACTTCAGGACGTAATCGCGATACGGCCAGGCGGGCAGCGGATTGTCGCCATGGAAGCCGCAGGTGTCGGCATAGCGGACGGCGTCGAGCCAGTGCATGGCCTGCTGCTCGGCGTAGCGCGGGGAGGCCATCAGGCGGTCGACCAGTTTCTCGTAGGCGTCGGACGTCTTGTCGTTGACGAAGGCCGTGGTCTCGGCGGGCGTCGGCGGGATGCCGGTGAGGTCGAGCGAGACGCGCCGGATAAGCGTGCGGCGGTCGGCCTCAGGGGACGGCTTCAGTCCTTCGCGCGCGAGACGGTCGCGGATGAAGGCGTCGACGGGATGCGGCGCGGCGGCAGGAGGCGTGATGCGCTGCACCGGTTGATACGCCCAATGGCCCTCGTACTTCGCGCCCTCGGCGACCCATTGGCGGATCGTATTCTTCTGCGTGTCGGTGAGGACTTTGTGGGCCGCGGCGGGCGGCATCACGCGCGCGCCCGGAGCGAAAATGCGCTGGACGATGGCGGACTTTTCGGGATCACCGGGGACGATCGGGACGGCGCCGCTGCGGGTCGGCTTGAGCGCTTCGTCGCGGAGGTCGAGCCGCATTCCGGCCATGCGAGAGCTCTTGTCCGGACCGTGGCAGCGGAAGCAGGTCTCGGCCATGATCGGCCGGATGTCGCGATTGAATCGCACCTCGGAGTGCGCGGCGCCCGCGGCGAGCAGCGCCAGAACCCATCCCCTCATCGCCTCCAAATATACACCCCGCCGGCGAACATTAGCGGAGTCTCGAAGCGCGCTCTTGTGTTTTCAACCAGTTGCGAGAGCGATTCCGCCAATGTTTAGCGGAGCGGCTTATAATGGACCCAATGCTCAGACCGGGGATTCTGATCCTCCTGGGGGGCCTTGCCGCCTCCGCCCAGCCGCCGGAAGTTCAAACGCTCCTCCAAAAACGCTGTTATGTCTGCCATGGCGCGCAGCAGCAGATGAGTAATCTCCGGCTGGATCGCCGCGACTCCGCGATGCGTGTTGTGACGCCCGGGAAGTCCGACGCGAGCCGCCTCATCCGCATGGTGAGCGGCGCCGAGTCGAAGATCATGCCGCCCGTGGGCGCCCCACTATCGGCCACCGAGATCGCGACACTGAAGAAGTGGATCGATGGCGGCGCACCCTGGGCCGCGGGACAGTCGCCCGCCGTCCACTGGTCATTCCAGAAGATCCGCCGGCCGGACCCTCCCGCCGTCGCCGACCCGAAGTGGGCGCGCAATCCGATCGACAATTTCATCCTGGCGCGGCTCGACTCCGAAAAGATCAAGCCCTCGCCGGAGGCGCCGAAAGCGACGCTCATCCGGCGCGCGATGTTCGACCTCACCGGCCTGCCGCCGACGCCCGCCGAGATCGACGCCTTCCTCGCCGACAGCCGACCGGACGCTTACGAGCGGATGGTGGACCGCGCGCTGGCGTCGCCGCACTTCGGCGAGAAGTGGGCGCGCTGGTGGCTCGACCTCGCCCGGTACGCCGATTCGGACGGTTATGAAAAGGACCGCTCGCGCCCGTGGGCGTGGCGGTATCGAAACTGGGTCATCGACGCGTTCAATCGCGACCTGCCGTTCGACGAGTTCACGAAAGAACAACTCGCGGGGGACCTGCTCCCGAACCACACCATCGACACGCTGGTTGCCACCGGCTTCAACCGCAATACGCTCACCAACCGCGAAGCCGGGAGCGACCCGGAGCAGTTCCGCGACGAGCAGGTGCTCGACCGCGCCGCCACGCTGGGCACGGTCTGGCTCGGCCTGACCGTCGGCTGCGCGCAGTGCCACAACCACAAGTACGACCCGATCGCGCAAAAGGAGTTTTACCAGCTCACCGCCTTCTTCAACACGCAGGAGGAGGCGAACATCCCGGCGCCGATCCCGGGAGAGCTTGGCCCGTATCTCGCCGCGCGCCCGGCCTATGACGCGGCACGGCGCGCGCTGTTCGAGGAGTACAAGATCTACGAGAACGAGGCGGATTGGGAGGAGAAGCTCCGCTACGCCGCCCTCCATCCAGGCGAGCACGACGACTGGAGCTACGCGTACAACGAGGTCACGCACAACATCGATAACGCGAAGAAGGTGCTCTTCCTGGATCGCGCCAAACGGAGCGAGGTCCAGCAGGACGCGCTGTTCGACTACTTCCTTCGCGCCTGTGGCGCGCTGTACCCCAAACAGCATTGCGCCGATCTCAAGCTGACCGAGGTCCGGCAGAAGCTCGACGCGATCACGGCCAAGCTGCCGCCCTATACACACGCGCAGGTCCTGCTCGAGAACGACACGCCGCCGAAGACCTATATCCACATCAAGGGCGACTGGCGCGACCGCGGCGAGGAAGTCCAGCCGGGCACTCTCGCCGTCCTGCCCCCAATGCCGGCCGGCAAGCCGACGCGTCTCGCGCTCGCGCAGTGGCTGACTTCGCCCGACCATCCGCTGACGTCGCGGGTGACGGTGAATCGCCTGTGGCAGGAGATTTTCGGCCGCGGCATCGTGCGCACCTCCGAGGACTTCGGCGCGCAGGGCGATCGTCCGACGCACCCCGAGCTGCTCGACTGGCTCGCGAGCGAGTTCATGGCGCGGGAATGGAGCATGAAGCAGACGATCCGGACGATGATCACTTCGGCGACCTATCGTCAGTCGTCGAACGCGCGGCCGGAGCTGACAGAGCGCGATCCGGAAAACACGCTGCTCGCGCGGCAATCGCGCCTGCGCCTTCCGGCGGAGGCGGTCCGCGACCAGGCGCTGTATGCCGCGGGTATGCTCGACCTGCGCATCGGCGGACCGAGCGTCAAGCCGCCGCAGCCCAAGGGCGTCGCGGAGATCTCGTATGCCAATTCCGTGAAATGGGTGGAATCGACCGGGGCGGACCGTTATCGACGCGGCGTGTACATCCACTTCCAGCGCACCACGCCGTATCCCCAGCTCATGAACTTCGACGCGCCCAACGCGAACCTGGCCTGCTCGCGGCGCGCCCGCACCAACTCGCCACTCCAGGCGCTCAACCTGCTCAATGACCCGGTGTTCTTCGAAGCGGCGCAGGGGCTCGCGTTCCGGGTGCTGCGGGAGTCGAGCGGGCCGTTCCGCGACCGGCTGGGGTACGCCTATCGTCTGACGGTCGGCCGCGACCCGTCGGCGAGGGAGGCGGACCGACTGGCGCGCTATTACGACGAAGTCCGCACTAAGGGCACGGCGGCGCTCTTCCCGAATCGTCTGGAAGGCGTACCGCAGGACGAAGCCGCCGCGTGGGTGGAGGTGAGCCGCGTGCTCCTGAACCTGGACGAAACGATCACGAGGGAATAACGATGGACCGCGCCGAATTTCAGAGAATCCAAACCCGCCGCAGTTTTTTCCGTGAGTGCGCGGGCGGCATCGGCACGATGGCCCTCGCCGAACTGCTGGCGCGCGAAGGCCGCGCGGCTGGGCTGCCCGAGGTCAATCCGCTTGCGCCGAAAAAGCCGCATTTCCCGGCTAAGGCGAAGAACGTGATCTTCATGTTCATGGAGGGCGGTCCGAGCCAGATGGATCTTTTCGATCCCAAGCCCGAGCTGCAAAAGTGGAGCGGCAAGCCGCTGCCACCGTCGCTCACCAAGGACCTTCGCCTCGCGTTCACGAAGCCGAACGCGGCGGTGCTCGCGAGCCCGCGGACGTTCCAGCCGCACGGGCAGAGCGGCATCGAATTTTCGGACTACATCCCGCACATCGGCTCCTGCGCCGACGACATCTGCCTCGTGCGGTCGATGTTCACCGACGCGTTCAACCACCATCCGGGGCAGTTGATGCTCTTCGGGGGAAGCATCCAGGTGGGACGTCCGACCATGGGGGCTTGGACGCTGTACGGGCTCGGGAGCGAATCGCAGAATCTGCCGGGCTTCGTCGTGCTCGGGTCGGGCGTGGGGACGAGCGGGGGCGCGTCGAACTGGTCGAGCGGGTTTCTGCCATCGACGTACCAGGGCGTCGTGTTCCGCAGCTCGGGCGACCCGGTCCTATACGTGTCGAACCCTCCGGGCGTGACCCGTGAGATGCAGCGGGCAAGCCTCGACGTGCTGAAGGACCTGAACCAGGAACACTACGAGAAGTCGGGCGACCTCGAGATTGCCAGCCGCATCTCGTCGTACGAACTCGCCTTCCGGATGCAGGCCTCCGCTCCCGAGCTCCTCGATTTTTCGAAGGAGTCACCTGAGACGCTGGCGATGTACGGGGTGAACGAGGAGCCGACCCGGCAGTTCGCAACCAACTGCCTGCTCGCGCGAAGGATGGTGGAGCGCGGGGTGCGGTTCGTCATGATGACACACGCGAGCTGGGACGACCACACCGACCTCACGCGCAAGCTGAAGAAGAACTGCGACATCGCGGACCGCCCGACCGCCGCTTTGATCAAAGACCTGAAGCAGCGCGGCCTGCTGGAGAACACGCTGGTCGTCTGGGGCGGCGAGTTCGGCCGCACCCCGATGGTCGAGATCCGCGATCCCCGGGACGTCAATAATGCCGGCCGCGACCATCACCCGCTGGCCTACAGCCTGTTTCTCGCGGGTGGCGGCGTCAAGGGCGGTACGGTCATCGGCAAGACGGACGAGTTGGGTCTGAACATCGCGGAAGACAAGGTCCACGTCCACGACTTACAGGCGACTATCCTGCACTGCCTCGGCCTCGAGCACACGCGCCTGACCTACCATCATATGGGCCGCGATTTCCGGCTCACGGATGTCGAGGGGAACGTCGTGAAGAAGATGCTGGCGTAGTCTCCGGCCAGCCGAAAGCGCCCGCGTAGGTCTCATCCGACCTGCCGCTCAACCAGGCATAAAAAAGTAGCGCGGTCCCATCCCCTGGAAGCATCGTGTATTACGTCATGATTGACGTCCGCGAGGATTCCAGATGAATCGAGCCTGTTGTGGCAAACCGTTGATCCTGCTATTTGTCATCGCGATGGCCCTGGGGACCGCCAGCGCGCAGACCGGGGCGGATTCCTCCCAGACGCAGCCGGCAGCGCCGAAAGAAGAGAAGAAGGGCGAGTGGCTGATCGCGCCGATTCCGATTAACAGCCCCGCGATCGGGACCGGGCTGGAGTGGGCGGTGGCCCGCGTTTTTCCGATCGACAAGAAAGACGAGGTATCGCCGCCGTCTACGGTCGGAGTCGGCGGCATCTTCACCAATAACGGCAGCAAGGCGTTCGCGGCGGGCGGCAGGCTCTACCTCAAAAAGGACAAGTACCGCTTTGCCACTGCGGTCGGCACGGCAAGCATGAATGCCGACATCTACGGCGTGGGCAAGATCGCCGGCGACAACGGAATTTACGTGCCGGTGAATGCCGATGGCAAGGGCTTTCTCGGCGAGGCGCTCTATGGCCTCCGGAAAGGGTTCTATGTCGGAATGCGCGGACAGGCGCGCAGCATCAGACTGGCGCTGAACCGGGAAAAGCTGAGCGAAAGCGACTTCCCGTACCAACCGCCGGAACAGGTCGCGGCAGTCATCGAACAACTCGGCGAGGAATTCTTCCGACAGCGGACGGTATCGCTCGGGCCGCGTATTCAATGGGACACGCGCGACAGCACGTTCTACCCGAGGAAAGGCCTGTTCCTGGATATCAACATGGACTTCTTCTCCACCGGCGTCGGCAGCAAATGGAGTTACCAGTACTATAAGGCGGGCTTCAACAAATACAATGCAATCGGCAGGCACCAGGTGATTGCGTTCCGCGGCATGGGCTGCGCGGCCGCGGGCGACCGCGTCCCGATCTACGACCTGTGCCTGTTCGGGGCCGCGAACGACATCCGCGGATACTCCGCCGGTCGCTACCAGGATCGCCGGATGTTCGCGACGCAGGCGGAATACCGCCTGACGTTGCCCTTCCAGGGATTCCTGGGCAAATTCGGCCTCGTCGCGTTCGGCGGATTCGGCGGGGTCGGACGAAGCTTTTCGGACATCGGATGGAGCGCACTGCTGCCGGGCGGCGGCGGCGGGGTCCGCTTCCGGCTGTTGAAGAAACAACCAATCAATTTCCGCGTGGACTACGGCTTCGGCAAGGTAGGAAACACGCTCAGCATCGGGGTCTTGGAAGCATTTTAGGCTCCGTCTCCGAAGCAGATCCCCATCGCTCGCGCGGTCAGGGTGGCATCGCCGTCGAGCGGCACCAGCCGCAATTCCTTCACCGCCTCCTCGAGCGGGACGAAGGCGAGCTTGGGTGGCTTCAGCGCCACCATGACGCCGTCCATGCCGTGATTCAGCGCATATACGGCGCCGGCGCCGAACCCGAGCCCGAGCAGCCGGTCCTGCGCGTTGGGCGAGCCGCCGCGCAGCAGGTGTCCCAGCACCACGGCGCGGGATTCCTTGCCGGTCAGTTGCTGCAACTGGCAAGCCACCGTTTCGCCGATGCCTCCGAGCCGCTCGGTCCTGCCGGCCTCGCGGCTCTTGACGGTCACGTCGCCACCGGGAGTCTTCGCCCCTTCGGCGACCACGACAATGGCGTGTTGACGGTCGCCGCTGGTCGCCTTTTGCAGATGGTCGGCGACTTTGCGGATGTCGAAGGGGATCTCGGGGATCAGTATGGCGTCCGCGCCCCCGGCGATCCCGGTGTGGAGCGCGATCCAGCCCGCGTACCGGCCCATGACCTCCACCACCAGGATGCGGCGGTGCGCCTGCGCGGTCATGTGCAGGCGGTCGAGGCACTCGGTGGCGAACGACACGGCGGAGGAGAACCCGAAGGTCGCGAAGGTTGCGCCCAGGTCGTTGTCGATGGTCTTCGGGACGCCCACTACACGCAGTCCCTTCTTCTGAAGCTGGAGCGCGATGGTCAAGCTTCCGTCACCGCCTACGGCGACGAGCGCATCGATCCCCTTCTTGTGGAACGCCTCGACCACGCGGTCGGAATGGTCGACTTCCCTCAATGACCCGTTCTCCGCGGGCTCCAGCAATTTGAAGGGATTCCCGCGATTTGTGGTGCCGAGAATGGTCCCGCCCAGGTGGGCGATGTTCTTTACCTTGTCGACGTCCAGCTCGACGAGTCCGCCTTCGGCGTAATGCTCGGGGAAGAGCATGCCGTCGTAGCCCTCGCGGATCCCGATCACCTTCCAGCCCAGTCGCGAGGACGCATGCACGACGCCATAGATGACGGCGTTGAGGCCTGGGGCGTCACCGCCTCCGGTGCAGATACCGATTCGTTCGATTGGTTTGCTCATCATCGTCAGGCCTCCTTGCCGGCGGTCCGCCACGGGGGACGGCTGGCTGGACACGCTCATCTGCACCGCTTCCGTGGGAGAATCGAACTCGCTGCCGCCGGGATAGCGGGCCGAGCCAAAGACAGTAGCTGCGATTCCGAGCTCGCCGCCCGCCGATTCCGCACCTTTTCCGATTCGGACATATGAGTTCCAGGGGCAGAGATGCCCAGGAAGGGGTGTGAGTCTTAGAGTTTTTGGTGGTGGATCGCCCCGCAGCCAAAACCGGCTTCATGGCAGCATCGATTCATGAACGAATTCTTCCGGAGGTTTGCCCATCGATCGGCTGAGGCGGTCGGGTCTCCGTACGCCTTCCTGACCGGGGTTGTCGTTGTCGCGGTGTGGGCCGTCACGGGCAAGACGTTTCACTACTCGGACACGTGGCAACTCGTCATCAACACAGGCACCACCATCGTCACCTTCCTGATGGTGTTTCTGATTCAGAACACCCAGAATCGGGACGCCAAGGCGATGCACCTGAAGCTCGACGAGCTCATCCGGGCCGTCGCCTCCGCGCGAAATCGCCTGGTCCACCTGGAGGACCTGTCCGACGCCGACCTCGCGAAGCTGGAGGAGGAGTTCCGAAAACTCCACGAAAAGGTCGAGAAGAAGTTCGATGAGACTAAGCGCGAAGGGTGACGCCCGCTCCGGGAGGGCTCCAGAACTTCGTCGCCCATCCCAGTGAGAGTCGGCATGGTCGCCGCTCGCCTACGACAAGAGCAAGGCGTCCGGCGCGGTGGCGGCAAGTCCCTTGTCGAAGGTCACGACCCGGCTGCCGGTCTGCTGCGCGAAGGCGATCAGGTAAGCATCCGCCCAGACCTTCGGCGAGGCGGCGTTGCCCGAGGCGAGTTGCCGAAGCAGACCTTCGACATCCGGCGGTTCCGGAACGAACGCGACGCGAATGTCATGGAACAACCGATCGTATGCAGCCCAGGATTCCTTCATCGACAGGGGTTTGTTGTTCATGGCAGCAGCCGTCGTCAAGAGCCGCAACACAGCGATCTGAGTAAACCTGCAAAAGAGGATTGCGTCGGAGCGATCCTGTTCCCACCAGGCTTTCGCGATCTCGCGATGGATGTGGTCGGCACGCAGCAGAGCCAGCCAGACGTTGACGTCAGGGCAGCTCAATAAGCTCATAGATCTCGGATTCGCTCAGATCGAAAGGCTTTCCCGTCGAGGGGACGATCGGCGGATCCAGCGACAAGCGTCGCTTCGGCCGCTGCGGGGCTGACTCAGCCACCACGCGCTCTATGCCCTCCAGCACCAGCTGCCGCGCCGAGCAGCCACGGCGCGCGGCAGCCTCACGCAGCTGGCGATGCAGGCGCTTCGGAATGTCGAGACTGGTCCGAACGGTTTCCGGCCGCTTCATACCTTAATCTTCGGCCGGTGACCTGCCTAAGTCAAACGCGCCGCAGCTTCGTCACCCGGCCCACTTCGACCCACTCCACGACGAAGATATTGCCGGCGTGGTCGAAGCACGCGCCGTGCGGGCATACGAATTTCCCGGGGGTGAAGGCTTCCCTCGCCAGGCGGCGGGTCTCCCGCCACTTACTCGCCGAGTCGTCGCCGAGATGACCGATCACCTGGTTTGCCTTGTCGAGCAGCGTCACCCGCGCGCCGAGGTCCGGGATCACCACGTCGCCGTTCCGGTAGATGCTGAAGTGGCACGGCATATTCGTGCCGCCGACGAAATCGATGTGCTTGCCGTCCAGCGTGAACCGCTGGATGCGCGCATTGCCTCGGTCCGCGACGGTCAGCACCGGCGAGGCCCCTCGAGTGTCGACGATGATGCCGTGCGGGCAGTCGAGCTTGCCGGCTTCCTTGCCCTTGCCGCCGAAAGTCTTCTGCAGCTCGCCCTTGGGGTTGTACACGAGGATGTAGCTCGACCCGTAGCCGTCGCCGACGTAGATGTCGCCGTTGGGCGCGATCGCAAGGTTGGTGGGGCTCCACTTCGGCTTCTTCCCGTCCGCTCCCGGCTTGTAGGCCTCGGACTGCTCGGGATATCCGTTGCTCCACACCGTCTCGCCGTCGAGGGTCGCCTTCACCACCACGCCGCGAGCCGTGTCGCACAGGTAGAGGTATTCGGTGGAGCCCTCCTTGCGGATGTGCAGCCCGTGCGCCCCGCCCTTGAACTCCTTGCCCCACGACTTCACGAACTTGCCCTTTTCGTCGAACACCACCATCGAGTCGGCGCTCTCGCTGGCCGCGTTCACGGTGTGGTGCACGTAGATCCGACCCTGCGAATCTTCCACGACGCCGTGCGTGTTGCCGTAGGCGATGTTCTTCGGCAGCTCGCCCCAGTCGTGCTGGACTTCGTAGGTGTGATCGCCCGAACCGACCACCGGCCGCTTCATCCCCCCCTTGTCCTGCGCCCCCAGAATTGCAGGCACGCCAATTGCAGATGTCTTCAAGAAAGTGCGCCTCTCCATTCGACAGATGATATCGCACCCGCCCGCGCATTGGGATACCATGTCAACGTTATGACTCGCCGATCCGCCCTGAAGACGACCGCCGGACTGGCGCTTGCCGCGACGGCTTCCGCCGCCCCCGCCGGGCGCCTCAAGCAATCCGCCGCCAAGTGGTGCTACAGCAAAGTCCCCTTCGAAGACCTCTGCCGGCAGGGCGCCGCGATGGGGCTCAGCGGCATCGACCTGGTGGGACCCGCCGACTGGCCCATCATCCAGAAGCACGGCCTCACCCCCGCCGTCACCTCCGGCGCGGGAAGCATCGGCAAGGCGTGGAACCGCAAGGAGAGCCACGACGCGCTGGAAGCCGAGATGAAGAAGAACATCGTGGCAGCCGAGGCCGCCAAGGTCCCGAACGTCATCACCTTTTCCGGTAATCGCGCGGGCATGTCCGACGACGAGGGGAAGGCGAATACGATCGAAGGCCTGAAGCGCGTCGCGAAGTTCGCCGAGGAGCACAACACCACGATCATTCTGGAGCTGCTCAACAGCAAGGTCGACCACAAGGACTACATGTGCGACCACACGACATGGGGCGTGGACGTGTGCAAGGCGGTCGGCTCGCCGCGGGTCAAACTGCTGTACGACATCTACCACATGCAGATCATGGAGGGCGACATCATCCGGACCATCCGCGCCAATATTCAGCACATCGGCCACTTCCACACCGGCGGCGTACCCGGCCGCCACGAGATCGACGACACCCAGGAGCTGCGCTGGCGCGACATCGCGACCGCCATCGCGGACCTGAAGTTCGACGGGTTCGTCGCGCATGAGTTCGTTCCGGTCCGCGAACCGCTCGCCTCGCTCAAGCAGGCCATCGAAATCTTCACCGTTTGACGACCCATGTACGGAGCGATCGAAGCCGGAGGCACCAAGTTCATTTGCGCGATGGGGACCGGCCCCCACGACCTGGAAACGATTGAGATTCCCACCACGACGACGGTGGCGACCATCGACGCCGTCATCGACTTCTTCCGGCCGCGGCTCTCGGAACTGGCCGCCGTCGGCATCGCCTCATTCGGACCCATCGACCTCAATCCCGATTCGTGGACCTACGGCTACATCACATCGACCCCGAAAGACGGCTGGCGCAACTTCGACATCGCGGGCGCCGTCCGGAAGAGCCTCGATCTCCCGGTCGGCTTCGACACCGACGTCAACGGCGCGGCGTTGGGCGAAGCGCGATGGGGCGCGGCCCGCGGCCTTTCCGACTTTGTTTACCTGACGGTCGGCACCGGAATCGGGGGCGGCGCGATCGTCAACGGCCGCCTGCTGCACGGTCTCGTACACCCTGAGATGGGTCACATCCGCGTGCCGCATGACCGCGGCCGGGACCCCTTCGACGGGATCTGTCCCTTCCACGGCGACTGCCTCGAGGGTCTCGCCTCCGGGCCTGCGATCGAAAAGCGGTGGGGCGTCCGGGCGCCCGACCTCGATCCGGCGCATCCGGGAATCGCGCTCGAAGCCGAATACCTCGCGCTCGGACTTGCCAACTGGGTCTGCACGCTGTCACCGCAGCGGATCGTCCTCGGCGGCGGCGTCATGAAGCATGCGATCCTTTTTCCGATGATTCGGCGGCGGCTTCTCGATCTGCTCCACGACTACGTGCAGGCCCGCGAGATCACCGAGTGCATCGACCAGTACGTCGTGCCTGCGCTTCTGGGCGGACGCGCCGGCGTGCTCGGCGGACTGGCGCTGGCGGAGGAAGCCGCGGGCGTGAGCGTCTAAGGATACGACCCTGGGACTCCGCGGACTCCTGAAACGCATCGGCAAAGGCGACGCCAAGGTGGCGATCGTTTTCGGCAGCGAGGCGGAGGCATGCCATCGCGCGGTGGTCCACCTTCGCAACGGGGCGCCCGAGGTCCCGGTGTGGCTCTATGCGACTGTCCCCGTCGCTGCCGAGACCGAGGCTCTCTGCGAGCAGGCGCGCGTGCGACGGGGCGCGTTCGGATTGGTTTTCGCCGCGATCGGCGAGTCGTGGCCGCGATGGGTAGCACTCGGAGTGGCGCCCTGGACCGGCGGTTTCCAGGCATGGCCGGTCAAACTGGCGCCATTCCTTATCCCGCCCTTTCGCGTCCTGATCCTCAACGAGAACGGCGATTTCTTTCCCGGAACGCCCGCGGTGGTCCTCCGGCATCTCGCCCGGCGCTCCGCCGATCGCGCCAGCTCGCTTTGGAACGGCCTGCGCATCGCGGCGCACCGCGCCGGCAACCAGGTCCGGCTGAATGGGTCCAGAATCCGCTCCCGGTTCGTCGAGTCGGCTCTGAGAGTCGCGGGACTCCGGCGTCACGCGTGGTTCCCTCGGATTCACGGGCACGAGCGCCTGGTGGCTGAACCGGAGGGACCGGCGCGGCCGATCCTGTGGGGCCGGGGCGCGCCCACACCCGAAATGCTGGCGTTCTTCGAGGACCCGCGCACGTTCGCGGTCTCGCGCCAGCGCCATTTCCGGGCATGGAAACGGACGATCGTCCCCACTGCCCCGTTTCGCACGCTCCAACCCGGCGAGACCAGCCAGGTGCTCGCGCCGATATCCGACTCTATCCTGGTGGACCATGAGAAGCTGCTGGCGCTCGGAGTCCCGGGCACGAAGCTCTCCGTCGCCTCCTGGCTTCTGATCTTCTGGAAAGCGGCGGCTGCCGGATGGCGCTCGTACAGCATCGGCGGCGAAGCCGACCTTCGCGAGCAGCCCGACCTCCCCGTCCACGAAAGCTCGTTCTTCGTGCGCGTGGCGTTCGACCGATGGCTGCGCGCGCTCGGCCCCGCCGAGCCCGAGCTTTCCCGGGGCGCGACCGCCTTCTCCGGTCCGTTTCCCGACACGTCCCACCGCGACAAGCCCCGCGTCCTGGTCGTCTCGCCGTTTCTGCCGTACCCGCTCTCCCACGGCGGCGCGGTCCGCATCTGGAATTTGTGCCAAGCCCTCGCCGGGCGCGTCGATTTTCTTCTCGTCGCCGTCCGCGAGAAGAACGATCGCGTCGATTATGCGAGGCTCCGCGAGGTCTTCCGGGACGTTCACGTCGTCGATATCGACCAGCGCCGCTCGACCGACGAATCGCTCCCGCTCCAGGTGCGCGGATACCAGTCGCGGGCCCTGCGCGCGCTCATCGCAGACCTTGCCCGCCGCTGGCGTCCCGACCTCCTCCAGGTCGAATACACCCACATGGCGCACTTCCGCGACGCCGCTCCCGGACTCCCCGCGATCCTCGTCGAGCATGACCTCACATTTACGCTGTACCGCCAGCTTGCCGATGCGAACCCGAGTCCGGAGGCCGAAGCCGAGCACCAGCGCTGGCGCGATTTCGAGCGCCGCTGGCTGAAGGCCTACGACGGCGTATGGACCGTCTCCGAGACCGACCGCGAGATCGCGCTTCGCGAATCGGGCCGGCCGGCCGCCCGGACTTTTTCCGTCCCCAACGGAGTCGACATCGAGCGATTCCAACCCGCGCCCGGAGAGCGGCCGCTGGAGATTTTTTATGTCGGCAGCTTCCGCCACCTGCCCAACATCATCGGTTTCGAGAAGCTGGAACGCGACGTGATGCCGGCGGTGTGGCAGCGCTTCCCCGAGGCGCGGCTGCGCGTAGTCGCCGGTCCGCGTCATACGGATTTCTGGAAGGCGCGCCCGCTCGACCCGCGGATCGAAATGAACGGCTTCGTCGAGGAGCTGCGCCCGTTCTATGCCGCCGCCGCGATCGTGGTGGCGCCGCTGGAGGTTTCGGCCGGCACGAATATCAAGGTGCTGGAGGCGATGGCCTGCGGCAAGGCCGTGGTTTCGACTCCGGTCGGGTGCCAGGGTCTCGACCTCCAGGACGGCGTCGATGCGGTGGTGCGCGCCGGATGGCCGCAATTCGCGGATGCCGTGGCGAACCTGCTTGCCGACCCTGCCTTGCGGCACGCACTCGGAAAGCGCGCCAGGGCGACGGTGGAGGAGCGGTTCAGTTGGACCGCAATCGCCGAGGGGGCATGGCGCAGCTACTGCGCGGTAAATGTCGCGATCGAGACCTTCCCGGGATCGCTCTGAACGGCCAGGATGACACGCCCGCCGTCCACCACCACGCCGCGAAGCCTGATTCCGAAATCGATCTCCGCCAAGCAATCCGAATCCACGGAGTATGTCCCGCTGTTCGCCCCGTCATCGCCGGACCACGATAGCCCGCCGTTGCCGTCGGCCATCGTCACCGTCTTCTGCGATCCCAGCGTGACGACGTAGCGGCCGCGGACCGGCGCCGTGCTGCACGGATCCGCCAGCTTCATCAGCAGGCCGCGGCCCTCCGTCCCGGAGTCTGTCTGCGTAAAGTCGGCGCGGGCGCCGCCGGGCGTTACGGCGCCGCGAAAATGCTGCCATCCGCCGGATGTGTCCTGGAGCTCGAATTCGAGGGCGCAGTCGGTTCCAAAGGTGTATGTACCCCTGACCGGATTCCCGAGAAACAGCCCGTCGAAGTTGACCGACGAGGTTCCCGAAACGCTCCCGCCCGCTTCGAAGACGATGCGCCCGACCGCGGCGGCAGGCTTGGGAGATCCGGAGATCGTGTTCGTCCCCGAGAGGCGGAACCCGTAACCGCCCGCGAGGTCGTTGGCCCCGCAAACCGCGCCGGATGCGCTCGCCACCATGACGGCCGCAAGGAACAGTCCTCGCATCCTTCCATGGTAGCGCCGCGGGCTACATGGTCCCGGCGTGTCTCTTGAAGATCTGGGAGAGGTTCTGGGAAAACGCCGACCGCGCCATCACCATGTCGCAGCCGGCCTCCTGCGCCTGCTGCTTCAACTCACCCTGAATGTGCGAAAGATAGCCGATCAGGCTGATGCCCTTCGTGGCGGCGCTGCCCTTGAGGTCGCCGATCAGCTTCACCGGGTCGACCGATTCGAAGTTCAGGTCGAAGACGATCAACTGCGGCTTCCCCTTCGCCTTTTCCATAACTTCCCCGGGCTCCTTCACGAACTCCAGCGCCATTCCGGCGCGCTTTGCCGCTTCCGAAAGCTTGACCGAGAAAAACAAATCGCTTACGACCGCGAGCACTCGCTTCGGTTCCTGATTGGGCATAGTTGTGTAAGTTCGGTTAGATCCGAGTTCTCTGAAACTAGGAGGATGGGACGCTTCAATCCTATCATGATTCCATGGATCTCCACTCCTACTCGCGTCCGGATCGAGTTCGCGTGCGCCACCTGGATCTCGATCTAAACGTGCAGTTCGCGGACCGTAGCATCGCCGGCCTGGCGACCATCCATTTCGATCGGGCGGGCGGCGATGAGCTGATCCTCGACACCCGCGATCTGACGATCCACGCGGTCGAGAACGCCGTCTCGTTCGAGGTCGGCCCCGCCCATCCCATCTTCGGCGCGCCGCTCCACATTCGCCTGGGCGGCGACGGCCCGCTGCGCGTGCGCTACTCCACTTCGCCGGGCGCGTCCGGGCTGCAATGGCTCGAACCGGCGCAAACGGCGGGCAAGCGGCATCCGTTCCTCTACACGCAATCGCAGGCCATTCATGCGCGAAGCTGGATCCCGTGCCAGGACACGCCCGGCGTCCGCGTCACCTATACGGCGCGCGTCACTACGCCGGCGGGTCTCCGCGCGGTAATGAGCGCCGCCGTTCAGCCCGACGGTTCGTTCCGCCTCGACCATCCCGTGCCGTCGTACCTGATCGCGCTGGCCGCGGGCGACCTTGCCTGCCGCGAGATCGGTCCCCGCACCGCTGTTTATGCCGAGCCGTCGATGCTCGACGCCGCCGCCCATGAGTTCGAGGACACCGAGGCAATGATCGCCGCGGTGGAGGATCTCTACGGTCCGTACCGCTGGGGCCGCTACGATCTATTGGTGCTCCCGCCGAGCTTCCCCTTCGGCGGCATGGAAAACCCGCTGCTCACGTTTGCCACGCCGACCGTCATCGCCGGCGACAAGAGCCTGGTCTCGCTGGTGGCGCACGAGCTGGCGCACTCGTGGTCGGGCAACCTGGTCACGAATGCGACCTGGAGCGATTTCTGGCTCAACGAGGGTTTCACCGTCTATGTCGAGCGGCGCGTGCTCGAGAAGGTGTACGGGCGCGAGCGCGCCGACATGGAAGCGGTGCTCGGGCGCCGCCAGTTGGAGCAGGAGATGTCCCGCCTCCCGGAATCCGACCGCGTGCTTTACATCGACCTCGCCGGCCGCGATCCCGACGACGGCGTCACCCTGGTCCCGTATGAGAAAGGCGCGCTGCTGCTCCGGACAATCGAAAAGGCGGTCGGAAGAGAGCGATTTGACGTCTTCTTGCGCCGATATTTCGATCATTTCGCGTTCAAAAGCATCGAAACGGCGGAATTCGTCGAGTTTCTCGGGCGCGAGCTGCCCAACCCGGTTCCGCTCGACGAGTGGATCCACCAGCCCGGAATTCCCGCCGGCGCCGCCGAGCCCTCGTCGGCGATCCTCGACCATCCCCGGGAACGCGCGCTCTGGACCACCCATGAGTGGCTCCACTTTCTGCGCTCGCTCAGGGCGCCCGACCTCCCTGCCCTGGACGCCGAGTTCCACCTGACGCAATCGGCCAACGCCGAGATTCTGGCGCAGTGGCTGCAGATGGCGGTGGCGGGCAGCTACGAGCCGGCATACGCGCGGCTGGAGGAGTTCCTCTGCTCCGTCGGACGGCGCAAATTCCTCAAACCCCTCTACACCGAGCTGCTGAAGACGCCCGAAGGCCGCGAGCGAGCGAAACGGATCTATACGAAGGCGCGGCCCGGCTACCATCCGATTGCGCAGGCGAGCCTGGACGGATTGATCGGGTTGTGACAACCCGGGAACTTCGCGGGCACACAAAGCGTATCCTGGAGGCAGGGAGGGTTCTATGAGCGACGATGCCCGTTCCCCGCAAATCAACGTTTCGAAGATCCCCGGCGGCGCAGGGATTGCCGGCGCGTTGTTCGCGATCAGCAGTGTAGTGATCTTTCTGATCGGGATTCCGCGACTGCGAATCTTCTTTCCAGCGGCCATCGTCCTGGGCTGCCTGTTCGCGCTCTCGTTCCACTTCGGGCGTAAGTACTTTCCCAGGAGGACTCCGGGCGCGCCCTGGATTCTCCCCGCTGCGAAGCGATAATTGACGTAGTGCTCGAGCTCCGCCCCGAAGGGCTGTACTGCGCGTCCGGCGACTTCTTCGTCGATCCCTGGGAGCCCGTCCACCGCGCCGTCGTCACCCATGCCCACTCCGACCACGCCTGCCCCGGATCGCGCGAGTACCTGACGGCGACACCCGGCGGCGACCTCCTGCGCGAGCGGGTCGAGGGGCCGGTGCAGACCGCGGCGTATGGCGAGCGCCTGACCCTCGGCGACACGACCATGTCCCTCCATCCGGCCGGCCACATTCTCGGGTCGGCGCAGGTCCGCATCGAGCATCATGGGGAAGTCTGGGTAGTCTCCGGCGATTACAAACTCGCGCCCGACCGGACCTGCGCGCCGTTCGAGCCCATTCGCTGTCACACCTTCGTGACCGAGTCGACCTTCGGCTTGCCGATCTTCCGCTGGGCGCCGGAGGCCTCCACAATGGCGGAGATCCACGACTGGTGGCGCGCCAACCGCGTGGCGGGCAAGACGAGCGTGCTATTCGCCTATCCGCTCGGAAAAGCGCAGCGGGTGCTGGCCGCGCTCGACACGTCGATCGGACCGTACTGGGCGCACGACTCAGTCGAGCGATACAGCCGCGCCTATCGCGCGCAGGGCGTCGCGATTCCGCCGCAGGGTGAGTGCGCCGGGGCATCGCTGATCGTCGCGCATCCCGGATACGAACACCGTGGGGCGCGGGTGTCGACGGCGATGGTCTCGGGCTGGATGCGCATTCGCGGACCACGCCGGCGCCAGGCGCTCGACCGCGGCTTCGTCCTCTCCGACCATGCCGACTGGCCCGAGCTGCTCCGCGCCATCGATGCCACCCACGCCCCTGCCGTCTGGGCGACGCACGGCTTTCGCGCGCCGCTCGTCCGGTGGTTGCACGAGCAAGGACGCGAAGCGGTCGCGGTCGAGGCTCGCTACAAGGAGCCGGAGGCATGAAGCTCTTCGCCGAGCTGTACGCCGCGCTCGACGCGACCAACAAGACGAATGAGAAGGTGGCCGCGCTCAAGCGTTACTGGTCGGGCGCCGCGGCCGCCGATGCCGCCTGGGCGGCCAGTTTTCTACTCGGCCGCCGGCCCAAACGGCTCTTCGAATCGCGCAAGCTGGCGCAGTGGGCCATCGAGGAGGCGGGTGTCCCAGACTGGCTGTTCGGCGAAAGTTACCACGCGGTCGGCGACTTCGCCGAGACGATCGCGCTCCTGCTCCCGCCCGCCGCCACGACGACGGCGCTGCCGCTGCACTACTGGGTGGAGGAGCGCCTGCTCCCCATGCGCGACGCCGACGACGAAACGCGGCGCGCGTGGCTGTTGGAAGCCTGGCGCGAAATGGACGAGCCGCAGCGCTTCGCCTGGAATAAGCTGCTCACCGGCGAGTTCCGCGTCGGGGTGTCGGCCAGCCTCGTGGTTCGCTCGATCGCCGAAGCGGCCGGGCTTCCGGCTGAGGCGGTCGCGCATCGGCTGATGGGCGATTGGCAGCCGACCGCCGAATTCTGGCAGCATTTGCTCGCGCCCGAGACGAGGGACGCCGACGTAAGCCGGCCGTACCCGTTCTGCCTCGCCCATCCGCTGGAAGGCGCGGTCGAGGAGCTTGGCGATCGCGCGCAGTGGCAGGTGGAATGGAAATGGGACGGAATCCGCGCTCAGCTCATCCGGCGGCAGTGGCGCACCTTCCTGTGGTCGCGCGGCGAGGAGCTGATCACCGACCGCTTCCCCGAACTCGAAGCGCTCGGCGCACTGCTGCCTGAAGGCACGGTGATCGACGGCGAGGTGCTGCCGTGGAAGGACGGGGCGCCGCTGCCGTTCGCGCAGATGCAGCGGCGCATCGGGCGGAAGGCGCTGGGTCCCAAGATCCTGGCGGAAGTGCCGGTCGTGCTGATCGGCTACGATCTGCTGGAACACCACGGGGAGGACGTGCGGGAACGGCCGCTGGAATGGCGGCGCGCGCAACTGGAAGCCATCGCGCCGGCGGGGAGCGCGCTTGTGCTTTCGCCGATCGTGACGGAGCCGACATGGCAGGCGCTCACCGAGATCCGCCTCCAGTCACGCGAACGTAAAGTAGAAGGCTTCATGCTGAAGCGGCTCGGCTCGCCCTACCGGGTCGGACGCCGCCGCGGCGACTGGTCTTTCCAGCACAGTGGGATCCGAAGCTTGGAATTCACGTGACTTGAAGTCGCGG
>JADMIO011260201.1_pt1 | contig 110307 bp, 102 predicted proteins | sample 8958161 | NCBI WGS metagenome assembly JADMIO01 (sample SAMN16585339, study PRJNA669376) | soil metagenome | isolation source: Crop rotation soil | place: USA: Cullars Rotation, Alabama | collected 2011 | reverse complement strand
GCCGCGACTTCAAGTCACGTGAATTCCAAGCTTCGGATCCCACTGTGCTGGAAAGTACCTAGAGTGATGGTTGTGTTATTCAACCAAGCTCTCCACCCGCAGGGATTGTAATCCGCTGTAGATGGTGGCATTACCTTTTCGTCTTTTCCCTCGTTCATCTTTGCGCTTTTAGCGCCATCCTTGGTGTAGCCGGGCACATCGTTTTGTCTGGGAGAAGGCGCAAGATTGAAGGTGTAATTCAAGATTACGTCGACTGTTGTCCATTCTCTGACTTTGCGGTCCGAGGTTCCGATCGGAATTTGACCTGCCGGCGGAGCGCCCGGGTTCCGCGGCTTATTGTCGAAAAATGTGAAGTCCACATTGTCCCAATATTGACCCATGTAGTGAACGATAGCGCCTGCATCGACCCCCTGAAGCCATGATTCGGCGGGACCGTCATAGAACAAACTGGCGTACCAGCGATTGTGCGTAAAGTTGCCACCGCCGGCAGGTCCCATAAAGCCCCCGCCAAATTTGCCCACCGCAGTAAATCGCTTCGCGTCAGGAAAAAGTTGCACGTCCACGTCCGCGACATAGGTGCCATTAAATGTGGCGGTGAAAGTGCCCCAATCGCCCTGACCAAGGCGGGTGGTTTCAAATGTCTCTACCGCTTCATAATCAATATATGATTCGATGAACCGGCCCACGTTTTGCTCGGGACTTCGGACCAGAACTATTTTATTGCCTTGAGCAGGGTCGCGTGTGACGAGCCCAGGAAAGTCCGATTCTTGGGCAACGATGAAGTGCGGATCCAAAATCGTTTGGAACCCGCGAATATCCAATCTTCCATAATCCGCTGAGATGGTTAATCCCTGGAATCCATTCCACCATGACGCCGGCGTAAGCACACCACCGAAGGTGCGCTCATAAGCGAATTCCGGCTGAAGATTCGGGTTACCTGAAAGTGCAAACTGGGTGGCGTAAGGCGGACCTTTGAGCAGCGGATCTGACACGGGCGCGAAAAACTGAACGCCCCTGTTGAAGAGATCGCTCAACGTTGGTGCGTGAAAGGCTTCAATGTAAGCGGCCCGGAGAGTTAGCGGCGCGGGCGAACCACCCAGCGGCTGCCACCGAACCGAAAACTTTGGCCGCTCCGTCGTCCCGAAATCGCTGTAATTTTCAAAGCGTTCCGCGTAATCGAACTCCAGGCTATGGATAGCTGGAAAATTCCAAGTAGGTCCCGTAAGCGGTACTCGTAACTCCCAAAAAACGGACCACGAATCCCGGTTACCTTTAATAAGACCGAACGGTGATGCGCCCGTAATCTGTCCCGACGCGCTCAAACCATCCGAGTTTCCAGACATCGTATTGGTGAGGTGAACAGTGCCGGCAGCAAAAGAGACCGGACCTCCGGGCAGGGTAAAGAGATCGCCATTCACCGCCAAGTCCTCGGTCAAGAGCTGGACCGAGCCCACCTGGCTGACGGTTGTGTAAACGCGATCCTTTACGAACTTGCTGTTCTGACCTACGCCAAAAGGGTTAAACGCTGTGGCCGGATTGGTATCGAGCAATGCGCTGCGTAAAGCATTGTTATTGACGACTCCGCCGATCTTCTCGACACGGTAATCCTCATTCCAACGAATACCGGTCTCCCATTGCCAGGTCTTGAGTATGTCCCACGCGTTGGCGAGCTCGGCGAGATTACCTCTTAATCCAGTGGTGAAAAGGTAGCTGTCTGTTGTGACTTTATCGGTTTGCGGACCGGCTTCGAGTGCGTTGTAAAAGACGCCGGTGGTAAATGCGGTTCCCGCCGGTGCAGCGCTGGCCTTGGTATTCGGGAATGCTGGGTTGGAACCCCCTGGTGACGTGTAATCCGCCACGGTGAACGGATTGAAGGCGTTTTGAATCGGAACACTAAGGCTGAAGCGGCTAATTCCGGCCGGATGCGTCGCGTCCGTCCAGATATCAGGGGCAAACGGAGCCGGCGGCCTCGCGTCGTCCCAAAATTGCCGGAAATATTTGAAATCGGCAAAAAATGTTAAGTACTTATCGCAAATATCGCGATCGAAAGACCCGTAAAGAAATTGCCGGTCAGTAGGTGCGATCGCGGCGGTGTTGTCAGAGAAGTTAAACAGGCTCTTTTCCGAAGTCGCGAGTCCTCCCGAGAACGCTGTCGCATATTGAGGGCTAGTGAACTGATTCGCAGTTGAATGTGCAGTTGGCGTTCGCGCGCCATTTGCCAGTTGGGGAAAAAAAATCCGGTTTGTGACGCGCCCTGGAAAGAACGGAGTCCGAAGATCCTGTCCGCCCCATCGTCGATAATCAGCGTCATGGCCAATATTGATATCGCGTCCGAAGATTCCGGCTTGGTTAAAAGCCTCAGCGTATATAACAAGGTTTGTTTTCTCGTTGCCCGTGCCAGCGAGTAGATATTCAATTTCCTGACCCATGTCATTGGCAAGCCCGAGATTGGCGTTACCGTAACTCGTATAAAGTTCCAAGCCGCGGAACCGATGGATCAGGAAAACGTTCACTACGCCGGTAACTGCGTCGGTACCGTAGACAGGCGAAGCACCGTCTTTCAGAATGTCGATGTGATCGATCAATCCAAGGGGGAACTGATTGAAGTCTACCTGGAAACCGTCGAGACCGTTATTGGCGAGTCGACGGCCATCTTGTAAAACGAGTGTATCTTTCGGAGCAATTCCGCGGAGGTCGATTCGCGAAGTGGTGTCGTTGTTTTCGTTAGGGCCAAAGCCGGTTGCCGCAGGAATTCTTTGGATCAGATCGCTCGGTGAGCGTGCACCTATTCGGGTGATGTCTTCGCGACGGTAAGTGTCAACCGGGTTCGGACCCACTTCCTCGGCGGTCGGAATATTTGAGCCAGTGACAATGACCCGTTCGGCTTCCGGTAATTTGGTGCCGTTCGCGTCAGTGTCTGCCGCGCGAACAGAGTCCTGGAGGACTGTCGAACTAAGAATAAGGATAGGCGTGCAGGCAATCGCCGCTAGTCCTAGACGGGCGAACATTGCCCGCTGTTGTAGTGAGTTAAATCCTAAGCGCCAAGGCAAAACCTCGCACTCATCTCAAGCCAACTTAGTCTCTTTTCAATCCAACGCGCCTCATGATGGCGATGAAACGCGGATCAGCACGGACACTATCCCACCTGTGGTCGTCCGCTATGAAAGTGACGTGAGGGTCACGCTCGTCGCAACCTTTCTCGAGCCACGCGAAAGCCTGATCGAGATCACCCAATCCCAAAAAAATCACGGAAATGCTCCATGGGGGCACATAGCGCTGCGCGGCCTCCTTTTTCAATTCATCAAGCACAGCTTTCGCTTTCGCCCGCTCGCCCGAAAGCGCCCACACATACGCTCGCATGGACGCCGCGTCGGAGTTTCCATGACTGGCTTCAACGGCGATGTCCAGCTCGGCAATCGCCTCGCGGTATTTCTTTTGTTTAGTATAGACTTCGGCCAGGAAAAAGTGACCAAGCCAAAATTCAGGATTTAATTCCAACGCATGGTTCACGAATTCAAGAGCCTCCTCATCGTGCCCAGCGGCAAAAAAAACTGCTCCGCCGAGCGTGCTGATAAATGGAGAGACGGGATCCAGCTGCCGCGCCTTTGTTGCTTCTTTCATCGCTTCTTCGGCGCGATCATTGCCAATCGAAAAAGTAAGAGCGGTGTGCGCAAGCGCCAAATATGGATTCAGTTCGAGTGCGCGCCGTGCCTCACGCTCCGAACTACTCCAATCCCAATCAAACCAAGCATGGATAATCGCGAGCGTGATATGAGGCTCGGCTAGCGAGGGATCGAGATCGATTGCTTTTCGTGCGGCGGAGGCAGCTTGGGGAAAGGTCGCCACCGGTCGTAAATCGCCGACCATCGACCGGGCGCGATAGGCCTCGCCTAGGCCGAAGTAGGCCAGTGCGTAATTTGGATCCTGTTTGATGGCCTGTTCGAAGAAACTGATACTCTTATCAATTTCTGGCGGACTGAAGTTGCTCCAATGAAAACGTCCTGTCAGGTAAAGTTGGTAAGCTTCCAGGTTATCGGTGTACCGTTTTGTTAGGCGCTTTTGTTCTTCAGGATTTAGCCGCAGTGCGAGCGCTTCAACAACTTTCTGCGAAATCGTATCCTGGACGGTGAACACATCCGTGAGCTTCTCATTATAGGTCTCGCTCCATAATGAGGATCCATCCGCCACTTTGATAAGTCGAACCATCACGCGCAGTCGGTCCGCCGCCTTTTCCAAACTACCTTCAAGCACTGAACTTACGCGCAACTTGCGCCCTGCCGTCAGCGGATCGCTTTCCGCAAACGCTCGCACTGAAGTGAGTGATGAAACGATGATGCCGCCCTTGCCGCTGAGCTTTGTAATTAGAGTGTCAGCCATTCCGATCTCCAGGACGGGATCGCTCGTCGCGGCAAGCAAAGGTTTGAACGGCAAAATGGCGACGCTTTTGTCCTCGATGGCCGGTTTGGCACGCCATAGGAGCAAGCCGCCGCCAGTAACCAATCCGAGTATCAGAATCGCGAGCGAAACAAACACGACGCGCCGCCTTTGGCGTAGGATCGCCGCGCGACTTTCGAGCGCGTGCGCTTGCTGCTTGCGTTTGAGCTTCTCCGGAAGCTCCGGAGTGCCAACAGTACCGTCGAAAAAGTTAACGATCTCGACAGTTACGCCATGCTTTACTTCGCACTCGCCGAGATCGTAGAGGTTTGATTGCCATTCTTCGTATTGGCCCAGGTCATCGGCAACGCGCTTCGACAACAGAATGTGACCGGCATCGCCACAATTCATAACTCGCTGCGCAAGATTGATACCGGCGCCGGCAACGTTCGCCCGACCGCTGACGTCGCGCACGACATCGACGGGTCCACTATGAATCCCCATTCGGACATGCATCTGCGGATGTCCCTTTAACGCTTGAGTAATCTCGATCGCGCAACGCACCGGCGCGTCGGGACTGGTGAAGAAGGCCAGCGCCATCCCGTCTCCGGCCGGCACGCTGATTAGTTTTCCGGCTTCACCGGCAGAACGAAAATGTTCCGTGCTGCGCACAATGTCATTCAGCAAGAGCACAAACTCCGCTTGTTGATTCACCAGCAGCTTGGAGTAATCGATAATGTCAATGAAGAGGACATGCGCGATTTCCACGCGCAACTTCGATTTCTGAGGATCGGGCATGTTGATTCGGGCCTGCCGCAAAGTGTTGCTCAAATGGCTGAAAAAACGAAGCTCGATTCTCGGGTCGGACCCACCTTACACGGTCGGACGTTGATTCTTGGACACCGGATGCCAACGCGAGTTTGTGTTTTCGCTTTCGGCTACCAGCGAAACTGCAGCAAAGGGCGGTGAAAGAGTAGGCGCGATTGTCAGCTATTCGGTTCAAAACAGGCTATAGATAAAGGGAGCCAGCGCTGAACTACTTGCAAAAATAACCAAGACGCCAAGCAACACCAAGAAAACCAGGATTGGCGCGATCCACCATTTCTTGCGCTCGCGCAGAAAGGCAAAGAATTCTCTGACAATCGCCAATCGGTTCATGAATGTTTATGGTTCGACGGAGTCGATTCTAAGTAAAGGTTTTTCTAGAACTGGCGTTCATAACTTTCGGTCGACTTCATTTCTTTCGGGCACGCAATCCAATAGCTATCCGCCTCCTTGTCCCATTTGCGGGCGAGAAAATCCTTTCGAAATAGACGGCCCATCAATCCGATCGGCGTCACCACCAAGAAAAAGAACAGCACCAGGATAACGTTGGACATGACGAATCCGAGCGTGAGACCCAGTGCCATCCAGGCGAGGTAGATATATTTCAATGCCCGTGGCCAAACCGCACCGAACCCGACAAGGACCGCGCCGACCCAGACCAGCAACGAATGACTCGGCCGATGCCGGAGCCAAAGGAAAATGCCGATTGCAATAAACACTCCGCCAACCAGGAGCCCGAACTTTCGCAGATCGCGAGGGCCGGTTTTGAGTTTTCTTAGATCCGTTCCGATCGACATTGTTCAATCAAGTTCAAATTCCCGGAGCCAATCGACCTCTAGTGGCTTCTGCGTTTGCTTTTCCAATAGCAGGTTGCCGAGCAGTAAATAATCCATGTTCGTTCGCATAAAACAGCTGAAAGCGTGTTCCGGTGCAGCCACGATCGGTTCCCCGCGAACATTAAACGACGTGTTAATAATCACCGGGCAACCGTATTTCTGGTCGAATTTTTTGATCATGCGATAAAACATTGGCTGATGATCTTCGGTCACGGTTTGGATTCGCGCCGAATAATCAACGTGGGTGACCGCGGGAATCTCGGACCGAATTGTTGACAGCTTTTCCAAACCTAACCGTTCTTGTTCGCCCGGAGTCATTTCGCGCCGTCGTTTTTTTGATACCGGCGCGACTACCAGCATGTAGGGACTGTCGTTTTCCAAATCAAACCAGTCCGCCCATTTTTCGCGAAGAACAGACGGCGCGAAAGGTCGAAAACTTTCCCGGAACTTGATCTTCAGGTTCATCATTTCTTGCATTTTCGGCGAGCGGGCGTCGCCGATGATTGACCTCGCTCCCAACGCACGCGGGCCAAATTCCATTCGTCCATAGAACCAGCCGATTACCTTCTGGGCCTGAATCAGGTCCGCGACTCTTTCTGGAATCTCCTCGTCTCTTAATTCGGTGAACGGAATCTTTTGAGTCTCAAGATAGCGCCGGATTTCGTCGTTTGAATAACTTGGGCCGAGATAAGAGCCACCTTGCGAGTCCTTGACCCCGTCGGCTTCACGTTTTTGATCAAAAATTTGGTGCCAGGCGAACAGGGCCGCGCCAAGCGCCCCACCCGCATCACCTGCTGCAGGTTGAATCCAGATTCGATCGAAAATTTGCTGGCGCAGAATTTGTCCGTTAGCCACGCAATTGAGGGCGACGCCGCCCGCGAGACAAAGATTTCGCTGACCGGTTTCTTTGCGAATTTTTCTGGCCATTCGGAGCATGATCTCGTCGGTCACGTGCTGAATCGAGCGGGCGAGGTCCATGTCGCTTTGGGTGAGTTTCGATTCCGGTTTGCGCGGCGCCCGGCCAATCAAGCGATTGAACGCGGCGCCGGTCATGGTCAACCCGACTCCATAATTGAAATACTTCATGTTTAGGCGGAACGACCCGTCCGCTTTCAAGTCAATCAGCTCGCGCAAAATCAGGTCTACATATTTGGGTTCACCGTAAGGCGCGAGGCCCATCAGTTTGTACTCCCCGGAATTGACCTTGAATCCGATGAAATAGGTGAACGCGGAGTAGAGCAACCCAAGTGAGTGCGGGAAGCGCATCTCGGCCAGCATTTGAATTCGATTGCCGCGTCCGATGCCGTAACTCGTCGTCGCCCATTCCCCCACCCCGTCAATTGTCAAAAAGGCAGCTTCCGAAAAGGGCGACGCGAAGAAGGCGGAGGCGGCGTGCGATTCGTGATGTTCAGGGAACAGGATTTTGCAATCGCAGTTGAGCTCGCGTCGGATCAATTCCTTCATCCAAATGCGTTCCCGGATCCAAAGGGGTATGGCCATTAGAAAACTTTTCAGGCCCGCCGGCGCATACGCCAGATAGCTGTGGAGGATTCGATCGAATTTCAGGAACGGCTTTTCGTAGAACGCCACAAAGTCGAGCTCGCTCTGATTGATGCCGCCTTCTCGCAGACAATAATCGACCGCTTGCTTCGGAAAATTCGCGTCGTGCTTTATTCGGGTGAACCGCTCTTCCTGCGCAGCGGCGATGATTTTTCCGTCGCGGACCAGACACGCCGCGCTGTCGTGATAGAAAGCGGACAACCCGAGGATGTTCACCGCGTATCTAACTTGGCGGAAGCACGACTGCGCCGCGCCGGGCTTTCATTGATGAGCGTAATAATCGGTCGCCGCGCGCGCGAGATCAGTATTGGTCAAGAACTTGGCGAACAACGCGTGGCCGGCGGCGTTGAAATGACCATCCGGTGCATGAAACAGTTCCACGCCCGCCATAGCCGACTTCAAGAATTCCGGATACGGTTCGCGATAGTGCACGCCCATCTGGGTCAGACCCGCCGCGATCAACGGCGCAAAAGGATGATTCTCGGGCATATGTTTGTGAACACGGCTCGTTTGAGGAATGAAGACCACGTAAAACTCGGCGTGATTGGCCGTCACCGCTTCCTTCAGTTTCCTGATCAGCGCAAGAGTCAATTCAATGCCGGCTCGGTCAGCATCGGATACAACCGCGTTGGGATCGGAGTACTTTGGATCGCGCTTAGGCCGAAGGGCATGGCTGAGTCCCTCGACGCCATCGCGTACCATGTTCCAAACACGGCATTCCCGATTGAAGCTGTAAATCATGTTATAACGAACGTGATCGTTGTGTAGAATTAATTCGCCGTTCTGTAGGGTAAAGTAAGGCTTGAGATAAGAATATTGCTTCGAAGCGAGATTGTTCGCGACGTCGTTATCCACTGTGAACACCAGGACCACTTGATCGACTTCGAATTTTTGGCAGGTCCGCAAGTAGAACAAGTACTCCTGGTCGGTTCCGTAACCGCAGACACCGCAGTTGATGAACTCGTCATTGGTTCCGTGCACCCTCGGACTGGTGAAAATATCGTCCTGACTCTGGCTCAACCCCCAAACGTATGAATCGCCCAGCACCAGAATTCTCCTTCTTCCTGGCGTCTTCTGCAGCCGCATATCATCAGGGCCGCGTAACCCGAACTGATTTTGGTGAACGCCCGGCTGGCTGACATTCTCCAGCGGGACCCAGCCCAAATCGTGATCGAAGCGACGAATTATCCCATTATGTCGCTCGAATAATCTCAACCCGATCTCGGCTAACAGCGCGACCAGCAGGAGACTGAATAGCACAGCGACAAATCGAAACAGAACGGCCTTCATCATTTTGTTAGCCAACGGCGTGGACGAAGGCCGGACTGATTCCACACAGTAATCATTTTGTGTTTGCTTTCACTCGGCGGTAGAGAGCTTCGTAGCGGTCGACAATCGTGTCGGCTGAGAATTTTTCGACGACGTGCTTCCTGCCCTGCTCACCGAGAGTTTGCGCGAGGTTCGGAGACTCAACGAGTTTGTCCAGGGCCGTGGCGATTGCTGTTACGTCAGGAAACGGATAGAGCGGATAGTCTTCGCCGACCACCTCGGGAATTCCTCCGACATCGAAGGCAACAACTGGTTTTCCAAAGTAAAGTGTTTCCATGATGCCGAGTCCGAAGCTTTCGTAATCAGACGTGTACAATCCGGCATCCGCCGCTGCTATAAAATCTTCAACCGCCGCTTCGTTCTCGCGAATAATGATTTCTTTCTTCAGGCCGAGGCGATTGATCATTTCGGTATGTGGTTGAGCTGATTCACCGGCGAGGATAAGCAATCGCGTGCGATCGCGTGTGCGCATAGCGGCGAAGCTTTGCAAAAGAAGGTCGATTCTTTTTCCAGGCCGCATGTTGGACATATGCAAAACCAGGAACTGCTCCCCCACTCCGAGTTCGGCACGAACCGCCTCTCGACTGCGGCTTACTGGCCGGGGCGTAAAGAAATTCGGAATAATCTCGATATCTCGCGAAACATTCAGGATCTCCCGGGTTTGGTCCCGTAAGCTTTTGGAAACCGTCGTGACCGCATCGGATCGATCGAGGGCATATTCGATCGCGATGCGATAGGCGGGGTCCTGGCCTAACAAGTTCGTATCTGTACCGTGTAGAGTGGTGACGATAGCTGGCGAAGCACCCGACATTTGCTCGGCCAGGACCGCGGCCAATGCATTCGGCACAGCGTAATGGGCGTGAATGATATCCAGTGAAACACTTGACGCGACCTCGGCCATCTTCACCGCCAACGGCAAGGTGTAGTCGGGACAGGGGAATAGCGGATGATGCGCGAGCTCGACCAGATGAAAGTGAAGTCTGTCGCCAATTTCGAGTCGCACCGGCCGCGCATAACTGAAGAAGTGCACTTCATGTCCGCGTCGCGCCAGCTCCGAGCCGAGCGCCGTCGCCAAAATGCCGCTGCCGCCGATCAGCGGAAAGCAGGCGATGCCAATTCGAAGACGGTCTTTAGTCATCTGGGCCAATATACGCGTCGGAAGAATTGTCGATTGCTTCCCGCGCAACAAAAGTCACGCCCGGCCCGTCCGCCTTGTCGATGTAATCCTGCTCGCTCGCACCGCTAACATAGTGGGTGCAGTGAATAACGCTTTGCATCCATCGAAATCGGGTATCGCGAGTCGGGCTGACTTGCTCGGGTCCGAAGCCTTGGGACGGCACTTCGATGAATTTGTCCCCGCCTTTGTGCAGCCAGAATTTTCCATCACGCGCTCGCGCCCGGACGATTTCGCTCTGATATGGGAGATCGACGAAATAATCGTCAATCGCACAGGCGGCTGAACGAAAGGAGCGGTCGCTCGAACGGGCAACCTCGATCCCTTCCGTTAAACCCATGCCCGCATACATCGACAGACAAAAATCGGCGACCGTGGTTTTTGAATTCTCTCTGAAAATCCTGACCAGATCGGGATTAACGTAGGCCGCCATTCCGCGCTCCATTTTTGTTTTCCAATCCGCAACAACCCGTTTCAGATAAAGTGGCGAGTAAAGCTTCTGGATTTTATTTTCGTAGGCAAAGTTGATCGACAATTTCTGGCCGCTGTGTCGATCTCGCAGAACTGTGGCGGTTTCCCGCGGATCGTGGTCGCTGTCATGATAGAAGAAAACGATCTTTCCGCCGATCTGTTGTTGAACTCGCCGGGCGGTTTGAATCTTGGCAAAGAGAAATCGTTTCGGAAAAATCCCGCAGGGTTGCTGGCCAAAACAAATTACTGGCTCAGCCATCTCAGGCAGACTCCAGTCGCTCGGAGCAAAAGATTAACCGCTGCATGACAGGCGCCAAAATAACTACAGCACCGCAACCGATCGCATTGTACCACAAATATCCGATGCTGGTGGTGAAGAAGAGAAGGAATACCGTTGCCTGTGCGATTAGGGCGGCAAAGAAAACGGCCGACCCGCGAACGTGCTTAACGAAAAACGCAACCAGGAATAGCCCCAGAATGCTCCCGTAAAATACCGAACCCAAAATGTTGCCGGCTTGAATCAGATTCTCGACAAGGTTGGCAAATAACGCGACCCCGATGGCCACGAAACCCCAGGCAGCGGTAAAAAACTTGGCCGCTACCACGTAATGATGATCCGTCGCAGCTGAAGCGTGCAGCGGCCGATAAAGATCAACGACTGTAGTCGAGCCAAGTGCATTCAGCGCGGCCGCGGTTGCAGACATGGTGGCGCAAAGAATTACGGCCACGAGCAACCCGACCACGCCCCGCGGCAGCTCCTGCAGAACAAAAGTAATAAAGACATAGTCGGCCTCATTACTTCTCGGGTCCGCGCCGTTTTGATTGAGAACTTGTTTTGTTTCGGTTCGCAATGCCTGGGTCCGAGTTTCCAATTCTTTAATCGATTCCATTTGCTCGGGCGATGGATTCGCTGCGTAGGTGCGCAACGCTTCGCGCTTTTGGGCAAAGAGTTGATCCTCTTTCGTCGCTAAATCTTTTAGTTGCGGGCCGGCGCCGTGCTCGATCGCGCGTTCGTAAGCCGGCCGATTGAAAAAAACCGGAGGCTTTTCAACCTGATAGAAGATAAAAACCATCGCGCCGAGCACGAGAATAAGAAACTGCATCGGGATTTTGACGACGGCATTGAAAAGCAATCCGATCCGACTCGAGCGCAGCGAGCCCCCCGCGAGGTATCGCTGGACCTGGGACTGATCAGCTCCAAAATAGGAAAGAGCGAGAAAGAATCCGCCGATTGCTCCCGACCAGAAAGTGTAGCGCTTGTGCGGATCGACCGAGAAATCGACCGCCTGCAATTTGTCGAGCTTGCCGGCAACCATAAGCGCATGCGGAAAGGAAATGGTTGGCCATAATCGGTAAATCACCACGCCAAACGCGACGGCCATGCCGGCCAGGATGACCATCATCTGGTAGCGCTGAGTCAGGCTGACGATAGTCGTGCCGCCGGCGACGGTGTAGATGATCACGAAGCCTCCGGCCAGCCAGATTGTGAGATTGAGTTGCCATCCGAGAATCGCGGAGAGAATGATCGCGGGAGCGTAAATGGTAATTCCGGCGGCCAGGCCCCGCTGCACCAGGAAGAGAAACGCGCCGAGCAGCTGAGTTTTTCGATCAAACCGTTTGCCGAGATACTGATAGGCCGTGAAAACTTTCAACTTTTGATAAATCGGAACAAAGACCGCGCAGACCACGAGAAGAGCCAGTGGTTGGCCAAAATAATTTTGGATAAAACCGATGCCGCTTTCGTAGGCCTGCCCCGGCATCGAGAGAAAGGTGATCGGCCCCGCCTGAGTTGCGAGCACGGAGAGCCCGATGGTTCCCCACCGAATGGTTTTGTCGCCTTTGAGATAATGGCCCAACGACTCTCGCCCCCGAGTGCGCCAGAGTCCATAAAGCGGGATCGCCAGGACCGTGGCAAAGAGAACGAGATAGTCGACCCCACTCACGAAAACCGGACCGTGAAAAGATAGAGCAGCAAAATCTCGAGCGCGAAAAATCCAAGGATAAAGCCATAAATACGAGACCAGCGCGGCTCCTCATCCGGCAGCTGTTCGTTCAAGTCCTCGTTCATTTTCCACCTAACGAAACCATATTGGCGAAGATCCGGTAAGCTCCAGGAACTCCGGCTGGAAGCTGCCGGAACCAGGAATACCCCGTGTAGATGAAATATCCCTTGTCGACCTTTGCCACCAACAAGCCGCCATCGAGTGGTTTTTCATTTGGATCATGACTCGACAAAATAGGAACCCAGGCAGGGTCCCATTTGTCCGGAAAATAAAGACCGCGCTCCTGGACCCAACCGTCGAAGTCGTGGGCCGTGATCTTGTTCGGGGTGTTCAGAATTGGATGATCGGGCGCGAGCATTTTGACCTCTGCCGACTCATCAGTGACGCGGTCGCGCGAAAGCTGAAGGGGGTATGGTCCGAGGTCTTTCGATTTCAGGTCCGCCGTGGTGTTGTACTGAACGACAACTACGCCCCCGCCCTTCGCGTAGTCCACCAGCGCGGGCAGCCAGGTTCCGATCCGGTCCTGAGAATTGAAAATGCGAACCCCGAGAACGATCGCGCTAAATTGGCGAAGATTCTCCGGCGCGAAGTCTCCTTCGCCGAGTTGTTTCACGGTGTAGCCGATTTGTTGAAGCGCCGCCGGAATGTCGTCCCCAGCGCCAGGAATGTAACCGATCGAATGACCGTTTGTCTGGATATCCGCCCTAACGAGTTTGGCTTCCGCTGATGGCATCAATATATGAACGCCAATGTGCGGATAAGCGATTTTTTCCCGGGCAAACGAAAAATTCTGGCCGTCGCTTGTGACGATTGCCTTCAACGTTCCCTCGCCCATCCCAGTTGGCGGACGAACCGAAAATTCGAGGTCCTTCTCGGCATTCGCATTCTTTAGATCGATCGGGATTGAGCTCGGTGAAACGGACCATCCATTAGGCGCTGAAAGATGAACGTCGCCTTTGACCGGACCATCTGAGGCCAATACTCGGACTCGAACGTTCTTTGCATTAGCGTTTGGAAAAACCAGGACCGGATCCACGAAATTGGCGAAAACCGGAGGCGCGATGACGATGTCATCCCGGACTTCGCCCGCGATTGGGTCGACACTCCGATATTTGGTGTCCAGGATGTAAGTGATTTCATGATTGGCCACTTTGATCGTGGCTTCAACGGGCACATGAGGAGGATTGGTCGGCCTTCCGATCAAATCCTGTTCCGGCACGGTGAAAGTGCCAACAGTTGCTGGGTGCCGAAGCCAGTAAGGCTCGGAATATTTTTCTTCCCGTGGAATTGGCGCTTTAAATTCCTTGGTAACCAACTTATCGCTCGGAAGCGGTTCCCCGACCGGCGTATTTTGAGCGGAGCCGACGCGGTAAGAAATCCAATCAACCTCGACGTTTGATCGATTGATCGCCTCAATCTTTATCGGCAATTCCTGACCTGGACTTACGATTGGTGTTTCGGTGGAAGCTTCAAGATGCAAGCCAAGGCAGGCAGCGATGATCTGATCCACCTCCGCTTTCTTCTCTGGAACCCAATCATCTTCGTTGACTCGACTCAGCTCGTCGCGAACGTCGAGAAGCCCGGGAACTGAAGCGGGCGGATTATTCGGACGAAAATCGGCAATCACTTTTGAAATTTTAGCCGCGACCGCTGATGAATTCGGCACCCGGTTCCAGGTCGTATCGATCCCGTCGAACAGTCCGTTAGTCATCGTGTCCCCCGCGAGCGGTTTAAAGTATTCCGTGCGCGCGCCGCGTCTGGCTGGGCTGCCAACCCCCTGGCTTTTGTGCATACTCACGCTTGCCGCTGCCATTTCGGTATAAGCTTTGCCGAGGAGCGCGTTATACCCACCGGCTTCAAGAGTCGTTAGGCCGGTGGGATCGAACGGAATCTTGCGATTGGAAAAAAAGAACGGCGAAGTATTCCAAACCAATCTTTTGGGCTGCCAGGTTTTAACCAGCGCGAGTTGATCGGCAAACTTCTTCGAGTCACCGGCCGCGGGAAATGCTTCCGTCGCTAGAATGGCCGAAGCGGTGTGATGACCGTGGGTCAGTCTGTCATCCGGGCTGAAGCGTGTTACCACAACATCGGGTCGAAAGCGCCGCATTACCCACACAACGTCGGAAAGAATTTTGTCGTGGTCCCAGAATCGCAGGGTTTCCTCGGGATTCTTAGAGAATCCAAAGTCAACCGCGCGAGTGAAGAACTGTTGCCCATGGTCAATCCGACGCGCCGCCAGCAGCTCCTGGGTTCGGATCACGCCAAGTTTTTCGCGCAGTTCTGGCCCGAGGAGATTTTGTCCGCCATCGCCGCGCGTCACTGAGAGATAACCCGCATCGTAGAGTGATCCGTTAGCCCAAAGGGACATCAACGTGGTGTTTTCGTCATCCGGATGCGCCGCCAGATACAGAACGCGCCCGAGGACGTTCAATTTTTGGAGTCGAAGTTGAATTTCGCTCGAGTTCATTGCATCCGGAAAAACGGGCGGAGTAGCGGCTCCGGTATCGAGTGCGCTAAGAACAATCGCACCGGCAACGATCAAGCATGCTACGATTCGCTGTAGGACTTGATTCAGGGTTAAGAAATTGATGAGATAACGAAGCGCCTTAGGCAGGATCAGATTCGAACGTTCCACTCCTGATGGCATCCCTTCCGCCCTTTTCGCCCGGCGATTGTCCAGTCGGACTATTTGTTAATGTCCTGGTGCGCTTGCAATCGGTCGAGTAAAGGCTGCAGACTCGACTTCTGGGCGTCGGACGCTATCGCTTGCGCCTGCTTCATTGCCTCGATCGCCCCCGGAAAATCTCCCGCTGCCGATTTAACGCGTGCCTGCGCCAAATGACCGTAGACATCTTGCGGGTAACGTTGCGCCACTTGCTTCATGATTTCGAGGCCTTGGTCCGCCTTCTTCGCGTTTTGCTGACGCCGACCATAAGCATAAAGCTGCTGGGCACTCGCCTTTTCCATCGCCTTGGCCCAGGTTTTATTGGCTTCATCATCTTTATGGAGCGCCCGCAACAGATCTGTTTTCGTACTGAGATTGTCGAAGCGCTCTTCATTAGCGATGGACATATCCGCCCACTTCAATCCTTGTTCCAAGTCAAGATTGTGGCTCAGACAAAACTGCGCTGCTTCGTCCGGGGCTTGCCAGGTGAACTGGCCGCGCCCTTTCATCTGCGCGCGAATATTTTCCAACGTCGTCTGATCGGTGACCGCGACTTTGAACGGCACCGCCAGTTTTTCCCATTTCAGGGTGACCGTCGCCGAATTCGGCTGGAGGTCTTCAAATTCATATTCCAGAGCTTCTTCGCTTTGTTGCAGGGGATGCGGCTTGACCGTCACCCGGAGCGCATCTTCAGCCTGGTTGTAGCTGTAGCTGCCCCAGCCTGTGCTGGTTTTTGAAAAAATAATGGTCCAACTATCCGCGGTTGGAATTGCGTGGAGACCGTAGATGCCCTTTGGCAATGGCTGCCCTTCAATCGTAACGGCATCGCTCACCTCGAAAGTGGTATTTTCGTTCGCGCCGACTCGCCAAACTTTTCCGTAGGGCACAACCCCACCCCAGATTTGGCGGCCTTTCACCAATGGTCGGTGATAATTGATAGTCACATCGGTCAGCGCGATGCGTTGTTTGATCTCTGCAGCCTGGCTAACGTCAGGAAGGTTGAGATCATTCTGGGCCCGGGCAGTGCAGCCTATCGCGAAAAGAATAACGAGGAAGTTAACCAGTTTGAGATGAGTGGGTTTCATAAAGCAAATGAGGATGAACTATTGTCAGAATTCAAAACGGTGCCACTAGATAATTCAATCGAGGTCTGAATCATCACCGCCGATGGATTCAGCATTCATTCCATTTCCGGATACGGACCTTTGCCCGCGTCCGCGATGAAACGGTCGATTCGAGCCGTCAAAACCGGCAATGGCACAGACCCCAGTTCCAGAACTGTGTCGTGGAACGCGCGGATGTTGAATTTCGGTCCGAGTGCTTTCTCGGCTTTCTCGCGCGCGTCCACGATTGCCAATTCGCCTAAATAATAAGAAAGGGCCTGACCTGGCCAAGCGATGTAGCGATCGACTTCGGTTTCAATTTCGTGGTCTGGCAGTGCAGTGTAATCGCGCATGTACTTGAGCGCCTGATCGCGGGTCCAACCTTTTGAATGAACGCCTGTATCCACGACCAGCCGGGTCGCGCGCCAGATTTGATAGCCCAGCATGCCGAAACGGTCGTAAGGCGTCTCGTACATCCCCATTTCGTCGCCCAACTTTTCGCAATAAAGTGCCCAGCCTTCGCCGTAAGCCGAAATGTAATCATGCTGGCGGAATTGCGGCTGATTTTTGTGCTCCAGCGCGATTGGAATTTGAAACGCATGCCCGGGCGCTGACTCGTGCAGGGTCAGGGCAATCAAATTATATAACGGCCGGTGCGGCAGATCGTAAGTATTAAGAAGATAAATACCGGCCCCGCCGCGGCCTGAAGTATAAAACGGCGCCAAGTCAGGCGGTACTGGTTTGATCGTGAACCGCATTCGTGGCAGATAACCGAAATATTGCGACGATTTGCCATCAAACAATTTGGCGATCCATGCCGCGCGATTCAGTAATTCCTGCGGCGTCTTCGCGTAAAACTGTGGGTCGTCGCGCAGGAATTGGATGAACGCGGGAAAATCCCCCTTGAATCCGCTCGCATGCATCGCGTCGACCATCTGCGCGTGGAGCTTTGCAACTTCCGATAAACCGGTTTGATGAATTTCTTCGGGTGAAAGATTCAGCGTGGTGAACTCGCGAATCTTTTGCTGGTAATAATTTTTTCCATCCGGCAAATCCTGCGCCGCGAGCGTAGTTCGCGTGTTCGGCAGGTATTCTTCGCGGAAAAACTTCAGCAGGTCGGCATAAGCCGGTTGCACGCTCTCGCGAATGACCTTCGCGGCATGTGCTTTCAACGCTGCCTGATCGGCGGCTGGGACGCCGACCATCGGTTCGCGAAAAGGCGTATACAGCAAATTGTCTTCAGGCTTCCCTTCGGCAATCGCGGAGATTGACTTGTCCCGGCCCTGCAAGGTTTGTTGCGGAGCGGTGAACTTCCGCGCCATCCCTGCCCGCATGTTCCCAATTTGTTCGCGAAAATACCGCGGAATGTCCCGCATTTGCGCGATCCAGTTCTTGTAGTCGATCGCAGTTTTGAATGGCCGCCTTGCGGTGTAACTGAAATCGGTCCAGAACGCTGTGTCCGAATTTGCTGGCATTTCGAAATCACGGAACTTTTGGTCGGCAACGAAGTCCTCAATCTCCCGCCGATAAATATCGTAGTTAACTTGTTCCTCGGGCGACAGCTGCGCCCGCTGAATTGCATCGAGCTTGTGGAGAACCTCCTCCCAATATTTCAGCCGCATCTCTTGCGTCGCCGGATCTACCTTTGGCAACCGATCGGGCACCGGTTGGCTCGAACCTTCCAGCCCTGGGAACTGCTCCAGTCGCCACTGCCATTCTTGGTTGTAGATTGCGCGGAGTTGCTTGTCGGCGTTCGGTTTTTCCGCGGCAAGTGTGCTGTAGCATGTGGCGATTCCGAGTAGGATGATGGCGATCGTTTTCATGGATCTTTCCGAATCCTTGCTTCAACAACTCCGGAGCGCACGAAAAATCGTGGCGCTGACCGGCGCGGGGATTTCGGCCGAGAGCGGACTTGCCACGTTTCGCGACGCCCAGACCGGTCTCTGGAGCAAGTTCAGACCGGAAGAGCTAGCCACGGCCGAAGCGTTCCAACGAAATCCAACGCTCGTTTCGGACTGGTACGCCTGGCGCCGGGAACAAGCGCTCAAAGCGCAACCAAACCCGGGCCATTTGGCTTTAGCTGAAATGGAAAGACGTGTCTCGGAATTCTTGCTGGTTACGCAGAATGTCGATGGCCTTCACGAACGCGCCGGAACCAAACAAATGGTTGAGTTGCATGGAAACATTCATCGCTTTCGCTGCTTCGAAAACGATTGCTCGAGCGAAAACTTCGATCTGGACAAAGGCCGGTGCCGGTCGTGTGGGGGCCATTTGCGTCCCGCGGTGGTTTGGTTTGGTGAAATGCTTCCGGTCGATGCCCTAGAATCGGCGATCAAAGGCTCGGAAGAATGCGACGTCTTCTTTTCAATCGGAACTTCCAGCGTCGTTTATCCCGCGGCGGATCTTTGGCGTCGCGCCAAAAACAATGGAGCTATCGTGGTTGAGATTAACAAGGACTCAACGACGCTGACGGCCCTCGCCGATTATTCGTTTCGCGGAAAAGCCGGTCAAATTCTTCCCCAACTTGTCCGCCAGGTTTGGATCCCCGAGTCTGCCGGCGGGCTCTAACTTCAACCTTGCGGCCGTCGTTTGCAGAACTCGCCGCGCGGCGCTCCATTCATTCGCGATGCATATCAACGTTTTGAAGTCGAAAATTCACCGCGCCTGTGTGACCGGGGCCAGCCTGGATTATGAAGGTAGCCTGAGCATATCGTCGGATATCGCTGAACGGGTTGGTCTTCTGCCTTATGAACGAATTCTAGTCAGCAATCTGGCGAACGGCGAGCGGTTTGAGACCTACGTGATTTATGCCGCGGCCGGCAAGAGTATGATCGAATTGAATGGCGCAACCGCGCATCTCGGTAAGATCGGCGACCTTCTGACTATAATGAACTTCGCCGCTCTCACGCCGGACGAGGCCAAGAAACATAAGCCCCGGATAGCGGTGTTGGATCGCCAGAATCGCATTATCCGCTGCGAATCATGCGAAACGCCGAGCAGCCGCCGCGAGTGGGAAAAGGAAGTGACGGGAGAAGTGACAAGGGACCAGTGACGAGTGATCACTTAACGACGTCTCGTTATCACACGCCGCAAAGCATTGAGCATTCGCCGAATTTCGTCATTTAGCTTGTAAAGAGGTAGAGCGTCAGCTTTCGAACAAAAGTTTAACTCAACCGCGAGGATGATCTGAGTGCCGCGTTCTGCCGTGGATGCTTTGGCATGCGAAAGAAATTGAATGAATTCACCTGTCGTATGACCAACCTGCCCTTCGGCGATGTTTGAAGGAACTGATACTGCCGCGCGCCTCATTTGAGATGTCAGTCCGAATTTCTCGTCATTTGGAAACGTTCGCGTCAGCGCGTAGATGCGCTTTGCCAGTTCGATCCCCTTTTGCCAAACAATTAAGTCTTTGTAGTTGTGGGTGGAGTAGTTCATCACAGCGTTGTAGCGAATTTGGTTCAACTGGTCGCTGGTCACTTGCCTTCACTTCCGAGTGACAGCCCTATCGAACGCGCTATTATCGCGCGGTGCGGCTGGCGATTCTTTCAGTTGTTCTGTTTCTTTCCGGAATCAGCGCGCTGATTTTTGAGACGCTCTGGTTGCGGTTGAGCGGCCTCGCATTCGGCAATTCGATCTGGGCGGCCACGCTCATTTTATCCAGTTTCATGGCTGGACTCGCCCTCGGCACCGCCATCGCGGCGTCCATAAAATTGCGAAATCGTCCGCTGAAGGTTTACGCCGGGCTCGAAGTTGCGGTCGCAGTTTTCGGCTGCACCATTGTGTTCGCGTTGCCAGTTATCGGCGAACTGCTGCGTCCGGTGTTTCAAACGCTGTGGTCCCACCAATCTTTGCTTCTCGCGCTGCGCGTCCTGATTTCGTTCGTCATCCTGCTGATCCCGACCACCGCCATGGGATTGACATTGCCGGTCGTTCTTGAAGATCCCCTTCTTGCCGGGCAGCGCTTTGGTCGCGCGATTGGTTTGCTCTACGGTTTCAACACTCTCGGGGCCGTCGTCGGCGCGTTGACCGGTGAATTTTTGCTAATCAAAGCGTTCGGGTTGTGGGGAACGAGTTTGGTCGCGGGTTTGTTGAACTGCGTGGCGGCCGGAGCCGCATTGCTTTTGACAACTGTTCGGCCGGGGCCGATCGAGCTCCGCGAAGCTTCGCGGCAAGCCCAGCCGCTACAACCGTCGTCGGCCCAGCGACGTTGGCTCAATTTCGATTATCAACTCCCGTGGCGATTATTGTTCGTCAGTTTCGGCGCGGGGCTGTTGCTGTTGTGCCTCGAAGTTGTTTGGTTCCGGTTTCTGCGGCTTTACATTGCGTCATCAGCCAGCGCATTTGCGTTAATACTAGCGGTGGTCCTTGGAGGAATTGGAATCGGCGGCGCGATCTCCGCGATGACATCCCGCATTTCCAGAAATGCCCTATCGATTTTATTCCTGGTTGCCGGACTCGCCACTCTGCTCTGTTACCAATTCTTTCCCATACCAAGACTAAAGCCCGGCGAGGCGAACTTTTACTTGGAAGCCTGGCAGAACATTACATTTCTCGCGGTCGCGTTAATGTTTCCGGTTTCGCTCATTTCGGGAATTCTGTTTCCGACCATCGCTGCCGCGGTCCAGGAAACGGTGGAGAACCGGATGAACAGTGCGGGCATCGTCACGCTGTTCAACACCGTCGGGGCGGCCATTGGACCAGCCCTAACCGGATTCGTCTTGCTGCCAGCGCTCGGGTTTCAAACGAGTCTTGTTCTTTGCGCGCTCGGCTATTCCGCGCTCGCACTCCTCGTTGCCGGACGAACTTTTTGGGCTTCAGCCTGGTCCCGGCTAACTCTCATCGTATTGCTGACCGCATTCGTCGTTTCCGTAGTGTTATTTCCGTTCCACCGGGATCAAGTTCACTTCTTCAACGCCCGAAAGTTGTATGAAGATGAAGGTCAGCATCTGATAACCAAAATCGAGGGCACGTCCGATACCTGGCAATTGCTCCGGCGTGATTTGTTCGGATTGCCTTACTACTACCGCCTGGTCACGAACGGATTCTCCATGTCGGCGACCAATCCGATAAACCAACGTTACATGCGCTCGTTCGCATATTTGCCGATGGCTCTAAACCCCAACGTGCACGACGCGTTGTTGATTGCATTTGGATGTGGCGTCACCGCCGATGCGCTGACCCATGGTCTCGATCTTCAAAGCATCGACGTTGTCGACATCTCCAAAGAAGTCTTTCTCCTGTCGGCGGATTATCGCGACGCCGGGTATTCGAACCCTCTGCGCGATTCTCGGGTAACTACGATCATTCAAGATGGGCGGTTTTTTCTTCAAGCGAGTCCGAAACGATATGACATCATCACCGGCGAGCCCCCTCCGCCAAAGGTTGCCGGCGCAGTTAATCTCTACACTGAGCAATTCTTCCGGCTGATGAACGATCGGTTGAACGACGGCGGAATCGCTACCTTCTGGCTGCCGATTTATCAACTCACGGTTGGGGAAACGAAATCCATTCTTCGCGCATTTCACAGGGCGTTTCCCAACACTATCGTTTGGTCCGGACCCGACGAAGAATGGATCATGATGGGAATCAAAGGTGCCACCCAAAAGATTGATAATGATCAACTACGACGACTATGGCGCGATTCGGGGACAAAATCGGATCTTGCCCGGATCGGAATCGAAACACCCGAAGAACTCCAGACCATGTTTTTGATGGATGGCGATGAGATCGATCGAATCGCGCGTGACGCGAAACCATTGGTCGATTTGTTTCCGAAGCGACTGGGAGATCGGACGGAAGCGGATCCGGAAATTCATGAGTTCGCGCTCGAATACATTCGCTCATCATCGGCCGCCGCCCGTTTTCACGCCTCGCGTTTGATCCACCAAATCTGGCCGGACGCTTCGAGACCGCAGTTAGACCCGTTCTTTATCATTCGCGAAATGCGCTACCGGTCCCACCTGGAACCCAGGAACTGGCTGGCTGATCTGGACGTTCATTTGCGGGGATCAAACTTGCGCGAACCGGTCCTGGAAACGCTGAACACCAACTCATTTCGGGTCGCGCTCGCCCAAAAAGTTGCTGGTAATTCAAGTCCGCCGCCGGCGGAAACCGTGCCAGACTTGATTGCCGCATCTCTGGCTGATCGCAATTACAATGGCGGCATCCAATTATTGGAAACGAAACGGACCGCCACTACCGCAACTGGCCAAGACCTGTTGTTGCTAACGTATCTCTATTGCTTGAATCACGACACCGCCAAGGCCGAAATGATCGCGGAGACGATTCAGGATCGTGAAGAGCCATTGGCGAAATGGTTGTTTGAAAAACTGCGGGCCGAATACGGATTTACGCTGCCGCCAATCCATCCATAACGGACCCGTTTCATGATTTGCCCCAAACTGGTGCGGTCTGATTCGCCTGGCCAAAAACTTATTTCTGGGTGGCGATGATCAATGACGATTTGTTAGGTCGCCATTCGTAGCCAAAGCCGAAACTAAGCGGAATCGGGGGCGCCGCCGCGTAGCTTTTGGCAAGATCGGCTTGCCAGTATTGCCTGAACCTTCGAATTGGTCCTGCATACTTGCCGCAAAATCGAAGGTTCCATTTACTCCCGTCGAAGTATTTCTCCGGAATCCCAGAGTCATCCTGCACGATTACCTTGCTGCAATTCAGAAGAAAATCGCGTACTCCGGGAAACCGAGTCCGATGCATCAAATAAGACGCGGCTTTGAGCAGACTAAGTCCGGGGGCCTGGCTCTCACAAAATTTCATGAACCCCGGTTCTCGTTTGATCCCATCATCGGACAGATCGGTGGAAAAATAATAAAGCGTCTGTTGGCCGCCTTTGGAGTTTGCGAAATCGATCCTGACACCGTGAGTTTTTCCGTCGTCAGTCAAATTGCCCTGACTATCCAGCGAAACCAGTGACACTGACTCGAGTGTGGCGCCGGTTCGCGCGAGAAAAACATACAATACCGGCAGAGTGCCGTTGAGTTGGGTGTGAGCAAGATCCGTCTTCATCTTTTCAGTGATGAAGAAACTCCAGCTCAGAATTGAATCGAGTGAATGCCGAAGTTTTTGGAGAGCTTTCGGTAACTCGGTTTGTGAGAGTTTATCGATGTCCGGAACGAGGCCGACTGGCTCCCTCCCACACAAGATATAAGTTCGTGCGCTCGGAAACAGCGCGCTGGGATAGAGGAAATCAGGGCCGCTAAACATGTAGAAGACCGGCGCGGTGTCGGCGTAATAATCACCAAGAAATTGCGGGTCCCAGGCTTGAATCTTCGAAAGCTGATTCTGATCAAACCTATTCCAGATCTTATCGAGTTCGATTGCGTGAGTCGCCCACGGACGCTCCAGGCTGCGATTCTCCAGTGCAGTCCCGCGCACCGGCAGTCCGGCGAGAAATTTCGCGGTGGCATCCGGATCATTGTCCGAGCCACGGATCGATGGCAGAGCGGTGCAAAAAAGGAGGAACAGAAACCACGACTTCATTCGCCGCTCAGTTTTAGCGAGAGCGGCGTTCAGTTCAAATCGGTTTTGCGATTACAGCCGAAGCGATCAGCCGGCCTCAATTGCCAGTTTCATTGCATCAGCGAGATGGATTGCGGTGCGATCGGTGGTTTGCCGGATTTGTTCGCGACAACTGAAGCCGTCCGCAATGATTAGCGTGTCTTTCGGAGCTTTACGCACCCGCGGTAACAGAACCCGTTCCCCGCAAGCAATCGAAACATCGTAATGATCGCGCTCAAACCCGAATGCGCCGGCCATTCCACAACAACCTGAGTCGAGCAGTTCGAAATCGACTTTCATTTTTCCGAGCAGCTCGCATTCGGTATCCAGTTTCATCACAGCCTTGTGGTGACAGTGGCCGTGTAACAACGCTTTGCGTTCAAGCCTGGGTGGCTCGTAATCGCGAACGTAGTTCGTGAAAAACTCCGCGAGGGTAAAAGTTTGCTTGGCCAGACGTAGCGCCTGCTCTCGTCTGGGAAACATTTCCTTTAGCTCGTCGCGAAAAACCGCGGTGCAACTTGGCTCCAATCCAACCAGCGGCACGCCTTCTTCAATCTCCTCTTTTAAATGATCGAGAATCTGGGCCAGCCAGCGGCGCGCCGTTCCGAGCATCCCGTAATCGTAAAGCGGACGGCCACAGCAAAGATCCACCTTCGGCACCACCACCCGAAATCCGGCGTGTTCGAGCACTTCCACCGCAGCTTGCGCGGTTTCGACATGGAAAAAATTGTTGAACGTGTCGGGCCAAAGCAGCACTAATCGACCATTCGGATTGCGGGCTTCTCTCTTTCGAAACCACGATTTGAAACTGCGCGGCGCGAATTGTGGAATCTTTCTCGCGTCGGCGATGCCGAGAACCGACTTGAAGAGGTCGCTCGTAAGCGGCGCGCGATTGACCAGATTCACAAGTCCCGGCGTGATTTGAGCGAGACGCGCCCAGACATGGATTAAACCGAATGCATAAGCGTGGATCGGTCGGGCGCGGTGCTCATAATAATGTGACAGAAACTCAGCTTTATAAGTCGCCATGTCGACATTCACCGGGCAATCGGCTTTGCAACCTTTGCAAGCGAGACAGAGATCGAGCGCGTCCTTCACTGATTCTTCGCGCCAGCGGTGTTTGCCAATTACCGGACCGTTCAACATCTCCCACAACAATCTCGCCCGGCCGCGGGTCGAGTCTTTCTCCTCCCGTGTGACCATGTAACTTGGGCACATCGTGCCCTGCTCATGGCGGCGACATTGGCCGACGCCAACGCATCGCTCGATCGCGTAAGAAAAACTTCCCCGATCGTTCGGATATTCAAAGAACGTCGGCCACTGCGGTGGATCGTAATGTTCGCCATAGCGCAGATTTTCGTCGCGGTGATACGGCTTGACGATTTTGCCCGGGTTCATCTTCCAATCCGGGTCCCAGATGTCTTTGAATTCACGGAACGCCTGAACAAGTTCGTCCCCGAACATGATAGGCAACAACTCGCCACGTGATTGGCCGTCGCCGTGCTCGCCCGAAAGCGAACCGCCGTAACGTTTCACGAGCTCAGCGCCTTCTTTGGTGAAGCTGAGATAATTTTGAATTCCGTCGTGAGTCTTCAGCCCGAAGTCGATCCGGGTGTGCACCAGGCCCTGGCCAAAGTGCCCATACAATGTGCAGAGATAGTTATGCTTCTCCAAAAGCGCGCGAAAATCGCGCAAGTACTTGCCAATATCGTTAGGCGACACGGCCGTGTCCTCCCACCCTTCCCACGTATCCGGTTCGTTAGGCACCCGCGCTGATGCCCCCAGTCCGGCGTCGCGAACTTCCCAAACGACCCGTTCATGCTCGGGATTATCGACCAGGCGCATACTCGGGGCATTCGGTTTCGACTTGAGTTCATTCATCAGCGCCTTGGCTGGCGCGTCAGCTTCCTCCTGACTATTTCCGCCGAATTCGACCAGCAGCCATCCGTTTCCTGGAGGCAAAATCGCCACGTCTTCTGGATGAATCCCTTTGATCTTCATGGCTTTGATCAGCACGTCATCGATTCCCTCTAGTCCGACCGGCTTGTATTTGCGCACTTCCGGAACGTGATCCCCGGCATGATAAACGTCGGAGTATCCGAGCAGGAGAAGGGTGCGAGCGCGCGGATTAGGAATAAGCTCCAATGTGGCTTCAAGGATTATGCAACAGGTGCTTTCCGTTCCAACGAGAGCGCGACCAACATTAAAATCATTTTCGGGCAACAGTTCGTCGAGATTGTAACCGGAAACGCGTCGGGGGATCTTCGGGAAGCGTTGGCGAACGAGATCACCGTACTTGTCCCGCAGATCGCGAAGCTTCGAGTAAATTTCACCGCGGCGGCCGCCCTGGCCGATTAGTCTCTCCAACTCGGCCTCATTTGTTTTGCCAACAGTAAGAATCGTTCCGTCGTACAACAACACTTCGAGTTGGCGGACATTATCCGAGCTGCGCGCGCCTCCGCCGTAAAATTCCGCCATGACCGAATGGACCCCGCATGAATTGTTGCCGAGCATTCCTCCAATCGCGCAATGGCTGTGAGTTGCAGGGTCGGGGCCGAAAATCAGGCCATGCTTTTGCACGGCGTGATTCATTTCGTCCAGAACGATGCCGGGCTCGACCCGCACCAATTTCTGATCCGTGTCGATTTCGAGAATGCGGTTGTAGTATTTGGTGAAATCGATGATGACCGACACATTGCAGCATTGGCCGGCCAGGCTCGTGCCGCAGCCGCGGCCAGTGATCGGTGCGCCAAACTGTCGGCATGCCGCCACAGTGGTAATGATGTCGTCCCGGTCGCGCGGAACAACTACCCCGATCGGGATTTGGCGATAATTTGAGCTGTCGGTGGAGTAGAGCGCTCGATCTCCATCGCTGAACCGGACTTCTCCGCGAACTTTTTTGGTCAGCTCGCGTTCAAGCCGTTTTACATCGACCTTCTGTGACACTTCCCTTGATCCCCTGCACCGTTAGTCCTCCTTCGTGGCGGCGTATCCCCGATGTAAAAAATCTGATACGGTCACTGCCGTCAGAATTCCTACAAAAAACCGGCCAATTCGCGGCGCGAATAACACCCCAAAGGCCAGAGCCGTTGCGCACCACAGTCCCATGCAGTATGGGCATGAAATTAATGTTCCGATACCGCGTTGAATTCCACGTCCACGCGGTTCTTCTTCGACTTCTCCGGCGCCGGCGCTTCGGATATAGCTGACAAATGGGGCCCGCAAGATTCCGGTGATTCGATCTTTGGCGAGGAGCCGGCTCAATTTGTGAGTCGCGATTCCGAGCAAGGCCACGTCGAGTAGTCCAAAACGCCGTGGCAACCGCTGCTCCCGCGCCGCCACCCCAGTCAGGATTGCTGTCGAAACGAGATAAAACGTCATCATCGCGGCGAACTCGGCCAGCAATTGTTCATCACACTCCTCTTTTTCATCAGTTTTTTCACCGTATCGTTCGATCGAAAAATCCGAATCCGGTTCGCACTGCTCCTTGTCGTGTTCGGTCGTGGTCAGAGGATTCACATTATTAGATCGCAAATTTTTCGGCGTCCGCGTGTCTCAGCTTTAAACCAAGTCCGGGGCGAGTCAGATCGGGCCTCAACTTGCCGTTCACCGGCTCATGAACTCCATCGAACAGCATGTGTTCGATTCGAACGTGATCGAAAAAGTATTCGGAATGCCGCAAATTTGGGGCGGCGGAGCAAACATGAAGGTGCAACGCCGGCGCGCAGTGTGCCGACAATGCGATGTGATGCGCCTGACAAAGGGTCGCGACCTGGAGGAACCCGGTGAAACCACCACACCGGGTTGCATCGGCCTGCAATACGTCCACTCCTCCGGCCTCTAGCATGCGGCGGAAATAGTCGAGTTCGTACCCATATTCACCCGCCGCGATTACCATTCCGGCAGGAGCTCTGTCCCGGACCAATCGCAACCCCTCCAGGTCGTCGGATGAGACAGGCTCTTCAAACCAGCTCACTTCAAATTCCTGAAATGCCGCAGCCTGACGGAGCGCCTCCTTTCGCGAATACCCGCCATTTGCATCCACAAACAGCTCAACCTTTCCCCCAATAGCGTGGCGAGCCGCGGATACGCGCTTGATATCAATGCCCGGATCGCGTCCGATTTTCATTTTCACTCTCGGGATCCCCTGCTCTTTCCAGGCGATCAGCTGGTTAGACAGCTGATCGTTCGAGTAATTCGTGAATCCGCCACTGCCGTAAATCGGAACAGCCTCCCGGACTTGGCCAAATAATTTTACGAGCGGCAATCCAACCAAACGCGCTTTCAAATCCCACAGCGCTGTATCGATTGCTGAAACCGCCATCGAACAGATTCCTGGTCGACCGAGGTTGCGAATCGAGTGCACCATCGCGGACCAACAATCGTTCACCGACATTGCGTCACGCCCGATCACAACCTGCTTAAGATGATCATCGATCAATTTCCCGGTCGCGGTGTCGGCGTAGCTATAGCCAATCCCCTCATCGCTGCCGCCGTGAACTTCGACGAGGACCAAGGTTGTGCTGTCCCAATCGTAGGTGCCGTCCTGTTCCGGCGTTTCAGTTGGAATCTTGTAGACCGAAACAATTAGTTCCTCGATCGGAACTTCGGCCCTCCGAGCGCTCACTTTTTGTGCGGAATGAAAGCGTCGATCGCTTCCTTAAAGGTCTGCTTAATAATGTGCCCGAGTCGCGGGTCGCCTTTGATCATCGATTCGGTGAATTTCTTCGCCTCCTCGAACGTAATGTGGGGCGGCAATGTCGGGACTTCGGGATCGGTGATGGCCTCAAGCACGACCGGGCGGGTCGCGCTGAGCGCTTCGTCCCACGCAGCCCCAATGTCTTCGGGTTTGTTTACGCGAATGCCAATCAACCCGAGCATTTCGGCGTAACGCGCGAATTCGAAACTTGGCACATCTTGCGAGCACGGGTATTTCGGATCCCCGGCCATGACTCGTTGCTCCCACGTAACCTGATTCAAATCGCGGTTGGCCAGAACCATGACAACCAAACGCGGGTCGCTCCATTCCTTCCAATAGTTTGCGATTGTGACGAGCTCGTTGATTCCGTTCATCAACATCGCGCCGTCGCCAACGGTGGCAATGACCACTCGTTCCGGAAAGGCAAACTTAGCTGATATCGCGTAAGGCACGCCCGGCCCCATGGTGGCGAGATTTCCGGAGAGCGATGCCATCATTCCGCGACGAATTTTTAGGTCACGGGCGAACCAGTTCGCTGCTGACCCGGAGTCGGCCACCACGATGCAATTTTCCGGCAGTCGCGCGGACAATTCCCAAAACATGCGTTGCGGGTTGATCGGGGTTGCTTCATTCATTGCCCGTGCTTCCAAGACTTCCCACCATTCGGCGACATTGTTTTGGATGCGCTCGCGCCACTCCCGATTCTGTTTGCGATGCAACCGCGGAATGAGCGCGTTCAACGTTTCCGTGCTGTCGCCAACGAGGTTCACTTCCATTGGATACCGGACTCCGATCAATTTGGGATCGATATCGATCTGAACACCACGCGCCTGACCTTCCTTTGGCAAAAATTCAGAATACGGGAAACTGGATCCCACCATGAGCAGCGTGTCGCACTCTTCCATCATGTCCCAGCTCGGTTTACTGCCTAACAACCCAATCGGACCGGTACAGAACGGCAATGCGTCTGGAAGCACTGCCTTACCCAGCAGCGCTTTGGCAACTCCGGCACCGAGGATGTCGGCGATCTCCACAACTTCATCGGTTGATTGGAGCGCGCCCGCGCCGACCAGCATCGCGACTCGCTCGCCCGCATTCAGAATGTCCGCGGCGCGCTGGAGGTCGCCGTCCTTTGGAATAACTCGCGGCGACGAATAACCAACTCCGGAATGAACCGTGCCATGCTTGCGCGGCGGTGTTTCGACCGCGGGCATTTCCTGCACGTCATTTGGAACAATGATGCACGTCACCGTCCGTTCGGCCTTGGCAATGCGAATTGCGCGGTCGACCAGATGCCGAATCTGCGTCGGAGTCGATGCCATGTGCACGTACTCGTGAGCGACGTCTTTGAATAAGCTGATGAGATCGACTTCCTGCTGATAGTCACCACCGATTGCAGCGCGGGCTTGCTGGCCAACGATGGCCACGACACTGGCATGATCCATTTTGGCGTCATACAAACCGTTGAGCAGGTGGATCGCTCCAGGCCCGGAAGTCGCTAGGCAAATTCCAACTTCTCCAGTGAACTTCGAATGCGCGCAGGCCATGAACGCCGCCATTTCTTCGTGACGGACCTGGACATACTCAATCGCGTCTCCCGCCCGGTCGATCGCGCCAATGATTCCGTTGATCCCGTCGCCCGGATATCCATAGATCCGTTTCAATCCCCATTCGGTGATCCGTTTGATTAGAAAATCGCTGGCGTTGCTCATGGATTGTTCAGTGTTGAATTTCTAGTCGGCGGCGAATGCAATGGTGCTTAACAACGCGTTCTCCGCCTGACGCGAATCGAGTCTCGTGTGTTGCACGATGATTGGCGTATCGGACTCGATTACACTCGAGTAAGGCGTGTCTCGCGGAATCGGTTTGGGGTCTTGAAAATTGTTGAACCGTAAATGTTTCGTCCGCCGGGCACCGATTTCGAATCGGTACGGCCCTGTCGGATCGTGGTCTTCGAAAAAAATTGTGATTGTGACATGCGCGGTCTGGTCCGACGTGTTGAGAATGCAACACGCTTCATGGCTAGTCATTTCAGGCCCGGGCCCATGGCTCTGCCCAGGAATGTAGCCTTCCGCAATTGCCCACACGTTGCGCCCTATCGTCACCGCAAAAATAATTCGCGCGCGGTACCCTCATCGGTTTGGGTGCGATCAATCATACGATGCCTGTTGCTTATGATGCGGTGATTGTTGGCTCGGGACCGAACGGATTGGGCGCCGCTATTACCCTCGCTCGATCTGGCTTGTCCGTTGTGGTCCTGGAAGCGAACGCGACTCTCGGTGGCGGCGCGCGGTCGGCCGAACTCACCATACCCGGCTTTATCCATGATGTTTGTTCGGCCGTCCATCCATTGGCCGCGGGTTCACCGTTCTTCAAAACGTTGCCCCTCGAAAAATTCGGACTGAAATGGATTCAGCCTTCAATTCCGCTCGCCCATCCGCTGGATGACGGCAGTGCGGCATGTTTGCATCGCGACGTCGATGCTACTGCAAAGTCGTTAGGCCCAGATGAAGGGCGTTACCGGTCCGTGATGAAACCGCTGGTTCGTGACTGGGACAAGCTCGCGGCCGAGTTCTTGCAACCAATGTTGCATTTTCCGAAACATCCGATCGCGCTCGCACGATTTGGGGTCGCGGCATTCTCACCTGCTGACCTGTTGGCGAAAGCATTGTTTCGAACGGAATCGGCCCGCGCATTGTTCGCTGGAGTGGCGGCCCATTCGTTTCTACCGCTGGAAGCCCTTGTTTCCTCCGCTTTTGGATTCGTCTTGGGAGCGGCCGGTCATGCCGTCGGCTGGCCGGTGCCGTGTGGCGGCTCTCAATCGATCTCCAATGCTCTGGCCGACTATTTTCGCGAGCTCGGCGGCCAGTTCGAAACGGAGCGGCCGATCGACACGATTCATCAGTTGCCAAAGGCGCGCGTCACGCTTTTCGATACCACGGTTTGGCAATTCGCCCGGATTGCCGGCGATCGATTGCCAGAGGCCTATCGTCAAAAACTGCAAAATTTTCGCCACGCTCCGGGGATTTTTAAAATCGATTACGCACTCTCGTCGCCGATTCCGTGGAAGGCCGCCGAATGCCGAAACGCCGGCACGATTCATCTGGGCGGGACGTTAAACGAAATCGCAGGCGCGGAGCGCGATATCGCTCAAGGAAAGATTCCCGGTCGCCCGTTTGTTTTGGTGGCACAACAAAGTTTGTTTGATGAATCGCGTGCGCCCCGCGGTCAGCACACCTTATGGGCCTATTGTCATGTTCCATTCGGTTGCACATCCGACATGTCGGAAGCGATTGAACAACAAATCGAACGCTTCGCGCCCGGATTTCGCGATGGCATTTTGGCGCGACATAAGATGGGCGCGAATGATCTTCAGAAATCGAACCGGAACTTGAGTGGCGGCGACATTAATGGCGGCGCGGCAAATCTTTGGCAACTGATCGCGCGGCCCACCCTTAGTCCGACGCCTTACCGAACACCTGCGCGTGGCATCTATTTATGCTCATCCTCCACTCCGCCGGGCGGCGGCGTTCACGGAATGTGCGGTTATCATGCGGCGCGGGCAGCCTTGCGCGATTTTTTTGGAAAACATTTGCCAAGCGATCCTTTAGAACCGTGATCTCTCACAAACGCGATCTTTCAATGTGCGGGAAAACGGGAATCGTGTTGTGGTCGTTACCGGCGCATCCGCTGGTGTAGGGCGCGCTACGGCACAAGCCTTTGCCCGAGAAGGCGCGCGGGTCGCTCTGATCGCTCGCGGTCGTGGCGGATTAGAAGGCGCACGACGCGACGTTGAACGGCTTGGCGGCGAAGCGCTCGTTCTGGCGCTGGACGTGGCCGATGCGGCTGCGGTCGAGCAAGCCGCGGAAAAAATCGAGCAGACGTTCGGCCCGATTGACGTTTGGGTAAACAACGCCATGGCGTCCGTGTTCTCGCCGATCAAGGAGATGACGCCGGACGAGTTCAAACGCGTAACAGAAGTCACTTATCTCGGTTACGTTTATGGAACCTTGGCGGCGCTGAAACGGATGCTGCCGCGCGACCATGGCACAATCATCCAAGTTGGTTCTGCACTCGCCTATCGAGGGATTCCGTTGCAGGCAGCGTATTGCGCGGCCAAACACGCAATCCAGGGTTTCGTGGATTCCTTACGATGCGAATTACTCCACGATCAAAGCCGCGTCCGGGTCACCATGATCGAGATGCCGGCGCTGAACACACCGCAATTCAGTTGGGTCAAAAGCCGTTTGCCGCACAAAGCTCAACCAGTTCCGCCGATCTTTCAGCCGGAGGTCGCGGCCGAAGCGATCGTGTATGCATCTCACAGCCCGCGCCGCGAAATTTTCGTTGGCATGCCCACCGTCGCCGCGATCGGGTTGAACAAGATTGCCCCGGGGTTGCTCGACCACTATCTCGCCCGCACCGGTTACGACTCTCAACAGCACGATGGGCCGGAGGACAGGCTTCGTCCGGATAATCTGTGGGAGCCGGTCGACGCGGAAACCGATCACGGCGCGCATGGATCATTTGATTCGCGGGCGACGTTTCACAGCCCGCAGCTCTGGAGCAGCATCCATCGTTCCTGGATAGCCGCCGGTCTGCTAACTTTAGCCGGAGCTGTCGTTGCCCATTTTCTGATGCGGGACCACGATTGAAAATGGATCGCGGACCTCTATGGTTGCGCGACATGAAATTGGCTGGCGCGGGATTTTTGGCAGTTACGCTGTTAAGCGCGCCGCTTTTCGCGAGCGAAGGCGAATCAATTCAGCCATTGGATCCGCCGCGCTTCGAGGCCTCGTTGCAGTCCGGCTACCTGCTCGGCGTTTTCGGTAATCCCGATAGTTACGAGATTGGCCCGGAGTTCATTACAGGGCGCGTTCGCTGGGGAGTAAACGACTCAGATGATTGGACCCGCGGATATCATCAGTTTTGTCTCACTCTTTTGGCTGAACCAATTTTTCGCGGGGTGGAGAATCATTATTTCGGTGTCAATTTTGGCGGCCGTTACAATTTTGTGCAGCGAAAGTGGCGGATCGTTCCATATTTTTCGGGCGGTCTCGGCCTTGGCTGGATTGACAGCCATCCCGACATGCGCGGTTCGCAAGGTCAGGATTTCACTTTTAACATTTTAACCGCGATCGGTTTCTCCTACGACATCGACAGTCATTGGAAGGTTGATGCCGGCGTCCTTTATGAGCATTTGTCCAACGGCGGCCAGACCGATCCAAATCCGAGCTTGAACCTGCTCGGACCACAGATTGGCATCAGTTATTCATTTTGATGTTACTCCACTGGCGACCGGTCACCTGTCACTCATCACTTCCGAATGAATCCTGAAGAAAATGTTCTCGTAATCAAACGCTCGTTGTTCGATGAGCTGGGCAGCTTTCACGGACTGAACTTCGAGCCGCACAAATATCTCGACGCCATGCTTTCACGCGGGAACAATTTTTTCCTGGCTCGGTCGAAGGCGGAGCAAGACCCCAGTCACAAACAAATTATTCCCTACGTGTTACTCACTCATCGCAGAAAAGTTTTGCATTACATCCGGGGCAAGAAAGCGGGCGAGCAACGTCTAGTGGCCAAAGGCTCGATTGGGATTGGCGGACATATGAATGAAGGCGACGAAACTCTCTTTGCCCTCGATGAGGCTGCCTATCGGGCCGGAGTTGAGCGCGAAGTCGCCGAGGAGGTTTCGATTAACTCAAAATTCGAAGACCAAATCGTCGCGCTTCTAAACGATGACAGCAACGACGTCGGTAAGGTTCATCTCGGTGTGGTTCATGTTTTCAAGTTAGCTGACCCCAATGTCGAAAAACGCGAGGCAATGATCACCAACCTTGCGTTTCTTGGCCAAGACGAATTGGTTAAACGCCGCGATTCGCTCGAAACCTGGTCGCAAATTTGTCTCGATTCGCTGGAAAAGCTGATCGGCTAACTACTGCGGCGCCTGGTTACCTTGGGTCAGGGTAATATTTTCGATTAGCCATTTCGTCGTGCCTTGCGAAGTCGCCAGCTGCAGGGTCATTCCCTGTCCGGGATAATTTAGATGAGCGGTGAAAATGCCGTGCGGGTTGGCTTTGATCAGCCCAAAGAACGAAGAGTCGAAACTGACATCGTCATCGATCTTAATTGGTTGCTGGGGCACCCCAAGCTGGGTAAAGCGCTGGATCAAATAATCGCGTTGCGACGGAGGCATTTCCTGTTTTGCCAGCCCCGCCAATTCGGTGTCCAAAAGCGAACGATCGTGTTTCACCACCAGCCGGTCGATGACCTGATGGCCGTACTCAATGCCGTCCTTCTTTGCCGCGGCGTTAGTTGAGTGGAGATACCACAGAATGCCGCCGCAGATAGCCAGGATAATAAAGATAATAACGAACCCTTGACCTGATACGTTGAATCGAGAGCTGAGTTTCATAGATTTATCGATAACCTAATCCTAGACCTTTGATCACTTCACCGTTCTTGATGAGCGCGCCATGTTGTTGCTTTCCGGTGTAAGAGCCAAAGGGATTGCGCGCATTCACTGAAAATTGAACGAGATATCCGTAAAGATGCTCGCCGTTTTTGCCCAAGTCGGCCGGCTGCGGATCGCCCTGCCATTCGATTTTGGCGCTGGCCGCGTCTACCAATCTTTCACTCAACCACTTCATTACGATTTCTTTATAGTTAGATGGATACGGACCATACAGCGCCTGATCTGCCGGCGAACTTTGCTGCGCCTGGCCGACAAGATCGCCGATGAAAAACAATATCGCGGCGAAAAACGCAAGCCCTTTCATCGAGCCCGATTTTTTCACCCCGCGATTTGCTAGTCCAGCCCAATCAACTCACGAGTTGCGCGAGTGTTCTTTAAAGAATCTTACAATGATCTCGGTGACCGCCGGTGGATAAAAATGTCCGTAAGGATGGATAAAAGTCTCAACCACAGCGCCTTTGTTCGACGGATAAAGGGTGCAACTCGCTCCGCACGATTGCCCTTTTTCAATGCAGCCATTGAATTTGCGGACCTGATCGATCGTCGCCTGCTGTTTGTCGAACCGCGCTAGACGATCGGATTTGCCACCGTAGTGGAGGACCGGCCGGGACTGAGTCAATGAAACTCCCGGCAGTAAGACTGCGCCTCCGGGAGCAAATGCGGCGAACACGTTCGGACGTTGAGACAGCAGCACATAGGTGAACAATCCGCCGTTGGAAAAACCCGTGGCATAAATCCGGTTCTCGTCGATCGAATACTTTTCGCGAAGCGATGTGAGCATCGCATCCACGAATTTCAAATCGCGATCACCCTCCTGTCCCGGCTCACGTTGCCAGCCCGGCAGTTTGCCTTCGCGATCGAGCACAATTCCGGCCGTCGGCAATCCTTGCGGATAAACTACGATCGCCTGCGGCCAATGGTCTTGGAACGCCATTCCGCGCGCCGCGAAGTGCATGTTTCCGCCGTGCCCATGAAACGCAAAGATCACCGGTGGTTTCGACTTTGCAGACGATACCGGCAGATAGATCAATGCCTCGCGCTCGATTCCATCGACGGTCCATTTGGTGGGAACGGGCTCGGCTGCGAATGCAATCGAACCAACGACACCGGCGATTGCGGCGCAAATCACAAATCTCATATGGAACATGATCGCTCGGATCCGGTCTTGGTTACGTTCTCTTGGTTCGCGATGAATAATGTAAACCTTTCACATCGCTACGGGAGTCTATTCGACTGCGAACTAATCTTGAATGCTTAAAGCATACAAGATTCCCGAAGTGTAGCTGGCGGCTGGGATTCAACTTGAATGCTTAAAGCATACAAGGCTTCGGGCGTGGCTGGCGGTCGAGGCTCAACTTGATGCTTAAAGCATACAAGGCTTTCGGGTGTGGCTGGCGGTCGAGGCTCAACCTGAATGCTTAAAGCATACAAGATTTCCGGGTGTCGCTGGCGATTAAGGTTCAACTTGAATGCTTAAAGCATACAAGATTTTTTCGGTGAGGAGCGTGGAGGTGGGAGGTTTAGGTCGGCTACAACCTTTTCTTCGGTCGATGAATCCGCTATCCAGGTCACATGGTTTGTCGACTGGTCCTGGTTATTGCCGTGGTCGCGGTATTGCCCGCCACAATTTCTTTCGCGCAGGAAGTCTCTCCGTCGCCGGCGGTCGAATCTGCCAAGTCAGCCGATCCGGTTGCAGCGACGAACTCTTTGCTCGCCACCGTTCCGGCCGATCAACGCGCCAAATCCAATGCGTACTTCGAAGGGGGTTACTGGCTGCTGCTTTGGAATTTTCTGGTCGCAGCCGCAATCTCAATTCTTCTCCTTGGGTCCGGGCTATCCGGCCGATTGCGCGATTTCGCCGAACGCAGAACGGGATCGAAAACGCTGCAGATTGTGATTTACAGCGTCGGCTACATTCTGATCGTCGCGGTCCTCAGTTTTCCATTGCTTTTCTACCAGGATTTCATTCGCGAACATCAATATGGCTTCGCTACCCAAACATTCGGGCCCTGGTTTGCCGAACAATTAACCAGTCTTTTGGTGGGCTTGATCGCGGGGATTATCGGGTTGTCGATCTTGTACGCCGTATTTCGGCGTGCGCCGCATAGTTGGTGGATGTGGGGAACACTGGTGGTCGTCGTTTTGTCGTTTCTCGGCAATTTCATCGCGCCGGTTTACGTCGAACCGCTCTTTAATACCTACAAACCGCTGATGAACCCCGAGGTTCGTGACCCGATCCTGGCCATGGCACAGGCTAACGAAATTCCGGTGAAACAAGTTTTCGAGGTGGATGCCTCCCGTCAAACGACTCGGGTCAGTGCCAACGTGGCTGGAATTTTTGGGACAACCCGCATTGCTCTTAACGACAATTTGCTCAAACAATGCTCGCTTGCCGAGATTCGAGCGGTGATGGCCCATGAAATGGGACATTACGTTCTCAATCATGGGACCAAGCTGACGATTTATTTTGGCGTCGTCGCCTTGTTTGGGTTCGCAATTGGTCGTTTTGTCTTCGATTGGGCAACGCGCCGGTGGGGAGAACGTTGGAAAGTCCGCGGCATCGCGGATCCCGCCGGACTTCCGCTGCTTGCGCTGGTTTTTGTCACCTACACATTTCTTATGACGCCCATTTTGAATTCGATCGTGCGCACAGCCGAACGCGAAGCCGATCAATTCGGAATTAACACTTCGCGCGAGCCGGATGGCGAAGCCAGCATAGCGCTAAAACTTGGCGCCTATCGGAAACTCGACCCCTCCCCGTTGGAAGAATTTATTTTTTTTGATCATCCCAGCGGACGTGCCCGGATCCAAATGGCCATGGATTGGAAAGCGGCGCATCTGCCGTGACGGCGGATCAGACACCCCCACTCCTTGGATCGGGATGCGCGATTCGCAGTCCGGCGCATGTAGCGGACCGTTGGTTGTAGGATTTCAAAGCGACGTAGAGGGTCAGGCATGGTTTTGCCACCATCACCTTTTAATTTGAAAGGTTAGCCGCCACCTTGCGGCAAAAAGGGTCGGTGAAGGACAACCACAACGGCAATGCGTCCAGTAATCATAATCAGCAGCGCCATCAGAAACTGCACGCCGCTGGAAATGCGAATACCAGGATATTTTCTTAACAACGGTGCGACGACAGGACAAGCTGCGATTCCCGAGAACATGGCAAACCAGCCGTTGGTGATCGGCAATGGTCCTTCATGAATAAGAAGCATTAATCCGCCAATTCCGGCGAGGAAAAACCAGCCCCATGCGACCAGCTTGATAGTTATTCTCGCCACAACCCGCAAAGGCCGATTAGTAGCCTCGGACACAACGCCTGCGGCCGCAGCGATAATTAGGAGCGCGATCAATAGCCGCATAGGCCTAACGAGAAGGATTCGATAGTGAACCAATCATCTTCCTGTGGGAAATGATCGCGGTGCGGCCTCCGCCGGTGAACAACCCGAAGTCGGACTGCGGAACGGCAATGGGTCGACCATCAGCGAGCCGGACTCTAAAAGGCTGAGACGGGATGGCGGATAAAGCTTTTCGAAATTCGTCGATCGTCATACGGGGACCTAAGGATAATTTCAGGCTTTCAGCCGCGCAATTAGGGTATCGGCAATTGTCGCTGGAGTATCGGCCACCGCGATGCCGGCTGCTTTGAGCGCCTCAATTTTTCCAGCTGCGGTCCCTGTTCCGCCGGAAACGATCGCACCCGCGTGACCCATTCGACGGCCCGGGGGCGCAGTCATTCCCGCTATGAAGGCCGCCACCGGTTTCTTGCAATTCGCTTTGATCCAGGCGGCCGCCTCTTCTTCGGCTGAGCCACCGATCTCGCCAATCAAGATGAAAGCGTTGGTGTTTTTGTCGTCGTTGAAAAGTTTTGCCGCGTCGAGATGCGACATGCCATTGATCGGGTCGCCGCCGATTCCGATACAAGTGGATTGGCCATAGCCGCGAGTGGTGAGTTGCCAGACCGCTTCGTAAGTCAAAGTTCCTGAACGGGAGATCACTCCGACATTTCCGGGTTTATGAATGTAGCCGGGCATGATGCCAATCTTGCACGCACCGGGCGTGATGATTCCCGGACAATTCGGTCCGATCAGGCGAGTCCGCTTTCCACGCATCTCTTCTTTGACCCGCATCATATCCATGACCGGAATTCCCTCGGTAATGCAAACCACGAGATCGAGATCGGCGTCGACTGCTTCGAGAATGGAATCGGCCGCGAACGCTGCCGGCACGAAAATCATCGAAACATTGCAGTTCGTTTTCTGCTTCGCGTCCCAAACCGTGTCGAACACCGGTATTTTGTCGTCGAACATTTGCCCGCCTTTGCCGGGTGTGACTCCGGCGACGATATTGGTCCCGTAGTCGGCGCATTGGCGGGTGTGAAAGGCGCCTGCGCTGCCGGTAATCCCCTGGACCAGCAGACGAGTGTTTTGGTCGACTAAAACGCTCATCTAGAAATCGTGGACCGCGGATTGCGAATTGAAGAAGGCTTTCACAACTTCGATCTATTTCTTCTTGCGTTGGTGAACCAGGAGTTTGTTGCCGTCCGGATCGCGAAGCTGCGCCATCCAACAAACCGGCGTTTCGATAGTGTCACCCTCGAAATTGACGCCGCGTGACTTTAACTTTTGGACGACGTCGTGAATATCCGCGACCTCGAACGCCACCGTTGTCCCGTCACGGGACGGTTGCCAGGCGGGATGACAGCCAACCCCAATCGTCGTCGAACCCAGCTCGTACTCGACCCAGGCGCCATTCATCGCCGTAGTGGCCGGCTTTAGCTCGAGCGTTTCCTGATAAAATTTTCGGGCGCGTTCCGCGTCGGAAACGGCGATGGCGATGAATGCTACTTCGTTTGTAATCATTTTAACTCTTTGCAGATTTTAATTCGCCAAACGAACGACGGACCGACACACATGAACGCGAATTCACTGATCGATTGGTGTTTATTCGTATCCATTGGCGCCGTTACTTTCGACGAGCGGCCGCTACGACTTTCTGGGCAGCGTCTGCTAAGTCATCCGCGGCGATTAGTTCGATAGCGCTTTCTTTAAGAAGCTTCTTTCCTTTTTCAACATTCGTTCCTTCGAGACGAACGACGAGCGGCACACTGAGCTTCACTGCCTTCGCCGCATTGATGATGCCCTGGGCGATAACGTCAACTTTTGCAATCCCACCGAAGATGTTGACTAGGATCGCCTGAACGTGCTTGTCCCCGACGAGAATCTTAAACGCTTCGGTGACTTGTTCCTCGGTCGCACTCCCGCCGACATCGAGAAAGTTGGCCGGATTGCCGCCGTAAAACTTGATGATGTCCATCGTCGCCATGGCGAGACCGGCGCCGTTCACCAGGCATGCGATGTTTCCGTCGAGTCCGATGTAATTGAGTTCATGTTTGGAGGCTTCGACTTCGCGCGGATCTTCTTCCGCGGTGTCGCGCATCGCCGCGATTTCGGGATGCCGATAGAGCGCGTTATCGTCGAAATTAAACTTAGCGTCCAGAGCCAGAACTTGATTGTCTTTTGTGACCACCAGCGGATTGATTTCGACCATTGAGCAATCGCATCCGATAAAAGTGCGGTACAATCCGTCGAACAACTTTGTCGCGCCTTTGGTTTGGGAATGCTCAAAACCAAGCAAGCTGGCCAGCTTGCGAGTTTGAAACGCTTGCAAACCCGCCAGCGGATCAATCGATTCCCGAACAATTTTCTCCGGCGATTTGGCCGCGACAGTTTCGATTTCTACTCCGCCTTCGGTACTCGCCACAACCAGCGGCGCCGCGGTCGCGCGGTCGAGGAGGATGGCAAAATAAATCTCCCGGGCAATGTCGGCCGATTCCGCGATCAGAAGTTTGCTCACGATTCGACCAGCCGGGCCCGTCTGATGAGTGATCAGGGTTTGCCCCAGCATTTTTTCGGCAACGTCCCGCGCTTCCTTCGCGGATTTCACCACGTGTACGCCACCCTTGAATCCGTTTTGGAATGTTCCCTTCCCGCGTCCGCCAGCATGAACTTGCGCCTTCACCACGATCCCAGTGCGAGCCGGACTGGCGGTAATCAATTGCCGCGCGATTTGCTCCGCCTCATCAGCCGTGGATGCGACTTCGCCACGGGTAGTGGCGACTCCAAACTTTTCCAGAAGTTCTTTCGCCTGGTACTCGTGAATATTCATGTCTATCGCTTAACGGACGGGGCTCGATGTGATTAGCCTGCGTCGCGAGCGTCGGCAACGAATTTTCTCGCAACCAAAGTCGAAATAACTTGCCGGGTTTGATGAAACTCTATTAGCTCCACCGCTTCGTTGTCGAATGGTCGATAAATCAGGGCACGGCAGCGATTACAATACTCAACCTTCATGAAAAAATTATTGTCCGTTCTTTGCCTGGTCACCGTCGCCACCGCCGTTTGCCATGCCGGGACCGCCGAAGACAAGGCCTTCACCGATAAATACAAAACTGAGTTTGAAGCGAAAGACACCAAGACGCTGGAATCGTTTCTCTACACGACCGGAGCAGATCCGGGCGCTCTGGAGTTCTACAAAATGATGATGACCAGCGAGGCTGGATCGAAAGTTGCAGACATCGAGCTCATCGCACTCTCACCGGACGAGATGAAGAAAGCGGGTGAGCCACAGGAAGGACCCGGGGGCAAAATGTGCCTTACTTTGAAGCCAACCAAAAAAATGACGATCAAAGTCGAACAGAAGGATGCCAACGGAAGTTCAAACAGCACCAGCTCCGTGTTCGTGGCTGAAAAAGATGGCAAGTTGGTGATCCCGGCCCCCGGTCCTTGTAAATAGGCCGGTGCGGAGGATTTTCCGCCTTCAAGGAGTGGCGCTCTCCAGCGCGCCCTCTTTGTGGTGGGCGGATTGGAAAACCGCCGCTCTTTGAGTAATCCGAACAAGCTTCGGCTTGCAAAGCGTAGCTGCGCCGCAAAGTTGCCGCGGAGTGCAACAGTCGACGCGCGATAAAATCGAAAGTGCTGTCGCGAGCAAACGTTTGCTCGAATCAGCGGCGAAAAACATTGGTTCGCTCCTGGCGACCGCGCCGTCCGACCTTTATTCGCGGGTGATCGATGAGCTCGTGTCGGCAGAACAATGGAATGAGCTAAACGATCGCTTTTACAAAACACTCGAGTTTGGGACGGGTGGATTGCGCGGTCGCACGATCGGAAAAATTGTCACTAAGGCCGAGCGCGGCAACGCCGGACCGGGTGAGTGTCCGCAATTTCCGTGCGTTGGCACCAACGCAATGAATTTCGCAAACGTGAACCGGGCGACGCAAGGATTGGTTGCTTACGCGAAAAAGTGGCATGCCTCTCGCCCTGCCGACGCGGGCTCTACCAAGCCAAAGATTGTCATCGCCCACGACACCCGTTTTTTTTCCAAAGAATTCAGCGGCCTGGCTGCCAAAGTAGCAGCGGAGAATGGATGCGACGCGTATGTTTTTGATGGGCCGCGCTCGACCCCCGAGCTCTCGTTCGCAGTTCGGCAATTAAACGCAACGGCAGGAATCGTGATTACGGCCAGCCACAATCCTCCCCATGATAACGGCTATAAAGTTTATTTCTCCGATGGGGCGCAGGTTGTCGATCCCAACGCCAGCGCGATCATCCAAGAAGTAAACGCAGTCACGACGGACAACTACGACCCGTTGCCGAAAGACCGGCAGGGAAAGATCACCTCGCTCGGCCCGGAGATTGATGACGCTTACATGAAACGCCTAGAGACAATTGTGCTCGATCAAAGTCTTCTGGAGCAGGCGAAATCATTGAGAGTTGTTTTCACACCATTGCATGGCACTGGAGCGATCACTTTGAGGCCAATGTTCCAGCGGCTTGGGTTTGATTTCGAAATCGTTTCGGAACAGGAAAAACCGGATCCGCGGTTTTCGACGGTAAAATCGCCCAACCCGGAAAACGCAGAGGCTCTGACCATGGGAATCGAGTTGGCGAAGAAAACCAATGCCGACATCGTCATCGCAACCGATCCGGACTGCGACCGAATTGGGGTTGCGGTCCGCGATTCCAACGGCGAAATGAAACTGATTACCGGAAATCAGATCGGTTCTTTGCTATCATACTATCGTCTGAAAAAGTTTTTCGAGCTCGGAATCCTGAACGAGCAGAACCGGTCGCACGCGGTAACGATCAAGACTTTCGTCACGACAGATATGCAACGGGCAATCTCAGAATCGTTCGGCGTTCGCTGCGTCGACACCTTGACCGGGTTCAAGTACATCGGCGCAAAACTGGAGAAATACGAGCGCTCATTGCCAGAAGAGATTCGCAAAAATTATCGACAAATGTCCGAGGCCGAAACTCGTGACGCGCGCCTGAAGTATTCCACTTTCTACGTATTCGGCGCCGAAGAAAGCTACGGTTATAGCGGAGCCGACTTTGTTCGCGACAAGGATGGCAATGCCGGCGCAATCATGTTTTGCGAAATGGCAGCCTATGCCAAGTCCCGCGGAAGAACCATCGATCAATTGCTCGATGAAGCTTTTGCGGGTCTCGGTTATTTCGCCGAAAAAAATGCGTCGATATATTTCGAAGGCGCGGAGGGCGCCAACAAAATTAGGAGCTTGCTCAAATCGTACGTAGAAAAAGCGCCGAGCGAAATCGCTGGCTCCGGGGTCAGCAAGATAACGGATTTTGCGAAGGACACGATTCACGACAGCGAAGGCGACGTCGTACCCAAAGAAAAGATGTCGATCTTCGAGCTGGAAGACAAAACCCGAATTGCGGTTCGCGGTTCGGGAACGGAACCAAAGATTAAGTATTATATTTTCGCCCAGCGCCGGCCCGATCCCGGCAGCAAATTCAATGCGGAGGAACTGGATAGGGTGAAGTCAGAAACTACCCAACGGCTTGAAACCGTTTGGCGGTGGATGGAACGGGACGCGCACGACCGCGTGGCGCAATAGCTGCTCGACAAGAGCTGTTCCATGAATCGCGAAATCAATCTTAGCGGCGGGGAAATCACGCTTTTGAAAACGCTGGGACTGTCCGGTACCCCCATCTATGGCAAGCTCCTCGCCGAAAGCATCGGCGACATGGAGCAGGCCGAGTTTCTCGATGATTTAACGGGTTTGATGTCACTCGGTTATATCGTTGCCGACAAAGTAAGCGTCCGAACGATGGAAGACGTTGAGCGGTCCGTCTTCCGGGTGAATGCTTCTTACGCGCGCGACTTAAAAGACGCAATTCACCCGAGTCGAAGGAAAGAGCCTGAGCGTCGACGCCGCAGACGAGGCTAACGCGGCTTGGGCTAATGGCGATTCAATCGCCAGGTGGCGGTTCGGTGAACCGCCGCTACCTTGGACCCCGTGTTCCAAACCTGGCAAAAGTTCTGGCCGTGGCTCGCCGCTGCGTTTAGCGGGTTGTTGGGGGTATTTTGTTTCGCTCCCTTCGATGGAAACTGGGTCGCCTGGATTGCCCTCACTCCACTAATTGCCGCAGTTTGGTTTTCGGGTGAAAACTCAAAACGCCGTTGGCTGCGGAATCTCTTGCTCGGCTATCTCGCGGGAATTGTCTTTTTTACCGGCGCATTCAGCTGGCTCGGTTCACTGGGAGTTTTGTATCAAAGCATTTTCCTTCATGGCTTATCATTTCTTTTGTCGATCTACCTCGCGCTGCATTTTGCATTCTGGGCTTGGTTTATAGGGTTGCTGAGACTCAAAGATTTCACCGCGTCATGGCGCAATCTGCTGGTCGCGTTTCTCGGCGCGGCGGCTTGGGTGACTCATGAATGGGTTCGCGGTTGGTTATTTAGCGGATTCGGATGGAACGGCCTTGGGGTCGCGCTTCATCAAACCTGGCCTTTGATTCAGGTTTCAGAGTTTACCGGAGTGACTGGAGTTTCATTCGCGGTCGCCTTTGTGAACGTTATCGCCGTCACCGTGCCATTCCGGTTTTTCGCCGAAGCTCGCACTCATCGGATGCGCCCGCATTTCGATCTCACCCTGACCATGGTCGGCCTGCTTGGGATGTTCGCATTTGGACTCCGGGTCGCGCAGAATCCAGGGCCGACGACGCCTCTCCGCGTTGCCGCCGTTCAAGGTAATGTTCCGCAGCTCGAAAAGTTCGACCCTCAATTCACACGCGATATATTCGACAAATTCACGCGCCTCAGCGACCTGGCCTTGCGGGCAAATCCCCCGCCCGACTTGTTGGTGTGGCCGGAAAGCTCGATGCCGGACCCGGTCGGCGATGAAAACACCGCGAGCCACGGCTTCATTAAGCGGTTTTCGTCAGCGGCTAAATCAGACGTGCTCCTTGGATCTCTCGAATTTGAAAACGACCGCGACTACAACACCGCACAGCTCATTTCAAGGGGTGGCGAACAGATCCAGGTTTATCGGAAGATTCATCTGGTGCCATTCGGTGAATACATCCCTTTGCGACACGCGTTTCCGCTGTTTGCGGCCGTGGCCAACACCTGGGTGCCTGGCGATTTCACCCCGGGAACGGAGTTCACGGTGTTCGATTTGAGCAACAAGAATGGTCGGGTGGCACCGTTGATCTGCTTCGAAGATACAGTTCCGGATCTTGCGCGGCGATTCATTGCCAATGGGGCCAATTTGTTTGTCGACATCACCAATGATGGTTGGTTTCTGCGTTCCTCGGGATCGCGGCAACACCTGGCCAACGCAGTTTTTCGTTGCGTGGAAAATCGCCGCCCGATGGTGCGCGCGGCCAACACCGGGGTCACCTGCTTCGTTAACGAATTCGGTCGGGTCACTCAGATTTTGCAGGATGACACCGGAAATACATTCACCGAGGGCACGCTGACTGGCGAAGTGAACGTTCCGCAGACGTCGCGGACGACGTTCTACACGCGCCATGGGGAATGGTTTCCGGAGAGTTGCGCGGTGGTGACAGTGCTGGCGATCGTTTTTGTTTTCGCGTCGCGAAAATTAGGTAGGGACCGTTCACCCGAACGGCCCGCGGGCGATTGAGGTCAATCGCCCCTACCTGATTGGCGTGCTAACATCCTCGAAATGCCGGTTCAGCTTCCGCTCGATCATCTGTCTGATCTTTGGCCGAAACAACTTCGCGGCGCCAAAATCGGTGCCCTCCTTCATCCGGCGTCGGTTTCATCGCGGCTGGAGCACGCGTCGAAAATTCTGGAGCGTTTACAGGGCGATTTGTTCGAACTTCGGGCTTTTTTTGGCCCGCAGCACGGATTTCTCGGACAGACGCAGGACAACATGATCGAATGGAAAAGTTACCAGCATCCGCGGTTAGGAGTTCCCGTATACAGTTTGTACGGGGAACACCGGGAACCGACGGCGGAGATGCTAACTGGGCTCGATGTCTTATTGGTCGATCTCCAAGATGTCGGCGCGCGCTATTACACTTTTATTTGGACGCTGTATCTTTGTCTGCACGCGTGCGCCAAGACCGGGGTCCAGGTTGTGGTTCTCGATCGGCCGAACCCAATCAACGGCATCACGGTTGAAGGTTCGCCAATCGAAAAAGGCTACGAATCGTTCGTCGGCCTGCATCCGATTCCCGTCCGGCACGGCAAAACAGTCGGCGAACTGGCCGTCCAATTTCGCGACGAAGCTTTTCCGAAATGCCAGTTGACGGTGTTACCAATGAACAACTGGGATCGCGCCATGTGGTTTGATCAAACGGGGCTATCGTGGGTAATGCCTTCACCGAACATGCCGACTCTCCAAACCGCGACGGTTTATCCGGGAATGTGCTTGCTGGAAGGCACCAACATTTCTGAAGGACGTGGCACCACACGGCCGTTTGAAACGTTTGGAGCTTCGTTCATCAATGCCGAAGCACTTTGCCGTGACTTGAACGATTTGAAACTGCCTGGTGTTTTCTTTCGGGAAAATTATTTCGAGCCGACCTTCCACAAGTTCGCAGGCGAACTTTGTAGCGGGGCGCAAATTCACGTCACGGACCGTAACGTTTATCGTTCGTTCCAAACCGGCGTTGAAATCATTCGCTCTATTCGAAGATTATATCCGGAGAAATTCGCGTGGAAGCAGCCACCTTACGAATACGAACGCGAAAAGCTGCCGATCCAGATTTTGCTCGGCGGTCCGGCCGAAGATTATTTTCAAGATTAGTAGGCACAATCATCGTCGGCTCAGTGTCGATTGTTTCTGACACACGCGCCGAGATTCCGTGGGCGGAAGTGACGCAACGTCTGGCCGGCGAAAATGAAAAGCTCGCGCGCCGTCCTGGCGGTCACGCCGGCGAATACTTCGTTGTCTGCACTCTTTACTACACGCCTAAAGAATCCGGATTCACTTTTGAACGAGGGTTCGACGCAACGCGAATCACAAAGCCCGGCTTGCACGGCCACACCTATCCGCGCGATTTTTTGCGCTCCGTGATGAAGGAGGGTTACGGACGAATTGTATCGCCGGTGAATGGGCACGGTTACATTCGATACTACCGCGGCTCCTATGGGTTTGGCGGCTCCCCCAGTGGCGGTGGCGGGCCGCTCGTTCCGCGATTCTCAGCCGCCGCGCGATCATCGGGGCCGTTGCGTCGTGGATTAATTATCGAAACTCCAGCCGCGGAAATTCAAAATGTGTTCGGCAACACGCGTTGGAAAATTGTCGATACCGGCGGCGGATTGCGCCGGTGGCAGATCGATTGTTACTACGGCGAGGACGAGCCGCTTGGACCTGGGAGGCTTGCGGCCCGTCCGCGGGGGACATCTTTTGAATACGCTTACTCGACCGCCCGGGTAAGCCGATGAGCAGTTTCACTATCCGTTTGAACTTTCATGGTGGTCTGCCGTTTTTCTTGAGATTGAAGCGGGGCAGTGTCGATCGGCGGTTAGGCGAGCGAACCTCGGTCAAAGACGCCATAGAGGCGTGCGGTGTTCCCCATACCGAAGTCGATTTGATTCTCTTGGATGGAACGCCTGCGGATTTCGAGAGGGTCTTAGCCCGAGATACTGTGGTCGACGTCTACGGACCCGACTCCAATCACATTACGTTTTTTCCGGAAAATCGATTACAAGTTCCAACCAATAGAATTTTTATTGCCGATGGTCATCTGGGAAAACTCGTTCGCGACCTTCGTTTACTCGGAATCGACGTCAGCTACGATCGCTACGCCGAAGATCGCGCATTGGTAGAGATCGCGGCTAACCAAGACCGAGCTCTCCTCACCCGTGATCGCCGCCTTTTGATGCACTCATCCGTCCGCCATGGTTACTATCTCCGTTCCCAGAATCCCTTGGAGCAAACGGTCGAAGTCATTCGGCGTTTCGATCTGGGGCAGGTTTTGGCCCCATTCAGCCGTTGTTTACGTTGCAATGCCGGGTTGGAGCCCGCAGATAAACAACAGGTCATTGGACAGCTCGAACCACTGACGAGGATCTATTATGACCAGTTTAGGCGTTGCCCAGGATGCGGCCAGGTTTACTGGTCCGGCTCCCATTTCGACAAGTTGCAAAAGCGGATCGAGGAGATTCGGGTTTGTTTGCGAGAGGGGTTTGGCTCTTAGATGCCAGGCCGTGTTTCGGCGGCGGCGAAACAAGGCGCGATCTACTATCGCGCTTCGGACACTGGGGCTTCCGAATTAAATCGCAGCCTTGTCACTCCTTAGCCAACTGGCAAACTCCCGCGAATGCAAAAGGTGATTATTGGCTGCGTCGCGATCTTAGTCACCGTCGCTGCCCGGGCTCAGGGTCCTGCGCCCTCGCCTTTGATTTCGCTCCCCCCACCTCCACCTGCGAAGGCGTCATCTGCTCCAACTCCGGAAACGAGTCCGGCGCCGGTGCTGACGAAACAAGACTTTGAAACGTTTCTCGACGCGTTGATTCCGTCGCAGCTGCAAACCCGGAACATCGCCGGCGCAGTGGTTTCGGTTGTGAAGGACGGACAGACGTTATTCCAGAAGGGATACGGTTACGCTGATTTCGAAGCGAAGAAGCCGGTTATTGCTGATCAAACCCTATTTCGGCCAGGTTCCATCTCGAAATTATTTACCGCGACGGCGGTAATGCAGTTGGTGGAGCAAGGCAAACTCGATCTCGACCGCGACGTTAACGAGTACCTTGATTTCACGATTCCAAAAACCTTTCCGGAGCCGGTCACGCTTCGTCGATTACTGACGCATACCGCGGGCTTCGAAGAATCGCTAAAGAACTTATTCGTTGGACAAGAGACGGACATGAAGCCGCTGGGCACCTACCTGACCGACCAGATGCCCGCCCGGATTTATCCTCCGGGGAAAATTCCGTCCTACTCAAATTACGGATTCACCCTCGCCGGCTACCTCGTCCAGCGAGTAAGCGGCGAAAAATTCGAGCGCTACATCGACAATCACATCCTGAAGCCGCTCAAGATGAATAGCTCGACGTTCGATCAGCCTCTGCCCTCCCAGCTCGCGCCTCAAATGTCGAAGGGCTACATGAACGCGACAAAGAAACCGCGTGACTTCGAATTCGTCCAAGCCGCGCCCGCTGGAGCGCTTTCAACCACCGCGGCCGACATGACCCGATTCATGCTGGCGTTTCTGCAAGACGGGACAATCGACGGCGTTTCGATCCTGAAACCGGAAACGGTTCGCCAAATGCAAACCCGCCAGTTTGAGCTCAATCCGATGATCTGCGGAATGGGTCTGACTTTCATGGAATACTGGTTGAGCCCGGTTCGAGTGATCGGTCATGGCGGCGACACCGTCTACTTTCACAGCGACATGGTCCTGGTTCCGGACGCCCACATTGGCTATTTCATTTCCTACAACAGCCTCGGCAAAAATGTCGGAGGCGGCCGGGGTGAAGTTCAGCGGGCGTTCATGAGTCGCTATTTTCCGACCCGAAGCGAGCCCAGGGACAACGTCGATCCAGCCACCGCAAAAACAGACGGCCAGGCAGTCAGCGGGGTCTATGAAGGAACCCGCCGCAGCCAGACCAGTTTTCTGAGAATCATTTCGCTGCTCGATCAATTCAAGGTCAACACCGACAAGGAGGGCGTTCTATCCGTCGAAGAAAACAAGAATCAGCGCGGGGAATTGAAGAAATGGAAGGAAATCGCGCCTTTGGTCTACAACGAAGTCGACGGTTCGGAACGGATCGCGTTTCGCCGCGATCCGTCGGGCAAAGTCACGGAAATGCTTCCGTTCCCGGCAATTTACGAAGGTCAGCGCGTTCCCTGGTATAACAACAAACATCTCCTGAATCCGATTATCTGGGGGAATCTTGTCCTGGTTTTGCTCACGGTATTGTTTTGGCCAGTCGCAGCTCTTATTCGGAAAAAATATCAGCGGCCATTGTTCACCGCCAAAGGCGACCGCGTTTTGTATTTGCTTTCGCGGATCGTTTGTCTGGGAGAACTGATCTTCATCCTAGTCCCTCTTATTGCGCTGAGTCAGGGAATTGAGGTGATTGTGAAACTCAGCGACCGAATAAATCCCTGGCTGGAAGGATTCCACATCTTCGGCTGGGCGTTGATGGTCGGAATCGTCCTCCTGGTAATCGGTGCGATTCGCTTCGCCAGGATTCCCGGTAACGGATTTTGGTTTCGAACTCACGCTATTCTTCTGGCGGTGGGCGGGATCGCTTTCGCATTATTTTGCTGGCAATATCAGTTGCTCGATTCATCATTGAAGTTCTGATCCCCCGGAACTGATGATTTTTCAGCCGCGAAAAATCCTGGCCGCACTTGCATTGGTTAGTGTTCACGCCGCGTGCTTCGCCTACGGGCCAGCCGGCCATGAAATTGTGGGCGGCATCGCCGATAAACTGATCGTGAATACACCGGCGGAGAAAAAGGTCGGGGCGTTGACCGACGGGATTTCTCTCCAGCGCGCATCGCTGATTGCGGATGAGATCAGAGCTTGGGACAAAACTGGAGTAGACGATCTCAATGCTTTTCCGCATTATGCCGATCACCCGGCGATCGATCGACAGCTTCGCGAGTTTTGGCGAGCGAATCCTCCAGTCCCAGATCCCGGATCTAAAGTCCCCTCCCATCACTGGTTCCATTACACTGATGTACCGGTACTAAACCCTCACAGGTATTCCGATGGCAAGACCGGTCGGAGCGAGTGGGACGTGATCCATATGATCACGTATTGCGTAAATGTTCTGCGCGGCAAGATTTCGGAAGATAATCCGCGCAAGATCACCAAGCCTGTAGCGGTCATTTTGCTTTCCCATTACGTCGGTGACATTCACCAGCCGTTGCATGTGGGCGCCGATTATTTCAACGAAGCCGGCCAAGCAGTTGATCCAGATAAAAATGATGCCGGAATCGAAGACGAGGGTGGGAACACGGTGCTTCTTCACCTGTTTCGCTCAACATCGCCGGACATCGGCCACCGCGGGCTGAAGCTGCACGGGTTTTGGGACAACGAAGCGGTGTTCATCAATTTGCCGCAGTGGTTTCCGGCTCGTTCAAAAGAGGAAAGCTATCAGGAAACAAAACGCGCGGTTCGAAAATTGGTCGACGATCTGACCAAAGAAGAACCCAAGGCGTGGCATGAACCGGCCGGCACTCTCCTCGAAAATTATTCCGAAGCCTGGGCCGATGAAATCCTGCCGGTCGCGAGGCAAGCGCATCAACGGCTTCAGTTTTTCCGGATGCACGAAACGTTTGATCACGGACGCCTGGTCATGGGTGGGATTGCGCGAGAAAGGCTGATGCCTGATCATGTCGCATATGCTGATTGGTCGGCTGGAATTGTCCGCGATGAATTACACAAAGCCGGATGGAGATTGGCTGAGCTTTTGACGAAAACAGTCGAATAGAGATCGCGACTAAAAGCAAAAATCGCGTTCGCCATGAAGCGAACGCGATCTTGGTCAAACAAACAAGCGCCGATAAACGACGCTGGTCCTGATCAGATTATGTGGCGGTCTTAGCCTTGTCCTTGTGCTCGTGGCACTCCGCTTTGAACTTGGCGAATTGTTCCTTGGTCAGGATGGTTTTCGCCTCTTTCATGTAGGCCGCTTCGCTGGCCTCAGAGCAACCTGCTTTGTGGTGCTCGGCCATTACCGCGTCCATTTTTGTCTGTTGCTCGGCCGTCAGGTTCAAGCTGGCCAACGAGACTGTGCAGGCCGCCTTCTCGCTGTTGCTGGCTTGCTTCGAACAATCTCCGTGTTCACCCGCGAACGCGGCCCCGGTTGCAAACATTCCCGCTACTAGTAACGCAATGATTTTGGTCATGGTGAGACGTAAGACAGGCCTCTACGCATGGTTGTTCAATTTTCGCTAGGGGGGTGTATGGGATGCTTGTTCTCAAGCAGCGCTCTAATAAATAGTCGTTTGAGATCAAGCGTCCCTACAACTCACGCTCTGGCTCGTTCCGCCGAAAATTCCACCGGGTCCTGCCGAAAGTAGTTCTTCAACTCCGAATACAATCGGGGATGCTGCGAGCGAAGCATGGTCGGGCGCTCGAAGAACGCTTCAACCGAGACCGCGAAAAACTCGGCCGCGTTCGTCGCGCCGTAGGTATCAATTAATGTGGGAATGCCGGTCGCCTCGGCCGCGCGCAAAGATGCAAATTCGGTCCGCATCACTTCACGCCAGGCCAGTTGCTGCTGCCGCGTCGCTAACGCAGGCGTTCCATCGGCCGCGAAGTTTTCGTAATCGAGCTGGTGGGCAAATTCGTGAAGAACGACATTTTTGCCGTCAGCGGGATCGGCGGCCCCCGATTGCACCGTTTCCCACGCGAGTACCATTGAGCCCATGGTGCGCCCGGTCTCGCCGGAGCGCGCGTGTTTACCCTCTTCCCAAATGTCGGCCGTAACCGGTCGCTGCTCGTCGGCCAAATAGGAAGACGGATAAACCAAAATCGTCAGCAACCGCGGAAAATAATCGGTTTTGCGATGCAACAGTAACAGACAGGCCTGGGCCGCGATTGTCACCCTGACCTCGTCGGTAATGTCCTGTCCAGCGCAGCCCTCAAAATTTTTGTCGGCCAGAAAAACCTGAATGTGCGCGAGCAACTCCGCTTGGTCTTTTGCCGGTAATCGGGAAAAGAACGCGACGTTATTTTTAATAATCTTTAGCCACTCGTCGGGGAATGGACGCGCTTTGATCCGGTTGCGCTGTCGCTCTTTGAGAAAACCCAGCATTGGAAAGAATCTAGCGCGGCTGTAACTGCGGTCTAACCAAGACGAATATTCTTCATTTTATTGATATCCCGATTCAGCGCGATCCAGAAACAACCATTGCGCCAAAACCGTTGGTTTTCGACCTCGCTCCTGGCGAACCATCGGCCTGAAGGCCGGTGTTAATAATAACGAGAAACCTGCATCCTAAAATTCCCGCTCGCGTTAATGCGAGATCAGCGCGAAAATCGCCCCTGGAGGAACTCCTATGAATACCCATTCTATCTCTCGCCGCCGGTTTGCTCATTTACTCGGAGTCGGCGCCGCCGCCGCGATTGTCCGTCCGCGAATCAGCATCGCCAATGAGTCCACAACGGTCGCGGCGCCAGCGAAGACCGGCATTGTGCGACTCAGTGCTAATGAAAACCCGTTCGGCCCTTCCGCGAAAGCGCACGAAGCGATGAAGAACGCGCACGGTGTCTGTAACCGTTACCCCGACGAGGCGAATGATGTGTTGATCGACAAGATCGCAAAGATCAACAACGTCAGCCGCGATCAAGTGGTTCTTGGTGACGGTTCGGGCGAAATCCTGAAGATTTGCGCGGAAACGTTCACTGGGCCAACTCAAGGCAAACTGGTCGCGGCCGATCCGACGTTCGAGGCTATTCTCGAATATTCGAAAGCGTGCGGTGCTGATGTTGTCAAAGTCCCGTTGACCAACAGTTATGCCCACGATCTGGAGAAAATGGGCGCGTCAGCGCAAAAGGGATTGATCTATATCTGCAATCCCAACAATCCAACAGCCAGCATTACGCCGAAGAACGATTTGCGCGATTTCATCGCCAAGACTTCGCCGGAGACGATGATCCTGGTCGACGAAGCTTATTTCCATTACGCCGACAGTCCCGATTACGAGAGCGTGATACCGCTGGTCAAAGATCATCCAAATCTGCTCGTCGCCCGGACCTTTTCGAAGATTTACGGAATGGCTGGATTGCGCTGCGGCTATTGCGTCGCCCAGCCAGATACGATCAAACGAATGCATGGTTATCAAATGTGGGACAGCGTGAACGTCATGGCACTGGCCGCGGCGAGCGCGAGCCTGGACGACGCGGACCAGGTCACGAACGGTCGGAAAATGAACGATGACGCCAAAAAATATACCCTGACCGAGCTGGATAAGCTTGGGATGAAATCGATTCCGTCACAGGCCAACTTCATCATGTTCGACTGTAAGAAACCGGTGGTTCCAATAATCAAGGCGATGAAAGACAAGAACGTCGCGGTCGGCCGGCTGTTCCCCGCCTATCCGACTCACATGCGCCTAACCATCGGGAAACAATCCGAAATGGAAGCATTTGTCAGTGCTTTTAAGCAAGTGATGGCGGCCTAAACTGAAAGCGCCATCGCCCAGCGCCCCGAGCTAGCCTAACTAATGATCTCGCCCGGCGGCTAAAGCGCCTGATTGAAGACTCACCTACCCCTTGACAATCTAGAGGCATTGATTGCACGATTGGTGCGGAATTTTCGGAGGGAAGAATGAAATTGGGGTCGATAGTGGGATTTGCTGCAGTGAACTTCGTAGTCGCTGCGGCTATTGCAGATACAAACGTCGCTTTGAACAAGCCGGTGTCGGTCGTAGCAGGCGCCGCCCAAATCACGAATTCGTCGACCCCGTTGAGTGTTATCGACGATGGCGCATTCACCCTGGAATCGACCGCTTATGGCAACGCGGTGAATCAATCCGTCCAATGGACGACGATTGATGGACAACCGGCGAACGGCGCAAACGCGCCGACAACTCTACAGATCGATCTCGGTGGTCTTTTCTCAATCAGTGGCGCGATTATGCAAGCCGACGATAACGATAGTTATCTTCTGCAGTATCGTGACACTTCAAACAACACCTGGGTCACGCTCTGGACAGTGCCGGCCATCGGGGCGGGATCCGGATTCCGGACCAGGCCGAACCCCGATCAAGTTACTTTTCAGTCTGTCGGTCCAGTCGTGACCGATGCCGTCCGAATTAGTGGGATATCAGGAGATACCGCGCTCGGTGTTGCGGAGCTTCAACTCAACGGGTCGGCGGTTCCGGAACCTGGGACCACTGCGTTGATCGGGCTTGGCGGCCTAACGACGCTCGTGGTGCGTCGACTGCGAAGGTCGTCGTAATTGAGTTGTAGCGGTGGCTTGTTCTCAAGCACCGAACTAATAAATCGGCGCTCCCTGCGGCTAACGCTGCTACACCGTGCTCCTAAAGCCAGAACAAACGTGAAAGAACCCGGTTCGTTCTCCGAACACTGCTTATGAAAACGCCCCTACGACTCTTAGCAGTGGTAACTGTTTCCCTCGCCTCGGCCCACCAGGCTTCGGCCGGCAAATATACCAAAGAAGAGCAATCACTCCTTAATGCCGGCAAATTCATGGAGATGTACAAACCGGACGAGCATAGCCGTCATTTCATCGCCAACATTGAAGCGGCCACCGATCCGAAGACGGGGGAGAAGCGGAAAATTTCCAAGAACGCCCAAAAAGTTCTTTGTTTCGTGTTTGGGATGGAAGATGCGAAACCTGCCCGCGACGAAGGCCGAAGTATGGCCGAATGTAAATATAGTCCGCAGCAAGCTCACGAATTCTTGTTTGCCGAAGGCTGGAACAAATACCACGACCGCTTTTTCACTCGCTGCTACGTCCAGGAGGGCGAAGCAGCTTACGATCAAGAAGTCAAAGCCCACCAAACACCGGTCGATCCATCGTCAACCAGTTGAATCTCCTGAACAGAGCGCGAGCTGGCGTTGACAAGCGCTTACTTTTGCTTGAACACAAGCTTTCCGTCTTTCATATCGACCCCCACGGTTTGGCCTTCGCGAACTTTGCCTCCCAGAATGTCGATAGAGAGCGGATCGAGAATTTGTTTCTGAATCACCCGACGAAGTGGCCGGGCACCGTAAATCGGATCGTAACCTTCCCGAGCAAGATACGACTTCGCTGAATCAGAAAGATCGAGAGTAATCTTTTGTTGCTCCAGACGCTTCAATAAATGGCGCAATTGAATGTCTACGATCTTCTTTAGGTCATCCTCGCTTAACCGGTCGAAAATAATGATCTCATCAACCCGGTTGAGAAATTCTGGGCGGAAATGACCTCGTAAGGCGTCCATGACCAATCGCTCGCGTGCTTCCTGGGTTTGATCCTCCTCCAGGATGTATTGGGATCCGATGTTCGAGGTCATGATGATGACCGTATTTTTGAAATCGACTGTGCGCCCCTGTCCATCGGTGATGCGACCGTCGTCCAAAACCTGGAGCAGCACGTTGAACACGTCCTGGTGCGCCTTCTCTATTTCGTCGAACAACACCACGGAATAGGGCCGACGCCGGACCGCTTCGGAAAGTTGGCCGCCTTCCTCGTAACCGACATAACCCGGCGGTGCTCCGATTAACCGGGCCACGGTGTGTTTCTCCATGTATTCGCTCATGTCGATACGGATCATGGCGTGTTCGTCGTCGAACAAAAATTCCGCGAGCGCGCGCGAGAGCTCGGTTTTACCCACCCCGGTCGGCCCAAGGAAGATGAATGAGCCGAGCGGACGGTTCGGGTCCTGCAAACCAGCCCGAGCGCGCCGGACGGCGTTCGATACCGCGGTGATTGCGCGCTCCTGGTCGACAACTCGCTCATGCAAATGCTGTTCGAGCTTCACTAACTTCTCGCGCTCACCCTCTTGTAGTCGCGACACAGGGATGCCGGTCCACTTCGAAACGACTTCTGCAATATCCTCTTCGGTCACTTCTTCCCGGAGGAGTCGGGTTTTTCGACCTTTCTCCTTAGCTGCTGCCTCGTTCAGCTTCTTTTCCAGCTCCGGAATCTTTCCGTACTGAAGCTCGCTTGCCTTTGCCAATTCGCCGCGGCGGGTCGCGCGTTCCAGTTCGGTGCGAACCTGGTCCAGCTCTTCTTTCCATTTCCGTTGCTCGTCGATCACGGCTTTTTCTTTTTGCCATTCCGCTTTTAGCGCGCCTGACTTTTCCTTGAGCTCGGCCAATTCCTTCTCGAGCTTCTTCAGCCGCTCCTTGCTGGCTGGATCTTTTTCTTTCTTGAGCGCTTGTCGCTCCATCTCGTGCTGCATGATTTCGCGTTCGATCACGTCGATCTCAGTCGGCATCGAATCGAGCTCGATCTTCAAACGGGAGGCGGCTTCGTCGACGAGATCGATCGCCTTGTCGGGAAGAAAACGTTCGGTGATGTAACGGTTGGAGAGAACGGCGGCCGCAACCAGCGCGGCATCGGTGATCCGAACGCCATGATGAACTTCGTAGCGTTCCTTCAGGCCGCGAAGAATTGCGATTGTATCCTCGACGCTCGGCTCGCTCACCACTACGGGTTGAAATCGCCGCTCCAGGGCGGCGTCTTTCTCGATGTATTTGCGGTACTCATCGAGCGTGGTCGCGCCGATCGTGCGGAGCTCGCCCCGCGCGAGCATCGGTTTCAACATGTTCGAAGCGTCGACCGATCCCTCTGCCGCGCCCGCACCCACGATGGTGTGCAACTCGTCGATGAACAGAATAATCTCGCCTTGCGAGTCGGTGACCTCTTTCAGAAAGGCTTTGAGCCGGTCTTCGAATTCGCCCCGAAACTTCGCCCCGGCCACCATCGCGCCAATATCCATCGCGATTAGGCGTTTGTTTTTCAACGACTCCGGGACGTCGCCGGAAACAACCCGTCGCGCGAGACCTTCGACAATTGCCGTCTTGCCGACACCGGGATCGCCGATCAGGACTGGGTTATTCTTGGTCCGACGCGAAAGAACTTGCATGATTCGCCGGATCTCGTTGTCGCGCCCAATGACCGGATCAATTTTGCCGCGGCGGGCGAGCGCGGTCAGGTCTCGGCCATATTTTTCAAGGGTCTGATATTTTCCTTCCGGATTTTGGTCGGTCACACGTTGCGATCCCCTAACCTGTTGGAGCGCCTGCATCAACTTGGCATGGGTAACGCCAAAATCTTTCAGCATTTTCGCGGCTGGCACGTTTGACCCAACCAATGCGAGCAAATAATGCTCGGCACTGGTGTACTCGTCTTTTAGCTTTGCCATTTCCCTTTCGGACGCATCGAGCACGGTACGGAGTTCATTGGACAAACGAAGATCGACCGCTCCGGTAACCCGCGGTTTGCGATTGAGCTCACCGAGGAGTTGGTCGCGCAACTGGTTAGGCTGAACCCCGATTTTCTCGAGGAGCGGCCGGGTGATGCCATCAGTTTGATCGAGCAGGGCGAGCAGGAAGTGTTCGTTGGTAATCTCTTGTTGGTTCGATTGGGAGGCGAGATCTTGTGCCGCCTGCAGCGCTTCCTGCATTTTTGTGGTGAATCGATCAACTCGCATACGTTAGAATAACGAAGGCGCCCACAACGGCAATTGGTTGGAGGGACAAATGCCAGTGCCGGTCGCACTTCAATTTGGCCGCCGATGGACGACACGAAGGTCCCTCCGGTGTCGCTGCAAACACGCGTGCTTCGGACAGTTCTTTCGAATACAACATCGTAATGCCTCAGGACACCCGTTCGCTTTGGGAACAATACGATTCCGAGGTCGAACCGTGGCGACGTGGACGAATGATGCTGGGCAGCATCGGCACGTTTTATTTTCTGCTGCAAGCCGCGGTGTTTATCAACGCGGTGACGCGGGGAAATATAGAGGGCGTTGTTCTTTTCGGGTCAGTCTGCGCGGTGTTTTGGCTGCTTTTTTATTTCATCTGGATTGGTGTCCAATGGATTCGATGGTTAGCCGGCGCTTGGTGCGGCCTCAATGAGTTTGTCTTCCTGATTTGGGCCTTAACCGACAGTAATGGCCTCTTTGTCACCATTGGGTCGATCAACCTGATCATCGGTGGCTGTCTCTGTCTTTCGTCTTCCGTCTATTTTTTTGCCAAACATCAACAGGAACGGAGAAATTGGCTGCACTCGCTTGCCGTCGGCTCGGTCTTTGTGTTGCTTTTCCTGACTTTTATCGCCGGAAGCGTCGGTTTGTTCATTTATCATGCTCAGCTTTACGCCGATGCCGTCCGGTTTGCAGATCAAGCGGCGGAGCATATTTATACCGATCAAGAGCCGGACTGGATGTTTGCTCATTTCTCACCTGAGGAAATGGCTTCCGTCAGTCCTGAGGGTCGTCGAGCATTTTTTCGTGACAACGTCGGCCGCATTGGACCGGTCCTGCAAATTTCCACACCGACCGGGTCCGTGTGGTTCACCTATCATTTTCCGACACAATTCAGGGCCTGGGCTGAATTGCGTGCTCAAGGCAAAAGCAGTTTTGGGCCCGTGCTGCTCTATTTTGACATTTCCGATCCAGGAGACGGGTGGAGAATCGATAAGACGTGGTCCGAACGCGCCTATACCGAGAAACCGCCCGATTATCGATAAGTTCGCCGCTAGGTCCATTGCAGCGGCCGTGCTTCCCGCGTATCAGTCTTGGCGATGAGCGCCGAAGCAAAACTCACAATTGGCAAAGCGATGGGAGTCTTGCGCAATGCACCGTTTCGTCGCTACATCATTGGTTCGGCCATTTCCGACACCGGAACGTGGATGCAAGTGATGGCGCAAGGTTATGTAATGAGCACGCTAACCAATTCCGCGGTAATGCTCGGATTAGCGAATTTGTTCGCTGGGTTGCCGATGCTCCTCCTGACTCCGGTCGGAGGATCGGCTGCCGACCGTTTCGACAAACGCAAGATCCTATTGATTACTCAATTCGTTCAAATCGCTCTCGCGATCGCAATCGGGTTACTTTTGATGAGCCATCGAATTCAGATTTGGCACATCTTCGTGTTTGCCACGATTCTGGGAATGTCGAACTCATTCGAAATGCCGACGCTTTCCGCCCTGGTGCCGGAATTGGTGGGACGCGAACAGATTCAGAACGGCATCTCGCTCGACCGGTCGGTCTTTCACGGATCGCGGGTAGTTGGGCCATATATCGGTGGAAAGCTGATTGCGAAACTGGGAATGGCGTCAGCATTTTTTGCCAACGCTATTTCGTTTGTGGCGTTGATTATTGCTCTTTTAAGTCTCCCGCGGCGGTCCGAGGGCAGTAAGGAAGAGGAAGAAAGACGCGCGAGCGGAATCAAAGACGGTTTTCGATATGTAGCCGGCGATAAACCGAGCTTGGCCATGCTCGGCGTCATTGCAACTCAAGCCGTATTTATTTTTCCGATCATTACAGTGATGATGCCGCTGTATGTGAAGGACGTGCTCCGCCTGGGAGCTGATCAGCTTGGCACGCTGATGGGTGCTTCCGCTATCGGGTCCCTGGTCGGCTCGCTTTTTTTGATTGGTCTGCCCCGAGACAAGCGGATTCTTCTGATGTTGGCTTGCGCGCTCGGCGCGATGGGTGCGGTATTTGGCCTGTCCCGCGGCCCAAGCTTTCACTTTGCCACCGCCCTCCTAATCATTAATTCGCTTGGAATGGCCACCAACTTTGGCTTAGCCAGCACCATTGTGCAGGAACGGGCGCCGGATCATTTGCGCGGCCGCGTCTCCGCAGTGTTCATGTTGAGCTTCGTGGGCCTGATGCCGCTGGCAGGACTGGGCGTGACTAGCTTATCCGATGCAATCGGCATGCGAACCGCGCTCGCCATCGCAGCAGTTGGTTATGGCATAATCACCTTCTTCATTCTCTTCCGGATCCGAAAGCAATGTTCGGAGCCCGGGACTTGCGAGACGAACATCGGCACGCCAGCAGCTCCATCACCTGCCGCAACTGTCTGAACAGTTCATACAGCCGATGATTTCGTTTTCGACCTGCTGGAATTCAAGCCGTCACACCGACGGCGCGGAAATGTTGCAAGAAATTCTCGATCTTGGTTTCGAACGAATCGAGCTCGGACATGGGGTTCGCATTTCGTTGATGCCCGGAATTCAGAAAATGTTCGATTCTGGCAAAGTGAAGTTCTCGAGCTTGCATAACTTCTGTCCCTTACCGGTGGAAGTGCTGCACGCCTCGCCCGATTGCTACCAGTTCTCGTCGCCCTATACCAACGAACGCGAGCGAGCAATAAAGCAGACATTCCAGACCATCGATTTTGCCGAACGCCTCGGCGCCCCGTTCGTGGTCATGCATCTGGGCGAAGTGCCGATGCGGCCGGTGACCGATGATCTCATCAAGCTCGCGCGGAAGGGAGGACTTCTCTCCCGCAAATACGTTCAGGAAAAAATCCGCGCTGTAGAAAAACGCGAGGCAACTGCGCCGCCCTATCTTGCGCAGGTGAAGGATTGTTTGAAACGCGTTGTCGAGTACGTCTCTGGAAAAAAAGTGAAACTTGGGATCGAGGGCCGGCGTGGTTACGAAGAAATCCCCAGCGAACGTGAGTTGCCGGCGTTGCTCGACGAATTGAATTCACCGCAGGTTGGTTACTGGCACGATTTCGGGCATATCCAGATCAAAGAAAATTTGGCATTTCTCGATCACGCCGACTGGTTACGGCATATCGGCCCCCGGGCACTCGGGTGTCACGTCCAGGATTGTATTTGGCCTGCCCAGGACCATCAGCCCCCTTTTGCCGGAGACGTTGATCTTGAAAAACTAGTGCCGCTTCTGCCAAAAGATTGCGCCTGGGTATGGGAGATGAGTCCGCGCAAAACTGTCGAGGAGATTCAAAAGTCGGTCGAGGCTTGGAAACAACACTTCGGCGCGCCGGGTCGGAATTTTGAAGCGGCGAGGCACGGTGTAAAGGCGGGCGCGTGAAAAAGATTCTAATCACCGTCATTCAGCTCGTTGTGACCATCGCCCTCCTGGTTTGGGTTTATCACGATCCAAAAAAGCTCGGCGAAATGCGGCAGGCTTTAACCCATGCGCGGTTTCAGTGGCTGGCTGCGGGTCTTCTCGCCTATTTTGTGGTGGAAGCAGCCGCCGCATTTCGTTGGCATGTTCTGCTCAAAGTCCAGGGAATCCGTCTGACCGTGCCTCGTGTTTCCGGATTGTTTCTGATCGGAATGTTTTACAATCAATTTCTGCCCGGTGGCACCGGCGGCGATATTATTAAGAGCTACTTGTTACTAAAAGAAACTGACCGCAAAGCCGGCGCACTCCTGGCGGTGGTATTCGATCGGTTTATTGGCTTGGTGGCCCTGGTTGTCATAACGGTCACCCTAGTCAGCATGCGGTTCGATTTGTTGGCACAAACCCACGAAACCCGGCGCTATCTTTGGATTCTTATAATCTTGCTGGGGGTTTCGATCTCCAGTCTCGCTCTTAGCTTCGTGGTCAGCGGCTTCAATCTGTTTCACCTTCTGCCACATCGATTTCCCGGCCGCGACAAATTGATTGAAATCGCGGCGGCCTATCATCTTTACGCGCGCCACTGGATCGCGAGTCTGGTCGCCTTCCTTGCATCGCTAATCGCTCATTTGTCGACGTTCACTACGTTTCTGTGTGCCGCCTTTGCCCTGCGGGCTGACGTCAACGTGACCAATTTTTTTGCGGTTATGCCGATCGAGCGGACTATCTCTGCACTGCCCATCAGTTTTGCCGGAGTCGGTCTACGCGAAAAAGTTTTGCAAACAATGCTGCATCAAGTCTGCGGCGTGCCCGAAGGCGTGGCGGTTTTGATTGGTTCGCTGAGTTTCCTTATGATGGTTCTGTGCTGCCTTCCGGGCGGCATCGTCTATTTCTTCTACCGCCCAAGTGGCGTCGAGGGTCGGGTTCGCATCCGCGAAATGCAACGCGAAGTCGCGACCATGGAACATGAAATCACTGAGACGTGAATTCGTTAAAGCGTTGAATCGTGAAGCGGAAGACGACTAAATCGCGCAAACGAAAATCCGTTCCAACGGTTCAACCTTACAACAACGCCCGTCCGGCTCGGGCCTCAACGAGGCCGTTCGTCAGCGCGACGTTCGCCATGACGGTCGACGGCAAGATTACGACCCGCAATTTCACGCCGGTCGATTTCACCTCACGTGAAGACAAACGCCATCTTTTCCGCCAACGCTCCTTGGCTGACGCGGTTATGCTCGGTCACAGCACCCTCAAGCGCGATAATGTGCGGCTTGGCGTTTCGGAAGACCTGCGGCAGGAGCGGATTAGGCGCGGCCAAACGCCGGCCCCATTGCGCGTGATAATTTCCAACCAAGGCAAAATTGACAGCGAGCTGAAGATTTTCCAGTGGGATCTCTCCCCCATCGTTATTTTTTCAACCGAACGAATGCCGAAGGAGGTCCGGGCTACCCTAAAGGGCAAGGCAGAGATTCATCTCAGCAAAACTCCTGAAGTAAATCTTTCCGAGACCCTCCGCATCTTGCGTCGCGATTACAAAGTTCGGAGGATTGCTTGTGAGGGAGGCCCGACTCTTTTTCGCTCGATGCTTGAGCTGGGTTTGATCGATGAACTCAATCTAACAATCGCGCCTTACTTGTTTGGCGGAGCCGACGCGCCGACTCTCACCGGTTTAAGTAAGGAATTTTTACCCAAGAGCGTACGATGCGACCTAAAAGACATGAAGGTTACCGGCGACGAATGTTTTTTGACGTATCGAATTAAACGCGGGCGTTGAATTTGTCGTTAGCGAGCGCAGGCGCGTCGCGTGCTCGCGATCACGACCTTCGGATAGGAACGGCTTGGGCGACACGCCGGAATTCATAGCCCGGCCGCCTCTACTCCCAGATCATTCTTTTCGTCGCGGCCGGTCGACCAATTCCCCGCCACAATTCGGACAAACAAACTCCATTTGTTTCGCGCATGCCGGACAGAACGTGCATTCGAAACTGCAAATGCTCGCGTCTGCCCCGGCAGGCAGAGCGCATCCACATTTTTCGCATTCTTTTTTCATTTCCAGCGCCATTGGTTCAGACCAGTGTAAGGGAAATTCCGCGCAACTGAAATGCACAAAACGAATTCAATCGTTATGCACGCCCCGAAGCTGTTGATCTTCGAGACCGCGGCGAATCTGGAATTATGGCCCAGGATTTTGCCTCACTATCGCTACATTCGGTACCTGGAGCGCGGGGCGAATCGGAATATCGTGGTTATGGCCGCTGTTCGCTCGGGTATTCCGATCAAATGGACTTCGGAAGAAATCATCGATCGCGATCGCATGGAAGTTCACTTCAATCATCTCAAAGCGTTCACCAAAGGAATGCACGTTGTCTGGACTTTCACCGAACTCCCTGACGGAGTGCACGTGGAAATTATGCACGAAATGAACTTTCGCATTCCCCTACTCGCGCCAATCATGGAGCCGATTATTGGCGGTTTCTTTATTGGGAACGTTGCCAATAAGACGCTGCGTTGCATGAAGAGGTATGTGGAAGGGCAATCACCTGTAGCAACGGTCACCCTGTCACACCATAGCCCAGCGAAGACGGAAGGCCCTCGAATCCAACTATGAATCGGCGACGTGTTGTCATCACTGGCCTCGGCCCTATCACCTGTATCGGCAAAGGCGTGGAAGGTTTTTGGGACGGAATTCGTGCGGAAAAAACCGGCATCACCCAGATACAAAATCTCGACGTCAGTCAATTCAGTGTTCGAGTCGCCGGACAAATCAATGACTGGAATCCGGAAGAATTCTTTCCGCCGCATCGATTGAAGCGGCTTGACCGTTACGCACAGTTCTCAGTGGCTTCGGCGAAACTGGCGCTGGATGACGCGGGTCTTGAGTATGGACACGAGAAGCCAAACGATCGAATGGGGGTGAGTTTCGGCACGGCGTTGGGGGGCGTTTGCAAAGCCGAAGAGCAATACATTCGGTTTTTGAAGAAAGGCGCGCGTGGCGTCCAACCGACGTTGGCGGTCCAGGTCTTTGGCGGCTCAGCCCATTCTAACATCGCGATCGATTTTGGATTTCGCGGAGTCGGCACAACCAATTCAAACAGTTGCGCGAGCGGAACGGTATCGGTTGGGGAGGCCTTGCGTTATATTCGGGATGATTTCGCGGACGTCGTCGTCGCCGGCGGGGCGGAGGCACCGTTGACCACGATCACCATCGGCGCGTTCGACATAATCAAGACGATGAGCCGTAATCCGGATCCACAGGTCGCGTCCCGGCCGTTCGATAAATTGCGGGATGGATTTGTGATGGGCGAAGGAGCAGCCTCACTGGTTCTTGAAGAGTTGCAACATGCCCGGGCACGCGGCGCTAAGATTTATGCCGAAGTGCTCGGCTACAGTTTAAATAACGACGCGTTTCATATGACCACCCCTTTGCCGACTGGTGATTCGTGCATTCGCGCAATGCGCGACGCGCTGGCTGATGCGCAACTTTCTCCCGATCAGATCGACTACGTTAATGCTCACGCCAGTTCCACTCAGCTAAATGACAGCGCCGAGACAAGCTCGATCAAAACGGTTTTCGGCGAACGGGCTTACAAAATCCCGGTGAGTGGTACAAAAGGTTATACCGCGCATCCACTCGGGGCGACGGGAGCAATCGAAGCGACACTCTGCGCCCTGGCATTAGACCGGCAATGGGTTCCACCGACAATCAACTATCAGAACGCCGATCCGACGTGTGATCTCGACGTGGTGCCAAATCATGGTCGCCCCGCCGACTTGAATTATATAATGAGCAACTCGTTCGGGTTCGGCGGCATCAACGCCAGTATTGTATTGGGTCGGGTCAGGTAAACGCGTTTCCCCGAATCGTCGTGGCGACTGAGATCAGCCGCCCCTACCTCAACAAGTCCGGCCGGTTTTGTTTGGTCCGTCTGAGAGCCTGTTCTCTTCGCCATTTCGCAATCTCGGCATGATCCCCGGAAAGAAGCACTTCCGGAATTTTCCAACCGCGAAATTCTGCCGGTCGCGTATATTGCGGCGTTTCGAGTAAGCCAGTGGCAAATGAATCGTCGGCTGCCGATTGTGCGTCGCCTAAAACACCGGGAATCAAACGAACCACCGCGTCGACTAAGACGACTGCCGCGATTGCGCCATTGGTAAGCACATAATCGCCGATCGAAATCTCGAGGTCGACCAGTTGCTCGATCACGCGGTGGTCAACTCCTTCGTAATGTCCGCAAATGATGATGAGGTGAGATTCGTGCGACAAATCAGCCGCAAATTTTTGGTCCAGGCGGCGACCAGCGGGTGACATCAACACGATTCTCGATTCTCGATTCTCGATTCTCGATTTCAAATCTTCCACCGCGGCGAAGATCGGTTCCGGTTTCATCACCATCCCCTGACCACCGCCGAAAGGTGCATCGTCCACAATGTGATGTTTGTCCGAAGTCCAGTCGCGCAGATTATGGATGTGAAGGTCGACAATATTGGTTTCCTGCGCTCGCTTCATCATGCTCTCGCTCAGAGGCGCCCGGCAGATCTCCGGAAATAAAGTTAGAATGTCGATCTTCACGGGTGGGGGCGGTTCATCAACTGTCTCTTCTGCCGTGTATCATCGACCGCGCTGAATTGAGGTCAATCGGTCCTAGCTTCAATTCGCGGGAACAGCGGGACCGGTTTGCCAAGCTGATGTGTCGCCGGCAATCCACCCCATTTGGCATCGGACAGTGAATACTCCCGGCTCCAATTAAGCTGATAATGAATTTCGTGGGCTGCCTTAGGAACAATTGGCGCCATCAAAATCGCGATAATCCGCAACGATTCAGCGAGCGAAAACAGGGTGTGGTCGAGAGCTTCTGCTCGGTTGGCATCCTTCGCCATCTTCCAAGGGGCAGCCATTTCAATGTAAGTGTTACACGCCGTGACGAACTCGCTCACTTTTTCCAGGGCGGCATGGATTTCGTGGCCGGCCATGGCTTCGTTGTAGCCACGAACCAGATTAGCCGCCTGGGCAGCAAGCGGTGAATCGCCGCCGGTTTGGCTCACTTTTCCCGCGCGATACCGGTGGGCCATGTTCAACGTTCGGTTCAACAAATTACCTAACGAGTTTGCAAGGTCGGCGTTATAACGCTCAATCAAACGTGGCTCGGAGAAGTCGGCGTCTCTACCGGTGGCGATGTCGCTCATCAAGTAATAACGAACCGCTTCGGCGCCATATTTATCGGTAAGAACATTTGGGTCGACGATGTTCCCTACTGATTTGCTCATTTTGGCGCCGCCCATGTTCCAGAAGCCGTGGACGAGCAACTGTGGCATCTCCTCGTCGGGAAACCCAACTGCGTGCAGCATGATCAACCAATAAATCCCATGAGCGGGAATCAGAATGTCTTTGCCAATGATTTGGATTGCTGGCCAGCGCTCGCGAAAGGCTGAAGGTTGAAGGTCGAACGTTGAAATCGAAGGATCGTAGTCGGCGAATGAGATGTAGTTCGTCAACGCGTCGAACCAGACGTATGTCACGAAGTCTTTGTTGAACGGCAGCTCGATTCCCCAATTCAAACGCGATTTCGGTCGGGAAATACAAAGATCGCCGGTGAGTTTCTCAACTGCATTGCTCAACTCAGTCTGTCGAAAACTTGGAATGACTGCGTCTTTGCGATTGTCGACGTAGCCGAGAAGCCAGTCTTTGTGCTGGCCGAGTTTGAAATAGTAATTTTCTTCCTCGCGAAACTCGACCTCTCCCCATTCCGGACCGAATTCACCCTCTGGCCCGCGTTCTTTGTCGGTCAAAAATTGTTCCTGGCGAACCGAGTAATAACCGGATTGCTTGTCTTTATAGATTTGCCCTTCGTCGAACAAGCGCTGCAGCATTCCCTGGACAACTCTTTTGTGGCGCGGCGCGATTGTTTCCGCCCAGTCGTCGTATTTAACGTCAAGTTTTTGGTAAAGGTCTTTGAATTTTTGAGTGAGCTCCTTGACGAATTCCGACGGCGAAACGCCAACTTTGGCGGCGGATTGTTGCACTTTCTGTCCGTGTTGGTCGGCCCCGGTCAGGAAAAAAACTTTCTCACCTCTGAGCCGATGATAGCGGGCAATCACGTCGGCCAGCACTTTTTCGTAAGCGTGCCCGATGTGCGGCGGCGAATTGGTATAATCGATCGCCGTGGTGATGTAGAAAGTGTTGGGCATGCGCGGCTAATCTCTAGCGGCAGTCTGTGACTGTCGCAAACTTTGACGGCCTGCGGAGGTTATCCGGCTTCGCGAGACGGCGTAACAGCGGGACCGCGGTTACCTCAACCCATCCCAGGCGCGCCTCGGCCCAACGATTACCTCGGTTTGCCGTTAATCTTGCCCACCCTAGCGCCGCTCACTTGGCCCTTAGAGGTCACAAAATCAATCTCATAGGTATTGCCGTCGGCACCTTTCATGTCCACCGCGGTTTTGCCGTTGTGTTCGGGATGAATAGTTCCAGGGGTCAACGCCAGATCTTTCCCATTCAACGACACATGAAACTTCTTGTCGCTGGAATGCGCGAGTTGGTCATCGAGGTATCCTTTGACACCGACCGGCATGACCTTCTTGGTCGTGGTGGTCGTCGTCTTTTGCTGCCCGGCGGTGTTGGATTGCGATTGCGGGACTTGGGCCTGCGGCTGGGCGTAATTGCCCATTTGACCAAAAGCGATCGTGGTGCCGAATAGTGCGCTGATTGCTGCGATTAGATTTAACGTCTTCATATCCTCCTTCGGTTCAAAGCGAACATTTTGGCTGCGCTTGCTAAAATTGAAATTCGAAAATTATCTCACCGCTTCGCCATTGATTCGGTGAATTCTAATGCTGCTCACCTGGCCGCCAGTCGTGAGGAAATCGATATCATAGACTCGGCCTTCGTCACTTCTCATGTCGATACAGGTGGAGGTCGTGCCAATGCCGGTCTCTCTTTGTCGCCAAACGTGAAACGGGGTGAGAGCGATATCTTTTCCGTTCACGTTCATGTGGAACTTTTGGTCTTTTGAACTCGCAACCTGCTTGTCGAGGTAAGCTTTAACGTCTGGCGGCGGTACTGGAGTGGGTGTCGGCTTGGCCGGGGGAAGGGCAGGAGTTGCTGCCGCCCTCGGAGGAATCAGCGCCAGCGCCGGAGTGGCTTGCGGTTGCATACCGCCGGCAACGCGCGGCGACTGCATTGTTCTCTGCAATGAGGTTGGCGACTGGGCCGGCAACGCACCGGCCTTTTGCGACGGAATGAATGTTGTTTGACTGGATCTTGCAGACTGCACTGTTCTCTGCTGCGGCGCCGGCGGTTGCTGCCCCTGGACTCGCGGCGGCGCTTGAGTCATCCCCGTAAACGGCGTCGGCGAATGAGCCGGTATGTATCTCTGCTGCGAGGCGGGCGATGGCGGTGCCTGGATTCGCGGCGCTTGCATCATCCCGGCGAATGGAGTCGGTGAATGAGCCGGCATTGATCCGGGTTTCTGTGACGGAATAAGAACCGGTCTTTGATTATTCACCGATCCCGTTCTGGGCGGAGGCGTCGCGGAAGGCGTTGGCGACGCCGACGGGGTCGGTGACGATTTGGACCGGCTATATCTCATTTGACCGAACCCAATCGATGCGCTGAGACAGGCGAAGATAGCAGCGAGAACGATCCTTGTGACCATAAGGCAACGATACGTAAAGATCATTTGAAAGCGGAGAGATTTTCGATTTCGAGTTACAATTGCAAAGCCAAAATTTCGCTGAGACTGTGCGCTGTTTGCGCATTTTAACAACTCGAAGCGACGCGGCAACGATTCCGGCGCAGAGCAGTCCGCCCGATATTCCAACGCAAGCGTCAGAGCCCACAGAGTTTGTCAAAGCATTGCCTCGCTGTGATACAACCTCATCCAGAGCCAGCTCGTCGAAAACATTTCACTGGCATCTGTCACACTCTGCGACAAGTTACTGTGGATGTTCAGCCGACTCATGCTTTCGCTGGCCCTCGTTGTCGCCGTTTCGATCGCTCCAGCGGCGCCGATTGAAACCACAAGGATCATCTCGCCCAAGAAGAACTCCTGCTGGCATGGGCAAGTAAACCGCGATCCGTGTCGCAGTTGCCCAATCACTCCACCGTCTGGCAGTTCTAATACTACGGCGACCTGTTGCTCCGTCCAAGCACCCTGTTTCGTGGGTTACGCCCATGGCGCCGACGATTTTCTGGCGGGATTAAATTCCGCGGGTTTTGCATCGTCTGCGAACGATCGGATCAGTTCGCGTCTCCAACGTCCGCCGGTTCCACCGCCGCGAAGCGCGCTTTCTTAACCCGCGATGGTTCGGACCCCGATAACTCGGGTGACCGAAGTTGATTCGAAAATCAAAAGAGGAACTTATGAAATACCTTTTATTGATTGTTAGTGTTCTAGCCTTAGTCAGCACCGCGACTGCCGCAACGGCGTCGAAGAAAGAGGCCTGCTGCAAAGGCAAAGAATGCTGCAGCATGGGTTGCTGCAAGAAATAGCAGCGAAATCTGCTAGAATTCTGCCCTCGCCGGAGAAATCCGGCGAGGGTTTTCCCATGAGTGGAAGCAATAATGCATCTCGGCGTCGGGAAGCACCTTGGAATTTTGTCCTGACCGTTATTGTTTCGGCCGCGATGGGTGCCGCGATCACCTGGATGTTCATGTCCCAGCGATCTGCATCATCAGCTCGTCCGATTCCTATTTCGCAGTCAGCTCCGCCAATACCAGACGCGGGGCCAAACATTTCGGGGTTGCCGGCTGGCCAGGCCGCGCTTGTTCAGGGAAATTTCGCTTACGATCATCAACACTGGTCTGAAGCAATCCGGCGCTACCAGGAAGCGATCAGCAGCGGGATCGATAACGCCGACGTCCACACCGACCTAGGCAACGCTCTTCGGTTTTCGGGCCAGCCGGAGGAAGCATTGAATCAATACACCATCGCGCAACGGATCAATCCACAGCACGAGAACAGTCTGTTTAATCAGATCAGTCTTTTTATCGAAACGTTGAATGAGCCGGCTCGCGCAATTCCGGTTTGCGAGGAATTCATACGACGCTTTCCAAGCAGTGATAAGCTGCCGGCGGTGCGGGAACAACTTGCCCGGGCGAAAACGATGGTGCCCTGAGCGGGTTAATTCTCGAGGACAACGCAAGCCATGGCGTGATGGTCGGTGTGACTCAAAGTGACCAAAGCGGAAATAACGCCGCGTTTAGTCGCAAGCTCTTCGGCCGGACCCGAAAAAACCAGAAACGGTTCGCCGCTTTCCTTCTTGCGGATGTCAATGTTGCGCCACCCCATTGCCTTGCCGATCCCGGTGCCGAAGGCTTTGGAAACCGCTTCCTTCGCCGCGAATCGCGCGGCCAGATGACGAGCAGGAAATTTCATCGACATTGAATATTCGATTTCGCCGTCGGTAAAAACGCGGCGCAAAAATTTCTCGCCGAAACGTTGCAGGGAGCGCTCGATTCGCTCGCATTCAACCAAGTCGACTCCGATGCCAATTACACTCATCTCGGGATCGTTGAATCGTTAAAGAGTGAACCGGAGCATCCGATTTGGTTGCACCTTGCCGTGTTCATCCTTTGTAATCCTCCATTGCGGTCAGCATCTCTCTGACGGCGCTTTCCAGCCCGACGTAGACGGCCCGGGAAATGATCGAATGGCCGATGTTGAGCTCTGTCAGATGCGGAATTTTATGAATCAGCATGATGTTGTTGTAGTTGATTCCATGGCCCGCGTTGACTTGGAGCTTGAACTCTGAAGCAGCCTTCGCCGCCGCCTGCAAGTTTTCCAGTTCCTGTTTTTGGATCTTCTCAGAAAAAGCATTAGCCAGTTTGCCGGTGTGAAGTTCGACCATTTCGACGCCGAGCTCGTGCGAGGCATCGACTTGCTCGAGGGTTGGGTCGATAAAAAGACTTACCCGCACCCCGGCGGTTTGAAGGCGCTTGATCGTCGGCTCAAGCTCTTTGCCTTGGGTGACGACATCTAATCCGCCTTCGGTCGTCACTTCTTCACGTTTCTCCGGCACGAGACAAACTTCATCGGGCACGATTTTCAAAGCGATATCGAGAATTTCGGGAGTGTTTCCCATTTCGAGATTCAGCTTTGTCATGATGTTTTCACGGAGCCGCTCAATATCGCGATCTTGCATGTGGCGACGGTCGCTCCTCAAGTGGGCGACAATTCCATGCGCGCCAGCTCGGCTGCAGATCGCCGCTGCCGCAATGATATCGGGCTCGGCGTTTTTTGAATCCGGCATGGTGGAGTAACGCGCCTGCCGCAGCGTCGCCACATGATCGATGTTCACCCCCAGCCGCAAATCACCCATGAGTGAGCAATAGGAACGACAACTGCGGGTAACGCAAGCCGCGCCTTATTCCAGAGGAAATTCGACGCGTTCTTCCGGCTCTCGGGCGACGAGATTATTTCGGGCGATGATTCTCGCGCAAGTGTTCCAGCGTAACAGTGCGTCGTCGTTACCCGCCGGACGAGTCGCTTCCGCTTTCTCGAACCAATCCATCGCGTCCCGAAAAAGATCGTAAGCTTGGAACCGGCAATCTGGTGTATTTGACCGAAGTTTCATTTTGGCGCGGCGCTCGGCCACAATTCCGGTGTAATAAGCGCGATCGTATTCCGATTTTACTCGGGCAAGGAGCTCCTTGGTTTGGGTGTCGCTCACCGCGTAGCCTTTTTCAAAACGATCCGTCAAAGCTAACAACAGGGTAATAATGGCTTGTTGATTTTCGGAGTCCGCTGCAAGGATATCCAGGCAAATGCTCTCGGCTTCGCCCGGCTCGTTCAACAAACGGTAGCGCTCGGCTTTTTCCAGCGCGGCTGGAATCGCATCCTTGGATAGATTCTTCAGCTCGGACATTATTGGATCACCGTGAAAGCGTTAAATCATTGAACCGCGGAGCGGCCGACATCATGCCATTCTCGCTTCAACCTTTCGATGCTTCAACGTTTTTGCGGTCGGCTCTCTGCTTTAGCCACCGCCAAATCCAGCCAAACGGATCGAAGTATCGGTCCACCACTCGCTCCTTCAACGGGATGATAGCGTTATCCGTGATATGGATATCTTCCGGACAAACCTTGCTGCAACATTTTGTGATATTGCACAAGCCAATGCCGTAGGCTTTCCGCAGTTCTTCGATTCGGTTCTCGGTGTCGAGCGGATGCATTTCGAGCGCAGCGATGTGGACCAGAAAGCGCGGACCGATGAATTGGTCATGCTTGCCGTGGTCGCGCAAGACATGGCAAACGTCCTGGCAAAGGAAGCATTCGATGCATTTCCGGAACTCTTCGATCCTATCGATGTCCGCTTGTTTCATTCGCCAGGTGCCATCGGGTGCATCAGGCGGCCGCGGCTTGAACGGTTTAATTTTCTTTTTAACCCTAAAATTCCACGACACATCCGTGATCAAATCCTTGATAATGGGAAACGCTTTGATTGGCTCGACCCGGATCGGATTTTGGATTGGCAGATCGCTCAGTCGCGTCATGCACATTAACTTGGGCATCCCATTCACTTCGGCCGAGCACGAGCCGCACTTACCCGCCTTGCAATTCCATCGACAAGCAAGGTCGTTGGCCTGGGTGCGCTGGATGTCGTGCACCGCGTCGAGCACGACCATGCCTTCCGCGACTTCGGTGGTGTAATCACGAAACTCGCCGCCCTTGGCATTACCCCGCCAAACCTTGAACGTAGCGGTCTTGGTCTCGCTCATTTCATTTCCTCGATCACGCGTTTGAGATAATCGGGCATTTCCGGCAACGGTTCGAGCCGAACTTGCATCGAGCCATCGTTGGCTTTCGAGATCAAGGTGTTCACTTTCGAGAACCGCTCGTCTTTATTGGGAAGATCTTCCCGAAATTGTGCGCCGCGGCTTTCCTTTCGTTCAATTGCTCCCCGGGTAATTGCTTCGGAGATGGTGAGCAAGCTTTTGAGATCGAGAGCAGTATGCCAGCCCGGGTTGAAATCGCGATTACCGACGACGCCGACGTGGCCGGCCCGGTCCCAGAGCTTTTTCACTTCAACCAAAGCGGTTTGCATTTCGTGCTCGTTGCGCACGATCCCGACGTTGTGCTGCATCAATTCCTGCAAATCGCGCTGGACCGCGTAGGGATTTTCACCCGTCTCATGCTCGAATGGTTTCAACGCATCATGACTGGCGGCGTCAATCTTGGCGTTGTCGACATCGCCTAACGAGTTGTCTCTGGCGTAGCGGGCCGCGAATTCGCCGGCACGCTTTCCGAAAACCAAAAGGTCGGAGAGCGAATTTCCGCCCAATCGATTCGCGCCGTTAATGCCTGCGGCGCATTCCCCAGCAGCGAATAATCCCGGCACTCGCGACATTTGAGTGTCGGCATCGACGTGCACTCCTCCCATGATGTAGTGCGTCGTCGGCCCCACTTCCATCGGTTCCTTGGTGATGTCGATGTCGCCAAGCGCTTTGAACTGGTGATACATGCTCGGCAACTTTCGTTTGATGTGCTCCTCCGCGTTCGGAAGTTTTTCTTTAATCCACGCGATGTCGAGATACACCCCACCATGCGGCGTCCCCCGCCCTTCTTTGATCTCACGCACAATGCAGCGGGCAACGTGGTCTCGGGTCAGCAATTCAGGCGGCCGGCGGGCGTTTTTATCGCCAGTGCAATAGCGCCAGCCTTCATCCGGATTGTCTGCAGTCTGAGCGCGATAATTATCTGGTATGGAATCGAACATGAACCGCTTACCTTCCTTGTTCGTTAGAATTCCCCCTTCGCCGCGGACGCCCTCAGTCACTAACATTCCGCGAACGCTCGGCGGCCAAACCATTCCGGTCGGATGGAACTGCACGAACTCCATATCGATCAATTCCGCGCCAGCGTGATAAGCAAGGGCATGACCGTCTCCGGTACAATCCCAACTATTGCTGGTGATTTTGTAGGCCTTGCCGATTCCGCCGGTCGCGAGAATGATTGCCTTTGCCCGAAACAGTTTGAATCGCCCGCGCTCGCGATCGTAACCGAAGGCAGCCGCAATCCGGTTTCCATCTTTCAGTAGCTCAAGGACGCAAATCTCCATGTGCACGTCGATTCCGCGGTGAACGCCGTGGTCTTGCAACGTGCGGATCATTTCCAGTCCAGTTCGATCGCCTACGTGGGCGAGTCGGGGATATTTGTGACCACCGAAATTTCGCTGCAGAATTCTACCGTCGTTTGTACGATCGAACACCGCGCCCCAGGCTTCGAGCTCGCGAACGCGTGCAGGCGCTTCTTTGGCATGCAGTTCGGCCATTCGCCAGTTATTGACGTATTGACCACCACGCATGGTGTCCGCGAAATGGACCTGCCAGTTATCACGATCATCCACATTGGCTAGGGCCGCGGCAATGCCGCCTTCGGCCATCACAGTATGCGCTTTGCCGAGGAGGCACTTGCAGACCATCCCGACTGAAACCCCGGCCGCTGACGCCTCAATGGCTGCCCGAAGTCCTGCACCGCCCGAGCCGATTACAAGAACGTCGTGCGTGAACGTTTCGTATTCGGCCATCGATTAAAATATCCGCCAATCGTGCCAGATTCCCATTGAGCAGAGCCGGACGTAAAGGTCGGTAAAACCGACCCAGAACAGACTCATCCAGGCCCATAACATGTGACGCCGGTTAAGACAGCTCACGCAACCATATGCTCGGTTGCAGGCTTTCGATTCAGAAAGTTGATCCAGAAAACCGCCGACGAGATGGCGAAGTGAATGACAGCCAAAGGTGTAACCGCCTAGCAAATAAACATTGAGCGCAAGAACGACCGTTCCGATGCCGAGGCCAAATGATGTTTTACCCGTCGTCGGATCCACAAACCAAACCGCCTTCCAAACGTCGTAAGCGAGGATCAAGATGAAGAACAAAGCGATGTACATGAAGTAGCGGTGGACGTTCTGCATAATCAATGGAAACGAGCGTTCGCCGAGATAGGTCTTGCGAGGCTCGCCCACGGCGCAGGCTGGCGGATCCGCCCAAAACGCTTTGTAGTAGGCCCCTCTATAATAATAACAAGTCAGCCGAAATCCGCCGGGGGCCCATAGGATCAGAAAAGCCGGCGAAAAATTAATCCAGTCGGGCCACCACGCCGGCGTCGCATGAATCCAAGCGTGGGGCGAATTGCCAAAAATCTCCGGCGAATAAAACGGCGAGACGTAATTGCCGAAGTAATAATGCGCACCTTGGAATGCCGCCCACGTCGAGTAGACGATAAAGGCGGAGAGCCCTAGAAAGACCAGCAGCGGCTGAGTCCACCAAAGGTCGGCCCGCATCGTCTGGCCAAACGATCGTCGCGGCAAAGTCGCGGCGGTGGGTCCATTCATTGACCGTCCGCTCCTTCAACTGGAAGCTTTGCTTTTTTCCACGCCTCCCAGCTGCCAGGCACATTCCAAAGGTCTTTGAACCCGGCAGGCTTCAAAATACTCGCGGCAATGCTTGAGCGATAGCCGCTGCCGCAATAAACCACCGTCGGTTTGCCGCGATCGAGCTCGCTCATTCGCTTCGGCAACTCCGGCACAAACATGTGCCGAGCGCCGGGAATGTGGCCGTGTTTCCATTCGCCCGGTCCGCGAACATCCACAATCTGAAGGGACGACTTCTTTTCGTTCAACTCGTGGACGCTCATTTGCCCGATTCGCTCGATAGGGAATCCGGCCGCATCCCACGATTTCATTCCATCAATCAAATAGCCGGCGAACTTCGTGTAACCGGTCCGCACGAAAAGCCGCAAAATATTTTCAAGATCGGCATCGCTTTCGAGAACCAGCAGAATTGGCTTTTGCGGGTCGAGCATCCAGCCTGCCCAAATCGAAAGAGTTGGCGAGCCTCCAATATTCAGTGCGCCTGCAATATGACCGCCACCGAAGGAAAGCATCGTTCGAACGTCAACCAGTTGATTACCATTCCTGCCAATCGCTTCTTTGAACGCCTTGGCCGGCAAACCAGTAACACGCGGCAAACCGCCAAGCACCTCCGGGCCTTCGGCATTAACCTTCTTCATCCGCGGATAGTAATTCGGGACTGGCGGCGCGGTCTTCAATGCGAACTCGGTGAATTTTTGGACATCGTCGAACTGGAGAAATTTATTGTGCCGCCGCTCGTAGCCGATCGTACTGGTCAGGCGTGCACCGATGTCCGCGCCACACGGCGAGCCGGCGCCGTGGTTGGGATAAATCATAACGTGGTCTGGCATTTTGAGAAAGAACTCGCGGAGGGTGTGAAATTGCTGTTCCGCGAGCTGTTTGGTGTGTTTTTCACCGAGCAAATCCGGACGTCCCGCCGACGAGACGAACAACGAATCTCCAGTCAAGATTCCCCACGGTTCGTCTGGCATTTCGGAATCGGCCAATAAATACGACATGTGTTCGGGGGTATGACCCGGGGTGTGCTTTGCCTTTATCACTACTTCGCCAAACTCGAAACGATCACCGTTCCTCAATTTTTCGACCGCAAACTCATACTTCGCGCCGCCTTCGTGGCTCGCATAAATCTTGGCCGACTCCAATCGAGCAGCGAGCTCGCGCGAACCGCTTACTAAATCGGCATGAATGTGGGTTTCAAAAATGTGCGTGATCGCGACGCCGGCATCACGGGCCATTTGAATATAAATGTCACAGTCCGGCCGCGGATCAAAAACCGCGGCGATTCCTTCATCGTCATCACCGATTACATACGAAAGCTCGGCAATGCCAGGAGTTTGGACAGTCTTAAAGACGAGCGACACCAGAGCAGTTAACCCGAAGGTGGGATGGAGTTCAACAAGATCGACGAATAGTGTCTGGGGATCTACACGGCTAGCGTGCAGGCGAGACACCTGGGCTGCGCAGATCTCTACCTGACTTCGACGTCAATCGGCAGCAAATGATTAATCATATATGCGCCCCGATCCCAATCGCGCTCGATCGGTTGAGTTTGGCCAGCCGAATCAGTCGCCCGCGCCATTAACGTTGCCTTGCCGGCTTTTGCGGGGGTTTTCCAATCAAATTGCCAAAGTCGCCACGCGTTGGGTTTTGATCCACTGCCGAGTTTAGCTTCTTTCCAAATTGATCCATTGTCGGTACTGACTTCGACTTTAGTGATTTCGCCGCCGCCACTCCAGGCAGCACCATGGATGCGAAAAGTCGAATTTGCCTTAATGGTTTCGCCACCGCGTGGCTGCGCTATCTGGGCTTTGATTTGCAATTCCGACAGCGGAGTCAGCTGGACGGAATCGCCCGCTCTTTTCCAGAATGCATAATCGAGCGTTTGATAATAACCGTTGAAGGGCTTGTCAGTCGCAACGATGCGCTGCAACCATTTAATTGACGCGACCGCGAACCAGCCCGGAACAATCGCTCTCACTGGAAATCCATGTTCCGGTGGAAGCTCGGAATCGTTCATTTTATAAGCCAGCAAAACATCGTTGGCCTTTTCGATCGGAATGCTGCGCGCGAAATGAATTTCTCCCCGCGGCGCTTTTGGATCCTCCAACGAGCCACGATCGGCCCCTTCCAAAATGAGCTCAACCGCGCCCGATTTGACTCCGGCCCGCTCGAGCAACATCGATAATGGTACACCGGTCCATTCGGCGTTGCCGACGGCGCCCAAACCCCACTGGACCCCTTTGACTTTCTGTTCGAGGAAACTGCGATTGTTACCGGCGCATTCGAGGGTTGCCGGAATGGTCTTTGGCTTCAGCTTCAGCAATTCGTCATAACCAATCCCGAAGGGCTTTGCGACTGCGCCCTCAATTCGCAGCCGCCATTGAGATTTGTCGATCTTCGGAACTGGAAAATGGGTCCGGACGTAGAACGATTTGGTCGGCGTAATAAAACCGTCGAGCTGTTCGAACGGCATCTCGAGATTCAGCGGTTCCGTGCTGCGCACAATCTTGCCGTCGCGATGCTGAGCTTTGGGTTCGTGCATAACCGTCAGAAATTTGTGGAGCCTAGGGGATTCGAACCCCTGACCTCCTCAATGCCATTGAGGCGCTCTACCAACTGAGCTAAGACCCCGTGGGAATTGCAGATTGTAGGTTGCTGCGCATCAATTTCAACTAACGCCCAAAGATCGAAATATTGGCGCGTGCGGCCAGGTCGATCACCTTCTCGCGCTCGAGTAGCAGTGTCTTGCCGGTTTCCACCGCGATAACCCGCAGCTTCGCTTCTGTCGCGACTTTGATCGTTTCAACACCGACGACCGGGACATCGAAGCGCATGTCTTGGTTTGGCTTGGCGACCTTGATCATCACGGCGCCTTCACGCGCCAGCGCTCCGCCGCGTTTGATCGCGTCGTTGGTTCCTTCAAAAGCTTCAACAGCGAGGACAGTTCCGTTTTTCAGAATAATCGTCTGGCCGATATCGAGCCGAGCCATCTCTTTGGCGACGTTCCAGCCGAGATCGATATCACTTTCTTCCGAGCGCGATAATTTCGGGCCGGCAATTAAGCCACCCGTCGCAAGCTCATCGTCGAGAAAAGTAATCGCAGGCAGAAGCTCTACCTTTGTTTTCTTCAATTCGTGGGCGATCGCCGTGAAAATCGATTCGGCATTACGCTGTTTCAGCTTGGCCATAACCATGAGCGCTTTTACATCCGGCCGCAGCTCAAAGAGATTCTTGGGCGCGATTTGGCCGGCCATGATCGCTTGATGGACGTCGTTGTCGCGAAAAAATTTCAACAACCGCCCAAGTTGTCCAACTCGCAGCCATTCGACGGTGTCGGCAAGGGTTTCAATTGAGCGATCGGTTTCTCCGGTAAACGCGGCAGCAATTATTTTCTTAACCCCGTTCCTGCGGGCGGCCTGAGCGAGTTCTCTCGGGTAAGCACCGTTACCGGCGATAATTCCGAGAGTTTGAGGAACAGTCATCGCCCCTCCTGTAGCAGAAAAAGCCGGTCGCGGCGAGGTTGCCGCCAACAGGAGGCGAGGCGCCCGCGCTCTCCAGCGATTAGCCGTGATGGTGGCGGCGTTTCACGTGCATTTGCGCTAACGCTTTTTGGAGCGACGCCTGGATCGCGGCGACTTCTTCCGCCGTGTGGTCTTCCTTCATTGCCGCCTGGGCCCGAGCGACCGCTTTCTCCGCGGCCTCGAGGTCGATCTTCGCCGACTCCAATGCCATATCGGTCAACACCGAAACCCCGTCGGTTTTGATTTCTACGAAACCTTCGCCGACAGCCAATGCGGTTTCGCGGCCATCTTTGAGGACTCGAAGCTCGCCTGGTTTCAAAGTTGTCAAAACCGGAACGTGCTTCGGATAAACGCCCAGCTCACCTTCCGCTCCGGGAAGCGTTACCATGTCGACATCCTCGGAGTAAATCTTCTCCTCCGGTGTCACGATTTCTAATTTCAATGTCGGCACTTTGTGTATTTAACGAGTTAGCGATTTAATGACTTAGCGAATTACGATTCCTTGATCGAATCGATGTTGCCCTTCATGTAGAAATTCGCTTCCGGCACGTCGTCGTGTTTTCCGTCCAGAATTTCCTTGAAGCCTTTCACCGTCTCCGAAATCGGCACGTATTGTCCTTTAGTGCCGGTGAAAACTTCAGCGACATGGAACGGTTGGCTAAGGAAACGCTGAATCTTCCGCGCCCGATGAACGGTCAGTTTGTCTTCCGGACTCAGTTCGTCCATTCCAAGAATCGCGATGATGTCTTGCAGATCTTTGTAACGCTGCAAAACGCGTTGGACACCCCGAGCAACGTTGTAGTGCTCTTCGCCGACAACTTCTGGTGCCAGAGATTTTGAAGTCGAAGCCAACGGATCCACCGCCGGGTAAATACCGAGTTCGGCGATCGAACGTTCGAGCACGATTGTCGAATCGAGGTGCGCGAAGGTGTTGGCCGGCGCGGGATCGGTAAGGTCGTCAGCCGGGACGTAAACCGCCTGGAAGGACGTGATCGAGCCTTTCTTCGTGGAAGTGATGCGTTCCTGGAGATCGCCCATTTCTGCCGACAGGGTTGGCTGATAACCGACGGCGCTGGGAGTCCGGCCGAGCAATGCGGAGACTTCCGATCCCGCTTGAGAGAATCGGAAAATGTTGTCGATGAACAACAAAACGTCTTGGTTACGCTCGTCCCGGAAGAATTCTGTCATGGCGAGCGCTGACAGCGCGACGCGCAAACGCGCGCCTGGAGGCTCGTTCATCTGGCCGTAAACCATCCCCACCTTCGACTTAGAGAGGTCTTTTTGGTCGATAACCCCGGCCTCGCTCATTTCCCGGTAAAGGTCATTACCCTCGCGGGTGCGCTCACCCACTCCGGCGAACACCGACACTCCGCCGTGACCTTTGGCGATGTTGTTGATGAGCTCCATGATAACCACCGTTTTACCGACGCCGGCGCCACCGAACGCCCCGACCTTACCACCTTTCGAAAACGGGCAGATCAAATCGATAACTTTGATTCCGGTCTCGAGAATTTGAACCTTAGTGTCCTGGTCGGTCAGCTCCGGAGCCGGCCGATGAATTGGATATCGTTTCGTAAACTTAACCGGACCACGATTATCAACCGGATCGCCGGTAACATTGAACACGCGACCGAGAACGCCCTCGCCCACCGGCACCGAAATGGGAGCGCCAGTGTCGTTAACTTCCATACCGCGCTTCAAACCTTCCGTCGAAGACATGGCAATCGAACGGACCCAGTTTTCGCCCAGGTGCTGTTGCACTTCGAGCGTCAGCTTGGTCGGATTGCCGTTGACCTCGTACTCGACGTCGAGTGCGTTATAAATTCTCGGCATGCTTTTGTCGTCGGGGAACTCGACGTCGACGACTGGGCCGATGACTTGAACGATATTTCCTTTATTCATAAATGTTTAATTTCCGAGTGCCATTTGCGCGGTGGCAATCTCGAGCAACTCGGTAGTGATACTCGCCTGCCGCATTTTGTTGTATTCGAGGGTGAGATCCTTAATGAATTGAGCCGCGTTATCGGTTGCATTCTTCATGGCGACCATGCGCGCGCTGTGCTCGGATGCGCGCGCGTCGAGGATCATCTGAAAAACCTGCATCTGAATATAGTAGGGCAGAACCGCGTCGAGGACTGTTTCGGCGCTCGGCTCGAAAACGTAGCCAAGCATCGGATCGACGCCATCCGCGGCGCCGTCGGTTTTTTCGCCTTTTGGCAAATCGAAGGCGCTGATCGGCAGCAATGTTTGCACAAGCGGCTTTTGATTCACGGTGTTAATGAAGTGAGTGTAAAGGACTGAAACCTTGTCTACTTCGCGATTCAGAAACTGCTCGGTGCAAAACTTCGAGATCGCCTTGGTCTCAACAAAGCTTGGTGAATCTTTGAGCTCGAAATCCGCGAGCATTTCCCGCTTGGTCCTGGCCACGAACTGGCGCGCCTTTTTTCCTGTCACAACGAACACGCTCTTCGCCTGATCGAAACTCGCCACTTCTCGAAACAGATTCGTATTCAGGGCGCCGGCCAGGCCTTTGTCAGTGCTTATGATCAGGATGAGTTCCTTCTTCACCTCGCGAATGTTCAAGAGCGGATGCTGTCGCGGATCGGTCCGTTTCTGAAGCGAGACCAACACCCGGTTTAACAGCGCAGAATAGGGACGGCCCGCCAACGCGTGCTGCTGAGCCCGGCGCATTTTTGACGCCGCGACCATCTGCATCGCTTTGGTAAGCTGGCCGATGTTGCGGATCGATTTGATTCGCCGTCGTATGTCCTGCGTATTTGCCATTTTTCGCTAGCCTGAAATTAGTGCCAGGTCGTTTTAAATTCTCCCATCGCGCTCTTAAGCTGCGACTCGATGTCATTGTCGACTTGCTTCTTGTCCCGAATCGATCGGAGAAGCGGCTCTTTCCGTGTCTGCAGCCAATCCTGTAGCTTAAGCTGAAATTCTTTCACTCGATCCACCGGCACATCGTCAAGGAATCCGTTTTGCATGGCCCACATCACCGCAACCTGTTCCTCGACCGGGATCGGGTTGTATTGCTTCTGTTTGAACAATTCGACAATGCGCTGACCGCGATCGAGCCGCGCTTTGGTCGCCGCGTCAAGGTCCGACCCGAACTGCGCGAAAGCGGCAAGCTCGCGGAATTGCGCGAGATCGAGCTTCACTTTGCCGGCCACCTGCTTGATCGCCTTGATCTGCGCAGCCGAACCGACTCGGCTTACCGATAGACCGACTGAAATCGCTGGTCGCACACCTTGATAGAATAAATCGGTTTCCAGATAAATTTGGCCATCGGTAATCGAAATGACGTTCGTGGGAATGTAGGCCGACACGTCACCGGCTTGGGTTTCGATGATGGGCAATGCGGTCAGGGAACCGCCACCGAACTCATCGCTCACCCGCGCGGCCCGCTCGAGCAACCGCGAGTGGAGATAAAAAACGTCTCCGGGATAAGCTTCGCGGCCGGACGGACGCTTCAAGACGAGGGAAACCTGACGGTAGGCCACCGCGTGTTTCGACAGATCGTCATAAATAATTAGAGCATCCATTCCGTTATCCATGAACCACTCGCCCATGGCTGCGCCGGCAAAGGGCGCGAGATACTGATTGGTCGCCGTATCTGACGCCGGGGCGGAAATGATCGTCGTGTAAGGCATTGCGCCTTCACGTTCCAGAACGTCGAGCGCGCGCGCGACGTTGGAATTCTTCTGTCCGATCGCCACGTAAATGCAATAGAGCGGACGGTGATCTTTATTGCCTTCTTCCTCGGCGGCTTTATTCAGGCGAGCCTGGCTAATGATTGTGTCGATCGCAATCGTCGTTTTTCCGGTCGAGCGATCTCCAATGATGAGCTCGCGCTGACCCCTCCCGATTGGAATCATCGCATCGATGGCCATAATGCCGGTTTGGACCGGTTGGCTGACGCTTTTTCGTTTGATAACGCCCGGAGCAATCTTCTCCAGCGGATAAAATGTTTCGCTCTTAACCGGCCCTTTATCGTCCAACGGCTGGCCGAGAGTGTTGACGACGCGGCCCAAGAGGCCTTTCCCGACCGGAACGGATAGCAATCGGCCGGTCGTCTTGGCTTGGTCGCCTTCGGAAACTTTGGTTGTTTCGCCGAGCAAAATCGCGCCGACCTCCGTCTCTTCGAGGTTCAAAGCCAGGCCGAACACGTTGTTCGGAAATTCGATCATCTCGTTCAACATCACGTCGCTCAATCCTTCAATGCGAGCGACGCCGTCGCCGGTTTCGCGAACAACGCCGACGTTGCTTTTCGTAGTCGAGGTTTTCAGTCCTGCGATTTTTGTTTCGATTTCTTCAAGAATGCTGCTCATGTTTTTCCTTCTTAATGTTGGCTCGCCCGCCGTAGCCTTGGCGAAGGCGGGTTAAAGTTGTTGTTCGAGTCGTTGGAGCCGGCTGCGTAGGGTACCGTCCCAAACGTCATCTCCCACCCGCACCCGCAAACCACCGAGAAGCGCGGAGTCGATCTCAAAATCAGCGGTCAAATCGTTGCCGTATTTTCGCTTCAATCGATCGACGATTTGTTTCGCAGTCTGCTCATCTAGTCTCATAGCGCTTTCCACACGGGCGTGACGTTTTTCAATTTCCAGGCGGAGTAAACGTTTGTAGTGCTGCAACACGTCGATGTAGTGACGCGGCTTCTTCGTCACCAGCGACTGGACGAGAGCCGAAATCTTTCCGTTATCGAGCTGCCCGTCGGTGAAACTGGCGCGCAACATGCCACGGGAGAGTTGACGGATCTCTTTGTTGTTTTTCATCAGGCAACCTGTCGGGCCGCTTCTTCCTGTAGCCGTCTTTGGTCGTCAGGGGTAAGAACCTTGCCGGTTACTTTCGCGGTTGTCTCAATCACAAGATGGCCCAGCTCCCGTTTCAACGCCTGCATTTGGCGTTCGTGCTCGAGGGCCGCAGCTTCTTTTGCCTTGGTGACGATTTGCTCCGCCGCCGTGATTGCTTCCTGTTGCTTGCGCTCTGATAAATGGGCCGCGCTTTGACGCGCCTCATCGATCATACGCTGCGCATCCGCGTCCGCTTTTGCAATGATCTCTTGATAACGCTTTTCCGCTGCAGCGAGTTCCTGGCGGATCTTTTCGGCGTTGAGCTGGCCTTCTTCGATTTTTCGCCGGCGCTCTTCGAGGATTGCGACGATCGGTTTGTAAGCAAACCGTCGGAGCAAGTAGGCCACGATGCAGAAGCTAACGACCTGCGCGAGAAACAGTTTCCAATTCCAGCCGAAGGTGTCAGCAGTTTCGCGCAAAATATCCGCGGCGCCCCCGTTGGTGGCGGCAATTATCATATTCATAATCTGAAACTCGGGCGCAAACCGATTGCCTCCCGATTAAATTAATGAACGAGATACAGCGCGTAGAACACGATCGCTTCGGTAAACGCGATCGCGAGAATTCCATGCACGAGCACCTGGGTGAACGCGCCTGGATTCCGGCCCACGGCCGTTGCCATTCCGAGACCGGTCAGGCCGATGCCGATTCCAACGCCCATCGCGGCCAAGCCTACGTGAATGCTTCCAGTCATTTCTGCGAGTAGTGGTAACATCATAGTTTTTCTTTTTCTTGTTTTGGCGTCCTCTTCATGAGTTCGCCGAAATTTTAATGGGCATGCTCCGGTCCATGATCGTGTTGCGCAATCAACATGGTGAACACCGCGGTCAGCAACATAAACACTAGCGCTTGGACGACACCCACCAACAGTTCCATGAAATAAAACGGAATCGGCAAAAGCCACGAGAGATATGGCACCATCGTGGACATCGCCTCCAGAATGCTTTCACCGGCATAAATGTTTCCGAACAATCGGAAGCTGAGTGAGACCGGCCGGAATAAAATCGAAACGATTTCGAGCCAGCCGACCATGAAGAAAATCAGCGCCATCATGATCTTGATGAAACCGGTCGTCTCCCCTTTGGGCGCAAAAAGATGTTTCAAAAACCCGCCGATGCCGTTGGCTTGGAGCGCCCAAACCAGCCAGAGCACAAAGAAGATCGCCGACATCGCGGTGGTCATGTTCAAGTCGGCATTGCCGCCCCGAAGCAATGGTCGATCGATCTGGAAATCGCCATTGGCCGCGTAATGACCCCAGCCAATCGTCCCGACGCCGGGAATGAGGCCAAACCAGTTTACGAACAAAATGAAAATGAAAATCGTGGCAAAAAACCAAAATGTTTTGCGGACCAAATCGCGGCCGATAATTCCCTCGAGAAAATTGTACAGGCTCTCGACCAGCCATTCCCAAAAATTCTGCGCCCCGCTGGGAATCGCCTTGATCCGGCGAGTGGCAACTTGGGCAAAAATTATGATTGCGGCAGCGACAATCCAGGTCACCAGCATCGAGTTTGTGATTCCAAAGCCGTGTCCGAAATCGAACAGGACTTGCGGCTTTAAGGAGACCCCTTCGTGCTCGCTCGCATTTGCCGCTTCGGCCGCGAAAGAGGATGTCGCCAGCAGAGTGCTGGAGACCAAGGCCAGGACCGACATCAGAATATAACGCGTGCGCATTTCGTTTGGTCGCCAAGGTCACGGGCACCCGCCCCATGATCTCCCGCGCTCGGAAATCGAGCAGCGAATCTTGACGACGCTTACCAAAGCAATGTTTGCCGGAATGACAAGCGACTTTCGGAGAAAATTTTAGCCCAACCACTACGCGTTGTGGCTGAGGCCAAGACTATTCCAGCCAGGTCCCCAATTTTTCCTTCAAACTCTCAATCCCCTCGCCTTTCGACGCCGAAATCGGCACGACCTCGATTTTCGGGAATTTTTTTCGCAATGCTTTCAAATTCTCTTCCGCTGCCTCCAAGTCGATTTTATTGGCGATGATAAACCACGGCCGGTCCGACAATCGCGCGTCGTAAAGATCGAGCTCACGCCGCAAGTTTTGAATATCTTCGGCTGGGTTTCGGCCTTCGCTGCCAGCGGCATCGATAACGAACAGGAAAATTCGGCACCGCGTAATGTGGCGAAGGAATTCGTGTCCAAGACCTACGCCTTTGTGGGCCCCTTCGATCAATCCCGGGATGTCCGCGATTGTTACGCGCCGGTACTCCGACACGTCAACGACTCCAATGATCGGGTGCAGGGTCGTGAATGGATAGGGCGCCACTTTCGGCCGGGCAGCGGAGATTTTTCGAAGCAAAGTAGACTTCCCGGCGTTCGGATATCCGATCAATCCGGCGTCGGCGATGGTGCGTAGTTCAAAAATGAAATGACCTTGTTCGCCTTCGTCGCCGTCGGTGTATTGGCGTGGTGCACGATTACGCGAACTCTTAAAGTGCACATTGCCTTTACCGCCGGCGCCTCCTTCGCAAAGCAGGAACTCCTGGCCGTCACGAGTGAGATCCGCGAGCGGATCTGACATCGGCGATTGCGGATCACGGATTGCGGATTGATCCGCGGAATACACTATGGTACCGACTGGAACCTTTACGATCTTGTCCGGCGCGGAGCGACCGTGCATTTTCTTTCCCATCCCGTGACCGCCGTTTTTGGCTTTTATGATCGGTTCGTAAAAGAGATTCGAGAGATTATCGGTGTGACGGTCAGCCCGTAGAATCACGTCCCCGCCCCGCCCCCCATCTCCGCCGTCAGGCCCGCCTTTCGGGACGAATTTTTCCCGGCGAAAGCTGACGGAACCCCGGCCGCCGCTGCCTGCCTGAGCAAAAACTTTAATCCGATCGACGAACATTTTCGATTTTCGTTAAACAATTCGAGCGCACGAGCGTCGAACCAATCATGGTGACGCTGCGACTAGGTATAATCAGTTTGCTATTGGTTGCCGGTTTTTGCCACGCTCAAACATCGCCCACCCCAATGCTGCCGAACGGCACCGGAATTGAAGGCCGAATTACGATCTCGCCGAGTCATGGCGGCCCAATTCGGCCCGGCGAGGAAAGTTCCAGACCCCTGGCGAACACGACATTCGTTGCAACTAGTGACAAAGGAGCAACCTCCGAGTTTACGACCGACGAACAAGGTCATTTTAAAGTTCTACTGGAGCCCGGTCATTACACGGTCACGAAGAAAGGCCAAGGTAAAGGAATCGGACGCTACGGACCCTTCGACGCCTTAGTTGTTACCGGCCAGATGACTCGGCTGGAGTGGCAGTGCGACAGCGGAATGCGCTGAATAAGTTTGAGTCAAGGCCGAAGAAGCTGGAGAAGGGCACAGCGCTTGCACTGCTCTCGGCATGTCCTTTCTGGGAAGAATAACGGTCGCGATATTACTGGCGTTATTTACCGGAACCGGATGGGCCGGGCCAGTCTCAGTTCTCTTTGTGGGCAATAGTTTGACTCAGGTGAACGATCTTCCCGGCGTGTTCAAACATTTTGCCGAGGAATCGACTCTGCACCCAACGGTTGAAATTAGCTCGGTCACGCCGGGCGGTGCATTTCTCTTCGACCACTGGAAGCATGGACAAGCTGTAGCGATGCTGCGGGATAAGCATCCCAACTTCCTGGTTTTGCAAGGCCAGAGCACGGAACCTTTGTCCGCACGCGAAAGCTTTTCGCGTTGTGCAGCGTTGTTCAAAGGCGAAGCCGATCGTGCCGGCGCAGTTACGGTCATGTTCGCGACCTGGGCACGCCCAGCGACCGATCCGTATTACAAACAACCCACGTCGGGTGGATCACCTAGTGCGATGCAGGCCAGATTGGATTCAGCGTATGCTGACGTGGCAAAAGATATCGGCGCAAGGCTGGCACCGGTAGGGGCGGCTTTCGAGCGCGTTCAAGCCGGTTCGCCCAAAATTCGATTGCTGGACGGAACCCAACATCCATCGCCGGCCGGAACTTACCTCGCCGCAGCAGTATTGTTTCGAACAATATTCGATTCACCGGTTGAATCGAAATATCATGGCGGCCTGCCGGCAGAAATAGCGGCTAAGCTGCAGCGAGCGGCCGGCGAAGTTCCGGTACCGGCTTCGCCCTAAACCAGATTGTTCACCCTTTTCTAAAGTTCGCCCAGTTCGGCGAGCGCTTCTCGTTGAAAGCAGCGATTCCTTCGCGCGCTTCATCGGACTCGCGTGCCTGCATGTGATGTTTCAGGGCGAGACTGACATCTTCTTGTACCGAACTGGCCCAAAGCTCTTCGACCAAGCGTTTGGTTTGGGCGATCGCTTTGGGCGCGCCTTGGAGAACGGAATTAGCAAAGTTCTGGGCTTCATTGATAAGGTCATCACGCCCGACGACCCGATTAACCAGTCCAATCTCTTTTGCGCGTAAGGCGTCGATTAGTTCACCGCTGAGCACCAACTCGCGCAGGTTTCGTTCACCGACTTGTCGCCGAAGAAAAGTCATCACCAGTCCGGCGACGAGCCCACGTCGAACTTCCGGATATCCAATTTTTGTCTTTTCGGCGGCTAGGACGAAGTCGCACGCCGACATGATTCCGGCGCCACCAGCCACCGCTGCACCGTGCACCGCCGCGATGGTAACTAATCTCGTTTCGGCAATTGCGATCAATGTTTTCGCCACCATCTCAGCGGTTAGATGCGCTTTTTGCTGATCGGCCGCTTCTTTTAAATCCAGGCCGGTGCAGAAAGCCGCGCCTGCTCCGCGTAGAATGAGGACGCGTTGTTGTGGTTGATCGGCGGCCGCCTGAATCGCTGCGACGAGTTCATTAAGGAGCTCGATCGTCAGCGAATTACGCCGCTCGGGGCGATTCAAGGTCAAAACCGTGATCTGCGGATTTGATTTTTCGACGAGGACGACAGGCATACTTTGTTAATCGCTAAATCACCAAATGATTAGACTTGAATAACGCCGGTATGAAAATTCGCTTTCGGCATCGGGCGCGAAACATAACTTAACAGCCGAACCAACGTCTCTCGGGTTTCGTGCGGTTGAATGATTGCGTCAACCCAGCCGCGGGCGGCGCCGTAACGGATGTCGGTTTGTTCTTCGTAACTCGCTTTTACTTTTTTCCGCAGTTCGTCGAGGTCTTCGTGGCTCGCCTTCTTATCACCGCGTTCGCGGGCTCGGGCCAAAATGGAAAAGACCGTATCGGACGCCTGGGCCGCCCCCATTACCGCATATCGCGCACTTGGCCAGGCGACCAGAAATCGCGGATCGTAAGCCTTGCCGCACAGCGCGTAGTTTCCTGCGCCGAAGGAGCCGCCAACCACCACCGTGATTTTTGGCACGACGGAATTACTGACCGCGTTCACCAGTTTCGCTCCGCTTCGGATAATTCCGCTCTGTTCGGCATCACGGCCAACCATGAAACCGGTCACGTCTTGAAAGAAAATGATCGGCAACTGGTCTTGATTGCAGTCCATCACAAATCGCGCCGCTTTGTCGGCGCTATCAGAATAAATAACGCCGCCCATCTGGATGCCTTCCTTCTTGGTCCGGACTTGCAAACGCTGGCTAGCGACAATGCCGACGGGTCGGCCACCGATTCGCGCATAAGTCGTGACAAGTGTTTTCCCATGGTCGGCCTTGTATTCGTCCATCGAGTCGGCATCGACAATCGATGCCAGCAGATCACGAGCGTCGTAGTTTCTCTGACCGTCCAAACTCACCAAATCGTAAAGCAAATCCGGAACCTTGGCCGGTTTCGCCGATTTCATATCCAGCTCGACTCTTTCGCGGTTTGCTTCGGGCAATAGCGAAACCAGCGAGCGCAATCGCTTTAAACAGGATTCATCCGTCTTCTCGTAAAAGTCGACTGTGCCACTGACCTCCGAATGCATCTTTGCCCCGCCCAGTTCTTCCTGATCGACGATTTGGCCGATCGCGGCTTTGACCAAGGAGGGACCGGCAAGATAAAGACCGCTGCCTTGAGTCATCAAAATCTTGTCGCATAAGACAGGGAGATAAGCGCCGCCGGCGACACAATTACCCATGATTGCAGCGAACTGCGGAATTCCGGCCGCCGAAATCACCGAATTGTTGCGAAAGATCCGGCCGAAGTCGTCTTCATCCGGAAAGATTTCATCCTGCATCGGCAAAAAGACTCCAGCCGAATCGACCAGATAAATGATTGGAAGGGCACACTCGAAGGCGATCCGCTGCGCCCGCAGCAATTTTTTGCACGTCGCCGGGAAGAACGCGCCAGCCTTTACTGTCGCATCATTGGCAATAATCATGCAGGGGACGCGGTGAATATTTCCGATGCCCGCTACCACGCCCGCCGCGACGATATTTCCCCATTCCTGGTACATGTGATAGGCCGCCCAAAGGCCGATCTCAAAGAATTGCGTGTCTTTATCTAGAAGTTGGGCGATTCGCTCCCGGGCGGGCAGCCGGCCGAGTTTACGTTGCCGCTCCAGCCCCGCTTTTCCGCCGCCCTGCCGAAGGACCGCCTCCTGTTTTAGGATCTCGCGGCAAAAATCGCGCAACGGCTCTGCGGAAGATGTCGAACTACGGGCCATGTGCGAAGAGGCTTAATCCGCGAAACGAGCCGAATCAAGCGTGGGACAGGTAACAAATCTTAATCCAGGCAGCTGCGGCGCCGGGCCCGGCATGCGTCGGGACCCCAAGGTCCCTCCCACATTCAATAGATGTCGACTTCCGAACGATAACCGGAATCGCTCCGAATTGAACGCAATCTCGCGCGGCTTCCCCGATCAGATTCCGGTCGATTGATCCGAGCGAGTGCGACTTTTACCAAAAACGGAACAGCGGCAAGAGCGCCAACAGACATTAATGCGATCGCTGTTGTCTGGCGCGCCGGGCTTTTGATTTTGTCGGCAACAAGCATTCCGACGCCGAGACCGATCGCTGTTCGAGTCAAAGCGAGCAGATTATTTAACAACGCCTGGTCAGCCGTTTTTGGAATGGATACTGAGGGCGACATCGGGTATCTTATACGTCTCGTTTGCGAAAAATAAACGGGAAAATCTTCTCGCTCGCGTGACTTTCGCTATCGGCAATAAAGTTTACCCAACGTTCAGCATGAATAAGCGAGCCGATGTAGGGCGAGCGTGGGTGAGTGTGGCGCAGAGCTACGGTGAAAATGGCTAACTCGATTTACGCCTTAATTTTGGCGGGCGGCAGCGGCGAACGATTTTGGCCGTTAAGCCGCCGCAATCGTCCAAAACAATTGCTGCGCCTTGTGTCAAACCACACGCTGCTCCAGGAAACAGTCGCTAGACTTGACGGACTTGTCCCACCGGAACGCATTCTAATTCTTACCAATGTCGAACAGGAAAAAAGCGTTCGCGATCTGCTCAAAAGCTTCCCCAAAGAAAACATCATCGCGGAACCGGCGAAACGTGACACCGCCGCGGCGGTAGCGCTGGGCGCCGGATGGGTAGCTGCTCGAGATCATGCTGCAACCATGTTGGCCTTGCCGGCCGATCACGTCATCGCGGACCGTGTTGCGTTCCACGAGACGATGAAAACCGCCGCCGATGCGGCACAGGAAACGGGCGCGCTTGTGACCATTGGAATCAAACCGACCTGGGCGTGTCCCGGCTTCGGATACATTGAAGAGGGCGAACAGGTGCGTTTGCGCGGCAGCAATGACAAAATTCCCGTCCATCGCGTTGTGCGATTCCGGGAGAAACCAAACGTCGACCTGGCAGAATCCTTTTTGCGAAAAGGAAACTTTCGTTGGAATTCCGGGATGTTCGTCTGGTCGGTGCCGACTGTGCTGAGCGAATTTAACCGCCATGCGCCCGCCCTGGCCGACTTTATCTCTCAGGTCCGATCGCAAAACCTTGAAAAGATTTTGAAAGAGCGATTCTCCACTCTGCCGCGAATTTCCTTCGATTACGCGATTATGGAGAAAGCGGACCGCGTATTGGTGGTGGAAGCGAGTTTTGATTGGGATGACGTCGGAAGCTGGCAGGCAGTCGCGCGCTACTTCAAGAAAGATGAGCACGGCAACGCTGCGAATCACGCCGTCACAGTGCTCGACGCGAGCGACAATATTATTTTCAATGAAGGCGAAACGGCCATTGCGCTGCTCGGTGTCCGCAATCTGATCGTTGTCCGAACGGGCGACGCCATTTTAATTTGTCACAGGCACGAAGCCGAACGGATCAAAAATTTAGTCGCAAAGCTGCCGCCAGAATTGCAGTAGCCGGCATTGGCATCAATGAATCCGATTCTTGGGATCGATTTTGGCCAGGTCCGAATCGGTCTGGCAATTTCAGACGAGTTGCAAATGCTCGCTCATCCACTCCAAACCCTCCCAGGAAACAGGGAAGCAAAACGACGAATCGCGGAGATCGTCCGCAATCGAAAAATCGAGAAGGTCGTGGTCGGAATTCCGCGCCATATGAGCGGTGAAATTGGCGAGGCGGCAAAGCGGGCACTGGATTTCGTGGCCGACCTTCGGCGCGACCTACCCTGTCCGATTGAAACCTGGGATGAACGCTTAACTACCGTGGCCGCCAATCGTGCTCTGGCCGCGGCCGGAAAAAAAACCCGGCAGAGTCGACAGTTTGTTGATCAGGTCGCCGCCCAAATGATTTTGCAAGGCTATCTCGACCGCGCTCAGGCCGCGGTTGAATCGCCAGATCCACCTAATCGCTAATGTCACAGCGGCTGAAGATTACCGTCGCCTACGACGGTTCGGCCTTTATGGGTTGGCAAAGCCAAAGCCACCGAAAAACCGTTCAAGACCAGATCGAGCATGCGGTGCACCGAATCACCGGAGTGCGCACTCGAGTTCACGGCGCGGGCCGGACCGATACCGGAGTTCATGCGCTAGCTCAGTGCGCTCATATCGACGTTCCGGACCGAAGGCTGCCTGCTACGGGCTGGGCCAAGGCGCTCAACGGTGTCTTACCCTCGACCATTCGGGTCCTGCGTTGTCGCTACGTTTCCTCCGACTTTCATGCCCGGTTTTCTGCTAAGGGGAAAACCTACCGCTACCGGATTTTTAATGGGCCAATCTTGCCCCCGCTGGAGTTGAAGCGGGTCTGGCACGTGAGGGTGCCGCTAAGCATTGATCTGTTATCTGCGGCTGGAAGAAAGTTCGTCGGCCAGCACGATTTCTCCGCTTTCGCTGCCAATCGTGGAAAGAAAGAAGATAACACGGTCCGCAGAATTTGGTCGCTTGATGTCAAAAGGCGCGGCCCGGCGATTTCAGTCGAAGTAAGCGGAGACGGATTTCTCTATAAGATGGTGCGTTTGATGGTGGGGGCGATGGTGCAGGTTGGTTTGGGCAAAGAAGATCCCGGAAAGATCGATGCGGATTTGACAAATGGGCGAGTCAACGGGGTGCGATTGGCGGGGCCTGGGTGTGGTTTGTACTTAATCAGAGTGTGGTACTGACCCTGCTTTGGGTCAGGGCGGTGGCGGACGGTATGCGAAGAGTCGGGCTGGCAGGGGAGCTGCTCTATGGCAATTATGGTAAATAAACCGGCCGACGCCGAACTACCATCGCAGGTCTCTAAAAAGCCAAAACGCCTATCGCTCTTTGGACGCATCGGCAATTGGCTCTTTAGCCAGCGACATTTTCATTTCAAACTGCTCTCCGGCACCACCGTCGGCGTGGCAGTTATCATTTTCCTGGTTGGCGTGTTCCTCCTGGTCAGCTTACGCGACCATTATCAGGATTCCGTGCGCAGCCATACCATCGCAGTTATCCGGCTAAGTAGCCTGATCGAAAATGATGTCGCCAGTCTCGAAAGTAATCATCGCGGCTTTTTGTTAACTGGCCGGGAAGACTATATCGCCGGCTTCGAAAAACGGCGCGAGTCCATTAAGCAGCGGACTCAGGATTTGATGACTCTCATTCTCGATAATCCGAACCAACGCAAGCGAGTGATGAAGGTGCAGGACATCGTTCAAAAATGGTGCACGACTGTCGCCGATCCCGAAGTTAAGGCGCGTCGGGCAAAAGGCGCTCCCCCGGCGCCGGGTGATCTGAGCATGGCTAATTCTCCGACGGGAGCCTCCCTCCTCGCTCAAGCCCGCGACATCTTGCAGTCATTCCAAGACGAGGAACAAATCGCTCTTAACCAGCGCATGCACGATCAGGAATGGGCTACCCAGTCGACCCAGATCCTTGATTTCCTCCCCAAGCTCGATCGAGCCGTCATTGAAATGGAGAAGGAAAAACGCGGTTACTTGCTGACCGGTGAAAACAGTTACGCGGAAAGTTACAAACGCGCGGTGGCCGACTTTAACACCTACAACGCTTATCTCTCGATTCTGATCGCGAACTTTCCATCTCAGGCCCAATTGCTGGCTGAGATCCGCGCCGGCGTGGAACGCTGGATCAACACCGCCGCCGTTCCGCAGATGGATGCCAAGCGTGCAGGCAAAGATCCCGATGCAGCGGTTACCGCAGCCACTGGAGAAACGATGATGGCTGAGGTTCGTCAGATGCTCACGAACTTCGAAACGAATGAGCTCAACCTATACCAATTACGAACGAGCTCCGTCACCCGGCAGCGGGTATGGCAGACGTCGGCGCTGGCCTTCATTGCCTTCTTTGCAGTTGGCCTTCTGGCCATCTCTAATAGTTACAGCTTTGTCTTCGTCCGGCGTCAGTTAACCAAACTTGAAAACGCCGAAACTCACATCCGCTCCGTCATCGAAAACATTCTGGACGGCATGATCGTCCTCGAGGAAAACGGCGTCATTCGTTCGATGAATCCGTCCGCCGAAAGGATGTTCGGTTGTCGCGACAACGAAATGATCGGGCATAATTTCACCCGACTTGTTCCAAAACGCTATGAAGGCGAGCAGGACATGAAGCCGGTCGTCAATAATTGGACGGAAATAATGCGGCGAACCGGCAGCACCACTCTCGCCATGGGCCGGACCCGCAAGAACATTACCTTCCCTGTGGAAATTTCGTTAAGCGAAATGGTCATTGACCAGCAGCGTCTATATGTCGCAATGGTCCGCGACGTCACTGAGCGCAAACATTTTGAGCAGCAGGTCGACGCCGAGAAAGAAAATCTTGCGGTCACCCTTCGCGCCATCGGTGATGGGGTTATCACCTGTGACGTCAACGGTAAGATCATCATGATGAACAGTGAGGCCGAACGGTTGACCGGGTGGGCCTCCAAAGAGGCGATCGGGCAACCGCTGAAGTCGGTCTTTGACGTCACCGTTGATCTCGCGACTCAGGCCAAAGTCCAGAAGAGTGGTTATCGCAGTGAAGCCCAATCGATTTTGGTCAACCTTCCCGAGACCGTTACCCTCACCTCAAAAGACGGAAACGAGTGCGTAATTGAGCAGGTTGCTTCTCCGATTCGCGATAATAAGAACGAGATCAGCGGCGTCGTACTTGTCTTTCGCGACATCACGGATCGTCAACGAGCTGACGCGGAACGCCGCAAGGCCGAAACGCTCGAGCAGCTTGGATTGCTGGCCGGGGGTATCGCCCACGATTTCAACAATCTTCTCACCGCGATCATCGGTAACATTTCGCTTGCCTCCCTGCTCCTTCCGCCAGACGACGAAATGGCCACCCGATTGGATGACGCCAAGAACGCTTCGATGCGCGCGCGCGACCTGGCCCAACAACTTCTGACCTTTGCCCGTGGCGGCGCCCCAATTAAGAAGACGGCTTCGATCAGCAAACTCATTCAGGACACAGTAAGCTTCTCGCTCCGCGGCAGTCACAATCGAAGTGAATATGACATCGCCGCGGACGTCGCGCCGGCCGAAATCGACGCCGGCCAAATCAGCCAGGTCATCGCCAATCTCGTGGTGAATGCTGATCAGGCGATGCCCAATGGGGGAACGCTTTACGTCAGTTGCGACAATTTCTGTTACGACACGAACGACGTTGTGATTCCGGATCTTACTCCCGGAGATTACGTGCGGGTCCGGGTCCGCGATGAAGGCGTCGGTATTCCTGAAAAATATCTGAAGCGCATCTTCGATCCGTACTTTACCACCAAGCCAAAAGGGAATGGTCTCGGCTTGGCGACAGCCTATTCAATCATCAAAAATCATAACGGATTGATGACCGTCGAATCTCAGGTGCACGTTGGCACGACATTTACCATCTATTTGCCTGCGTCCGAAGCACAGCAGGAAGAAATAACTGTTGAGGCGCCGCGAAAGCTGACCCCTGAAATTTCCGGCACCGGCCGCGTTTTAGTCGTCGACGACGAAGATGCCATTCGCGACCTGGTCGAATTCACTCTGACCCGGCTCGGATACGAAGTATCGCAGGCTGAAACCGCGTTAAAGGGAGTCGAGACGTATCATGAATACCTCAGATCCGGCAAAAGGTTCGATCTTGTCATTCTCGATCTCACCCTTCCGGGCGGGATGGGCGGAAAAGAAGCGCTGAAGAAACTGATCGAGATTGACCCGACGGTAAATGCGATCGTCTCGAGCGGTTACGCAACCGACGCCACCATGAGCCGGTATCAAGATTTTGGATTCCGGGGCGTCATCGCTAAGCCCTACGAAGCTGCAGAACTCGGAAAAATTGTTCATGACGTGATTGAATCCAGTCACGTCAACGTAGTCAGTTTAAATTACCCGACGCGAGCGGCCGGTTAAGTCTGACCTCGGTTAATTCACTAATCTGCTGCCATCGGAAGCTCTTTGATCAGCCGGAAGCCGTTTTTAGTGTAACCCACTTTTTCGTAAAACTCGTGAGCGTCCGTGCGCCGAAAATGACTGTAAACGGCGACGCGGCGAATGTTTCGGTCCGTTAGATCTTCCTCAGCAGCTTTGATCAAGGCATGGCCGACACCGCGCCCGCGCGCGTTTTCGGAAACAATCAAAGCCATAATAACAGCGCCGGCACTGTTATGTTCGTAGCTGTATCGCGTCGACGTGCCGATCATGCCACAAACCTTGCCTTCGGTTAGTGCGACGAATGTCGCGTAATTCTTGTCCGCGGAGATTGCTTCCATCCGCATTTCCATTTCCGACGTGCGGGTGGGATATCCAAGTTGAGTCATCAACTCGGCCAAGGGCGCGGCATCGGCAAACTCCGCTCGCCGAACCGCAACGTCCATCTGCTTGGAATCACTCATCGCCTTGCTGCGGTTTTAAACGTGGCAACAATCCTTCCAAAATCGTCGCCACCGACTCGTTCACGGTCTGCTCGTCCGTGCGAACAATGATTTCCGCGTCCTCCGGTGGTTCGTAGGGGGCATCAATTCCAGTGAATTCGCGAATCTCCCCGGCGCGGGCTTTCTTGTAGAGACTTTTTGGGTCGCGCGCTTCGCACACTGCCAGCGGCGCATCCACGAAAACTTCGACGAACTCCGCATTGCCTTCGAGCGCAATTTCACGCGCCCGCCGGCGGTCCATCCGATAGGGCGAAATAAATGCCGTGATCGTAATGACGCCCGAGTCCGCCATTAACTTTGCAACTTCGCTAACTCTGCGAATGTTTTCCACGCGGTCCTCCGGCGAAAATCCCAGATTGGAATTCAAACCGTGGCGAACATTGTCGCCGTCGAGGACGTAAGTCTGCATGCCGCGGCCGAATAATTCGCGCTCCAGCGCCTGCGCGATTGTTGATTTTCCAGCGCCGGAAAGCCCGGTGAACCAAACCACCGCCCCACGATGTCCAGTTCGGGCCGCCCGGTCGCCGGCGGTAATTTTGCCTTCCACCCAGAAAATGTTCTTGCTCTTGACGAAGGTGCGATCGGTGTAAACACCGCCAAATACCGTCCCTCCGCCACAAATCTTGCCGTCATCGACAATCACAAATCGGCCAAGATTTGGAATTCGATCATGATTGTCGATCACCAATGGCGATCGCGTTTGAATCGTTAGTCTTCCAACTTCATTGCGTTCGAGCCGGTCGCGCTTGTCACTGGATGACTCCAGCGTCGCCGAATCCATTACCTGATCGATCGATACGATCTCGCATTTCACCTCCTGAGTTGCCAACCGCAAATCGTATAGATGTCCCATTCGCATCGGGTCGCGGACAATCCAAAAAATGTCGGCATGGACTCGATTGGTTTCGATCGGGGTTTCACTTTGGTGCGAAGCGATATACCCCCGTTCGACGAAAATTTGTTCGGTCAGGGTAATCCCGGCGGAATCGCCTGCGATTGCTTCGGTCTTTCCCTTGCCGCCCCACTCTTCGATCGACAAAACTTTGGAGGCTTTGTTCGCCGGAGAAAAAACCAGCTCATCCCCTACCCGCAGTTTTCCGGTCTCGATCCGACCGGCGATGATTCGCCGCTCATCGAACCGGTAAACGTCCTGCACACAAAATCGCAGGGGAAGATCGATGTCGGCACTCTGCGCTTCGAGCAAATCGAGTGCTTCCAACACTGTGGGACCCTCGTGCCATTTCATTTTCTTACTTGGGCTCGCCACGTTTTCGCCCGTCTTCGCCGAGGCCGGAACAACGACCCGCGCTTCGAGCCCAAGGTCGGCCAAAAACTTTCGGTATTGTTTCTCGATCTCGTTGAATCGCTCTTCGGAAAAATCCGCCAGATCCATTTTGTTTACCACCACGACGAGTTGTCGAATTCCAAGTAAACTGAGGAGATAGGCATGACGCCGGCTTTGTTCGCGGACACCTTCATTTGCGGCGATGACCAGAACAGCGGCATCGGCGCGCGAGGCGCCGGTGATCATGTTCTTCAGAAATTCTTTGTGCCCCGGCGCATCAATGATGATGTATTTGCGGCGGTTTGTTTTGAACCGGATCTCCGTGGTGTCGATGGTGATGTTCTGGCTTTGTTCTTCAAGTAACGCATCGAGCACAAAAGCGAATTCGAACTCCATTCCTTCTTCGGCGCATGCCTTCTTAACCTGCTCGATTTTGCCTTCGGGCAATGAATCCGTGTCGTTCAGGATTCGACCAATGAGCGTAGATTTCCCATGGTCGACGTGGCCGGTGAAGACGACGCGGAGGGGCAAATTTGCTGCCGATTGCGGATTGCGGATTGCGGGTTGCGGATTTTCCTTCAATTTCGTCAACTATTCTGGCGCGCCCGGCGAGCAGTTTGAATAGACGCCACCGTTATCGCGAGTATCTCGTTCGCTTCAGCCAACAGATCATTAAGTCGACCTGTCTTTAGCAATTTTCGGTCGACAATCATCTCCATCCAATACGCGGTCTCGTCGCATTCTTCTTCAACAATGCCAAGCTTTGCCACAAAATCTGCTCGAGATCTTGCTCGCGTCGCGGCGCGATAATTTGCACCGACCAAAGTTCCCGCTCGAAGCAGTTGTCTGCCGAGAATTCGAGCGGTTTCAGTTTTGGGCAACGCTTCTACTGCGGTTATTACTCGTGATCCAAATTCGAAAGTGCGTTTTTTTAGTTCTAGGGTGGTCATGAACCAATCCACACTCCGAACTCCGAAATTCGCAATCACAAAAATCCTTTCGCTCGCAACTTCTGCATGGCATTGCGCTCATAATGGTCCTGGGCGCGTCCGGCCCGTTCTCCTACTTTGGTCGATTCCAGCTCAGCGATAATCTCGTCGATGTTTGCGGCAGGGCTATCGATTGGATGGGTGATCGGGCTGCAGCCTAACGAACGAAATCGTTTCCCGTTCCGCGCGAAATACATTTGCGGGATTGGGATGTCTTCACGCTGGATGTAACGCCAGACGTCGACCTCCGTCCAATCGAGCAGCGGTTGGACCCGAACGTGCTCGCCTTTTGCGGCGCTGGTCGCGAATTGTCCCCAAAACTCCGGCGGTTGATCTTTATAATCCCATTCAAACTGGGCGTTGCGGGGCGAGAAATATCGTTCCTTCGCCCGAGTTGGATCTTCATCTCGGCGGATTCCGGTAATCAGCGCGTCAAATTTGTACTCTGCGAGGATTTGTTGAAGTGCGACTGTTTTCAATTCGTGCGTCACCGTGATCGGATCGTGCGTCTCGTAACCGACGCCGCGGGCCCGCGCTTCGGTATTGATCTTTACGATCAGGTTCAGGTTGTGATGGGTCCTAGCCCATTCCCGGAACTCGATCATTTCGGGAAATTCGTAAGTTGTGTCGATGTGCAGAACCGGGAATGGGACTCGACCGAAAAACGCCTTTCGAGCCAGCCAAATCAGGACGTTGGAATCCTTCCCCATCGACCATGGCATGCAGATGTTTTTGAACGAATGATAAGCCTCGCGAAAAATGAAAATGCTCTGGTTCTCCAGATCGTCCAAGTGGGTGCGCGTTTCTCTAGTCATGTTTATTCGGGAGGATTTCTATACTATTACCGGCCTGTTCTCGCAACGGGCTTCCGGGGAGCGCACTCGCGGCTCGCGCGTAAATTTCCCGTCCTCGAATTACCGCGAAGGAATTCGCGATCGCGAGGCGCAATCACCAGCCTGGGGGCGCATCCGCTCCGCAAGATGTCCATCTTGCACCGGCCCGGCGCTACGTTAGGCTCTTGATGTGGCAGAGCAACGTTTGAGCGCCTACGATTCAAAGATCGAGGGTAACGTCATTTTTACCAAGCTCGATGCTGCCTTCAATTGGGTCCGCAAGAATTCGCTCTGGCCCATGCCGATGGGCCTAGCGTGTTGCGCCATCGAATTGATGGCAACCGCGGCCTCGCGATTCGACATCGCCAGGTTCGGCGCCGAAGTGATGCGCTTTTCGCCGCGTCAGTGCGACGTCATGATCGTCGCCGGGACTGTTACTTACAAAATGGCATTGGCGGTAAAACGGATTTACGAGCAAATGCCCGATCCTAAATGGGTCATCGCCATGGGCGCGTGCGCTTCGACCGGCGGAATGTATCGCTCCTACGCAGTGCTTCAGGGGATCGATCAATTGCTGCCGGTAGATGTTTACATTTCGGGTTGTCCACCACGCCCGGAAGCGCTCTTGGCCGGCTTGATGAAATTGCAGGAAAAAATTTCGGGAGAAAAATCCTTTCTACAGCAGAAACCGGAGCTCACGAAACGACTCGCGGAGATGGCAAAGTGACCACAGGGACGTGGCGCGGCGATGTCGTGGGAAGCGGCGCCGCGGCGTCGCCTAGCAATTAATGATATGACGGGATCAGAGCTTCTCGATTCGTTAGGCAAACTATTTGGCCCGAAACTACATGCCAAAACGGAGTTTCGCGGCGAGACCACTTACACGATCTACCCGGGCGATCTGCATGAGATTGCCAAGCTTTGCCGGGACGACTTCTCATTCGATTACCTGCTCGATATCACTAGTATCGACAACGGCGGGGAACGGCGATTCGAACTCGTTTACGAACTCTATTCCATGACGCTGGCGGTTCATCTGCGATTGAAACTGCACATCGGCGAAGAGGAAGAGCCCGACACCGTTTCCGACATCTGGCCTACTGCGAATTGGCACGAGCGCGAGATATACGACATGATGGGCATCAAGTTCAAAGGCCATCCCGATCTTCGTCGAATTCTGATGTGGGATGGTTATCCGTTCTTTCCGTTGCGGAAGGAATTTCCGCTGGAAGGTCTTCCCAGTGAAATGCCAGATGTCGCCTTCACCAGAGCTGCGCCGCTCGAAGGCGGTCCGTTTGTGACCCAACCCAGCACCGCCATCACAAAGTTCAGAGAGCCGCGAGCCCGGCCGCCAGCGTTGTAAGCACGCAACATCCTTTGTTATTCGAGCGGAGGCGCGAATCTCTAAATATTTCTGACCGAAGATAAAAACTGAAATAGTTAGAGATGTCTCCACTTCGGTCGGCATGATAAAGGACTAGGCGGCGCTCACCGGCGGCGCGCTGGCTGGTTTGCGTAACGAAGCCATCACGTCAGGTCGAAACCGTTCGTCGGCTTCTACCGGGGTGAACTTGGATTCGCCCTTCGGATAAGCAATGCGGGTATGAAGCATTGTCATTAGCGTGAACCGGAAGCGTTCGGCAATTTTGCGCAGTTCGCCGAGAGTCAAATCGCACTCATCGAGTTGGCCATCGGCAATCCGTTCCTCGATCAATTCGTTAACAAGTTGTTCGACCTTTTGGGGGGTCGGCTTTTCCAAGCTTCGCGACGCGCTCTCAACAATGTCGGCCAAACTGACAATCGCACTTTCCTTGGTTTGCGGCTTTGGCCCCGAATAACGGAAACTCTCTTCCTGGACCTCCGGAATGTCTTCCTCGCGGATGTTCATGATCTTGCCGCCGGCCCGCGCGTCTTCCTGCTGCTGAAGCGCGCGTTGATAGAAATAATAAACGAGCGAGGTGCCGTGATGCTGCTGAATGATGTCGATAATCCGCTGGTTGAGTTTGTTTTTCAGTGCCAGGTCGACGCCTTCTTTCACGTGGGACAAGATAATCAGCGCGCTCATACTTGGCGCGAGGTCGTCGTGAGGATTGCGCTCGAAGCTCATATTCTCGGTGAAATATTCGGGCTTCACCAATTTGCCGACGTCGTGAAAATAAGAACAGACACGGCAAAGAGTCGCATTGGCACCGATTGCCTCAGCGGCGGCTTCGGCCAAATTCGCCACCACCAGGCTATGATGATACGTCCCGGGGGCTTCGATCGTCATTCGACGCAACAGCGGGTGATTCAAATCGGAGAGCTCGAGCCATGATACATCGGTTGTGATCTGGAATAGATGTTCGAGCAATGGCAACGCGCCACCGACAATCATCGCGGTCACCATTCCGTTACCGAGAGCGAGAGCGCTTTGGATGCCGATCATTCCCCAGTCATTGTCGCTTGGTGGATAGAAATTAATGGCGATCAACCCGAAGCAAAGAGAGGCCAGCCAGATTGCAACGCCCACGCCGAGCCCTGCCCGAATGAGTTTGCTGCGTCTGCGAACCTGGAGCGTGAGATAAACCGCGGTGAATCCGCTGATCAAACTGATGACGAGAAGCGGTGCGTCGATTTTGACGAATAAAACACTACTCCAAAAGCTAACGAAGAATGCCGCGTAGAGTCCATGGTTGCGGCCCATCAAAACGCTGAGGACTAGCGGCGCGAACGCATAAGGAGCGAGCAACCAACCCATCTCGGGAGTGAGGAACTTGAACGAGTGCTCGGCGCAGAGCATCAGCACGAGTTTGATCGCGGCGAGCTGGACAAAGATGGTCGCGAACACCAGGAAAACGCGGGAGTTCTGGGTAAACGTCGCGGGATGATTGATCCACAATGCGGCAACCGCCGTCGCAAAAAATAGAAGCGCGATTACGAAGCTCTTGGTCGGCTCCGGTTGTTGACCGCTAAAAATCAAAAAGGCGAGGCCACCGACGAACGCTGCGAGGATTATCACTTTGACCGATCTGGCCGCTTCGAGGCTTCGCAGCAATTCATTCCGGGTCCGGCGGCGGCGTTGCTTCTTGGAAGCCAATCCGCGTTTTTCCAGCCGTCTGCGTCTGAGGAAATCGAACATAATTATTTGCGCGATGAAGGCGCGGGCGAGCGGTGTTGTTGGTAAGCGGTGATAATGGAACGAACCAGCTCGTGCCGTACCACGTCTCGTTCGTTAAAATAGACAATCGCGATGCCCGGGATGTTTTTCAACGCCTGGAGGGCTTCTACGACGCCGGAACGTTTGTTGGTGGGCAAGTCGATCTGGGTCACGTCCCCGGTAATGACGCACTTGGAATTCGGCCCGATCCGGGTGAGCAGCATAAACATTTGTTCGGTGGTCGTGTTTTGGGCTTCGTCCAGAATCACGAAAGCGTTGTTCAAGGTGCGGCCGCGCATGTAAGCGAGCGGCGCGACCTCGATCGTCTGTCGGGCAATTGCGCGTTCGATCTCTTCAGGCTCGAGCATGTCGCGAAGAGCATCATAAAGTGGCCGCAGATACGGCATGATCTTTTGCTCGAGCTCGCCGGGCAAGAATCCGAGCGCTTCCCCAGCTTCAACTGCGGGTCGAGTTAAAACGATCCGGCTGACCTGGTCCTTCTTTAACGCAGCGACTGCCTCGGCCACTGCCAGATAAGTCTTGCCGGTGCCGGCGGGGCCGATTCCGAAAACGATGTCGTGTTTCTCAATTGCCTCGAGATAATTTCTCTGTCCAGCGGAACGGGCAACAATCGGCGGCTTGCGGGCCGACGTTGTGATCTTCATCGAGACCGCGTCGGTCAGATCAGCACCGCGGGATTCGTTGACGGAATTAAGGGCATACTGAAACTCATGTTTCTGGATGGGCACGCCGTTTTTCTGTGCTTCCTCCAGCTGATTGAACACCCGCTGGGCTTTCTCGATTTTTTCGGGCTCGCCTTCAATTTTCACCCAGCCTTCGCGCGTCGTTACTTTCACGCCTAACGAGTCCTCCAGTCTCTTTAAAAGCTGAAGATCGTTTGCGTAAAGCGATTGCAGCTGACGGGCGTTGTCGAAATGCAAAGTCCGCGTTTCGGTCATGGGGTGGCTGGATGCGAGAAGCAAGCTACGTCAAGGGGGATAATCAGCCAATCGCGCATCTCGAAGCGCGTAGGGCGCATCTCGCTTAGCGGAAACCGTAAACCAATGCCCAATGGGTGCGTTCCTCGGGCGATTCTTCGACAGCGACGATGATAAAATAACTGCTGGTCGCCTTGGGAATCACGTGGGCTGCTGCGAAATGTCCTTTTTCCCAACTGTCGGCCTGTTCAGCCAGTTTTCCTTCGGCGTCATAAATGTGGACCGATATCTTGGCTCGTTCGACTTCGGTGCCGAGCCAAAACCAATATTCGTTGCCTTTGAACAATTGCTGGCGGACAGCCTTCTTCTCGCCTGACCCGAGATCTCCACCCCAGTAATCTTCCCGGACCTGAAAACCTTCTTTTACGTACGGCTCAGCCGCCTGAAGGGCGAACGATTGGGCGTCGTCGACCGTTCCACCGGCCCCGCGTGGAAGAATTAGACAGACCAGAACGATCAGACCCACCCGTAAACTGGATTTCATGAAGCGATTCATTAGAGGCCTTTTAATCCTTCGTCACAATTCCATTATCGAGTTTTGTCGTGATATCGTTAATTTTGCGCACCGACTCTGCGGGAATGCGAGGGGGGTCAACCAGCGGCTTTACTTGACCGAGCGCAGTCTGAATATCGCGAATAATCGGCACGTTAAATTCGGGCATTCCCTGGAGCTGCGTCTGAAAATGAACCAATAGATCGGGCTGATGCAGCAACTCGGCGCCATCCGCCGAGAAGTGTTTAGTCACAACCGCCGTCAGAACCTGTGTGCCGCGTAACCAACCGCCCAAGCTGACAAGTTGGGAAAGTTTTTCGTCGTGCACTTCATTCATCGCCGCCTGGACGCTGCTTTGAGTGCGATCCAGCTCCTGCCGGACCTCTTCCCATTTACGCTTGTCCGCTGCCTCAGTGATTGCTTTAGCGTGCGGGGTGATTGAATTGCCAACCCCGATCCCTTTGGACAAACTGAGAACTCGCTGGCCAATTTCTTTAACCGCCGGCGCATCCTCCGCCTGCACCGCGATGAAGCCGTCGGCAATTACCGTTCCCAAAAGCAAGGCAATGCGCGGTCGCTCGGTAAAGTTGCTGCTTTTCTCGGTCCGCACGTATTCGCGCCAGTTCACCGAGCCCAGCTTGTTTAGGGCACCGAAAATCTCGTTTGGCAGCGGTACCACCACGTTTTCGATCTTCTTCGACATCTGGAGCTGTTTGACGTCGATCTGTTGCGGGGCCTTGGCAGCATAACCACAAAGCGTCGCCCCGAGGAAAACGCTGGCACTGATTTTCAAAGGTTTAGAAAAGGCTATCATCGGCAACTTCGACTGTTGATTTCGGCTTAGTATTCAGGATTAAGTAGGCCATTGTAAGCAGAACCTTCGCTCCGCACAAATACCCGCGCCGAACAATTTTAAAACCACGTCCTTACGTTCCACATCGCGCCCAGCCTAGTTTATGGACTTAAAAAGGCTCCGCCAACTCCTTGACCGCGCGCCCTCCAAGCGCCTCCTGGTCATAGGCGACCTGATGCTGGACGAATTTGTCTGGGGCAAAGTCGGCCGGATCTCCCCCGAGGCGCCGGTGCCGGTAGTGCATGTAACCCACGAGACCTTCTTCCCCGGCGGCGCCGCCAACGTCGCGCGCAATCTCCGCGAATTTGTCGATGGCGTCTCCGTCATCGGGCTGGTTGGAAAAGATGAGAGCGGCCGGCAATTGAACAACCTCCTCGCTGAACGCAAAATTGATGTCTCCGATTCGATTGAGGACAACACCTTTCCGACCATTGTAAAAACACGGATCATTGCGCGGAATCAGCAGGTTGTCAGAGTCGATCGGGAAAGAATCGTTGCCTTATCGGCAAAGCAAATCGCGAAGGTGGCGGCCTCCGTGCGGAAGCGAATGAAAGATTTCGACGCGATTATCTTTGAAGACTACGGCAAAGGATTTCTGAGCGGGCAATTGGTTGCCCAGATCACTCGCGACGGCCGAGCCGCCAAGAAGATTATTACCGCCGATCCTAACCCGAATAACCTGATCGACTGGAGCGGCGTTACCACGGTCAAGCCAAACCGGTCGGAAGCCTTCCGGGCTGCGGGCGTTTCGGACAGTGACGATGATCTCTCACCAAAGAAGGATGTCGCTTTGGTCCGTGCTGGAAAGGAGTTGATGCGAAAATGGGCGCTCCAACATCTTTTGGTGACCCTGGGTGAACAGGGGATGATGTTCTTCGAAAAAGGCAAGCATCCGCACCACATCCCAACCAAAGCGCAAGATGTGTTCGACGTCTCTGGCGCGGGTGATACTGCCATTGCCATGTTCACCCTTGCGCTCGCATGCAACGCCACGCCACTCGAGGCGGCCCAAATCGCGAACCACGCCAGCGCCGTGGTTGTCGGTAAACTCGGAACTGCGACCGTCACCCGCGACGAACTGATCGCGAGCTTCGAGCATGACTCAAAATAGCGCGAAGTCGCCTGCGGTGTTCCTCGACCGCGATGGCACACTGATGCACGACGCCGATTATTGTTCCCGGCCCGAGCAGGTCCAAATTTTCAACCAAGTACCTGCGGTATTGCGGCGGCTCAAGAAGGCCGGTTACAAAATCATTGTGATCACGAATCAGAGTGGGATCGGGCGCGGCTTCTTCACCGAGCAAGAGTATCGAGCCGTAGAGTCGGAAGTTTCGCGTCAAGTCGGCGATGGTTTGATCGACGCGACATATTTTTGCCCGGACGTGCCCGGCCGGCCTTCGGAATGCCGAAAACCCGCCCCGGGAATGGTCCTACAGGCCGCCCGAGAGCACGCTCTCGATCTTTCGCGATCGTTCCTGGTCGGCGATAAAGAGATCGACGCCGAATGCGCCCATAACGCGGGTGTTCGGGCGATCCGGGTTCGGACTGGCTTCGACAAGATGACCGATGGGAGCTGCGCTGATTGGGTGGCTGAGGACTTGCCGGCTGCGGCGGAGATCATTCTTAATAGTAGAGACCATGAATAGAGCGGTCGGAATCATTCCCGCCCGTTGGGGTTCAACGCGTTTTCCGGGAAAACCACTGCATCCCATTGCAAACAAACCGCTTCTTCGACATGTCTGGGAGCAAGCTCGCCGGGCTAAACGGTTGGACGCGGTAATCATTGCCACCGACGACATGCGAATCGCCAAGGCGGCCTTTGAATGGGGCGCGGAGGTGGCGATGACTTCCAGAAAGCATTTAAGCGGCACCGACCGCATAGCCGAAGTCGTCCGCAAAAGCCGCCAATTCGATATCATTCTTAATATCCAGGGTGACGAACCGCTGGTAGAGCCGGGGCTTCTAAATCGTTTTGTCGAAACGCTTCGCTCAAATCCGCGGATCGACATTGTCACAGCCGCCCATCCGTTCGAAAGCGCGGCTCACGCTGCCTCGCCCCACCAGGTGAAGGTCATTCTCGATGTTGATGGGAATGCGCTTTACTTCTCGCGTTACCCAATCCCCTTCCCGCGCAATCACACCGCGCCGATCAAATATTTGAGGCATCAAGGGGTGTATGGATTTCGACGCCGCGCCCTGCTTGATTTCGTGCGGTCAAAACCGACGCCGTTGGAGCGCACCGAGGGCCTCGAGCAATTGCGCGCGCTTGAAAATGGTGTAAAGGTTCATGTGCTTGTCACGAAACATGGATCACCAGGCGTAGACACGCCGGCGGATGCAAAAGCGCTGGAGCGAAAGCTGGCTCGCGCAAAGACGGGAGCTGCGACCGTGTCGGCCGCTTTTAGGAGTAAATCGCAAGGGGCACCTCTGCCACAGCAATGAAATACATTTTTGTCACCGGCGGCGTTGTTAGTTCGTTAGGCAAAGGTCTCGCCGCGGCGTCCCTCGGCACCTTACTCGAAGCGCGCGGACTACGGGTAGTTCTTCAAAAGTTCGATCCGTATCTCAATGTCGATCCGGGGACGATGAACCCATTTCAACACGGCGAAGTTTACGTGTTGAACGACGGCGCCGAGACTGATCTGGATCTCGGGCATTACGAGCGCTTCACTAATTGCGTTCTCTCGCGCGATAACAATTTGACCAGCGGTCAGGTTTACGAGTCGGTCATTCTTAAAGAGCGCCGCGGCGATTATCTCGGCAAAACCGTTCAGGTCATTCCCCATGTCACGGACGAGATCAAGGAGCGGATCCGCCAGATTTCGGATGAATCGAAGTATGACGTCGTTATCACCGAGATCGGCGGGACGACTGGTGACATCGAAGGTTTGCCATTCCTGGAAGCAATCCGGCAGTTCATTCTCGAGGTTGGCGCGCAAAACGTGGTCAACATGCACGTCACCCTCGTTCCCTACATAAAAGCAGCCGCCGAACTCAAAACGAAACCGACGCAACAAAGCGTTGCCAAACTGCGCGAGATCGGTCTGCAACCACAGGTGCTAATTTGCCGAAGCGAAAAACCCATTGATCGCGAGCTCCGCCAGAAGCTGTCGATGTTCTGCAGTGTTTCGGAGAAAGCGGTCATCGAGGCCAGGGATGTCGAGCATACGATTTACGAAGTGCCGCTGATGTTGCACGCCGAAGGCCTGGATAAACTTGTTTGCGAGCTGCTTCAGTTGAAGACTCCGGAGCCGAACTTGACTAGCTGGAAGAAGTTCGTCGCATGCGTGATCAATCCCCAGAAACGCGTGACGATCGCGGTCGTCGGCAAATACATTCATCTTCAGGACGCCTACAAGAGTATTTACGAATCGCTGACCCACGCGGCAGCAAGCGAGGATTGCGGTATCGAGTTGAAGCTGGTCGACGCTGAAACATTGCAAGACCGCGTCGGCGCGCAGTTGCAAGATGTGAACGGGGTTCTCATTCCGGGTGGATTTGGCGAGCGCGGCGTCGAGGGCAAGATCAAAGCGGCTCGATACGCTCGCGAACACGGCATTCCCTACCTCGGTCTTTGTTTGGGCATGCAAGTCGCCACAATCGAATTTGCCCGGGACGTTTGCGGCATCGAAAAGGCAAACAGTACGGAGTTTGATCCCGAAACACCCGACCCGGTGATTTCATTACTCGAGGAGCAGCGTGAAAAAATTCACAGTAAGGGCGGAAGTATGCGCCTCGGCACGTGGCCAACCAAAATCGCGAAAGGGACACTGGCCCAAAAGATCTATGGCGCGAGCGACGTGATGGAACGGCATCGCCACCGTTACGAGTTCAATATGCAGTATCGCGACCGCATGAACGAAAAAGGATTCGTCATTTCGGGAACTTCGCCCGATGGGACTTTGGCCGAATTGATCGAACTTCGCGACCATCCCTATTTTATCGGTTGCCAATACCCTTTCCAGCACATTGGGATCCTAAGCTTAGAATTCCACGTGGACAAGTTGTCGCG